>Ga0209253_10004329_pt1 | contig 12391 bp, 9 predicted proteins | sample FrelakmetBRP12BR_FD_187145 | JGI IMG/M metagenome (GOLD analysis project Ga0209253, IMG submission 187145) | Freshwater lake sediment microbial communities from the University of Notre Dame, USA, for methane emissions studies - BRP12 BR (SPAdes)... | ecosystem: Environmental > Aquatic >...
GCAACAAATCACTCGGGCGATGGCAGATTATTTACGCTCTATGGGCGGCGAGATCCGCACCGGTCACCGCGTGGGCTCGCTGGATGAGCTGCCGCCCTCTCGGGCGGTCCTGTTTGACACCTCCCCTCGAGAAGTTTTGAGCATCGCCGGGGAGCGCTTACCGGCAGGATACCGCCGGCAGCTTGAAAAATACCGCTATGGGGCGGGCGTGTGCAAGGTCGATTTCGCCCTGGATGGACCGATCCCATGGGAGAACCCGGAGTGCGCCCGAGCCGCCACCGTTCACATTGGGGGCACGCTGGAGGAGATTGTGGCATCAGAAGCGGCAGTCGGGAGAGGAGAGCACGCCGAAAAGCCTTTTGTGCTGTTAGCACAGCAGTCGTTGTTCGACTCTTCCAGAGCTCCGGAGGGAAAGCACACCGTTTGGGCTTACTGCCATGTACCCAACGGCTCCACCGTGGATATGACCGCCCGCATCGAGGCGCAGATCGAGCGCTTTGCGCCAGGCTTCCAAAAGCGCATCCTGGCGCGCTACACCCGCCTGGCTTCCGACTGGGAGAAATATAACCCGAACTATATTGGGGGGGATATCAACACCGGCACGCAGGATATCTGGCAGTTCTTCACTCGCCCCGTCTGGCGGCTGGTCCCTTATCGCATACCGGTAAAGGGTTTGTACCTGTGCTCCTCAGCTACCCCGCCGGGTGGAGGCGTGCACGGCATGTGCGGCTACCACGCCGCCCGGACAGTGCTGAAGGACCTGGGTGTGAACCTATAATCAGAACTCGTCGGTTTTTTTTCGCAAAGTCAAAAAGAGCACTGCCACATCGCGCAAGTCGCCATCCGGCAGCATAAAGTAATCATCGAACGTGCAGTGGAAATTGAACCCCAGGTATTGGAAGGCTTTAATCACCTTGGATTGGTCTGCGACCACCCGGGCTTCCAAAATATGAAGGCCCTGATGGCGAGCCAGCCCAATCAGACGGTTCAGCATGCGGGTACCGAGGCCGCGCTGGCGAAAATCCTTTGCCAGGAAGATCCGCACCTCGCCGATATGGCGCTCCGGGCCGCCGCGAAAGTGCAGCGCAGCATAACCCACAACCCTTTCATTAACCAAAGCGAGTAAGGGGAGCGCATGCTGGAAGTCCGAGTCATTACACCAGTGATCGATCATCGCTGGATTGCGGACATCATCCCGCATATAGCGAAGGTCTTCCTCGCCGAGAGGCGCAAACAGATCGATCAGCCGCTGCCTGTCTTCCACAATGACAGGGCGCAGCAGCACGCTGACGCCGTCTTTAAGAGTCACCATGTCGCGATAATTTTTAATTTGATCTGTCAGCATATGGATTTCCTCTTTGTGGTGTCCAGCCGGTGCTGTCTCCAGGCAATCGGCTCCAAGTAGCCATGATTTGCGTCAACTTACATACAGCCGATACTATAGCAAACTGCCGGCAGGCATTTACTTTCGTCAAATTCTCTCCTGCAGATTACCCATATTATTATAGCCGCTAGTATCCAATCTGGTCAAAAGTTTACGGGTACGCAGCCCGCCTCAATAAACCGCCCTCTCCTGGAGTACCGGCAAGAGCAGTTTTTGACCTATGCCGTGCTGGCTCCGTATCGACCCCTCACCAGCCTGGGCTCCGGGTGAGCCAAATCCTCATCCCTGGATGGCTCGAGTTTGACCGCGCAGGCTTTGAACTCGGGGATCTTCGCCTGTGCGTCCAGCGCGTCGATGGTCAAAATGTTGGCTGCCGCCTCGGCAAAATGAAAGGGGATAAACACAACTCCCGCCGAGATCTTCTCCGTGACCGAGGCGCGGAGCACGATCGCGCCTCGCCGGGAGGAAACCCGCACCACCTGACCATCCCGTATGCCTGCCAGAGACGCGTCGGCGGGGTTCACTTCCATCCGCGCCTCCGGATAGAGCTCGTCCAGCTTGGAGTGGCGCGTCATCGTACCGCCGTGCCAGTGTTCCAACACCCGCCCGGTGGTCAATATGAAGGGGTACTCGTCATCGGGTCCTTCGCTGACCGGCGCATATTCAAGCAGGTGGAACTTGCCCCTGCCGCGCGGGAAGCTTTCAGAAAAAAGGTATGGGGTTCCAGGGTGCTGGTCGTCCCAGACCGGGTTCTGCAGACCCGTTTTTTCGATCCGGCTGTATTTGATCCCGGCATAATCCGGCACTACGCTGCTCACCTCTTCCAGGATCTCAAAAGGATGGGTATAGTCCCAACAGGCTGTTCCCGGGCGGTCCAGCCGCGCCTCGATGCGCTTTGCCAGGTCACAGATGATCTGCCAATCCGGGCGCGACTGGCCGCGCGGCGGGAGTGCCTGGCGGACACGCTGCACACGCCGGTCTGTGTTGGTAAAGGTACCCTCTTTCTCCGCCCAGGATACCGCCGGTAAAAACACATCCGCAAACGCACCCGATTCATTGATGAACAGATCTTGCGCCACCAGGAACTCCAGCTGCTCCAGGTGGTGGCGGGTCAGGTTGAGGTTCGGTTCCGACATCATTGGGTTCTCCCCCATGATGTACAGGCTGCACACACCTCCGGGCCGGGCGTTGGTCAGGATCTCGGTGGTGGTCAGGCCGCGGTTTTGGCTCAACCCGCCCGGCTCAATGTGCCATGCGGCCTCCCATTTCGCAGCAACTTCTGGGTCATCCACCGGCATATAACCGGGGTAATGGAAAGGCATGGCGCCCATATCGGAGGTGCCCTGCACATTGTTCTGCCCGCGCAGCGGGTTCAACCCGGTGCCCTTCCGTCCAATATGGCCGGTCAGGAATGCCAGATGGATGAGAGATAGTGCGCTTGCCGTCCCGTGAGATAGCTGCGAAATGCCCATTCCCCAGAAGATAGCCCCCCGCTCGGCGATGGCGTACATGCGCGCCGCCTGGACAATCAGCTCTCGGTCTACCCCACTGACCATCTCAGCGTATTCGGGTGTGAACTTATCCAGTGAGGAGACGAATTCCTCATAACCCTCGGTGCGTTCCTCAATGAACGTACGATTAACCAGCCCCTCATTAACGATCACGTGCGCCATAGCTGTAAAGACAGGCACGTTGGTGCCCGGTTTGAGCGGCAGCCACAAGGTTGCGAAATCGCACAGCTCCATGCGCCGAGGGTCAACCACGATCATCCTGGCGCCATACTTCTCCACGGCGGCTTTCATCTGCAGGGCAATGATCGGGTGGTTCTCTGTGGTGTTCGAGCCAGCCACGATAAAACAATCGCTGTGGATCACCTCTGCAGCTGTGTTGCTCATCGCCGACGACCCAACGGCCTGCTGCAAGGCAACCACCGAGCCCGCATGGCACAAGCGGGTGCAGTGATCCACGTTATTGGTGCGGAATAAGGCGCGGTACAGCTTCTGCAGCAGGTAGTTATCCTCGTTGGTCGCTTTCGCGCAGCAGTAGACTGCCATCGCCTGCGGGCCATCCCGCCGGTAAATCTCTACCAACCGGTCGGCAGTATAATCCAGCGCTTCGTCCCAGGTGACTTCGCGCCACTCAGAAGGATCAAATGCCTGCGTACGCTGTCCGGCTGTCTGTCTTGTCTTTCGGATCAGCGGCGCCGTTATCCGGTTCTTATGGTAGATAAAATCATAGCCAAAGCGCCCCTTTACACACAGGTTACCCTGATTGACGACGCTGTCAAATGGCGATGTCACCCGGTAGATATAATCGTCCTTCACATGCAGTTCGAGGTTACAGCCAACGCCGCAGTATGGGCAGGTGGTGGAGACAATCCGGTCGGGTGAGATCATCGTGACCTCCTGTTTTTCCTTCCCATTCGAGTAGCTTGCAGCACGTCCTCGACCGGCAGTCCTTGCTCAAGCAGCCACTCGCGCTTGGGCTTGAGCGCACCGGTAGGACATACACCCACACACTGCCCACAGAATACACAGGTCGTCTCCGGCATCGGCTGATCAAAGAAAGTGCCGATCTGCGTATCGAAGCCTCGACCGGAAAAGTTGATCGCGAAAGTATATTGGGCATCCTCGGCGCACACCTGCACGCACCGCCAGCATAGGACACACTTGGCATAATCCCGGATATACATGGGGTTATCATCCATCACCGGCGGTTCGCGCCGCTCTGCGCCCGGGAAGCGCCTACGGTCGGCCTGATACATATCGATAAAACTCAGGATTTCCGGTGAGTCGCTGAGGTCGACGGTTGAATCTAGCATCTCAAGGATCGTGCGTCGGCTGCGGTTCACGCGCTCGCTGTGGGTGGAAACACGCGCCCCTTCGCTCGCCTGCGCAACGCAGGAGGGCGCCAGCACTCGCGCCCCCTCAACTTCAACCACACACAGGCGGCACAGAGCATTGGCGGTACAGGCTTCGTGATAGCAAATCGTGGGGATTTGGATACCGGCGGACTCAGCCGCCTGCAGAATGGTGCTCCCCGCAGGCACGCTGACCGGCTGCCCATCGATGACTAGGTTGACTTCTTCCGTCATGATCTCTCCTCAGGGAATATTGGAAAGGAGAAGCTTGATCCTGATCCTATATTTCCTGCTGCCTTTCTGTTTCGATAAAAATCTCGGGCCATAATTTCATTGCACTGATCACTGCGGTGGCAGCGGTCTGCCCCAAACCGCACAAAGAGGCATCCGTCATCGTCCAGCTGATATCGGTCAATCGCTCGATATCCCCGGTAAGAACGTTTCCGTGAGCAACCCTCTCCAGGATCTCGTGCTGGCGGCGGGTGCCAAGCTGGCAGGGGTAGCACTTACCGCATGACTCGTGTTCGAAGAAATGCGCCAGGCGTACCAACACATCCCTCAAGTCTCTTGTCTCGTCAAAGACCATCACCACGCCAGATCCCAGGGGAAGCCCGACCTGGCGCAGGTCCTCAAAAGTAAGGCGCACCTCCAGATGGTCTTCGGTGGTAAAAGCGCCTGCAGCACCTCCGAATAATACGGCTTGCAGCTTGCGACCGTCGCGTAATCCGCCTGCAAGCCCATTGAGCAGGTGGCGCAGACTGGTGCCGAAAGGCACCTCAAATAATCCTGGATGGCGCACATCACCCGAGACGCAGAACAGCTTCGAACCCGGGGACTTCTCGGTCCCGAGCTGGCGATAAACGCTTGCACCATGGTTGAGGATATAAGGTACGTTGCACAGGGTCTCAACATTGTTGATCACGGTAGGCCTTCCGAACAGACCCTGGGTCGTCGGGAAAGGCGGCTTGACACGCGGGAAGCCGCGTTTACCTTCGATGGCTTCAAAAAGGGCGGTCTCCTCGCCGCAGATATAAGCGCCTGCGCCTCGACGTATCTCGATATCAAAGTCGAAGCTCGATCCCAGGATGTTGCGCCCCAATAAACCGGCCTGGCGCGCTTCTCCTACCGCCCAGCTGAGAACTTTATACGCGTAAGGGTACTCTCCACGAATAAACAGGTAGCCCTGGTGCGCGCTGATGGCATAAGCCGCGATGATCATCCCTTCCAATATCCGGTGAGGATCTCCCTCCATCAGCACGCGGTCTTTGAACGTCCCCGGCTCAGATTCGTCGGCATTGCAGACCATATACCTGACATCGCTTTCCGCACTGGATGCGCCCTCCCATTTTATTCCGGTAGGGAAAGCAGCCCCTCCACGACCTACCAGGCCGGAAGCTTTCACCTCAGCGATGACCGCAGACGGGGCCAGACGTAGCGCTTTCTGAAGGCCGGAATATCCACCACCGGTGCGATATTCATCCAGGGATGTCGGCCTGCCTCTAGCGCAGTTCGCCGTCAAGATGCGGGAGTCACCGCCCAGGAAGCTGAAGGGAGCTGTGCCCCTTTTTTTGACCAAATCAGCCGCCTCCCGGGGGTCCGCCTGACCTAATGCGGTTTCTCCAACCAGCATCGCAGGTGCATGGTCGCACAGCCCCAGGCAGGGTGCCCGCACGACGGTATACTGACCATCCGCGCTCATAACACCGGGAGCCACACCCAGATTGCGGCAGACCGATTCCAATACGGCGTCCGCACCTGACAGGGCACAGGCTGGATCGCAGCACACATGGATCACTGTCTGACCGGTTGGATCCCGGTACAACATACTGTAAAAATCGATTACGCCATGGATGTCTGCTAGCGGCACGCCCAGCCGTTTGCCGACCTCTTCAGCGACAGGCTCAGGCAAGTATCCGTAAACGGATTGAACGGCATGCAGGGCGGGCAGTAAGCCGGACCGCCCATAGGGGGCGAATTCATCCAGCAGGGTGGTAAGAGCGGCGAGGTTCAATTCTGGCAGATCAAAATCTGACATTTTGTCTCCAAAAAATCAAGGTATAACACTAATCCACTTCGCTTTTCATGCGTCGTAAGAATGCAGGGGTGTTCAGGCCGCGCTCGAGCAGGTAAGTCAGGTAGTGCTGCAAGAGGATTTCCATCTCGCGATTGGTGGATTGTGATATTTGAGCCCGGGCCGCCTGTGAGTAAGAGCTTCGCTGCAAGTGGCGGAGGTATTTGAGTGCCAGCATTGATACCGGTCGTGAACCTAGTGTCCCCCGCCCGCAGCTGGGGCAGAGCACCCCACCTTCTTCCGCTGAAAAGAACTGGTCCTCGGCATGGATCTCTTTACCGCAGCGAGCACAGTTAAACAAATGCGGGCGGAAACCTAACAGGTCCAGCAGCCGGATCTCGTAGTAGCGCACGACCAGGGGCGTGTCAGGCTCAGTGCAAAGCCGGTCGAGGGTATCCGAAAGCAAGCGATAAAGTGCGCGGTTTTCCCCTTCCTCATAGGTGAAGCGATCCAACAACTCAATGACATAAGATGCGTAACCGATCATGATGAGGCTGTCCTGGATGGGCAGGTGAGCATCCAACGTCTCAGCCTGCGTGATCAGCAGCATATCTCGGCCGCGCGCCAGCAGCAAGCTGGATCGAGTGAACGGTTCGAGGTGACCCGCTTTGCGAGACCGCAGCTTGCGAACGCCCTTGGCGATGGCGCGCACCTTGCCCATCTCAAGGGTATACAGACCTAAGAGACGGTCTGCCTCGCCCCAATCCGAATGGCGTAGCACGATAGCCTCGACCCGAAATGAACGCTCCCGCACGGGCATGCAGGGATTATACAGTATCCGGTTGACTTGCATCATCCCATCTGGTAAAATCCCCCTGCCCGGAGCGTGGTACCCTTCGCCCGGGTCTGCTTAATGCAGGTTTCACATCTGCATTCGGTAGATACTGTTTCGAAGAAAGGGCTTGTGCAAGATGAAGGTTTTACTCGTTAAGGACGTTTATAAACTGGGCCGGGCTGGTGATGTAAAGAAGGTAGCCGACGGCTACGGGCGTAACTATCTTCTTCCGCAAGGGCTGGCAGTTCTGGCAAGCCATGGAGCGCTCAGCCAGGTAGAGCACATACGCACTCAGGCAGCCGTCACCCGCCAATCGCTCAACCAGGAGCTCAGCGGGGTTGCAGCGAAGCTCAACAACCTGGTGCTCGCTTTCCCCGCCCGGGCTGGAGAGACCGGTAAGCTGTATGGCTCGATCACCCCTCAGATGATTGTCGACGCAATTAAAGCCAAATCCGAAGTAGAGCTGGATCGCCGGCAGCTTGATTCGCAGCCGATACGCACCCTGGGAGAGCACAAAGTTCACATCCGCCTGACCGTGGATCTGATCCCGGAGGTAGTGGTCATTGTGCACCGTGAGGGTGAGATTCCTGAGCTGCCGGGTGAAGCAGCCGGAGAACCGGTTGACGAGGTCGAGCCAGAAGCAGCAGTAGAAGAGGCTTAATCCAACCGGTAGAGGGGGCAGCATCTCGCCTCTCAAACGAAACCGCCAGGGGCGGGGTCCCTCGACTATAATGGGTGACCCCGCCCTTGCCGTCGAAGCCCAAAAACTGCTCATCCGATGATTGATTCAATCGGCCTACAACTTCGCCAGGTGCGTGAGTCCCGTGCGCTGTCCCTGGAACAAGTGTCCAGAGCGACGCATATCCGCCTGCATTATCTGCAAGCGCTTGAAGCGGGTGAGCTCGAAGCCTTGCCATCTGCGGTACAGGCACGCGGGTTTCTCCGTGCGTACGCAAACTACCTGGGATTAGATTCAGAATCTATGTTGGCCTCATTAGACGACGCCGGTATTACTACCGGCATAGCTCAAGAGGATGTGCCGGAAACAATCAAGGATGCACCCGCTGCCGCTGACGACTCGGTCGAGGTGATCTATATCGAGATCGGTGAGCGCCTGAAGCACCAGCGCCAGCTGTTAGGGCTCTCATTGGATGAGGTCGAGCGGCACACCCACCTGCGGCTGCGCTACCTGGAGGCACTTGAATCCGGCAATCTGGCAGGACTGCCATCGCCAGTCCAGGGGCGCGGCATGCTCAACAATTACGCTGGCTTTCTCGGACTGGATCCGGATCCTCTGCTTCTATTGTTTGCTCAGGGTCTGCAAGCCCAGCTGGCAGTGCGGCAAGCGGCTCGCCCTACCCCCACCAGGCCGGTTGCCGCCAGTGAGCCGCGCCCACCGGGTTTTTTACGGCGTGTTTTTTCAGGAGAGTCGGTGTTGGCTGTATTCACCGTGATCTTTCTGGCCGGTTTTGTAATCTGGGGCGCAGTTCGAATTTTTACCGTGAGTACGAACCAGGTTACCTCACCTACAGCGCCCTCCATCGCTGAAGTCCTGCTCTCGCCTTCTACAGAAACCGCTACACCCACGGCGCTGCGCCCCACACCTACCCCTCCGCTGGCACCGCTCACGACAGACCAACCTGAGGCAACTGGCTTGATCGCCGTATTGCCGGGCAGCGAGCAAGGAGTACAGGTCTATGTGACGGTACGCCAGCGTGCCTGGATGAGAGCGATTGTAGACGGAGAAATAGCTTTTGAAGGTCGAGTTATCCCGGGTAACGCCTACCCATATGAGGGCAAAGAAAGGGTGGAAATTCTAACCGGCAACGGCGCAGCTCTACAGATCTTTTTCAACCAGCAGGATTTAGGTCCAATGGGGCAGTTCGGCGAGGTCGTCCACCGCGTTTATACAGCCTCAGGCGTGATCACACCCACCCCGACGATAACGAGTACACCTACAGAAACTCCACGGACCACACCTACCCCGCCGACCACTCCAACACCCTCTGCGTAATGTGTTGATTGATGATGGCATACCACCCAGATGATAAAGTACACTTAATGGTGAAAGAATGAAGGCAAAGACGTTCCACCTTGTCTCTTTAGGATGTGCAAAAAATACAGTCGACTCGGAGTCGATGTCACAGCTGTTAGTGCGGACTGGCTATCGTCCCGTTGAATCCCCGGACCAGGCCAGCGTGCTGATTGTCAATACCTGCGGATTTATTGGACCGGCGAAGGAGGAGTCGCTGCGTGTCCTGGGCGAGCTTTCAGCGCAGAAGCTCAAAGGGCAGACCCTGATCGCAGCAGGCTGCCTGACACAGCGCTACGGCATGGATGTCGCTCACCAGGTGCCTGGTATTGACGGCATCTTAGGGACCCGCCGCTGGATGGATATTGTCGACGTGGTCCAACGCCTCCGGCGCGGCCCGCACCCTGAGCCGCTGTACCACCTGCCCGACGCACCCACGGTTGGCAGCGACGAAAAGGGAGCCTTGCGCGCCGCCATCCAGGGCAGCAGCGCTTATCTAAAAATCGCCGATGGTTGCCGCCGCCCTTGCGCTTTCTGCGCCATCCCGCTCATTAAAGGTACCGCTGCCAGCCGCCCTATGAAGACCATTGTCAGCGAGGCGCGCTCCTTACAGGAGTTGGGCGTGCGAGAGATTATCCTGATATCTCAGGATACCACCGATTATGGGCATGATCTCGGCATGAAGGATGGTCTTGTGCAGCTCTTGAAGGAATTGACGGCAGCCGTCCCGGCTGTTGACTGGCTGCGAGTAATGTACGCCTATCCCGGCTACGTCACAGACCAGCTCATCGAGGTGATGGCTAGCCAACGCCAGGTCGTCCCCTACCTGGATATGCCCCTCCAGCACGCTCATCCTCAAACACTGAAGCGCATGCGCCGTCCGGCAAACATGGACTGGGTCTACCGCACCCTGGATAAAATGCGCCAGGCGATGCCTGACCTGGCACTGCGCACTACCTTCATCGTCGGCTATCCGGGGGAGACCGAGGTTGAGTTCAATACATTGCTCGATTTTGTCAAGGAGATCCGCTTTGATCGCATGGGCGCTTTCCAGTTTTCGTACGAGCCGGGTACAGCCAGCGAGCCTCTTGGGGATCCGGTCCCGATAGAGGTGAAGCAGGAGCGCTGGGAGCGCTTGATGGAACTGCAGCAAAGCATCTCCCTGGAAAAAAACCAGGCTCTCGTGGGCAAAACGCTGGAGGTGTTGATCGAGGGCAGCGGCGAGCTAGAGGTTGAAGGCGTCACCGGCGTCAAGGGCAGCGAACCCGAGGAAGCTATCTCCATCGGGCGCAGCTATCGCGATTCGCCAGAGATTGACGGAATGGTGATTGTCGAAGGTCAAATCCCGGTGGGAGAGCTAGTACCGGTGCGCATCACCGGCGCAATGGCTTATGACCTGACCGGTGCAGTGGATATGAAGCCGGGGGTGATATGATCGATTTGGGTAATCCGGAGATTGCTTTTACGGTAATGGCTGTACGCCAGGCCACTCTACTCGTAAAACAAGTACAATCCGAGATGGTTTCGGCTGCACTTACCAAGGCAGACCACTCGCCGGTTACGGTGGCCGACTTTGCTGCACAAGCCCTGGTTGCGCACCTGCTCGAGCAGGAGTTCCCGGAAGATCTTTTAGTAGCAGAGGAGGATGCCGGTTCTCTGCGACCCCAGAGCGGAGGGGATGGATCTACCCTGCAGCAGGTAACGGAGTTTGTCAGCCGGGCTGCCGGTCGAGTCGATCCGCTCACCGTATGTGAATGGATCGACCGGGGGGCTGCCCCTCCGGTGGGGCGCTTCTGGGCGCTGGATCCGATTGACGGCACAAAAGGCTTCCTGCGCGGCGACCAATATGCCGTTGCTCTGGCGCTGGTGGTAGATGGGGAGGTGCAGGTCGGTGGACTGGGATGCCCCAACCTCGCTTTTTCCCCCGATATAATGGATGGGAAGCACTCCCCCTCACTCAAGCCGGATATGGATGGCCCGGGGATTGTAGTCATATCTGCCCTAGGGCAAGGGACCTGGGCAACTTTATTGAACCGACCGGGGGCGTTTGCCCAGCTGAGTGTTTCCGCTTGCAATCGAGCATTCGAAGCTCGCTTGCTGCGCTCATTTGAATCCGGGCATACCAACGTTGACCAGATAGAAGACTTTTCCCGCCGGATAGGGCTGCAGGCTGAGCCGGTGCGCATGGACAGCCAGGCGAAATATGCCGTGCTGGCTTCCGGGGGCGGTGAGCTCTTGCTGCGGCTGCTCTCGCCGGAGAAACCGGACTACCGGGAAAAGATCTGGGATCATGCAGCCGGAGCGCTGATGTTAAAGGAAGCGGGCGGGCAGATTACCGACCTGGCAGGTAAGCCATTGGACTTCACTGTTGGGCGAACGCTGGCAAAAAACCGCGGCATCCTTGCCTCCAACAGGTTGCTTCACCAGGCTGCACTGCAAGCTCTCAAGCAATCTGCCTCCTGACAGTTCACGGGGAACATAGTCCTTCAGGCAAGAATCACCATGTCTCGTGCCGACCGTATCGCGCTGCTCTTAAGCCTGATCGCCGTCATCGCTGCATATTGGGTAGCGGTACGGGTCTTCGAGAGCATGGCTCATATTTATGATGAGGTCGCTTACGTCTGGCAAGCCCAGGCAATCGCCAGGGGTCACCTGACTCTGCCCTCTCCCCCGCATGAAAAGAGCTTCCTCGTCCCATTCGTGGTGGATTATAACGGTCAGCGTTTCGGAAAATACCCGCTCGGCTGGCCGGCGATGCTGGCAGTAGGGGTATTTTTCGGGGTCAGGCCGCTGGTAAATGCACTTCTGGCGGGGTTTGCTGTCTGGCTGACTTATCGCCTGGGGAAGCGCATCTTCAGTGAAACGGTCGGGCTGCTGGCAGCCGGATTGACCCTCACCTCTCCCTTCTTTCTCATGAATTCTGGGTCGCTGCTCTCGCATCCCTTCGGTTTGTTCTTAAGCGCGGCCTTCGCGCTCACATGGCTGGACGCCTGGAATAGCCACCGCGCGGCGCAGATGCCTTCCTATTGGCCCTGGTTAGCGACCATTACCGCTGCGTTGACATTAGGCGTCTTGATCCTCACTCGTCCTTTGACTGCCGTCGGATTGATGCTCCCTTTCGCAGTCCACGGGCTTTATCTACTCGTCCGCTCCGATTGGCAAACACGCAAGCGGCTGGTCGTTTTCAGCCTCCTGGTTTTGTGTTTCGCGGCTTTGCACTTCTTGTGGCAGTACGCGGTGACCGGCGACCCGAAGCTCAACCCCTACAC
>Ga0209253_10004331_pt1 | contig 12386 bp, 11 predicted proteins | sample FrelakmetBRP12BR_FD_187145 | JGI IMG/M metagenome (GOLD analysis project Ga0209253, IMG submission 187145) | Freshwater lake sediment microbial communities from the University of Notre Dame, USA, for methane emissions studies - BRP12 BR (SPAdes)... | ecosystem: Environmental > Aquatic >...
GCCTCCGCCAGGGCGGGGATACCCTCGACCAGGTCGGTCAGGTCCTCTTTCTTTCCTATGATGACGGAAATGGGGTTGCGGAAATCCCGGCCCTTGATCTTGAATATTTTTTCTATGGCTTTCTCGTTTCCCGCATCAGCGCCGAGTCCGTAGAAAGTTTCCGTCGGGAATGCGATCACTCCGCCCCTGCGGAGCATGTCGGCAGCTTTCTCGATGAGGGCCGGTTCCGGTTGTTTCGGGTCGATTTTGAGGATAGCGGTCATGGATCAATCGGCAAGAGGCTTAATGCTCAGTGCAGAAAGTAAAGGGGATGGATGTCCAAAAAGAATTTTTCCTCTGAGAACCCTTAGCCTTTAGCCATTCGCCCTGCGCCTCTTTCATAGACAATCAAGCTTTTTCTGTTTTTCCTTCACGTCGGCGGCCATCTTCTCGGCATACCCCTTCAGTTTCTTGGCCAGTCCCCTGTCTCCCAGGGCGAGGATCCTCGCGGCCATCAGGGCGGCATTCCGGGCACCCGCTTTTCCGACGGACATGGTGGCTACAGGGATTCCACCTGGCATCTGGACCGTTGAAAGTAGAGCATCGAGTCCTCCGAGTGAGGTGGAGTCGATGGGCACACCGATCACGGGCAATGCCGTCTGTGCAGCAATGACCCCTGCCAGGTGGGCCGCTGCTCCGGCACCGACGATGATAATCCGGATGCCGCGACCCGCCGCACCTTTTGCGAAGCCGGATGTCCGCTCCGGTGTCCGATGTGCCGAGGTCAGGATCACCTCATAGGGTATTTCGAACTGCTTCAAGAGAATCATGGCCTCCTTCATGATCGGGAGATCGGAATCACTCCCCATCACGACGCTGACGAGAACGTCACTTTTCTTTTTCATATGCTCGCTCCGCTCCGCTGGCTCAGGGCGAAGGGCTAATGGCAATGGGCAATCAATCATTTATCTTACCTTAAGCCTTTTGCCATACGCCATACGCCATCTTTTAATGTTTGAAATGTCTCACCCCGGTGAAGATCATGGTCATCCCGTGTTCGTCGGCCGCCCGGATGGATTCGTCATCCCGGAGCGATCCTCCAGGCTGTACGATGGCCGTGATGCCGGCCTGCGCTGCCGTGTCCACGGCGTCCCGGAAGGGGAAGAAGGCATCCGAGGCCATCACGTTCCCCTTCACAGGCATCTGGGCCTTCATGAGGGCGAGTTTCACTGAATCTACACGACTCATCTGGCCTGCCCCCACACCCACCAGGCGGTCCTTCGTCGTGATCACGATGGCGTTTGACTTCACGTGTTTCACAACCCGCCAGGCGAAATCGAGAGCCTGGTATTCCGCCTCCGTGGGGGCCCGGCGGGTGACGACCCTGGCTTTCCGGATGTCGAGATCGTCCACGTCCCTCTCCTGCACAAGAAGGCCGCCGACGACTCTTCTGAAATCGTATCCGGCCGCTTGCGCTTCCCCCGTCGCGGGGACCTGCAGCACCCGCACGTTCTTTTTTTTGCTCAGGATCTCGATGGCCCGGGGGTCGAAGTCCGGGGCGATGATGACCTCCAGGAAGAGTTTCGCCAGTTCCTCCGCCGTCTGCGGGTCAACCCTGCGGTTGAATGCAACGATTCCGCCGAAAGCCGAAACAGGGTCTGTCTCCAGGGCCTTTTGATAGGCCGCGAGGAGGTCTCCTTCCGAGATGGCCGCCCCGCAAGGGTTGGCGTGCTTCATGATGACGGCGGCTGGTTTCTTGAAGTCCGACACCATCAACCAGGCGGCGTCGCTGTCCATGATGTTGTTGTATGAAAGCTCCTTGCCCTGGAGCTGATGCGCAAAGGATACCGCGGCAGCGGCAAGGTCCTTTTCCCTGTAAAAGGCGGCTTTCTGGTGGGGATTTTCCCCGTACCGCAGGTCTTGGGCCTTGACAAACTGCACCGTCAGGGTATCGGGGAACTCCTTCTTTCCCCGCGTCGTGCTCAACCGGCCTAAGTAGTTTGAGATGGCCGCGTCGTATCGGGCCGTCAGCTGGAAGGCCTTCGTCGCGAGCGCGAAATTCGTCTCCTTCGAAATCCCTCCACCCGTCTTTTCCATTTCCTTCAGGATCCTCGTGTAATCCGTCGGGTCTGTGAGGATGCTGACGAAACAGTAGTTTTTGGCCGCAGCGCGCACCATCGTCGGCCCGCCGATGTCGATATTCTCGATGGCCTCTTCCAGGGTACATCCCGGCTTCGCTACTGTGTCTTCGAAACGGTAGAGATTGATGACCACCATGTCAATGGGCTTGATGCCGTGTTTCCGGGCGGCCTTCATGTGCTCCTTGTCGTTCCTGAGGGCGAGCAGTCCCCCGTGGATCTTGGGGTGGAGGGTTTTCAGCCTCCCGTCCATCATCTCCGGGAAGCCGGTGTACTCCGAGACCTCCGTGATCTTGATGCCGTTCTGCCGCAGGACCGCCGCGGTTCCGCCCGTCGACAGGATCTCCACCCTGAACTTTTTGAGTCCCTGCGCAAACTCGACGATTCCTGTCTTGTCCGTGACGCTGATGAGTGCCCTTTTCACCTTGTTGCCCATGGAGTGCTCCTGCGGTTGATTTTTCAAAACTGTCTTGTCCCGCCCATTGGGATGCCGGAATATTGGAGTATCGGATCACCCGCGTATTTGCCGCATGTGGTCGATTCTTTTCTGTATCAGTGCCCTCGTGCCGATGTCAGGCCGATGGTCCACGGGGCCTTTGACGGCCGAGACGGCTTTTTCTGCGATCTCTTCGGCCCGGTCGAGGCTGTCCGCGATACCGACGACGCCGATCGCCCTGGAGGTTGTCATGTAAAGGCCGCCTTCTTTCCTGTCGACGGAGGCGTAATAGAGTCTCGCCGGACCGACGCTGCCCACCTCTATCTTCGAAGCAGTGGATGTTGCGTCGGGGTGATCCTTTGGAAGACCGTAACCCCTGGGTACGATGTACTTGCAGACCGTGGCCTTCCTGTCGAATTCGATCTGGAGGGTCTTGAGTGTCCCGTCGATGACGGCCTGGCAGACGTCGACGAAGTCCGTCTTCAGGAGGGGCAGGATGTTCATGGCCTCGGGATCGCCGAACCGCGCGTTGTACTCGAGGAGCTTGACCCCCTTTCTGGTAATGATGAACCCCCCGTACATGACACCCTTGTAATAAGTCCCCGTTTCCCGGTAGATGGCCTCGGCGACTTTCTGGGTGATCGAGAGACCCTCTGCCGCATCCTGATGCGTCATGAAGGGCAGGCAGTGGTCTTCCGCCGAGTACGATCCCATCCCCCCGGTGTTGGGGCCCTTGTCGTCGACGAATCGACGCTTGTGGTCCTGCACGGGCGGCGTGGCCGCCACGTGCTTCCCGTCACTCAGGCACTGGAGGGAAAATTCCTCCCCCTCCAGCTTCTCCTCGACGATGACGCAGGGGTGTTCTTTCAGAGCGGCCTCGCAATAGTTGCGGGCTTCGATTTTCGTTTGAAAATGATCCCCCTGGACCATGACGCCTTTTCCTCCCGTCAGGCCGTCCGGCTTGACCACGACCTCGTCGAGCTCTTTAAGGAATTCATCCAGGCCCTCCAGGGAGGAGAAGATCCTGAACTTCGGGTTGCCCGGGATGTTATACTTTTGAAGCAATTCCCTCGTGAAGGACTTCGAGGTTTCCAGGCGGGCAAGCATCTTCGTCGGCCCGACCGACGGAATACCTGCCTGCATCAGGGCATCCACGACACCCTGGTTCAGGGGGTCCTCCGGCCCGACAACGGCAAAATCGATCCGGCATTCTTTCGCAAAGGAGGTGATCCCCTTCATATCTTCGTAACGGCCCAGGGCGATCTTCTTGGAAAGGGAGGCAATGCCGGGATTATTCGTCCTCATGTAGGCACAAAGATCCGGACTATGTTGGGAGCGCATGATCGCTTCGGCGATGGCATGCTCCCGGGCACCGTTTCCGATCAGAAGTACGTTGGGCATTTTTTATTCCTCCTTGCGAGAGATGAAGGCGATCGCCCGATCAGGGGTGCTGCCCCTCATTTTTCGACGATCCCTGCCGTTGGATGGGTCATAAAAAGATAACGTCTTCGGGTATGTTTCGGGGGTTGTCAGGGGAATCGATTCGAAGTCTTAAGTCATCGAATTTTTGAAGGGTTATATCGGAAATGGTATCCGAAGTCAATGAAATCCATTTGAAGGTGCCGTAGGGCGCAGAATATCCAAACGCTTGACTTTTTTTAATTATTTCTTTAAGAAAATTCATGAACCCGGCGGTGTCATAACCGGCCTTTTTTAACAAGAAACCCCCAAGGCCCCATTGGACGCTTATCTCACATCAAAACTGATCCTTCTGGCTGTCCTTTTTCTCCTCTTCGGGATCTTTACCTGCTCCGAAGCGGCCCTGTTCTCCCTGACCTCGCTCCACCTGCACCGGATGCGAGAGGACAGATTTCCCTTTATCTTTCACGTGCAGAGGCTTCTGGAAAACCCCAGGCGTCTGCTGGTGACCATTATTGTTTGTAACGAAACCGCCAACATCGCCTTTTCTGCCCTTGCCACAGCCCTTTTTATCAATCTCCTCGGTGTCGATGGACAGTGGATCGCCATCGCCGTCCTGACCCCCCTGGTCCTCATCTTCTGCGAGGCCATGCCCAAGACCTTCGGAAAAATGTATCCCATGCGTTTTTCTTCCTTCGCGTCACCGGTGGTCCGCGGTTTCATGACGCTGGGGTATCCGTTGATCTGGCTGATGGAAAAGATATCAGCTTTCTTCAGTTCTTTCTACAAGGGTGCACAACGGGAGGAACGTCCCCTCACGGAATATGCATTCAGGAGCCTTGTCGAAGTGGGGCACGAGGAAGGGGTTATCGAGAAGTCCGAGAGGGACCTGATCCATCGGGTTTTCAAGCTCGGCGATACGGAAGTTTCGGCCATCATGACCCCCCGGGTCGACATGTTCTGTCTGCCTGTCGTTATGGGCATCGAGGAGATGAAAAGAGAAATCATCGATCATGGATACTCAAGGATCCCTGTTTACGGGACCGGTGGTATTGATGATGTACTCGGGATCCTCTACGCGAGGGATCTCCTGGCGCGTGCGGCGGGCCTGGGACAGGCCGTCCGCGTCGAGTCCCTCCTGAAAAAACCCTTCTTTGTTCCCCCGCAAAGGCGGGCCGATGCCCTTCTGCGGGATTTCCAGATCCGGAAGGTGCACATGGCCATCGTCGTCGACGAGTACGGCGGCGTGGAAGGCCTTGTGACGATGGAGGACATTCTCGAGGGACTCTTCGGCGACATCTACGATGAGCGGGACACGATCGAAGACCTCTATCACCGGGTGGACGAGCACACTTTTCTCGTATCGGGCATGATGCCCATAGAGCGCTTCAACGAGCTCACAGGCGCCAGGATTGACGGGGAGGATTTCGACACTTTGGGGGGGTATGTCTTTCATCTCTTCGGAAGACTTCCTTCCAAAGGAGACGAAATATCTATGGAGGGTTACACCTTTTTGATCGAGAAAATGGGCAAGGTTAGAATTCTGAGAATCCGGGTGAAGAAAGAGGAGGGCCATGATCGATAACCTCGTCATCCTTCTCGTGATCTTCCTTTGTGTCCTTCTGGAGGGTCTCTTCTCCGGTGGAGAGATTGCGCTCATCGCCTCGGACATCCACCTCATCCGGCAGAAATCGGCAGCCGGATCGAAGTCGGCCGCACGGACCCTGCGGCTGCTTGAGAATCCCGAGTGGTTCCTGGCCACGTGCCTTACGGGAACGGATATCTGTATCATCACGAGCACCGCCTTGGCGACGACACTTTCCATATCCCACTTCGGCCTCGCCCGGGGCGAGATCATGGCGGTACTCGTCATGGTTCCCCTGCTTCTGGTTTTCGGTGAGATCATCCCGAAGAGCATCTACCAGCAGAATCCCGAACGGACGGCCATGAGAATTTCACGGCTGGTGTGGTTTTTCTCCTGGGTCCTCTACCCCCTTGTTTTTGTCATCTCCAGGATATCGAAAGGGGCCGTCTTTCTCATCATGGGTGTGAGGGGAGGGAGGCCTTACCCCTATATCACGAGAGACGGGCTCAAGTTTCTGCTGATGGACCGCGGGCAGAAAGGGGACGTCAAAACATCGGAACAGGAGATGATCCGCCGGGTCATCGATTTCTCGAAGGCCACCGCCGGGCAGATCATGGTGCCCCTTTCGAACGTCGTGGCCCTCGAGGCGGAGACCCCCCTTGCTGAAGCAGCCCGGATTATCGACGAGAAGGGTTTCTCCCGTATTCCCGTCTACCGTGGGCAGATCATCAACATGATCGGCATCGTTAATGCTTTTGATGTCCTCAAATCACTGCCCGCCGATTCCTCCGAGATGGTAGAGAAATATCTGAGGCCCACGGTTTTCTACGTGCCCGAATCAAAAGAGGCCGACGACCTTCTTTTCGAGATGCAGAAAAAAGGGGAGTACATGGCCGTCATCGTCGACGAGTACGGGGGCGCCGTGGGTGTCTTGACGATCGAGGATATCCTGGAGGAGATTGTCGGCGAGATCGAGGATGAATACGACAAAGGCGAAAAGGCCTATAAAGCCGTCGGGCCGGGACGCTATCTCTTCAATGCCCAAATCCGCATTGAACGGTTCAAAGAGCTCCTGCCCGTGGAAATCCCGCCGGGGGACTACGAGACACTCGGGGGATTCTTGCTCCACAAAATGGGCCGCATCCCCAGGCGGGGAGAAACCCTGAATGTGGGTCACGTGACCTTCTTTATTGAGGATGCCGATTTAAAATCCATCAAAGAGGTGATGGTCATTCTGCTGCCGGGTGTGGATCGCAAAATAGAACGGGAATAAGATAGGGAAGTCCGTATCCCCGTGATCGGACGACAGGCGTGAGGGGCTGAGCATGGAAAAAAGACAGGAAAAGAAGGAATATGAAACACTCATCCTGGCAGCGGGTAAGGGGACCAGGATGAAATCCGATCTGGTAAAAGTCCTCCACTCCATTCACGGAAAACCGATGCTCGATCATATTGTCGCCGTGGCCAGGGAGATCGGTTCCCTGAAAATAGGGGTCATCATCGGGCATCAGGCTGATCTCATCCAGGAGACCTACAAAGGTAAGAGACTGATCTTCATCCTTCAGAAAGAACAGCTGGGGACCGGCCATGCCGTTCTGCAGGCCCGGCAGGCATTCTCCTCATTTAAAGGGACCATGATTATCCTCTGCGGCGATGTGCCCCTCCTTCGATCATCGACCGTCAGGAAGATGATGGAACATCACGTGAAGACGAACTCCATGATCACGGTCCTGACCATACGCCTCGATGAGCCCGCCAGCTATGGCCGGATCGTGCGGAGTCGTGACGATCGGATTCTCAAGATCGTCGAGGCCCGGGATGCGACAGAAGCGGAGAAAGGCATCACGGAGATCAACACGGGAATCTATTGTGCGGAAAGCCCCTTTCTCTTCGAGGCGGTTGCTCAGGTCAGAAATGACAACGCCCAGGGGGAATATTACCTGACGGACATCTGTGAAATTGCCAACCAAAAAAAGATGAAGGTCACGCCTTATCTGGCCGGGGATTCCGAAGAGTTCATGGGGATTAATACCTTCGAGGATCTCGAACGGGCCCAGAAGGTTTTGGAAAGACGAATCAGCTATCCGCAGAATTGATCACCCGAGGTGTTTCCCGATCAGAGAGGCCACGGCATCCGCAAGCTCGGTGATTTCTTTCTTCGAAGGGCCCTCCACCATGACGCGGCAGATGGGCTGCGTCCCCGAGAAACGGACCAGCACCCTGCCTTTGCCCTTCAGTTTTTTCTCGGCATCATCGATCGCCTTTTTGATTTCCGGGACCGACTGCAGATCTTTTCTTGTCTTGACGTCCACGTTGACCATCACCTGCGGGAAGGTGGTCATGACCTTGCTCAGCTCCGACAGAGGTTTGCCTTTCCTCTTCATGATCGCGAGCACCTGGAAGGCGGAGAGAATGCCATCCCCCGTTGGCGAGTGGTCAAGAAAGATGAGATGACCGGACTGCTCTCCTCCCAAATTGTACCCTTCCCTGAGCATGGTCCCCAAGATATAACGGTCCCCGACCTGGGTCTTGACGACGCGGATGCCGGCCCGCTGCATGGCCAGATCAAAACCCATATTGCTCATGACGGTGGCGACGACCGTGTTTTGCTTGAGGCGTCTCCTCTCTTTCATGTCGAGGGCGCAGATGGCCATGATGTGGTCACCGTCGACGCGCCTGCCTTTTTCATCTGAGAAGATGACTCGATCCGCATCGCCATCGAGAGCGATGCCGATATCGGCCCAGTGCTTTTTGACGGCTGAGCTGATGACCTCCGGGTGCATGGCGCCGCAGGCGAGATTGATGTTCGTGCCGCCGGGTTTCGTATGAATGGCGATGACCTCGGCGCCCAGCTTCTCGAAAACAATCGGGGCTATTTTATAGCCCGCACCGTTGGCGCAATCGAGGACGATCTTCAATCCGCGCAGGGAGGCAGACCTGGGAAAGGTCTTTTTCAGATACCCCATGTGGGTCCCCTCCGCCCCGGCGACATGGACCAGCTGCCCGATTTCTTTATTCTTCGATCCCGCGGAGGTGATTTCGTATGAGCCTATGAGTTTTTCAATTTTCTCTTCCGTCAAATCAGGGGGCTTTAGGCCGTCATCGGGTATTCGTTTACTATACCCCTGATCCCGTCTGTACCGAAAAGCTTTCTCATTCTTGCCGTCCTCGTTTCGGCGCTTCTTAAATCCTAGGATGGGTTTGAAAGAATCAGCGGCTTTATATCATGGATCCCCGCATGATTAAGGCCCTTTCGCTCGGCAAGAAACCCCTTGACAGCCGCCTATGTCGTCAGGGATAATTTTATCAAAAAAGTCGTGATCTTATAAATGAAAACGCTCAAAATCGGTTCTCTGATTCTGAAAAATAGCTTTTGCCTGGCACCGATGGCGGGGATTACGGACCTTGCGTTCCGAATGACTGTACGCCCCTTTGGCTGTGCCCTGTGCCTGACAGAAATGATCAGCGCCGATGGTCTCGTCCGGGGGATTGACAGAAGCTTTGCCTTCCTGAAGTCATCGCCCTCGGACAGCCCTCTTGGCGCTCAAATTTTCGGCTCGGAGCCCGCCATCCTGGCCGATGCTGCAAGAATCGTGTCGGACAGGGGGGCCGATCTCGTGGACATCAACATGGGATGTCCTGTGAAAAATGTCGTCAAGCGGGGGGCTGGCGCCTCGCTCATGCGGGAGCCGGTAAAAATCGGCAGCATCTTGCATGCCGTGAGAAAGGCTACATCCTTACCCCTGACCATCAAGATCCGCGGCGGGTGGGATTTCGGTGATATCAATGCCCTCGAAGTATCCAGAATTGCGGAGGATGCCGGCGTTGATGCTATTTTTCTGCATTCCCGTACTGCCAGCCAGGGCTTCAGAGGACGGGCCGACTGGCGGTTGATTGCCGAGGTCAAGGCGGGGACCCGGATACCCATTGTGGGGAATGGAGACGTATTGAGAGCCGCCGATGCCCTCAGAATGATCGAGACAACCGGGTGTGACGGGGTCATGCTGGGGCGGGCGGTCCGCGGGAATCCCTGGATTTTCAGAGAAATCACGGATTCCCTGGCAGAGCGCTGTGACGGTATCCCTGATCTGGAGGAGCGGCGAAGGGTTATTCAGGAGCACCTGCACCTGTCGGTAGAGATCTTCGGGGAACCGATGGGGGTAAAGACGTTTCTGAGGCATCTTTTCTGGTACACCAAGGGCCTTCCGGGTATCTCGCATATCAGGAGAAGGGCCGGCTCCGCTTGGAAGGAAGACGATCTGCGGCTGATCATCGATGATTTTTTCAGCACACTCGGCACAGAGAGCCTCTCCGGCAAAAAGCATCTTGACTTTTGTAAGGAATTGAAATAGTTTCTTAACAACAGCAGGACTTGAAGCGCTTTTTAATTCAATTCATTCCAGTGAAGGTCGATATTTTGTGGAGGAATTGGTCAAGTTCAAAGAGCTTGAGGAAAAGATAAAGGGTCTTGTTGAGGAATATAATTTACTCAATAACAAGAAAACGGAATTAGAAAATTTAATAAAATTGAAGGATGGGGAGCTAGAAGAGGCAAAGAGCAAAATTAGGAAACTGAACGAGGAAAGGGAATCAGTTCGACACAAGGTGGATTCGTTGCTCGGAATGATCGAGGATATTAACACGCAAGAACTTTGAGGTCCCTGGTTGAAGAAGAGATTCGATATACATGTCCTGGGTCATCAGGTTTCCGTTCTCAGTGATGCCGGGAATGAACATGTAGCGAATGTCGTGAGGTATATCAACAGCAAAACCGACGAAATAGAAAAAACCTCAAAGAACATTCCAGCTGAAAAAGCAGCCATTCTGGTTGCTTTGAACATTGCGGATGAGTTGTTTCGATTAAGAGGGGAGAAAGAGAACATATATAAACTGCTGGAAAGCAGATCGACAGAACTGATCGATTTCATTGATCAGAAAAAAAAGAGTATTTTCCCCTGCAATGTGCGTGATTAACAATTTGTCTTTTGAGCTAATACCTTAAGAACCGGGAGCCTTTCCTTGTTTGCCGTGTGCAGATCCAGAGATCCCGAGGTGGGGTCTTGGAGAGCCTAACGCAACAATAAGGCACCCACCTTGTTGAAAAGGTTCAAAGAACAGAGTTAACACGGCATGTGCGGGGGTTTTTTTAGATTGAAGTCGACCAAACCGGATTTAAGCCAACCCCTGAAAAACCCGCCTCCTTTTTCCTAACCCCTCTTCGCGATTCTCCCCGGATTCTCTCACACCAGAGTTGCGCAATTGAGATCGACACTCATTTTTGCTTGGCACGAAATAGCGAAGCTTTTCGATGCCGGTGAGATAAGGAGGTGAAGGAACATTGGTAATGGAATTGATCATCATCGCTGCGGCGCTCCTTGCAGGTGCAGCCGTGGGATTTTATTTCAAGGTTCTCGTTTCGAAGAGGAAGCTCCAATCTTCCGAGAGTCTTTCAGCCAGAATACGGGAGGAAGCCAAAAAGGAGGCGGACAACATCAAGAAGGAAGCCATCCTGCAGGCCAAAGAAAATCTCCTGAAGACGAAATCGGAATTCGAAAAGGAAACGAGAGAACGCAAAGGGGAACTGGAGAGTCTGGAGCGGAGGCTGCGTTCCAAGGATGAAAATCTTGAAAAAAGAATGGATGCCTTTGTCCAGAAAGAAAGCCAGCTCGAAAACCGGGACAAGTCTCTGGCCCAGAAGGAGGCGGCGATTTCTGATAAGCATGAAAAGCTCAGCCGGATCATAGAGGAACAGAAGCTCAAGCTGGAGAAGATCGCGGGCATCTCATCTCAAGAGGCCAAGAATTACCTGATCCAGTCCATGGAGGCGGAAGCAAAACGTGAGGCGGCCAGAATCATCCGCAAGATTGAGGATGACGCCAAGAGGGCGGCGGATCGGAATGCGCGTGAAATCATCGCGTATGCGATTCAGCGCTACGCTGGCGATTTCGTTGCTGAAAACACGGTTTCCGTCGTTAACCTTCCGAACGATGAGATGAAAGGAAGAATCATCGGCCGGGAGGGGAGAAACATCCGGGCCATCGAGGCGGCAACCGGTGTGGATCTCATCATCGATGATACGCCCGAGGCGGTCGTTCTTTCGGGCTTCGATCCTGTCCGGAGAGAAGTGGCCAAGATCTCCCTGGAGCGGTTGATCAGTGACGGACGGATTCACCCCGGCCGGATCGAGGACGTCGTGAAGAAGGTGACTGCGGAGGTCGATAACATCGTACGGGAGACCGGGGAACGGGCCTCCTTCGACCTGGGTGTGCATGACATCCATCCGGAGTTGATTAACATTCTCGGCAAACTCAGGTTTCGAACCAGTTTTTCCCAGAACGTTCTCCAGCATTCTATCGAGGTAGCCCACCTGACGGGGATCATAGCCTCGGAGCTCGGTCTGGACGTGAGGGAGGCCAAACGAGCGGGACTCCTTCACGATATCGGCAAGGCTGTGGACCACAAAATCGAGGGGACTCATGCCGCCATCGGGGCAGACTTCGCGAAGCGCTACGGCGAGACGGACCGAATTGTCCAAGCGGTTGCCACCCATCATGATGACGGCCGCAACAACAACCTCCTCGGTGTTCTCGTGCAGGTCGCCGACACGCTGTCGGCCGCAAGGCCGGGGGCCCGCAGGGAAATGCTGGAAACGTACGTCAAGCGTCTGGAAGAGCTGGAGAGTCTTGCGAACTCCTTCAGTGGCGTGGACAGGTGTTTCGCCATTCAGGCAGGCAGGGAGCTTCGGATCCTCGTGGAGAACGAAAAGATCTCCGATGACGACGCCGTCATGCTCTGCAAGGATATTGTCAAGAAGATTGAATCCGAATTG
>Ga0209253_10004333_pt1 | contig 12382 bp, 12 predicted proteins | sample FrelakmetBRP12BR_FD_187145 | JGI IMG/M metagenome (GOLD analysis project Ga0209253, IMG submission 187145) | Freshwater lake sediment microbial communities from the University of Notre Dame, USA, for methane emissions studies - BRP12 BR (SPAdes)... | ecosystem: Environmental > Aquatic >...
CCGACTCGGGCGGCGCGAGCGTCTCGCGGCCCATCTCGTCCTTCGACGGGGGCGCGGACGCGCTACCCGGCTGACTCATGACTGCATGCTCGCGCCCGGCGCGGCCTCATAGGTACTCCACGAGCCCGCGGCGTCCGATCTCCTCGACGACGCGCCGGACCTCCTGGGTACGCCCACGGTGACAGACGAGAAGCGCGTCCGCGGTGTCCACCACGATCAGGTCCTGCACGCCAACGAGCGCCACCAAGCGGCCGGAGCCGAAGACGGCGTGACCCGGCGCGTCCACGGGAATCACCGGCGTGCGCCCGTCGGCCGCCCCGGCGATGTCGGCGAGCGCCGCCCAGCTGCCGACGTCGCTCCAGCCGAACGCGCCCGCGACGACGACCGTGTCGGGCGCCTTCTCCATCACACCGTAGTCGATGGAGACCGACGGCAACCGGACGTAGGCACGAGCCAGGGCCGCGTGCCGCGTCCGCCGCGGCGCTCGCGCCGCCTCGCGCAGGGGTCCCGTGACCTCGGGCAGGAAACGATCGAGCAGCCCCAGCAACGCCCCAGCTTGGCACGCGAAGATACCGCTGTTCCACAGGTACTCCCCCGAGGCGACGAAGCGGCGCGCCCGCGCCTGCGTCGGCTTCTCGACGAAGGCGCGCACCCGGTACGCCCGCCGGCCCCGGTGACCTCCCAGGCGAATGTAACCGTAGCCGGTCTCGGCCGCCGTCGGTCGGATGCCGACGGCCACGACCACGGGCTCGTGTGCCGCGCGCGTGAGCGCCTCGAGGAGCGTCGCCCGGAACTCGCCCGCGTCCGCGATGGCATGATCGGCGGGCACGCTCACGAGCACCGCACCGGCCGTGCGACGCTCGACCTCGAGCGCAGCGAGCGCGAGGCACGGCGCGGTGTTCCTCCCCACTGGCTCGACCAGGACGTTGGCATGTGGGAGCTCCGGGAGCTGACGCCGCACCCCCGCGGCGTGATCGCGATGGGTGACGACCAGCACGTGCTCGCTCGGCACGAGGCCGCGCAGCCGATCGGCCGTCGCCTGTAGGAGGCTGCGCCGCCCGAGGACCCGCAGCAGCTGCTTCGGCACGCGCCGGCGGCTGCGCGGCCAGAAACGTGTCCCGCTGCCACCCGCAAGGATGACGGCGTACCGCTCGCGTCGCGGCGGCGGTCGCAGCGTCGGGCCTCTGCTCACCAGTCTCGTCTAGGAAGTGCGGCCGCGAAATGCAAGGCGGCGGGCCCCCGACGGATCCCTCACGCGCCCGCCAGGACGGCGAGCAGGCGCGCGATGTCGTCAGACCCGTTGTAGAAATGGGGCGAGACGCGCATGCCACCGCCACGCGCACTGACGAGGATGCCCGCGCGACGCAGGCGCGCGACCAGCGGCTCCGCCGCCTCGGCCGTCCGCACGGTGGTGATGCCGGAGAGCTCGTCGCTGCCCCCCGGGCTGACGAGCCGGTGTCCGCGTGCCGCGAGCTCGTCCCGGAGCAGGGCCGTCGTGGCGAGCACGCGGCGCTCGACCTCGTCGAGGCCGACCTCGAGCAGCAGGTCGAGCGCCGCTCCAAGCGCGTGAATGCCGAGGAAGTTCAGGCTGCCGCACTCGAACTTCTGGGCGTTGGGCTTGAGGTCGAGATGATACGGCAGGTAGCGTCCATGATCGGTGACGCTCTTCCAGCCGAGCCGTTGCGGGTACAGTCGGTCGCTCCAGCGACGCGAGACGTACAGGATGCCGCATCCCTCGGGAGCGCACAGCCACTTGTGACCGTCCGCGGCCAGGCAGTCGATGGCCTCGCGCTCGACGTCGAGACGGACGGCACCGAGGGCCTGGATCGCGTCGACGGAGAAGAGCACGCCCCGGCGCCGGCACGCCTCGCCGATCGCCGCGAGCGGACGGCGCTGCCCCGTGACGAAGTCCACCGCGCTCACGCTCACGACCCGGGTGCTGCGATCGACGAGGCGGATCGCGGCATCGACGGTGAGACGTCCGTTCTCGAGCGAAGCCATGCGCGTCTCGACTCCCAGGCGCTCGAGCCCCCACCACGGGTAGACGTTGGCCGGGAACTCGCCACTCACCGCGACGACCGAGTCGCCCCGCCGCCAGTCGACCGCGGTGGCGATCGCCGAGAGCCCGTCCGAGGTGCTCCCGACGAACGCGATCTCGTCGGCCGCCGCGCCGATCATCCGTGCCGCCGCCGCGCGCACCTCCTCGGCGCGCGCCTCCCAGGCCTGATAGTGCAGTCGCGCGAAGTCGCGCGCGTCCGCGATGAAGCGCTCGACCGCGCACGCGACGCGCCGCGACACGGGCGCAACGCCGGCGTGATCGAGATAGGCGCAGCGCGCCGTGATCGGGAACTCGTCGCGCCACGCGCGCAGCGCCTGGCCCCCGTCGGGATCACGGGCCTCGGGAACGCTCACCGTGGGTCGGTCTCGTGTGCTATGGTGTAGACGTCGTCGAACACCCGGCAGGAGGATGCATGGAACGAGGCACGGAATCCAGCCGACTGCACGGCTTCTTTCTCGCCGTCGCTCCCAGGAGCTCCGGGGAACTCGGCCCCGGCGACGACGCCGTCGTCGGCTGCCTGTGGACTTGCTGAAGCAGGCCCGCGATCGGATCAGCGGTGGCATCTCCGACACCTGAGCTTTGTGACCTCGTCGCGGCGCCGGACGGCCGTTGCGGTTCGACTGGCCGGGTCGGTCCGCGGGGTTCTTCACGACCTCCGAGCGCACCCGCCGAGGTGGGCGAGCGCATGACGGTCACCGGCGATCCGATGCGGCTCGATCGCTTCCTTCTCCGCACGACGCTACCCGAAGGAGTCGGACGCCGTCGCCTCGCCGCCATGCTGGGCGCTGGGGAGGTGCGGGTGAACGGGCGTGCGGCCCGCAAGGGGACGCTCGTGCGTGCGGGCGACGAGGTCACGATCGTCCGCCTGCCGACGGCGGCGGCGCCCCTCGTGCCGACGCCCGGTCGCCTGGTCGTCGTCTACGCCGACGACCGGCTCGTCGCCATCGACAAACCCCCCGGGATGCCCGCCGTCGGCGGCCCGACGCCGGGAGCCTCGGTGGCCGGGCGATTGCTCGCGCGCTTTCCGGAGATGGCCGCCATCGAGGCCCGACGTGCCGCCGGTCTCGTGCATCGCCTCGATACCGGCACCTCGGGGCTCCTCGTCGCCGCACGCCGTCAGGACGTCCACCTCCGGCTGCGCGGCGAGTTCACCCGCAGAGCCGTCGAGAAGGCGTACCTGGCGGTCGTTCGCGGGCACCTCGCGCACGCCGGCACGATCGTGCAACCGCTCCGCCGTCGTTCCCCGAACCGGGCCCGGATGATCGGCGCACGCGCCCGCGATCGGAGAGCCTGGCCGGCACGCACGGACTTCGCACCCCTACTCCACGCACGCGACATGACGCTCGTCCGACTGCGCATGCGCACCGGGGTCACGCACCAGCTCCGCGTCCACCTCGCCATGCTCGGTCATCCGATCGTGGGCGATGCGCGCTACGGTCGCGACGGCACGATCGCGGGCTGGCACTACCTGCACGCGGCCGCGCTGCGTTTCGACGCGCTGGACCTGCCGCGCGGGCTCTCCACCGCCTTCCCCGCACATTGGCGGGCGCTCTTCACACGCCTCGGCTGGCCCGCGAGCCTCGAGCTCCTCACTGCCTGATGCAGCGGCGCGGGTCGCGCACCCGATGAGGTGCGGCGCTGCTCCGCCGTCACGCGGCGGTCTGCCGCCCTTTCGGTGACCGCTCCCTGGTCTCCTTGGCGTCCTGCGGCTCCTTGCCCTCCTTGCTCTGGAGCCTGGGAGTGCAGGCGCCGCACAGGTTGCGGACATTGTCGGGATCCTCGGTGAAGCCGTCGTCGACGTTGTGGCAGACTTTGGAGCAATCGGCGCAAATGAAGTAGACGCCCTCGATCGTCTTGTTGATCCGCTCGCGATTCAGAACCCGCCCGCGCAGCTTCTGGATGCGGATCCCCAGCAGATCCTCGTACTGACGCTTGATCTTGCGGCGCCCCGCCTCGTCTTTCGGAAGCTCCTCCTCGCTGGCGGTCTCCCGGCTCTCTTCCTCGTCGAAGATGTTGAAGCCCTTCTTCGCCTTATCCTTCTTGGCTTTTCTCACCATGCGCGCACGCTCTCCTGACGGCAGTGCCTCAGCGGCAGATGACCGCTGGATGGGGTTGGGTCCTTCCAGCAGCGAGGCGCTCCTCGCGCGGACAGACCGTCGAAAGTATACACTGCCCGCAGAACACCGGTCAACGCCTTGGCGTCCCCGTACGTCCCCGTAGTCGGTCAACGATTCTGTCTTGCCCAGAGCGGCCAGGGGGCATCGCTCGCCGCTGCGCTTGTGAGGCCCCACCCACGGTGCTAGCGTCCCGCGCACCGCACGGCGATGGTGATCCACCTCCAACCCCAGGGAACGCGCGTGGTTCTGCCGGGTCGCCGCCGCGTCGGCGACGTCGTGCACGCGCTCGGCATCGTTGCCGGCACCGTGATGGTCATCCGCGGGGACGAGCTCCTCACCGACGACGCCTTCGTCGACGAGGAGGACACGATCGAGCTGCGGGCCGTCATCTCGGGAGGCGCGCGTTGAAGTGCCGTCGCTGCACCGGCAAGGCCGCCGTGCAGCTCCGCAGTCACAACGCTGCTTTCTGCAGGGACTGCTTCCTCTTCGTCTTTCGGCGCAACGTCGAGCGGACGATCGAGCGCGATCGCATGTTCACTCGCGACGAGGCGGTGCTGGTGGCCGTCTCCGGCGGCAAGGACAGCCTGGCGCTGTGGGATGTGCTGCTCGATCTCGGGTATCGTACCGAGGGCCTCTACCTCGGCCTCGGCATCGCTGCCTACTCGACCGAGTCGGAGCGCAAGGTCCAGCATTTCGCCGCCCACCGCGGCGTGCCGCTGCGCGTCGTCCGGCTCGAGGAAGAGGCCGACGGCCTCGCCATCCCGGGGGTCGCTGCGCTCACGCGTCGGCAGCCCTGCGCCGCCTGCGGAACGTTCAAGCGCCACTACTTCGACCGCGCCGCGCTCGACGGCAACTTCCCCGTGCTCGCGACCGGTCACAACCTCGACGATGAAGCCGCGCGCCTGCTGGGCAACGTCCTGCACTGGCAGATGCGGTACCTCGCCAAGCAGCGGCCCGTGTTGCTCCCCTCGCATCCGTCCTTCGCCCGCAAGGTCCGGCCCCTCTACCGCACGAGCGAGTTCGAGACCGCCGCCTACGTCTTCCTGCGCGGCATCGACTACGTGACCGAGGAATGCCCGAACAGCCACGGCGCGACGCAGCTCGTCTACAAGGACCTGCTCAACCGCCTCGAGGAGCGAATGCCCGGCAGCAAGCTCGCTTTCGTCACCGAGTTTCTCGGACGCGTGCAGGCTCGGTTCGCCGACGCCCTCGATGCGGGTCTGGGAGAGTGTACGCGCTGCGGGATGCCCGCCCTGGGAGAGCTGTGCGGATACTGCCGCCTGGTCTCCGAAGTGGGGCGCCGGCGCGGCCAGGGGGTGCCCCATTCCTGAGCGTGCAGAGGCGGGAGCCCCCGGGAGCGCGGGCACCGACCGCGCGCGCCTCCGGGAAGGCGACGCAGTCCTCTTCATCGACCGCAAGGCCCGCCAGTACCTGCGCACCCTCCGCTCCGGCCGGCGCCTGACGGTGCGCGGAGGAGGCTTCGCGGACGAGCTCATCGGGCTTCCGGAAGGGAGCGTCGTCCGTTCCTCGCTCGGCGAGTACTTCCAGGTCTTCCGTCCGACGTACGCGCAGCTCGCACCCAACCTGCCTCGACAGGCGCAGCTCATTTACCCGAAGGACGTTGGCACCATCCTGCTCTGGGGCGACATCCACCCCGGCGCGCGCGTGATCGAGGTCGGCGTCGGTCCAGGCGCGACCGCCATCGCGTTGCTGCGCGCGGTGGGCACGGAGGGGCATCTGGCGTCGTACGAGATCCGGGAGGCGTTCGCCACGATGGCGCGCGAGAACGTGGCGCGGTTCCACGGCCCCGCACCCCAGTGGACGCTCAAGCTCGCCGACGCGTACGCGGGTTTGGACGAGACCGACGTCGACCGCATGGTCGTGGACGTGTCGGAGCCCTGGCGCGTCGTCCCGCACGCGGCGCGCGCGCTACGGGCGGGTGGCGTCTTCGTCGGCTTCGTTCCCACCGTCCTCCAGATGAAGCAGCTGGTCGACGCGTTGCGCGACGGAGGATTCGCCGCCGTCGAGATCATCGAGTCCCTGCAGCGGTTCTGGCACGTGCGCGAGCGGAGCGTGCGTCCCGAGCACCGCATGGTCGCGCACAGCGGGTTCCTCATCGTCGCCCGCCGTCTCGCAGCGGCGACTGCGCGCCCCGAGCCAGCCCCGGACGATGCGTGACCGCCAGCGTGGCCGCCGGACGCGGTTGATTTTGTTGACTTGGATTCCGGTGCTGGTGTAGCGTCGCAGAGCCTACACAGCGCAGCGCGAGGTCGCACACATGACCAAGGAGGATCTCCGCCGGAAGGTCTGGCAGCTGCTGGCAGCCAACGGCGTGCAGCGCTTCCCTGGCGCACAGGGGCGCATCCCCAACTTCGTCGGCGCCGAGCGCGCCGCTCTTCGCCTCGCCGAGCTCGCGGTCTGGAAGAAGGCTCGCCTCGTCAAGATCAACGCCGACGCACCCCAGCTTCCCATCCGGCGACAGGCGCTCGCCGACGGCAAGATCGTGTACCTCGCGGTGCCCCGCCTGCGCACCGAGAAGTGCTTCATCGAGATCGACCCGAGGCGTCTCGGTCGACGCGCCATGCTCGCCGCCAGCATCACGGGCGCCACACGCTACGGCCGCCTGATCAGCCCCCGCGAGGTCCGCCCCATCGACCTCGTGGTGTGCGGCGCGGTGGGCGCGCGCCGCGACGGGACGCGGGTCGGCAAGGGCGGGGGCTTCGCCGATCTCGAGTACGCCCTCCTGCGCGAGGAGGGCAAGCTCAAAGAGACGACACCGGTCATCACCACCGTTCACCCGCTCCAGATCGTCGCCGACAAGGTAGCGATGCTGGCGCACGACATCCCACTCGACTTCCTGGTCACCCCATTCGAGGTGATCGCCACGCGCCCGGCCTACCCGAGGCCACGCGGCATCTACTGGGACCTGCTGAGGACCGCGAGGATCGACGCGATCCCCTCGCTGCGCAAGCGGCTGAAACAGGGAGGAGCCGACGCCCCCTCGCGTCGCCTCTGATTCCGAGCTGGCACGCTCGAGCTCGTGCGCGTGCGCGGCGAGCTCCCGCCGCAGCCACCCGATCTCGGCAGCGCTGCGCACGTGCGGCCCGGCGTCGGGCTCGGCCTCCTCCCAGGCGCTTCGCAAGACGAGAGCGGCGCGCTGCATCCGTTCGACCAGCATCGCCAGGCGGGGGAAGCACGCACTCGCCTCCTCGATCGTGAAGCCCGACGTCCACGACGCCGCAGGATCCTGGGAGCTCGTCGGAGCAATGGGCGCCGCAGCGAGAAGCGCCAGCCGCCGCGAGCGCAAGGAGCCGACTCCGACCGCGTATCTGTTTGATTCGCCGAGAGGCCGGCGACGCCGTCGCTCGCGGATGGATGGCGCTTCGCAGCCGGTGCCCATTGCTCCGACAGGCTCCTAGACACCCGCGTCCGCGCTCTCGAGTTCCTGACCCAGCTCGGCGCACGTCCGGGGTTGTCGGTTCGGAGTCCCTGTACTATCTTCGCGCGAGTCCGGGCCCGGGGAAGTCGCGGAGGGGTGATGGCACGCCAGGAAGAGCTCGATCCCGAGAAGCCGTCGGCGGAGGGGGGAGCCCAGGGGTTCCACGCCTTCGAGGAGGACGTCAGCGGTGTGCCCGTCCCGGCCGAGCTCCCGATCTTGCCCTTGCGCGGAGTGGTCATCTTCCCCTCTGCGATCGCGCCGCTCTTGATCTCGCGCCCCGCCTCGCTCACGCTCGTCGAGGATGCGATCACTGGCGACCGCGTCATCGGCCTCGTCGCCCAGAAGAACGCCGAGGTCGAGGATCCGGCCCCCGAGGGTCTCTACTCGCGCGGCACGGCCAGCCGCATCCTCAAGATGCTCAAGTACCCCGACGGAACCTTGCGCATCCTGGTGCAGGGACTGCGCCGCATCGAGATCCAGCACTACACGGGCCGCGAGCCCTACTTCCGCGCCGAGGTGCGTCACCTCCTCGACCTGCACGCGCCCTCGAAGGATCTCGACGCGATCCAGGCGCGCATGGTCCACCAGTTCGCCAAGTTCGTCTCCATCACCCCCTACCTGCCCGACGAGCTGCAGGTCGTGGTCATGAACATCAAAGACCCCGGCAAGGTCACGGACCTCGTCGCCTCCAACCTGAACATCTCGCTGGAGGAGAAGCAGGACCTGCTCAACACGCTCGACCTGCGGGTCCGCCTGGAGAAGCTGAGCTCGATCCTCAACCGCGAGATCGAGCTGCTTGAGCTCGGCCACAAGATCCAGTCGCAGGTGCAGACCGAGCTCAACAAGAACCAGAAGGAGTTCTACCTCCGGCAGCAGATGAAGGCGATCCAGAAGGAGCTCGGCGAGACTGACGCGCGCACCGCCGAGGTCGAGGAGCTCCGCACCAAGATCGTCGAAGCGAACATGCCCGAGCAGGCACGCAAGGCAGCCGAGAACGAGCTCGACCGGTTGCGGATCATTCCCCCGGAGTCGGCCGAGCACACGGTCGTCCGCACCTACCTCGAGTGGCTGGTCCATCTCCCCTGGTCGGTCTCGACGGCCGACAACCTCGACATCCCGCATGCGCGCGGCATCCTCGACCAGGACCACTTCGATCTCGAGAAGGTCAAGGACCGCATTCTCGAGTACCTCGCCGTGCGCAAGCTGCGGCAGGATCCGCGCGGGCCGATCCTCTGCTTCGTCGGCCCGCCCGGGGTCGGGAAGACGTCGCTCGGTCGGTCGATCGCACGCGCCATGGAGCGCAAGTTCGTGCGGCTATCACTCGGCGGTGTGCGCGACGAGGCCGAGATTCGCGGCCATCGCCGGACCTACGTCGGCTCGCTCCCGGGACGCATCATCCAGGGCCTGCGCACGGCGGGATCGAACAACCCCCTCTTCATGCTCGACGAGATCGACAAGCTCGGCACCGATTTCCGGGGCGACCCGGCCGCCGCGCTCCTCGAGGTGCTCGATCCCGAGCAGAACCATACCTTCCAGGACCACTACCTCGACGTGCCTTTCGATCTCTCGAAGGTGCTGTTCGTCACCACCGCGAACTACCTCGACCCGATCCCACCCGCGCTCCAGGACCGCATGGAGGTGCTCGAGCTGTCGGGTTACATCGAGGAAGAGAAGGTCGAGATCGCCTGGCGTCATCTGATCCCGAAGCAGATCCGTGAGAATGGCCTCGCCGACGCGCACATCGAGTTCACCGAGGACGGAATACTCAAGATCGTCCGAAGCTACACGCGCGAGGCGGGCCTGCGGAATCTCGAGCGCGAGATCGGCCGTGTCTGCCGCAAGGTCGCCCGTGCGGTCACCGAGGGCCATACCGAACGCGTCCGCATCACGGCGGAGAAGGTGCGCGAGTTCCTGGGCCCGGAGCGCTTCTTCCCGGAGGTAGCGGAGCGGACCGGCGAGCCCGGCGTCGCCACCGGCCTCGCTTACACGCCCAACGGAGGGGACATCCTCTTCATCGAGGCGACCAAGATGAGCGGGAGGAAGGGTCTGACGCTCACCGGTCACCTCGGTGAGGTCATGAAGGAGTCGGCGCAGGCCGCACTGAGCTACGTGCGCGCGCGTGCCGAGCGGCTCGGGATCGCCGCCGACTTCTTCGAAAACTGTGACATCCACATCCACGTGCCCGCCGGGGCCGTGCCCAAGGACGGCCCGTCCGCGGGTGTGACCATCGCCTGCGCGCTCGCGTCGCTGCTCACGGGACGACCGGTGAAGCACAACCTCGCCATGACCGGCGAGATCACCCTGCGGGGCAAGGTGATGCCGGTCGGTGGCGTCAAGGAGAAGGTGCTCGCTGCCAAGCGCGCGGGGATCGACACGGTCGTCCTTCCCAGGCTGAACGAGAAGGACCTGGAGGACGTGCCCGAAAAGGCACGACGCGAGATGGTCTTCGCGTTCGTCGACACGATCGACGAGGTCCTCGAGCGGGCCCTCGAGCCGGCACCAGAAGCGGTCACCGCAACCGACGCGGTTCCCGAGCCGCACGCAGGGCACGCGTAGCTCTCCCTTTCCTGGCGGGGCCAGGGCCCGCTTGGCACCCACGTGGTGGCATCCTCGGCCCTGCAGATTGTGCCCTCTTGCCGCCCAGACCTGCCTGCGGGGCCATGCCGTTCGGCGCGGACATCGGGCCCGCTCCTCCACCGCAAAGAGGGCCATCTGTTCGTGTTTGCGAGAGCTTACGGTGAGCCCGCCGTCTGTCGGCTGGCCCCCACGACGGGCCTTCTTGGAACCCCCGTCCTGCACCTCGGCGACGGCACTCAGCTTGCTGGGTGATCGCCTCGGAGGACCGACGCATGCGCATCCAGCCCGATCGCGACGTATTCTCGCCCGTACTCGGCAAAGCTTCCCCGATGCCGGGTGCAACGGGCTTCGCGTCCACCCTCGCAGCAGCCGAGGAATCCAACCTACGCCCCGAGTCTGAGGACTCGACCCTGCGTCGCTCCGAAGCTGCGCGCGCTGGCTCCAGAGGAGGAGCGTACGAGCGCTTGATCGTCGCCAACCGCGGCAAGCCGCCGACCATCCCTCTGGCCGAGCGCTGGGGCGAGTACGGTCCCGGAGCGCAGCCGGGAGGCTATGGTGACCCACCTGACCCTGCAGATTTCCAGGACGTGCCGGTCGGATCGAACGTCCCCGCCCACCCCCTCAATCCGGCGGGCACCAGCGTCACTGAGCCACCGTTCGCCGTCGTGGGCTACACGGGGAGGGGGACGCCCATACCGCCGGGCTTCTACAACCTCGCATACTACGAGATGTACCTCGAGCAGAGGGGCAAGCCCCTTCTCGGCTTCCCCGCCTATCAGCCGGAGGACGGCACCTTGCAAGAGGTGTACGGAACCTTCGGTGACGGCAGGCCACGGGCAACGAGTTTCGACGAGGTGGCACCCGAGCCGTCCCCGGGGCCCTGCGGTGACCGCAAGCGCCCGTGCGGATGCCACACGCAAACGGCGCCCACCACGTCCAATCCGCCAGCCCCGGCAACAGCAACAGGGGCCGCAGACGGAGCGGGTGACGCCGACCAGCGCGTCGTCGCGGCACGCTACGATCCCGCGACGCGCGACGCGCTCGTCGCTGCCCTCCGAGCGCTGCTCGACGATCTGATGCAGAGCGCGTGAGCGCGTCGGTCAGGCGGCTGCTCGACTCCCCGTCACGGCGCCGGACTCACGCTCACGCGGCGGACGCCATACGGCCCTACCTCACTGTCCCGGCCGAGTGCCCATGGCGGCAGGGCCCTCAGGCCGAGAACGATGAGCCGCAGCCGCAGCTCCGCGTGGCCTTCGGGTTCAGGAACTTGAAGCCCGACCCGTGCAGGCCGGTCACGTAGTCGACAACGATTCCCTCGAGGTACTCGCGCGACGCGGCATCGATCAGGACCCGGATACCACCGGTCTCGACAACCGTGTCGTCCGCGTTCGGCTCCTTGTCGAACGCCATCGAGTACGAGAAGCCCGAGCAACCGCCACCGACGACCCCGAGGCGCAACGCGTGCCCGGGTCCGACCGCCTCACGCTCCATCGCGGCCTTCACCATCTCGACGGCTCTTGCCGTCAGGGTGACTGGCCCGCTGCCGGCCTGCTCGGTCCCCCTCGCGTCGGTCGTGTGCTCTTCCATCGCGTCGTCCCCTTCCCGTGCCTAAGGGCCTGGAAAGAAATGAACTTGCCGTTCTCGCATCCCGGCCTTGGCAACCTTCGGCCGGCCCTCAGTCGCGAAACCTCGACGTAGGCCTTGCTACGCCTGCGATCTCGCTTCTTCCGGGCCGGCCGAACCTACCGAAAGCCGGGCGCGATCTCTGTCACGCTCGATTCTTCCCAGGCCCTACGGGAGAGTAGACATCCAAGGCCGGGCAGTCAACGCGCAGACAGACAGCAGCCGCAACCGCCCTGCTTGCGGACTACGGCCCAGCGCGCGAGGTGCAGCGGCTGCTTGCTGCGCACACCCCGCGGCCCGTCAGGCACCGGGGCTCGCGACCTGCGTGCGACGTGCGCTACGCACAGGCGGCAGTCTCGCCACGGACCGCCCCCGGATCGGCCCCGTTCGTGGGCTCGGCACGCAGCGGCCCAAGGGAACGGTCGCACGCTTCGTCCGTGCGCAGTGCGTCGAGCCGCGCCGCCTCGCGCTTGCGCTTGAGCTTCTCGAGCAGCGTGGTCCGGTTCAGATGCAGCAGCCTCGCCGCCTCCTTCTTGTTGCCGCGGCTGATGTCCAGGGCGCGTGCGA
>Ga0209253_10004334_pt1 | contig 12382 bp, 13 predicted proteins | sample FrelakmetBRP12BR_FD_187145 | JGI IMG/M metagenome (GOLD analysis project Ga0209253, IMG submission 187145) | Freshwater lake sediment microbial communities from the University of Notre Dame, USA, for methane emissions studies - BRP12 BR (SPAdes)... | ecosystem: Environmental > Aquatic >...
CGATAACCTGGGCGCCAAACTCAGCAGTGAATGGGTGCAGGTCAGCATCGAAGAGCTGATCGCCCGCAACCCTCACATCATCCTGATCGGCGACGCCACCTGGGGCGGTGTCACGCTCGAGGATGTCCGCTCGCGACCGGCCTGGAAGAGCCTGCCAGCCATCCAGAGCGGCCAGATGTTCGTTTTCGATGATAACCTGGTCAGCCGCCCCGGCCCGCGCCTGGTGGACGGGCTGGAGGCGATGGCGAAGCTGCTCCACCCGGAGCTTTTCAAATAGATGGTACACAATTTCCGGCCCTATCTGGTCAACCTGTTCTGCCTGGCTTTCGCTCTAATTCTCAGCGTGGCAGCCGGACCGGTGTTGATCCCTCCCGGCACGCTGCTGCGCATCCTGGCCCACGGGTTGCCCGGCGTGGCGCTCCAGCCGGATTGGCCGGAAAACTTCGCTACCATCATCCAGCAAGTGCGCCTGCCGCATACCGTCCTGATCCTGCTGACCGGCGCTGCGCTGGGCGGCAGCGGCGCCACCTACCAGGGCGTCTTCCGCAACCCGCTGGCTGACCCATACCTGATCGGAGTAGCCTCAGGCGCCGGGCTGGGCGCTGTCTTTGCCATGGCGGTCCACTGGCCGAACAGCATGCTCGGGCTGTACACCATTCCGATTGCGGCTTTCGTCGGCGCGACTTTGACCATCATACTGGTCTACAGCCTGGCGCGCGTCGGCAGCAGCCTGCCCACCACCACCTTGATCCTGGCGGGCGTGGCGGTCAGCGCCTTCGCTTCATCGCTCACCTCTTTCCTGATGCTGCGCTCCAACCAGGAGCTGCGCCGGGCGATCGGCTGGCTGATGGGCGGCTCGATCCTGAGCGGCTGGGAGCCGGTTTTTGCCGTCCTTCCCTTCGTGCTGCTCGGTCTGATCCTGCTGCTCAGCTCCGGGCACGCCCTGAACGTCTTGCAGTTCGGTGAGGAGCAGGCCGTCCAGTTAGGTCTGCCTGCCGAGCGTGTCAAAGCGTTCCTGCTGGTGGCTGCTTCATTAACAACTGCCGCGGCAGTCGCCTTCTCAGGTGTGATCGGCTTCATCGGTCTGATCGTGCCGCACCTGGTGCGCCTGCTGTGGGGTCACGACTACCGCCGCCTGGTGCCGCTCTCGATCCTGGGCGGCGGCACGGCGCTCTTGCTGGCAGACCTGCTGGCGCGCACCGTGCTGGCGCCGCAGGTCATCCCGGTCGGCATCGTCACCGCACTGGCGGGGGCGCCGTTCTTCCTGTGGGTGCTGCGTCGCGCCAAGAACCAGGCTTACTGGTAACGAAAGGCAGATAGCATGCTTGAAATTAATTCGCTTTCGGTAACTTATGGCAAGCCTGATCCATCCCGGGGTCTGGCGCTGGAGCAGGTCTCCCTGTCCGTCCAGCCCGGCGAGATCCTGGTCGTCATCGGGCCGAATGGGGCCGGCAAATCAACCCTGATCCGCGCCGTCAGCGGCGCGCTGCCGGTTCTCTCCGGCTCTATCTCGGTAAATGGCATGGACCTTTCGCACCTGTCCTCGAACCAGAGGGCGCGCCGCCTGGCGGTTGTCCCGCAAGCCCGCAATATGCCGGCTGCCTTTACCGTCTTCCAGTCGGTGCTGATGGGACGCACGCCTTATTTAGGCTGGCTGGGACAGGCCGGCAGCCAGGACCAGCGCGTGGCGCTCCGCTCGCTCGAGCAGACCCTGACCCTGGAGCTGGCCGAACGCCGGGTGGGCGAGCTTTCCGGGGGTGAGCAGCAGCGCGTCCTGCTGGCGCGCGCCCTGGCGCAAGATACCCCCGTGCTGCTGCTGGACGAGCCGACCACCCACCTGGACCTGCAGCACCAGTCCAGCCTGCTAAATCTGGTGCGCAAGCTCGCCAATGAGAAGAAGCTGGCGGTGCTGATGGTGCTGCACGACCTGAACCTGGCCAGCCTGTATGCCGACCGGGTGGCGCTGCTGGTCGCCGGACGCATTAGAGCCAGCGGCACACCCCAGGAAGTCCTGACCGAGCAGGACCTTTCCTCGGTCTACAACGTCCCGGTGCATGTCGTGCCCCACCCGGATTATGGCAGCCCGCTGATCCTGCCGGATGGGCGCTTTGGAGCCGGCCTATGAGACGCGGCCTGGTGATCGTCAACACGGGGGAAGGCAAAGGCAAGACCACCGCCGCCCTGGGCATGCTGCTGCGCGCCTGGGGGCGTGACTTCCGCCTGTGCGTCATCCAGTTTATCAAAGCCGAGGGCGGCAGTTGGGGCGAGGTGAAAGCCGCCCGCAAGCTGGGCATCGAATGGCAAAAAATGGGCGACGGCTTCACCTGGCTCTCGAAAGACCTGGACGCGACGATCTCCCACGCCCGGCAGGGTTGGGCGCTGGCGCAGGAGAAGATTGCCAGCGGGGCATACGACCTGATCCTGCTGGACGAATTCACCTACCCGCTGCATTTCGGCTGGCTGGATACCGCTCAGGTGATCGACTGGCTGCGCCTCAACAAGCCGCCCGAGCTGCACCTGGTGATCACCGGGCGCGACGCACCCCCAGAATTGCTCGCCTACGCCGACTTAGTCACCGAGATGAAAGTCATCAAACACCCCTACGATCAAGGCCTCCAGGCGCAAGCCGGGATCGATTTCTGATAGCAGAAAAAAACATGCCCATCGAGAAAATCATATCTAAGATTCAGCCGCTCGACCCGGCAGCCATGCAAGCCGCCCGGGCGAGACAGAATGAGCTGACCAAACCGCCCGGCAGCCTGGGTCGCCTGGAAGAGCTATCTATCCGGGTCGCCGGCATCACCGGGAACCCGCGCCCAAAATTGAAGCACAAGGTCGTGCTGGTGATGGCGGGCGACCACGGTGTAGTCGCCGAAGGCGTCAGCGCCTACCCGCAGGAGGTCACCCCGCAGATGGTTGCCAATTTCCTGCATGGCGGTGCAGCTATCAACGTGCTCTCCCGGCATGTCGGCGCCCGCGTGGTGGTGGTCGATATGGGTGTGGCGGTAGATATGCCTCCCCATCCGGATTTGATCGTGCGCAAAGTGGCCTACGGCACCCATAATATTGCACGCCGCCCGGCCATGAGCCGCGACCAGGCCCTGCAGTGCCTGGAGAGCGGTGCACAGGTCTTTCTGGAGCAGCTCGACCTTGGGCTGGACATACTCGCCACCGGCGATATGGGTATCGGCAATACTACCCCAGCCGCCGCTATCGCTGCCGTCCTCACCGAACAACCGGTCGAGCAGATCGCCGGGCGCGGCACCGGCGTGGACGATAGCGGCCTGGAGCGCAAGATCCGGGCTATCCAGCGCGCCCTGCAAGCCAACTGCCCCGATCCTGCCGACGGATTAGACGTGCTTGCCAAGGTGGGCGGCTTCGAGATCGGCGGGCTGGCAGGCGCCATCCTGGCTGCCGCGGCGGACCGCCGCCCGGTGGTGATCGACGGCTTCATCTCCACCGCTGCGGCAATGATCGCCGTATCGCTGGCGCCCCTGGCGCGCGACTATTTGATCGCCGCGCATACCTCACTCGAACGCGGCCACCATCTGATGATGAAGTGGCTGGGGGTGGCCCCGCTGCTCGATTTGCAGCTGCGCCTGGGAGAAGGCACCGGCGCCGCGCTGGCCATGTCGCTGGTAGAAGCCGCCTGTAAAGCGCTGGACGAGATGGCTACCTTCAGCGAAGCAGGCGTGGCGAATAAAGAAAACGCATGAGCGACGTTCACCCTCCTCCGGAAAAGCGCCCTTCCCCTTTTATCGCTTTCCTGACTGCGCTCCAATTCCTGTTGGTCTCTCCGGCATTCATTAAACGACCCTTTACTGCCCGGGAGCTAGGGGCAGCGGCGGGCTTTTACCCGCTGGTCGGGTTGGTTTTGGGCGGCCTGCTGCTGGCTGCGGACTATTTGCTGGCCCTATTCATGCCGCCCCCGGTGCGCCTGGCCTTGATCCTGGCCTTGTGGGTGCTGCTGACTGGCGCGCTGCACCTGGATGGCTTCCTGGATGCCTGCGACGGTCTGCTGGGCGGTTTCACCCCCGAAAGCCGTCTGGAAATCATGCGCGACGAGCACTTCGGCGCTTTCGCCCTGGCAGGTGGGGTTCTGCTGCTGCTGGTTGAATTCAGCGCCCTGAGCGCAATCACGCCGCTTGCGCCAGCCTTGCTGCTGGCGCCCGTGCTGGGTCGCTGGGGTATGGCAGTGGCGCTGGTCGCCTTCCCCTATGCCCGCCCGCAGGGCTTAGGGCGGGCGGTCAAAGATAACACTGGCTTGCGGCAGGCAATTATTGCTACGGTCATCGCCCTGATCATCAGCCTGGCAGTCGCCTGGTGGTGGGCAGATTGGCGAGTACTGCCGGCATTGGTCATTGCTGCTCTGGTGGTTTGGGCTGGAGCCAGGTTTACACTCCGGCGCATCCCAGGTCTGACCGGAGATATTTACGGCGCGTTGAATGAAATCATTGAAGTGGCTGTCCTGCTCGTGTTGGCAAGTGTAAGCCTGCACTAAAAGATTGTATGAAAACGCCAGTCAAGGCTTGCTTTATGCAACAAATCTCAACCGGATCCCCGAAATGAACAGCTACCAGCGTTTGGCGGTGGTATTGCTCGCGTTGGGCATTGATCTCACTCTCGGCGACCCGCCCAACCGCTTTCACCCGGTAGCCTGGATGGGCAATCTGATCCAGTTTGCCAGGCGCCATCGTCCGCATAACCACCCCCTGTCAGAGCTGGCTTATGGCGCGCTCGTAGCGGTCGGGGGCAGCTTGTGTACAGCAGGGGTGGGCAACCTTGTCCAGCGACTTCTCCATAAACTGCCAGCCCCTGCCCAGATTATTGGCACAGCGGCTTTATTGAAAACCACCTTCTCAGTGCGCGGGCTGGATCAGGCAGCCAGGCAGGTTCAAGTTGCTCTGCAGGTGGGCGATCTAATTACTGCCCGGCGCCTGCTTGGCTGGAGCCTGGTCAGCCGGGACACCTCCAGGCTAGAAGAGTCTCAAGTTGCCTCGGCAGTCATCGAATCGGTGGCAGAAAATGCCTCGGATAGCCTGATCGCACCGCTGTTCTATTACATGCTGGGAGGTCTGCCGCTGGCGCTGGTCTACCGCTTCGCCAATACTGCTGACGCCATGCTGGGCTACCACACCCCGGAGTTCGAGTGGTTGGGGAAAATCCCCGCCCGCTTCGACGACCTGTTGAACCTGTTGCCGTCCCGCATGACAGGCTGGCTAATCGTCCTTGCCTCCCCTTTGGCAGGCGGAAAGCCACGCCAGGCTGTACAGACCATGCAGCGAGAAGCAGGCTATACAGCCAGCCCGAATGCCGGTTACCCGATGAGCGCCATGGCGGGCGCGCTGGGAGTCGAGCTTGAAAAAACTGCTCATTACCGGCTGGGCGCCGGCGGACGCAAGCCCACCAGCGCTGACATCCGGCGCTCACGGACGATACTTTTGGCCGCAGCCGGGATTGCAACCGCTCTGTTTTCGTTGTTACAATACCTTCGTATGAAGACCAAAGGCCAGCTGATCGCTTCACCCCACCATAAATTCACTCGCCCACTGGCTGACTGCCAGGAGGTAGTGAAATGACCACCCGCCTGTTGATCGTCCGCCACGGACGCACCGCCTGGAATAGCGACGGTCGCTTCCAGGGGCAGTTGGATATCCCGCTGGATGAGGTTGGACAAACCCAGGCAGCCGCGGTCGCCCATCGGCTGGCGCAGGCGCTCCAGCGGACGCTGGAGCGCCCTCTGGCAATCTACGCCAGCGACTTGAGCCGCGCCTGGCAGACCGCCCGCGTGATCCAGAATGCCATCGCCAAGGCGATCCAACCTGAACCGATCCCACCCCTGGTGCTCGAACCGCGCCTGCGCGAGATGCACTTTGGCGAATGGCAGGGACTGACCTATGCCGAGATCCAGGCCTGCCAGCCTGAGGCTCTGGCTGCCTGGGAAGCCGACTGGCTGAATCATGCCCCACCCGGCGGCGAGACGCTGGCGCAGCTGGTCGAACGAGTCCAGGCCGTCTACCACGAAATCCTGGTTGCCCATCCCGACGGGACGGTGCTGTTGGTTGGTCATGGCGGCGCGCTGCAAGCCTTGCTGTGTATGGCGCTGGGGTTGCCGCCCGAGCGCTTCTGGCAGCTGCAGCTGGATAATACCGGTCTGGCAGACCTGCGCATCTACCCGGAAGGGGCCATCCTCAACCTGTTCAACGACACCTGCCACCTGGAGCGACCCACATGACGGCGCGTGTACTGATGGTGCAGGGCGCCAGCTCGTCCGCCGGAAAAAGCCTGCTTGTCGCCGGTCTGTGCCGCATCTTTGCCCGGCGCGGCCTCCGCGTGGCGCCCTTCAAAGCTCAGAATATGTCCAACAACGCCGCAGTCTGCCCGGATGGCGCGGAGATCGGGCGCGCCCAGGCAGTCCAGGCGTTGGCGGCTGGCGTGCCGCTCAGCGCCGACCTCAACCCGGTCTTGATCAAGCCCGAAGCCGATACGCGTTCCCAGGTGATCGTGATGGGCAGACCTTTCAAGAACCTGGGCGCAGTGGAATATTATGACTATAAACAGATCCTGTGGGGCTATGTGACAGCTGCACTGGACCGGCTGCGCCTCGACCACGAGCTGGTGATCATCGAAGGCGCCGGCAGCCCGGTTGAGCTGAACCTGAAAGAGAATGACATTGTCAACATGGCGGTCGCCTGTTATGCCCAGGCAGCCGTTTTGCTGGTCGGCGATATCGACCGCGGCGGCATCTTCGCCCAATTGCTCGGTACACTGTGGCTGCTGGAGCCGGAGGAGCGCCAATTGGTACGCGGCCTGGTCGTCAACAAGTTTCGCGGCGATCCCGCTCTGTTCACCGACGGGATCTGCATCCTGGAGCAAAAAAGCGGGCTGCCCATCCTGGGGGTGATCCCTTACCTGAAAGACTTGCACATCCCAGAAGAAGACGCGGTCGCCCTGGAAACAGACACGTCGGTTCCGAGCAGCGAAAAAACAGATCTCATCGATATTGCTATCCTTCATTTGCCGCGCATCTCGAACTTCGATGACTTCGACCCATTCCGCTCCGATCCGGGCGTCCGGGTGCGTTATGTAAATAGCCCCAGGGAGCTGGGCCAGCCGGATGCCGTCATCCTGCCTGGCACAAAGAGCACCTCCGCCGACCTGGAGTGGCTGCGCCGCAGCGGTCTGGCGGAACCCATCCTGCAGTTTGCCCGCCAGGGTGGGGCAGTGGTTGGCATCTGCGGCGGCTACCAGATGCTCGGGACTGCCCTGCACGATCCCCAGCAAGTCGAATCTCGGCAGGAAACGACCCCCGGGCTGGCTTTACTGCCTGTGGAAACGGTATTCGTTCAGGAGAAAGCCACCTACCAGGCGCGTGCGCGCATTTCAGCAGCCTCGGGCTGGATGTCTGTTTTGAATGGCGAGAGCCTCGCAGGCTATGAGATCCACATGGGGCGGACGGAATCTGCCAGCGCCTGGCTGCAAATCCTGGAACGCAACGCCCATCCCGTCTGCCTGCCCGACGGCGCGGCCAGCCCGGACGGGCGTATTTGGGGCTGCTACCTTCACGGACTGTTTGCCAATCCACAGCTGCGGCATGCCTGGCTAACCAGCCTGGGGTGGCGTGCTGAAGCAGCCAGTCCGCCGGATTTTCCCACCTCCGCCAGGCAGCCAATCGTCCAAAGCTCCTTCGACCGCCTGGCGGATGCGCTGGAAGACGCTCTCGATATGCCCCAGTTGGAGAAAATCATATGGGAAACCTGACTTTGATCCTGGGCGGCGCGCGCAGCGGGAAGTCCAGCTACGCAGAGCGCCTGGCAGCCAGACACGGCGGGCAGGTTTTATATATCGCCACCGCCCAGCCCCTGGACGGTGAAATGGCAGAGCGCATCGCCGACCATCAAAAGAAACGCCCCGCCAGCTGGCAAACTCTGGAGATCCCCAGCGCCGTAGGTGCTCTATTACAATCCAGGATGCAATCCGGAACACTGCCATCCGGTGTGATCCTGGTGGATTGCCTGACTCTGCTGGTCTCGAACTTGCTGCTGGCGGTCTCGAGCGGAGCTGGCGAAGACCTGACCGTCGATGAAGAAGCCGCCACCGCCCTGGTTGAGACGGAGGTAAAGCAGCTGTTGGGAGCAGTCCGGGCCACCCCGGCGGAATGGATCATCGTCTCCAATGAGGTCGGGCTGGGACTGGTGCCGCCCTACCCGCTCGGGCGAGTCTACCGCGACCTTTTGGGTCGCGCCAACCAGCAGCTGGCCTCCCAGGCCGACCAGGTCATTTTTATGATCGCTGGAATACCCATGCGCTTGGCTCCAATTACGTAGAATATTAGCTATTAAAAACCAGCCCGGCAAAGTTCTGCACTGTGTGAGATGTCATGTAGATAACATGAGATGCATCACTTGCCAGGTTTAATACTCTCGCCTATTATCGGGTGCGGGCTTTGGCTTCCCTGGGTTTTTCGTTTATCTACCCGAGAAGAACACGACAAAAAATCAAATAACACTGATGGAGATAGAAATGTTTGCGATTAATATTGATCTTGAAAAATGCGAGGGATGTGGCGACTGTGTAGAAATCTGCCCGAGCGAAATCCTGGCTGTCATAGAAGAAGGCGGCAAGAAGTTCGCCAGGGTATCCGGCAGCGAAGACGATTGCATCGGCTGCATGGCCTGCGAAGACGCCTGCGAAGATGGCGCCCTGACCGTCACAGAGAAGTAAACCATCCCTTTTGACTTTTTAACGGCGAAATCACCGGCTTTATTCCAACCGGTGATTTCGCCGTTTGTCAGCACCCAATCGCCTCTTTTTCCCTCTCCCAACGAACATCAAATAAGAAGCGTCACCGGGCAGTGATCCGAGCCAGTAACCTGGTCATTGATCAGCGCCTCCTGCACCTGGTCCACCAGAGCATGCGAAACCAGGAAATAATCCAGCCGCCAGCCGACGTTGCGCGACCGGGCATTCAGCCGGTAAGTCCACCAGGTGTACTGCACCTTTTCAGGATACCGGTGCCGGAAAATATCGACCAGACCCTGTGACAGGTACTGGTCGACCCAGGCTCTTTCCTCCGGCAAAAAACCGGAAGTGTGTTCGTTGGCTTTTGGATTGCGCAGGTCAATCGGACGGTGCGCCGTATTGAAATCCCCACACAGGATCACACGCTCGCCGGAGGCATGTAGAGCCTGGCATACCTCTAACAGGCGGGCATAGAAATCCAGCTTGAAAGGCACCCGGCTCAAGTCGTGCCCGCCGTGCGGGAAGTAAATATTATAAAGATGAAACCCCGCATAGCGATAGCAGATCACCCGCCCCTCGCGATCAAATTCCGGGCTATCCAGACCCAGGTGCACCTCCAGCGGCGGGGTGCGCGCCAGGATCGCCACACCGCTATAGCCAGGCCGGACAGCCGGGTTCCAGGTAATTGATGGATAGATGGCTGCCAGCCGGTTCAGGTATTCCGCCTCGATCTGGTCCGGATATGCGCGCACTTCCTGAAAACAAAGCACATCCGGCGGCTGCGCCTCGATCCAATCCAATATTCCCTTTCCCAGGGCAGCTCTCAGCCCATTGACGTTCCAGGTGGTGATTTTCAAGGCTGTCAACTACTTCCCGATCATCTTCATGAAATTCTCGACAATCAACTGGGCGAGAAGTCTTGCCCAGAGCATGAGGCTGGGTTGGCGAAAGCTCGCTTCAATTGCCCATCCTTCGACCCGTTGGGATTATGGACGCTTTCATCCATGGCAATGGAGAAACCTGCGCCTGGTCGCAATAACCAGCACGAGGTTTCTATTTTACTCCGAATTCAATCAACACAACCTTATATCCCACATTCCGCACTCTTAACTTCGCTATTTCAGGGATTTCCCAGAGGTGATAACCAGGTAAAAAGTTATCCAATCAAGGGTATGTTTTTGAAGAAGATTAGGGGTATCGAACTCCCTCTGAATACAACAGTGGCCAAAAGATGGGCAACTCATCTTGCGGATAAACATCGCGCAAAAACCAATGACGATATGGATTGCCTACGGCATCGCCAAAATAAGGCCCATTGGTGAAAACATCAAATGTATATATCCAGGGCTGACCATTCGCATCTAATACTTGTACTGCTATACGAGCCCCACCGGCATTACGAGCATGATGGGTAACGCCCGGGTCACAGCAGGTCCCCCACCATTGCGGTTCAAAAATGGTAACCCCAGAGATTTTTAGAGACAGAAGTTCATCCGTTATCAAGTCGCGCCGCTCTCTCAGCTCCTTGAAGGTCACCGAACTATCAGATGGAAGTATCCAGGCATCTAAAGCAGCATCCCGATCTTGAGCTTGAATGGCTTGTAAATATCGAGTTATCTTGGCTGGTGGGGTTTCGCTTGAAATCATTTCGAGCAACATGTTGGGCGACAAATCGCCGAGCAACAATGCACCAAGGACAAACCCCAACCCACCAACGCTGAGGAGCAGAAGACCATACAAAGCTAAACGCAAAATTTTCATTATCTCCTCTCATTTCCCGTTTGTCCTATTTCTATGGGTCGAACAGGTAGCATTTCTGCACTTGAGGGCCAAGTAAGCGAATGACTTGCTGGTGAACAGGGCGTAGATTGAGTAGCTTGCGAGTAACCAGGCGGCCATCCACCCAAACCGATAGGACATCCAGCCCTTCAAAAATCTGAAACACCCAGCGCAAGGTAGGCGTTTGGGTAGGTTTTCCCTTCTGGTCAGGGATGCTTTCGTTGTTTTCCTTCAAAGCATTGCGCAACTTGCGCTCCCCCAGGGCAAAGATCAACAAAGCCAAGCCCATGATCATGATCAAGGCCATGATGCGGGCTGGACTTTTCAAGAACAAACTATGAGCGAAGAACATGGGGTCTTTGAGGAAACGGAAACCCCGCTCAACTGACACGCCTTGCGCCGTATAGTTCTCCAACATAGCTACGGCCGACAGATTTTGGGCATCCAGTTCGTTGGCAGCGATGATGAACTTACCCAGGCTGCGTTTTGCTTCTTCTGCACCCGCTTCATACAGTTCAATGCTTCCAGTCAACGTGTATCCAACCACGTCCGGCTGTGCTCCAGTAGTAGGGCGACCCGCATGGGCATATTGGGTGATGGGCGTAACCTGCTCGGTGGCACGATGATACTTCCAGCGCTGATTGAACTGCTTGCAGGCCGCCTCAGCATCCTCCTGGCAGTTGAAAACAGGCTGACATACTTTGCGCCACTGCTTTTCAGCAGCTTCTTGCTCCCGGAGCTTTGCTTTTTCCAGCGTCTTGAGTTCGCGTTCACTGGCCGCTTGTGAAAATACTACCAACCAACGCTGGGCTACCCCACCATACTCACTTTTTACCTCTTTACCAAAGTATCCAGGCTCCAGTTCTACCATCTGATCCTGGGTGGTTTCCTTGACCAGGCGTTTGGCTTCGGCCAGCGTCTCCGGTACCCGCATCAACCACAGCATGTCTTTCATCTCTTTTAGGCTGTTTTCGCTGTATCCGGCGCTATCCATCACAAAATAGGGCTTTTCCCCGCCTGCCAAATGCTCACAGTACGCCTTCACACTTTCCGAAAAGCTTTCTTTGTCGCTGCTGTTGCCGCTCAACACTTCTAGCCACACCGGTAGGTTTGATTTGTGGCTGGTAATGATCTGCGCCACCACTTGTTTCAAGTCTGGTCGGTGATCTCGTGAATACCCATGTGTGATGCTGACCATTTCTTCTCCTGGTGCATCCACATCGTATTCCCCATGCAGGTGAAATGAACTGCTGTCCAGATGGACAAATCTGTGTTCGATCCCATACACGCTCAGCGCCTTTGAGGCCACACTCGCAAACACTTCTGTCACCCCACAGGCGTATAGATCATCCAAACAGCGCCCTAACGAGTCATCATTGAAATCTTCCGCTTCCAGGCCAGGTCGAATCAGCAAATCTATTGGCTTGTTGCGCAAATAATCTGGCATTAGATACAGCGCTCGGCTGCTAAATCCCAGTGCATTTTGCACCATCGCCAGGGCGCCCTCACCGCAACTCACTTTGCGGCCTGTCTGACCCACTTTCTGATCAATCGTTTCCACCAGCTCAATCTCTCGGCTGATCCCGGTCACGATCCCAAGGTGGTCTATCCTCTGTGTTTCGTAATTCGTTTCTCCGCTCATCCCCCAAGCTTACCCGATATTCCCCAGTTTTGCCAGAATCAGGTGCGGAATGTGGGACATGACACTTGACACCTGAAATTCATGCAACCATTCTTCTCTTTTTGGGTTTTAATAGGGAAATCCAAATCACCATGGAGGCAACCGGATGCCAGAACGCATCGTAATCACCGGTATGGGCGCAATCACACCGCTTGGTCTGACTGTGCAGCAGAGTTGGGA
>Ga0209253_10004335_pt1 | contig 12382 bp, 11 predicted proteins | sample FrelakmetBRP12BR_FD_187145 | JGI IMG/M metagenome (GOLD analysis project Ga0209253, IMG submission 187145) | Freshwater lake sediment microbial communities from the University of Notre Dame, USA, for methane emissions studies - BRP12 BR (SPAdes)... | ecosystem: Environmental > Aquatic >...
TGTATGCGCTGGACACGTCGGATGTGGAAGTCCGGCCCATGCGCTACACGATTGCAGAGGACTTGGCGTAGCTCTCCTGAGGGCTCGCGGCAACTCCGGCGTCTACGCGCGGTCCGTCGGCTTCTCAGCGGGCGGTCTGTCCGCAGACGCCGCCGAGCCTGCCGACGCCCCCTCGCCGGAGAGCTGAGCGGCAGCCCCACTCTCTGCGGCTGCCGCCACGCTGGGCAGATGTGGCTTGCCGGCGATGAGGTCGAAGAAGGCCTCGCGCCAGGCGCGCCAGGTGGCGTTGACGTGGTCCTCGCGGCGGCGGGCTTCGGCCACCATCTCCGGCTTGTAGTGACAACGCCGCCACAGCGGGGTAGGCCCGGCGACTTGGATACATGTAGTATGCTGCAGTGAAAGCCCCTGCAAACGCTGCTGACAGTGGGCGCTCGTGCGCTACGGGGCGACAGCCGGGCAGACGCGAGGAGGAAGGCGTATGAGCGATCCGCCCGACGTCGCCAAGCCTTCGTACTTCGTGCGCAGCATCTTCGCCGGCCGCGACATCGAGCTCTTCCTGGTCGCGGCGATCGCGACGATCCTCACCGTGCGCGCCATCCTCGCGGCCAGCGGCTGGCCGCAGTTGGGCGGCGGCAAGATCCACTTCGCCCATCTGCTCTGGGGCGGGCTGGGCATGCTGATCGCCCTGATCCTCTTCATGGCCATGCAGGGGCGGCTGTGGAGGCAACTCGCGACGCTCTCCGCCGGCATCGGTTTCGGCCTCTTCATCGACGAGCTGGGCAAGTTCGTCACGTCGGACAACGACTACTTCTTCCAGCCGGCAGCGGCCTTCATCTACCTCGTCTTCGTCGTCCTGTTTCTCATCGCCCGCGTCGTCTTCAGCAACGTCGACCTCTCACCGCAGGTGGCCCTGGTGAACGCCTTCGACCTCGCCAAGGAGGCCGCGATCCGAGACCTCGACGAGACGGAGCGCGCCCGCATCATTGCGCTGCTGACGAGCTGCGATCAGGACGACCCCGCCGTGCGGGGCCTGACCGACCTCGTCGCCGGCGCGGAGCCGACCCACGGCGCCCCCGATCCCTACCAGCGCCTCAAGACGGGCCTCCGGAGGGTCTACGACCGGCTCGTAGCCAGGCGCTGGTTCAAGGGACTCCTGGTGGCATACCTGGCACTCATCGCCCTGATCGGCGTCCTGGGAGCCATCGTCGCTGCCGTCGTCGCCGCCGGGCAATCGCAGTCGCTCACGCTGGACTTCTGGAGCTACGGCCAGCTCATCTCCTCCGCCGTGAGCGCGGTCTTCGTCGTCATCGGGTTCGTCCACTGGCGCCGCTCACGCCTGGCTGCCTACCGCTGGTTCGAGCGCGCGCTGCTCGTCGCGATCTTCGTCACGCAGTTCTTCGCGTTCTACGAGAACCAGATCACCCAGATCTTCGGCCTGGTGGTCGTCCTGCTCACCTACGCAGCGGTCAAGGGAATGGTGAGGGAGGAAGAGATGCGCGAACAGCCGCCGCCCAAGGCCGCCCTGCCAGGCGTCGGCTAGTGACTAGGCCAGGACGACGCACTTGATGGCGGCTATGGGCTCGGCGAGACCGACGAGCTCCGCAGGGGCGAGGTGCACGGTGTCAGGACGGGTCTCGGCAGCGGCAAGAACCGGATAGACTACGGAGTGTTCGTAGGATGCTGGACTCCGGCACCGTCACATCAGAAGACGGCGTATCCGACTCACCCCCGGTATCAGGACGGGCGGCGTGCTGAAAGAGAGCAGACAGACGGCGATCGCTCACCGCGCCCTGCCTCTGCGAGCAGGCTTCGCCCTCGCAGCCGGACGCGTCGCGAAGGACCTGTCCCGCAGACTGGGCAAGGGGTCCGGCGGGGTCATCGGCGGCAACGTGGCCCTGCGCCTGGATCCCCGCGTCCTGGAGCTGTTGGCTTCGCATCGGGAGACCGCCCTCGTCTCCGCGACCAACGGCAAGAGCACGACGACCCAGTTCCTCGCCGCGGCCCTGGAGGTGCTCGGACCGGTGGCACACAACCGTGGCGGCTCGAACATGGCGAACGGCCTCGTAACGGCTCTGGACGCGGCGCGTGATGCGCCCCTGGCCGCACTCGAGGTAGACGAGGCCTATCTCGGCCCCATCAGCGCGGCGGTCGCCCCCCGCTCGATCACCCTCATGAACCTGAGTCGCGAGTTCACTCGCGGCGTGAGCTTCAAGCGGGAGGCAGGGCACTGGCGTGACACGGCAGCCCATCTGCCTCCCGACTGCACCATCGTCGCCAACGCCGACGACCCGCTCGTCGCCTGGGCGGCGCAGCCGGCGCCTACCGTCGTCTGGGTCGAAGGGGGCCTGTTGTGGGAAGAGGACGCCCGGTTGTGCCGCGGCTGCCTCGAGCCGCTCGCGTGGGACAGGGCCGGCTACCGGTGTGACGTGTGTGGTCTCACGCGGCCGGAACCGGTGTGGCGGCTGGTCGACGGGGAGATCCACGGTCCCAGCGGGAGCGTCCCGGCGGACATCCGCCTGCCTGGGCGCGCGAACCGGGTGAACGCGCTCTTCGCGCTGGCGACCGCCGGCGTCTTCGGCGTGGATCCGGCGACCGCGATGGCGGCCATCGCGCGTATCGGCGACGTCGACGGGCGTTACCGCCAGTACGATGTCGATGGCCGTATCGTGCAGCTGCACATGGTCAAGAACAGCGCGAGCTGGGGAGAGACGATCGAGCTGTTCGCGTGTGACGCTGGGGCAGGTCTCCTGTTCGCCGTCGACGGATTCGGTCTCACCGGCCGCGACACGGCCACGATCTGGGACGCCCCCGTCGAACGGCTCGCCGGCCGTCGCGCGACGGCCAGCGGTGTACGTCGTGACGACATCGCCCTGCGACTGGAGATCGCCGGAATCCAGGTCACCACCGTCGAGGACCATCTTGACGCGATCAGGTCCTGCCCACCCGGGCCGGTGCATGCGGCCTGCAACTACTCCGCGTTCAACGTTCTCAAGAAACGGCTGGCGTCGTGATCGCGTGCGCCGGTCCTTTGCTCATAGTGAGCGCCTACCCGGATCTGACCCTGCCGCAGGCGGACGACGGCAACGCGCTGGTCCTCGCTCACCGGGCCCGTGCCCGCGACATCGACACTGAGACGAGGGCGGTGCACTGTGGCGAACACCTTCCACCGGCCGACATCTATGTGACCGGCGGCCTTGAGGATGAGGACCAGGGAGAGCTCGCCCGGTGGCTTGCCTCCTCCCCCGCGCTGCGGGACGCGATCGCGGCTGGGGCGGCGGTGCTCGGTCTGAACAGCGGCTACCAGGTCCTCGGAGAGCGGTTCGCGCTGACCGACGGTTCGCTTCGCGAAGGTATCGGCGTCCTCGACGTGCGCACGCGGCGCGGAGAGGCCTGGATCGACGGCCCGGTGATCACTCGACCGAACGCCGATCTTGGCCTGCCCCCGCTCAGCGGTTACGAGAGCCACTTCGGGATCACCGAGCTCGGCCCCGATGTCGCCCCCCTGGCCCTGCTCGAGGAGGGTCACGGTAACGACGGAACGGAGCCGCGCAGTGACGGCGCTCTCGCCGGTCGTGTCGTCGGCACCTACCTGCATGGCCCCGTGCTGGCGCGCAATCCAGAACTGGCTGATCTCATGCTCGGACTCGTGCTCGGCCGGACGCTGGAACCGCTGCCGCCCTCCTTCGGGGAGGCCTCGCGGCGGCGGCGCATCGACGAGGCTCGACGCTGGGTGGCCAGTGGACGGCCGAAGGTGAAGCTGTAGGATGCCACCGGCATGAGTGCAAGACCGCGAGCACGAGATCTGGGCATCCCCTTTGAGGGAGAGCCGGGCCCCTGGAACGCGATCACCGACGTGCCGGGTGTCGAAGTGGGCTACGTCACCCTCATCAAGGGCGACGGCCCTCTCAGAGTGGGCGAAGGACCGGTGCGGACCGGCGTCACCGTGATCCTCCCCCGCGGCAAGCACGACCTCGAGCCGGTGCTCTGCGCCTACTTCGCCTTCAACGGCATGGGCGAGGTCGCCGGCGCCCTTGCGGTGCGCGAGTCGGGCAGGCTGTCGGGGCCCATCGGCATCACCAACACCCACAGCGCCGGCACGGTGCGCGACGCCCTCGTCGCCTGGGGCATCCGCGAGGGCGTGCCCGGCGTCTGGCACCTGCCCGTCGTCGGCGAGACCTTCGACGGCTACCTCAACGACATCGACGGCATGCACGTCAGGACCGAGCACGTCTTCGCCGCCATCGACGCGGCGGGCTCGGGTCCGGTCGCCGAGGGCAACGTCGGCGGGGGTACCGGCATGATCCTGCACGGCTTCAAGGGCGGGACCGGCACCGCCTCGCGCGTCGTCGAACACGACGGCCGCGAGTACCGGGTCGGCGTCCTCGTCCAGGCGAACACCGGCACGCGCGCCGAACTGCGCATCGCCGGGGCTCCGGTCGGACAGGAGCTGCTGGACTACGGCCTCGCGAAGACGGAGCGGCCGGCGACCAAGTCGATCATAGTCGTGGTCGCAAGCGACGCGCCGCTCGACCCACACTACCTCGAGCGGTTGGCCAAACGCCCCGTGCTCGGCATGGGACGCCTCGGCAACACCGGCCAAGACACGTCCGGCGACATCTTCGTGGCCTTCTCGACGGCTTCCCCGAGCGCCCCCGAGCACCTGGAAGAGCCGGAGGGCGGCGTGCCCAAGTTGCCGCTGATACACCGCGGGTTGGGGGCGGCCTCCGACGAAGAGCGGGCCGCTCCCAGCCTCGTCCTCTCGCTCCTCTTCCAGGCGACGGTCGAGGCCACCGAGGAGGCGATCGTGAACGCGCTTGTCGCCGCCGAGGACATGCGCGGGCGCGACGATCGCCTCGTCGTGGCGATCCCGCACGAGGGTCTCCGGGAGGCGCTGCGCAAGTACAACCGGCTAGTCCCAGACGCGGTTGAATGACAAGCAGGAGGCCTGACGCCCCGCTCCCGCCGGCAGTGACGTGAGCGAACACGCCCGAAGGATCGCCCTGGCGGCCGTCATCGTCGCCTCGGCGACCGCCGTCTCAAGGGTCGTCGGGCTGGTGCGCGAGGTGCTCATCGCGGGCGCCTACGGTATCGACCCCCACTACAACATCTTCGTCTCGGTCGCCGCGATCCCCAACGTCATCCAGCAGCTCTTCGCCGACGCGGCCATCAGCGCGGCCCTGGTGCCCGTGCTGGTGGCATTGATCGCGGGCGGCGAGCTCGCTCGAGCTCGCCGCCTCACGGGGTCGGTGCTGGGGTTCATGCTCACGGTCGTGGGCACCGTCGTGGTCGTCCTCGTCGTCGCGGCCGAGCCCATCGTGCGTGTCCTCTATCCGGAGCTCACCACGACGAGCGAGGCCGCGGGCGCGGCGGCGAGCTACCTGCGCATCGTGGTGCCCACCATCCTGGTGCTCTCGCTCTGCGGCGTCTTCTCAGGCACGCTTCTGGCCCGCGAGCGCTTCACGGTGCCCGCCGTCGTCAGCATCGTCTGGAACCTGGTCATCATCACGTTCGTGAGCGTCTGGCACTCGTCGTGGGGCGTTTCCGCGCTCGCCTGGGGCACACTGGCCGGGACGATCGCCGAACTCGTGCTGCTCGTCTGGGCCGTGCGGTCCGTTCACGAGCCGGTGCGCATCAACCTCCACTTCCGTGACCCACAGTTGCGCCATGTGCTGGCCCTCATGGTGCCGATCGCGATGACGCTCGGCATCCTCAACTTCAACGCCCTGATCGACCTGTTCTTCGCCCAGTTCGTCGGCGCTCGCGCGGCGGCCGAGCTCCACTACTCGTTCCGCCTCTACACGCTGCCCCAGGGCATCTTCGCGGTCACCATCGGGACGGTGCTCTTCCCGTCCCTGTCGCGCTACGCGGCCCAGCACGACGCCGGACGCTTTCGCGAGACGCTCTCCACGGGAGTGCGACAGATGGTCTTCGTCTCGCTGCCGTTCCTGGCGTGGTTCACCGTCCTCGCGACCCCCATCGTGCGCGTGATCTTCCAGCGGCAGGCGTTCACGACCGCCGACACCGCGGCCGTCGCGCCGGTCTTGGCGGCCTTCGCCCTCGGCTTGACGTTCGCCAACGTCAACATGATGTTCAACCGGAGCTTCCAGAGCATGCAGCGTCCCTGGCTACCCCTCTACGTCGGGCTGGTGAACCTGGGGCTCAACGCCGTGCTCGACTGGATCCTGCTCGGTCCTCTGGGCGCGAGTGGCATCGCTCTCTCAACGTCGCTGGTGTCGATCTTCAACTGCGCCGTGCTCGCGTATCTGCTGCGAGGCCAGCTCGGCCGCGCTGAGGCTCGCCGGATCGCGGTCGCGACGAGCAAGGCACTGCTCTGCGTCGCGGCCCTCGCCGCGGTGGCCGCCGTGGTGTGGGGGGTGCTGGAGGGTCCGGCTGCAGACCGTTTCGTCCCCGTGCTGGCCGCCCTGCTGCTGGCGGTGGTGGCGAGCGGCGCGACCTACGCCGGCGCCGCTCGCCTCCTCCGTCTCGACGAGCTGGGCCTCGCTTGGCGGTTGTTGCGGCGGAAAGGGGCTCCCGCTACCGAACCGGCGGAAGGCCTCTGACGCTGGCCGACGCGCGGCACCGGCGCAGCCCCACCCCCCGGTCAGCGCTCGACGGCTGCGCCCGCAGCCCGCCCAGTCTTCCTGCAGCCGGCTCGACTCACCACGAGACGGGCCTGTTGGGCTGGTAGAGCCATGGCTGGAAGAAGGCGTCGAGGTCCATACCGCCGCACGACGAAACAGAGAGCGACAGCGTCAGGGCAACGCAGCTTGAGCCGAAGCCGGCCGGCTACTACACGGGTGCAATCGACGGCGTCTTCGGCTCCGCTACGATCGCTGCCATCAAGGCGGCGCAGCGCAGCGCCGGCCTGACCGCCGATGGGTGTACGGCCCCGCGACCACATGGACGCCGCATGGTGGTACTGGGTCATCAGCTTCGTCGTGGCGATGTTCTGCGCCTAGCTCTGTGCCTACATTGCCGGGAGCAAGGGCCATAGCCCGGTGCTGTTCGGCATCCTCGGGTTCCTCTTCCTCATCACAGTGATCGTCGTCCTGGCGTTGCCGACGACGATGACCGGCCCAAGAGCGCCGCTCGCGTGAACGGGCGGGTCGATCCCGCCTCCTATCAGTCAGCTCCCGGCGGCCGCGCGCCCAGCCCGCCCGGCCTCGACACGCCCGGCTCAGCTCACCACGAGAGGGGCTTGCCGGGCTGGTAGAGCCACACCTGGAAGAAGGCGTCGAGGTCCATGCCGCTGCGCGCCTCGGCCAGGGCGATGAACTCCGGTGTCGTGACCGTGCCGTACCTGTGCTGCTGCGCCCACTCCCTCATGACGCCGAAGAAGGCCGCGTCGCCGATCTTCTCGCGCAGCGCCTGCAGCGTCATGGCGCCCCGCACGTAGACCGGCCATGCGAACAGGTCGGCCGGCCCCGGGTCGCCGATCGCGATACCCCAGGTCCAGCCGGGGTCGGCGCTCGAGCTGTAGTTCGCCTTGAACTGCTGGTGAGCGCTCTTGCGACCCTGCTTCTCGGTCCACATCCACTCGGAGAACGTCGCGAACCCCTCGTTCAGCCAGATGTCGGGCCAGTCCTTGAGCGTCACGGAGTCCCCGTACCACATGTGCGCCGTCTCATGCACCAGCGTGGACTCGTCCGGCATGCTGGAGAAGATCGGCTTGGTCTGGCACTCCAGCGCATACCCGACGGTCTTCGCCCTGTCGACGATCGCTCCGGCCGCGGTGAAGGGGTACTCGCCGTACAGGCCGGAGAAGAAGCGGATGATCGCCGGCAGCTTGCCGAGCCCCTTGCCCTTGGGCAGGGTCGGGTCCACGGCGACGTAGGTCGGGACGCCGTCGACCTGGTACTGGGTGAGGTCGAAACGGCCGAGGGTGACGGTGGCGAGGTACGAGGACATGGGATCGGTCTCGCGCCAGCGCCACGTCGTCCTGCCATCCGCGGTCTTGTGCCACAGCAGGACGCCGTTGGCCATGACGGTGAGGCCCTGCGGCACGGTGACGGCGAAGTCGTACGTCGCCTTGTCCTCGGGGTCATCGTTGCAGGTGTACCACGCTGGCGACCCACCCGGTTCGCCGGCCACGAAGGCGCCGTCGTCGGTCGGGATCCAGCCTTCGGCGCTGAGGTCGGTGTCGACGACCACCTCGGGCACGCCGGTGTAGCGTACGGTGACGACGAACGGCGCGCCGTCGACGATGCCGGCGGCCGGCGTGATCATCAGCTCCTGGCCGTCACGCGCGAACGACGCGGGCACGCCGTCGACCAGCACGCGCGTGACCGCGAAGCCGTGCAGGTCCAGGTCGAAGCGCGACAGGTCCTGCGTGGCCGTCGCACGGATGGTCGCTTTCCCAGTGAGCAGATTGCCCTTCGGCTGATAGGAGAGCGAGAGGCCGTAGTGGGCAACGTCGTAGCCGCCGTTGCCGGCGAGCGGGAAGTAGGGATCGCCGGACCCGGCCGAGCCGGGGCTGAAATCGGCCGCGGCGACGGCCGCGGGCAGAAACAGGGCCGCGCAGACGCAGAGCGCCGCGGCCAGCAGATGCCTCTTCATGGTCCCCCTCCAGCGAAGCTGCGGTACGACGGCAGCGTACTGCCGGCCTGGGGCGCGGTGCAACGCGGCGGGCGCGAGGGATCGCGTCGGCCGTTGTCCGGGTGGACAACAGGGTCGCGAGACGCGCTGGGTGCGACGCGCTTCGCCTTGGCACCATGGATGGCGGCACGCTTGCCGCGTTCACCGGAAGCACTGTGCCCCACGGGTGAGGTGCTCGGTCCAGCCCATCCCTCAGCCCCGCCTTCACCAGCCTCCCTCGCGGGAGCCCGCAAGAGGCGCTGGGCAATGGGCGGGACGCTTGTTCCGCGGCTTGGGCAGCTGTGCTACGGGAGTGTAGCGAAGACCGACCTTCGAGCCAGCCCGTCGCTTCGATCCCAAGGGAAACCGCCCCCGCGCGGCGAACACACGCGCTGACGAGCTGACACGTGCCGACTGCGCGCCAGTACGCAGCGGCGTCGGCAGAAGGCTACGGTTGGCGACCGGCAAAGGAGGACATATGTGGGGCGCCTGGTGGTACTGGCTGCTGAGCTTCATCGTCGCGGTGATCTTCGCCTGGATCTGCGCCACCCTGGCAGCCAGGAAGGGCTATAGCCCTGTGGTCTTCGGCATCCTCGGCTTCTTCTTCTTCATCATCACGCTCATCGTCGTCCTCGTGCTACCGAGGAAGCAGGGGAGCTAGGCCGCGTGCGGGCTCGCCGTCTCGGCGAGCCCGCCGCGTTCTCCGAACTGCGGCGTCGGCCTCTATAGGCGGGGGCAAGTCAGTCCGGCAACCAGACCGCGTCTGGGCCCGCGAGTACGCGGGCAGCATCATGGTCTTCCGTGTAGTGGCGGCAGTCCGCCGGTCGACCTTCCTAGCGGGCAGGCGTATGAGGATGCCGTGCATCTACGGGCTCCACCTCTGCCGCCACTGCCGTCTCAGCTGGAGCCGACGCGACCGGCTCATCAGTGGCGCCACCCGCCGGCGCTGTCACGCTGGGCAGATGTGGCTTGCCGGCGATGAGGTCGAAGAACGCTTCCCGCCAGGCGCGCCAGGTGGCGTTGACGTGGTCCTCGCGGCGCTGCGCTCTTGCCAGCTTGGCCGGCTTGTCGTGATAGCGCTTGTGGGCCCAGGGTGAGCCCGGCCGCGCGAGACGGATGGCGCCCACAATGCCGACGATGGGGACGAACACCGAGAAGAATCCGGTCCACAACTTGCCCTTGAGCAGGCAGACCACGGCGAGGATCACGTCGACGGCGATGACGGCGGCGATAGTCACGTCGGCAGCGATGCTCGTCGCACCGATCGCCGTTGCGTTGCTCAGCGGCGACACGCCGAGGGCGAGCAGGGCGCCGGCGCAGACGGCGACGATGACCGCGTCCACCGAGAGGCGTCCCTCCTTGGTCCAGTAGACGTCCTGCAGGCGCAGGATGAGGGCGAACTCATCGAGCGTCAGCGCGACGCCGGCGCCGAAGAGCAGGGCGGCAAGCTGCAGCCAGAGCCCCTGCGGCAGGAAGGCAATGAGCCCCAGGCCGGCCACGACCATGAGGATGACGCCGATCACCATGTGGTGTACGTGCAGGCCGCCCTCGGATTCGATGTCGTGGAACCACCACTTCACCTTGGCCCTGATGAGGCGCGTGTTGATGCGCACGAACAGGAACGTCGCCAGGAGCCCCACGGTGAAGGCCGCCACCGCGGCCCGGCTCGGTCCGAGAAGACCTTGGCCGATCGCATCGACGGCTACGAGCATCGGATAGCCCCGCCTATCGCTTTCGCTTGAAGATGAGCCTCTGCATCGTCAAACGCCGAATACCGCCTCGATGCTGCCGGCATCGACCGCATCGCGCAGCGCCTCGTAGTCCCCCTGGTTCTGCTCCGCGTAGGCCGCGGCGAAGTCGGCGACGGCTCGATCGAAGACATCCCCGCCTCCCAGGTAGGCCGCGATTGCGATGCGGTCCCCAGTGCGAGCGTGGGCCCGCGCCAGCGTCCAGGCGCACAGCCCCGCGTAGTGATGCCACGTGCTTTCGGCCATGGTCTCGACGCTGAACGACCCTTTGCCGTCCCACAGCTGGCGCATGTAGAAGTCGTAGGGGCGTCCATCGAAGCCGATCACGTGGTACCAGCCCAGCAGGAAGTCGCTCACCGCCTGCATGAGCCGCTGACCCTCGACCACGCGTCGGCCCGCGTGACGGTAGCGGCTGCGACCGACGAAGGGCTCCAGCACCGAGGCCTGCGCCTGCTTGGCCTGGAGGAACAGGGGGTCACCGGTGTCGCGGCCGAAGAAGAGCATCACCCAGGCACGCGTGCCTACACTGCCGACACCTACGACCTTGCGCGCCATGTCCTTGTATCGGTAGAGGTCGTACAGCGGCCGGCGATCGTGCGGCAGGCTCGCCCGGTAGCGCTGCAGGGCTACCTCCACGGTGTGTGCGTACCGTGCGCGCTCGTCGTCAACGAGCAACTCCTGTGCGGGGACGAGCAAGGGGGGATCGCTCCTGAGTCGTATCCGGCCGTCCACCTCCTCTGTGAGGCGTGACAGCGCACGAAGGTCGTTCTTGCCCTCAGCACGCAACAGGTCCCGCTCGAACTGCCGCGCGTCCCTGCGCTTCAGCGCCTGAGTACGAGCTTGGATCAGGACGGCATCGAGGCGAGAATGCCAGACGTGGATGGCCCTCTTCTCGGCCATCTCCATCATGGCCTCCCGGTACCCCCGCACACATGACATGACGACCGCCCGCCGCGTCGCCGCGTCGAATCCGCGGTCGGACCCAGCGACCTCGAAGCTGGCTGCCAGCCGCTTGACGTCCCACTCCCACGGCCCCGGCAGCGTCTCATCGAAGTCGTTGATGTCGAAGACGAGATGCCGCTCCGGCGACTCGAACAGCCCGAAGTTCATCAGGTGAGCGTCCCCGCAGAGCTGGGCCGGAAGTCCGGAGATGGGCGTGTTCGCCAGGTCCGAGGCCATGAGCAGGGCACCGCCGCGGTAGAACGTCCCGGGCGAGGCGAGCATGCGGCCGTAGCGGATGGGGACAAGCTCCTGCACGCGCTCCGCGGCCTGCATCTCCAGAAGGGCCACGGGGTCGGGACGGCCGGCTGCTGGCTGCCAAGCCGCGTGGGCTGAGCGTGGCGCCCTCCTACGCGCCTCTTTGCCGCGGGCGGCGCGTTCCCCAGGGGTCTCCTTGCGCCGTTGGTGGATGTCGGCCAGCAGGTCCGGCATCGCGAGCCCCGGCGCTAGGGCCTGCTCACGACGACCGCGGTGCCCGCGACGGTGACCAGGAGCATCGAGGTGTTGGTGCCCACACCCTCCACGTCGAGGGAGACACCGACGACGGCGTTGGCACCGAGGTCGGCGGCCGCCTTCTCCATCTCCGCCATGGCCTCCTTCTGGCCCTTGTCGATCTCGTCCTCGTAGGCGCCGGCGCGGCCGCCGACGAGGTTGCGGCCGAACGCCTTGAAGTCCTTGCCGACGTTGACGCCGTGGATCGCGGTGCCGCTCACCATCCCCTTGTACTCGACGATCTGCATCCCTTGGAGAGCATCAGTCGTTGTCACGATCACGGTCTGCTCCTTCGCTACGGCTTGGGCGGACGACAGGCTATCACAGGCAGTCTGGTAGCTGGCTCTTTCACGGAGGCAGCGGCTCCACGGCCACGGGGAGCGTCGTCCTTGATTGCAGCGCGAGGGCGCGAGACGCCGCACGGTAGCCGCGCGCACGCGGGGCCTCGCGACCGCGAGAATCCCGGGCAGACCGGCCGACAGAGATCGGGCTCGGTCAGGCGCTCGTCTGCTGACCGACCTTGTCACCGCGCGAGTGACGACCGCCCGCGGGACCCTCAGCGCGATCGG
>Ga0209253_10004336_pt1 | contig 12381 bp, 13 predicted proteins | sample FrelakmetBRP12BR_FD_187145 | JGI IMG/M metagenome (GOLD analysis project Ga0209253, IMG submission 187145) | Freshwater lake sediment microbial communities from the University of Notre Dame, USA, for methane emissions studies - BRP12 BR (SPAdes)... | ecosystem: Environmental > Aquatic >...
GGTGATTTGGCTGGCTAATCAGTTAAAACAACGAGGTTACAAACCTGCAGTGATAAGCAGGGGCTATGGCGGCAACGCAACGCAAGCTACCAGCGTTACGCCGGCAAGTCTCCCTAGTATAGTGGGTGATGAACCTGTGTTGATTGCAAGCCGTTGCGGTTGTCCAGTGTGGGTAGGAGCAAATCGTGTGGATGCTGCGACTGAGTTACTAAAAGCGCGTCCGGATTGCAACGTGATAATTAGTGATGATGGCCTGCAACATTATCGCTTAAAGCGCGATATTGAGATTGTGGTGGTAGATGCGGAGACCGGTAAAAACAACGCGCGATTATTGCCTGCTGGACCATTGCGCGAGCCGCTTAGCCGCTTAGATAAGGTAGATGCCATTGTCTGTAATGGTGAGACCTGCAATAGTGAAAAAACCAGGACGGCGGCCTATCAAATGCAGTTAGTCGGTGAGAAATTTTATAATCTTGCAGATGCAAATTTAACCGCTAGCTCGGCTGATTTTAATCAGAAAAAAGTGACCGCATTGGCGGGCATCGGCAAGCCGGAGCGTTTCTTTGAGCATCTGCGCAAGCAGGGATTAACCTTTGCAAGCTTGAGTTTTGCAGACCATTACGCGTTTACTGCACAAGATTTAGCCAAAATAGATGGCGATGCGATTATCATGACGGAAAAAGATGCCGTAAAATGTAAGGCATTCGCGCGGAAAAGTTGTTGGGTGCTGCCTGTGGAAGCCAGTATTGATCCGGCTTTGATGCCACTTATTTTAAATAAATTAGCAAAGAGGTAAAGTTGAAATGGATTCAAAACTACTACAAATTTTAGTTTGCCCGGTCACTAAAGGACCGCTGATTTACGACAAAAAAAATAATGAGCTTATTTCAAAGTCTGCGCGGTTAGCCTACCCAATACGTGACGGTATTCCAGTGATGTTGGAAGAAGAAGCTAGAAAATTAAGCCCGGACGAGAAAGTTGAATAAACTTGTTTAAGGTCGTCATTCCTGCGCGCTATGCCAGCACTCGACTGCAAGGCAAGCCATTACTAGACATCGCTGGCAAGCCAATGGTGGTACGTGTTGCAGAGCAAGCCGTAAAGAGTGGCGCAAGTGAGGTTGTGATTGCGACAGACTTCGAAAAAATCATGCAGGCAGCAAGCGAACACAATATCAAAGCCGTGATGACGCGCATCGACCATGCCTCCGGTACCGATAGGATCGCCGAAGTAGCACAAAAACTCAATTGGGCAGATGATGAAATTGTAGTGAATGTGCAAGGAGATGAGCCGCTGATAGATCCGCAACTGATTAACGAAGTAGCACTCACGCTTGCGCACAGCCGCGATGCGGTGATGGCCACTGCCTGCCACGCCATTCACGATGAAGCCAGTTTGCTAAACCCGAATATCGTCAAAGTGGTGATGGGTGCCAACGGTAATGCGCTCTACTTCAGCCGCGCACCCATTCCATATCCGCGTGATGAGGTTTATAAATACAACATTCAAGCCCATCGCCATATTGGTATTTACGCTTATCGCGTAGGTTTCTTAAAACAATATACGCAACTAAGTGTGACAGAGCTTGAAAAAATTGAAAGTTTAGAGCAGTTACGCGTGTTGCATCATGGCTATAAAATTGGTGTGACAGTTACCAAAAATGCGCCTGCAAGCGGCGTGGATACGAAAGAAGATTTAGATTACGTGAGAAGTGTTTTTAAAGACGAATAATATAAAAATAAGATGCCCTGCAAGCCTATAACCATGCGGGTTTCAGGGCATTTGTTTTTGCCCTGCTAAGCTGTCCTAAACATAAAATACACTGCGCCCAGCAGGCAGAGTCCAGCCCATAAAAAATCCAGCTTTAGCGGTTGGTGCATGTAGAAAATCGCAAATGGTACAAACACGCTCAAAGTAATCACCTCTTGCAGCATTTTGAGCTGTCCGAGCGACAGGGCAGTAAAGCCTATGCGGTTAGCGGGCACTTGAAATAAATACTCCATCAAGGCAATGCCCCAACTGATTAGAGCGGCGATAATCCATGGTTTATTACTTAAGTTTTTAAGGTGTGCGTACCAAGCAAATGTCATGAAGACGTTTGAAATAGTGAGTAGGATGACAGTTTTTAAGATGGTTGGCATATTATGTAGATGTGATAAGTGTTGGGGTTCATAAAACCGATTTGCCCTAGCCTACTGACTTCAAACGTGTGTAGACTCGGCCAAATCCAAGACCAGATTTAGGGATCGTGTGGATCATAGGTTACGGCCCAAATGAGGCAGGCTAGCCAAGCGATGATGGTGGCCCCACCTATGACGTTAAAGACAAGAATCCAAAGACGCTGCGGATGGCTCTTCTGGTATGCTATGTAAGCGGGAGCAAAATAGACCGCTATGAAAATGACAAAGAGCAGGGCTATAACAAATACGTTTAGTGAATCGCCCATTCCTAGCTCGCCGTCTGGGTTAATAAATGGGGTCGGGCAGGATTTCTTTGGTTTTTAACCTTAATTAAACAGCCGACTCGCCAGTCTCGCCTGTTCTAATGCGCACCACTTGCTCAACCGCGCTCACAAAAATCTTGCCATCACCGATTTTGCCAGTATGGGCGGATTTGATAATGGCTTCCATGGCGGCTTCTACCATTTCATCGGTCACAACTAACTCGATTTTAATTTTAGGCAAAAAATCCACCACGTATTCGGCGCCGCGATAAAGCTCAGTATGGCCTTTTTGACGGCCAAAGCCCTTAACTTCTGTTACCGTTAAGCCGTTTACTCCGATTTCGGATAATGCTTCACGTACTTCGTCTAACTTAAATGGTTTAATCACCGCTTCAATTTTTTTCATGCTAGCTCCAAATAGACTTTCTAATTAAATTTTAACTTACATGTTATCGGATAACGCCTATCTTTGCCAAATCCTCTTTCTGTAATTTTAACCCCAACTGGCGACTGACGACGTTTATATTCATTTTTATCAATCAAATTTGTGACGCGATTCACATCTTTTTCGCTAAAACCTTTTTGGATAATGGCTTGGCGGCTTAAGTCCTCTTCTACATAAGCCTGCATAATCGCGTCTAAAATCTCGTATGGCGGCAAGCTGTCCTGGTCAGTCTGGTTGGCGCGCAGTTCGGCGCTAGGCGCGCGGGTGATGATGCGTTCTGGAATGATTTTTGAGAGTGAATTTCGGTATTCTGCAAGCTTATACACCAGTGTTTTCGGTACGTCTTTCAACAACGAAAAGCCACCTGCCATGTCGCCATAAAGTGTGCTGTAGCCTACCGCCATTTCAGATTTGTTGCCTGTAGTGACTACAATGCTGCCAAACTTATTCGAGAGTGCCATTAGCAACATGCCACGAATACGCGCCTGCAGGTTTTCTTCGGCCGTATCAAATGGCAAGTCGCCGAACTCGGGGGCAAGGGTTTTTCGGAATAGCTCAAACAAATCTTTAATCGGCAATTGACTGTATTTGACGCCAACCAGATTTGCCATTTCAATCGCGTCATCCACGCTCATGCTGGCGGTAAATTCGGATGACATCAGCACGACTTTGACGCGCTCAGCACCAAGCGCGTCAACAGCGATGGCAAGTGTGAGTGCAGAATCGATGCCGCCTGAAAGTCCTAATACAACACTTGGAAAACCGTTTTTATTGACATAGTCTGCAAGTCCAACTTTAAGGGCGTTGTAGACAGATGCCTCTAAGCTCAATTGCGGTGAAATTTTAGCTTCGGTAGGTTGATGGTTGTTGATTTCGACAAAGCTTAAGCTCTCAACAAAGCTTGGTAATTGCTGTGTCAGTTTTCCTTGGTTATCCATCACGAACGAAGCACCATCAAATACAAGCTCATCTTGGCCGCCAACCAAATTGGTGTAAATAATCGGCAGGCCTGTTTCTTTGGCGCGTTCGGCAATCACTTCATAACGTGTTTCTAGCTTATCCATGTGGTAGGGGGAAGCGTTGAGCGCCAGCAAAAACTCTGCGCCGGACTGTTTGGCTTTTAGCGCTGGAGCGGGTTCCCAGCCATCCGCGCAAATCATCACGCCGAATTTTGTGCCGCCATGTGCAAAAACCAATGATGAATTGCCTGCTTCAAAATAGCGCTCTTCATCAAACACGCTGTAATTGGGCAGGATTTGTTTATGATAGGTGGCGGTGACTTTGCCATTTTCGATGAGCGAGGCCGCGTTGTAGAGTTTTCCATCGTGCTGATGCGGATGGCCGACTAATAAAGCGATTCCAGATGCCTGCCCTGCAAGCCTCACCAGTGCTTGTTCGCAGGCTTGGTTAAAATCGTCTCTAAACAGCAAATCTTCCGGCGGATAGCCGCACAAAGCGAGTTCCGGCGTAATAACTAAGCTCGCGCCTTGTTGATCTGCACGCTTTGCGTAATCGAGAATTTTATCGGCATTGCCTTTGATATCTCCAACAATGGCATTGATTTGCGCTAAAGCAATTTTCATTGCGCGATTTTCATGCTTAGTACTTACCGCCTGCGTCTTTAATCAATTGCACAATTTCAGAGTTGCCTTTTTTAAGCGCGTATACGTAAGCAGTGAGGCCGTATTTATCGCGCGCTTTCACATTGGCTTTGTTTTCAAGCAGCAATTTCACCATATCAACAGAATTGGTATCTACTGCCAATTGCAATAAGGGCGTGCCTTCTGAGTCTTTGTGATCTACATCAGCACCTTTGGCAATGAGTGTTTTTGCAGCATCAACCTTCACTTTTTTCACTGCCCAAGTTAGAGCTGTCCAGCGCGAATAGTCTTGTTCATCTACATTAGCACCCTTGCTTAACATATAGGTAATCGCGGGCGCATGACCTTCGCGCGCTGCGTACATTAGTGCCGTTGTGCCCTGTCTGTCGTGCGCGTTAGCTTGTGCACCTTGTGCCATGAGCGAGGTGATCGTCGGCACATCGCCACTTTTTGCAGCGTACATCAATGCGGTTTTGCCATCATCTGCTTTAGCGTTGGCATCGACGCCATGCTTAATCATTAAATCTACTATTTCGCTGTAACCGGAAGTGGATGCCATACCAAACGCGCTCCAGCCGCTTTCATCGCGAATTTTTGGGTCTGCGCCATTTTCCAGCAGCACTTTTACGGTCGCGATATGGTTTTTTCTAGCCGCGAACATTAATGCTGTCCAGCCGCCTCCGTCTTTGGCATTTACTTCAGCACCTTTGCTTATAAGTAAGCTAGCTACATCTGCCTTATCTTTTCGTGCTGCGTACATGAGTGCGGTAATGCCATCGGCATCTTTAGTATTTGCGTTTACGCCACTTTCCAGCATAGCTTTCACTGTAGCTAAATCACCTTTGGATGACGCAGTTAATAGGAAGGGAATATCTTCAGCAAAGCTCAAAGAACTTGCCAAAAACACATGCAAAAACAAACCAACAACGACAAAATATTTTTTCAAATCAATTCCCTATTATTTTGCTTTACTTTTTATAGCCTGCAACACAGCTTCACCCAAACCTGCTGGTGATGTCGCAACTACGCAACCTGCATTTTCTAGCGCTTTAATTTTGTCTTCTGCACGACCAGAGCCGCCAGAGATAATCGCGCCAGCATGCCCCATACGTTTGCCTTTTGGCGCAGTTAAACCTGCAATATAGGCCGCAACTGGTTTAGAAACGTGATGTTTAATAAAATCTGCTGCAGCCTCTTCGTCGCTGCCGCCAATTTCACCCACCATAATAATAGCCTCTGTCTCAGGGTCGGCTTCAAACATGGTCAAACATTCAATAAAATTCAATCCCTTAATCGGGTCACCGCCAATGCCAACACAGGTGGTTTGACCAAGTCCGAGCGCGGTAGTTTGGTGCACGGCTTCATAAGTCAGCGTGCCAGAGCGCGAAACCACACCCACCTTGCCGCGTAGGTGAATGCTGCCTGGCATAATACCGATTTTGCATTCACCCGGTGTAATAATGCCGGGGCAATTTGGGCCAATTAAATTTGTACCATTTGCTTTGAGCGCTGCTTTAACATTCAACATATCCAATACTGGAATACCCTCAGTAATACACACAATCAACTCAATACCAGCGTCAGCTGCTTCGAGTATCGAATCTGCCGCGTAGGCAGGCGGCACATAAATCACACTGGCATTTGCTTTAGTCTCGCGCACCGCGTCGCGCATGGTATTGAACACCGGTAAATTAAGGTGCAATTGACCACCTTTGCCTGGCGTGACGCCGCCGATCATTTTGGTGCCGTAAGCGAGCGCTTGTTCAGAGTGAAAAGTACCTTGCTTGCCAGTAAATCCTTGGCATAACACTTTGGTGTTTTTATTGACTAAAATGCTCATACTGCCACCGCCTTCACTGCCTGCTTGGCAGCATCAGTCAAATTCTCTGCTGAGATAATATTGAGTCCGCTCTCACGTAACATCTGTTTGCCTAAATCAACGTTTGTGCCTTCTAAACGGACGACAACGGGAATGGTCATGCCGACTTCTTTTACTGCAGTAATAATGCCTTCCGCAATAATATCGCAGCGCATAATGCCACCAAATATGTTCACCAGAATAGCTTTTACGTTACTATCAGCCAAGATAATTTTGAAGGCTTTGGTCACTGTCTCCGCCGTAGCGCCGCCGCCTACATCCAAGAAGTTAGCCGGCATGCCGCCATGTAACTTAATTAAATCCATCGTTGCCATTGCAAGCCCAGCACCATTCACCATACAGCCAATATTGCCGTTAAGCGCGATGTAGTTTAACCCAGCGTGATGGGCTTCTGCCTCTTTGGAGTCTTCTTGTGACCAATCTCTTAGCTCCGCTAAGGATTTTTGACGATAAAGCGCATTGTCATCTACCGTCATTTTGCAATCCAGCGCAACCAATTTTCCATCCGAAGTTACAATTAGGGGATTAATTTCTAATAAGGCCAAGTCATTTTCTTTAAAGAGTTTATAAAGTCCTTTGGCTAGCTTGGTAAAAAAACCAATTTGCTCACCTTCTAAACTCAGTGCGAATGCTAAATTACGCGCTTGATAATCCACTAAACCACTTAAAGGGTCGCATACTTCTTGCAATATTTTGGTCGGCTGAGTGGCTGCAATTTCTTCAATGTCCATGCCCCCAGCAGGTGATGCAACTATGACAATGCGTTCTAGCGTGCGGTCTACCAGCATTGATAAATAAAGTTCACGCGCAATTGGCAGCGTTTGCTCAATCAATACTTGATGCACAGGTTGACCATCTGGTGCGTTTTGATAGGTAATTAAGTGCTTGCCTAGCAAGCTACTGGCAACCGATTGTGCTTCAATCGCAGACTTTACCACCTTGACGCCACCCGCTTTGCCACGTCCGCCAGCATGCACTTGTGCCTTGACTACCCAAGCACCGCCAGAGATTTCTTTAGTTGCGGCGGCGGCGGCTTCTTCTGATTGTACGACCTCACCAATAGGAATGGTAATGCCGTAGCGTTGTAGGAGTTGTTTGGCTTGATATTCGTGTAGATTCATTTTAAAGTGGGGCTTAATTGTAGTTTTTTTGTACTATATGATATTTTCGCGCAAAAGCTCAATTGATGCTAGTAAAACCAACATTTCCAATGATAAAGGAAGCATTATGAAAACCGCATCATCAACCCTCCGCGATATAACTGGCATGGGTTACAACTATGCCGGGTTGAAAGATTCAGCTTTAATTATGGTTGACTGCCAAAACACCTATCGCCGCGGTATTATGCAACTGACCAATGTGGAGGCTGCAATAAAAGAAGCGCAAAAGCTACTTCAATTGGCACGTGATTTAAAAGTGCCCATTATTCATATTCAGCATGATGCCGGTGTAGGTACGCCATATGACGTGACTGCTGAAATCGGCCAAATATCAGTGGAAGTTGCTCCAAAAAATGGCGAAAGTTTGATTACTAAAAATTATCCAAATTCATTCATCGCAACGCCGTTAGAAGGGCAATTAAAAGCGCTTGGCATTGAAAATATAGTGATTGCGGGCTTTATGACGCATATGTGCATCAACTCGACAGCGCGCGGAGCGTTTAATTTGGGTTTTAAACCCACTGTAGTAGCCAGTACTTGCGCAACGCGCAGTTTGCTTGGTGTAAACGGAAAAGTGATTGACGCACAAACCATGCACGATAGCGCGCTAGCAGCGATTCGTGATTTGTTTGCGGTGGTGGTAGATGATGTGGAGAGTTTAAAGACTTAACTTTTGAGTATGAAGTTATACTGACTATAGGCAAATTTTTTATTGGCTTATGTTTTAATTGGCTACTGCTATAATCTCGCTTTTGATTTATTTAGGCTTTTCATGCGCTTAGTTGTTCAAGGTCGCGCTATCAGTATGGCGCATCTCACTCATATTCACCGTACCATTGGCGGCAGCGCGCAGTTTATGCAAATCGCTGAACATGCCTATTATTTGACCACCAATGGAATAGAAGTCGGCCAAGTAAAAACATTCTGTGCTGAGCAAGAAATTGATTGTGCGCTGGTGCCAGATGAGCAAAGGTTAAGTCACTTTGGGCTCGCAGTGATGGATATGGATTCGACACTGATTAATATTGAATGTATCGATGAAATTGCCGATATGATGAATTTGAAACCGCAGATCTCGGCGATTACAGAGGCCGCAATGCGTGGCGAGTTGGATTTTGCTGCCAGCTTAAAAAAACGCGTGGCTTTATTGAAAGGCTTGCCAGAAAACGCATTGCAGCGCGTGATTGATGAACGCTTGCAAGCTAATCCTGGCGCGCATGACTGGGTGGCTGCGTGTAAAGCCAATAATATCAAAACCATGATCGTTTCTGGCGGTTTTACCATGTTTGCTAACCACGTTAAATCTATGCTGGGTTTGGATTATGCGGTGGCGAACACATTTGAGATCATCGATGGGAAACTTTCGGGTCATATTCTGGGTGAAATTGTAGATGCTGAAAGAAAAGCACAAGAGTTGCTGAAATTACGTGACCAATTAGGTTTAAAAGCCAATCAAACTATAGGTGTTGGCGATGGAGCGAATGATCTTAAAATGATGTCTGCTGCCGGCGTAGGTGTAGCTTATCATGCCAAGCCCATTGTGCAGAAGCAAGCTACTTATGCGCTCAATCACATGGGATTAGATGGTTTGATTAATTTGTTTACTGTATAGCTATAACAACTTAGTTGATCATACTTGACTGTGTTTGTTTTGACTTGCATCAAGCATGCAGATTTGTTTTGGATTAGAATAAAAAATTCAGATTGATTTAACTCATATCTTTATTACTTGATAAGCTAGTTGGACAATCAGACTGTGATTTAATAGAGAGGTCATATGAATAGCCCACATGACAAAGCAACGCAACCTGCTTCCCCCGTTGTTCGTAAAGTTCTCGATAGAGCGCGCACCGTTAACAAAGGTGATCGCGCACCCAAGCTGACAGCCAAGGCCATTGAAGAGTTTGTTGTGCAACAAGCTGATGCAAGCGCCAAAGAAACGCAGGCTATTGCTTTGCACGATATTGCCGAAAGCCTGAAAGGCGCGAGTGCAACTGATATCGCTAAAACCTTACAAGCCATTGTGGAAGGCACATCACCTGACGACGCAGAGATTCTACGCAAAGCATTGCTAGAGCGTCCAATGCCGATGATCAAGCAAAGAAACAATCCAGATGACAAGCTTTCAGATGATTGGCGCGTGGGGGGCTACCCGTATAAAAACCTCATGCTTCGCAAGAACTACGAAGAGCAAAAATATGCGTTGCAAGTGGAATTGCTCAAACTGCAAGCCTGGGTAAAAGAAACAGGACAGCGCGTAGTGATTCTGTTTGAAGGTCGTGATGCTGCAGGCAAAGGTGGCACCATCAAGCGCATCATGGAGCATTTGAATCCACGTGGTGCACACGTTGTCGCACTGGAAAAGCCAACTGAACTGGAGCGTAGCCAATGGTACTTTCAGAGATACATCCAACATTTGCCAAGCGCGGGTGAAATCGTATTGTTTGACCGTTCCTGGTATAACCGTGCAGGTGTAGAGCGAGTCATGGGGTTCTGCTCCAATGATGAGTACAATGAGTTTATGCGCCAAGCACCTGAGTTTGAGCGGAACCTGATTCGCAGCGGTATCCATGTCATTAAATTCTGGTTTTCCGTCAGCAAAAAAGAACAGCGTCGTCGTTTCAAGGAGCGTCAAGTGCATCCATTAAAACAATGGAAGCTCAGCCCGATTGACTTGGCTTCGCTTGATAAATGGGACGAATACACGAAGGCCAAAGAAGCGATGTTTTTCTATACGGACACAGCCGATGTGCCTTGGACGGTGATTAAATCCGATTGCAAAAAACGAGCACGTCTGAATGCCATGCGTTATGTTTTACACAAACTACCCTATAACCAAAAAGACTTAAGCCGCATTGGCGCACTAGATCCGCTCATAGTAGGGCGTGCGCATGTTGTTTACGAGCAGGGTGAAAAAGAGAGTGCCATCTTATAAACGGCTGTGACGCAAAGGCATGAATGCAAGGAGTAGCGTGTTGACTGCTTATCCCAATCGCATCAGTTCAGCCTCGCTGAAACCGGCTAAGCGCCTTGCTTCCAGGTTAAATGGCGGACGTAATTTTGGTGCACTATATTGTTTGCATAAGCTATCAAAAGTCGCAATCGGTTCTAATTTTCGTTGCTTACATAACCAATTAAACCAGTGGTTGCCAATTGCCACGTGGCCGATTTCATCGCGCAAAATAATATCTAGAATTTCTGCAGCCTTGATATCGCCTGCTTGTGCAAGCTTATTACGCAAGGGTGGCGACGCATCCAAGCCACGTGCCTCCATGGTGCGCGGCACTAGTGCCATCCTTGCTAAGACGTCATCTTTAGTTCTATCGACCATTTCCCACAAACTGTTGTGACCAGAAAAGTCACCATATTGATAGCCGATACTTTGTAGATGGTTATTTAAAAGTGAAAAATGGTAGGCTTCTTCCACCGCAACTTTCAGCCAATCACGATAGTAATTTTCTGGCATGTCGGCAAAACGCCAGATCGCATCCAGTGCCAAATTGATGGCATTAAATTCAATGTGGGCGAGCGCGTGTATTAAGGCCGCACGACCCTCTGCGGTGCGCATGGAGCGCTTTTCGACTTGCAGGGGCGAGACCAATTCAGGTTTTTCCGGGTGGCCCGGAATGGATTTGAGCATGCCTTGAGAGGCGCATAGATATTGGTCTGCAGCGATGCCAATATTTTCATTTTTAAGCGCTAAAATGCCTTTGGTTTTTTTTTCGGCATGGCATTCACATAGCCAGTCCAGCGCAGTTTGGCGTAACTCTTTCACTTAATTAGCGCGACTATTTAAGCGGAATAAAATCCAACTCGCCTGCCTTCATGTCCGGCACCATTAAATAAGCTTCGTCTTTGGTTATCGCAATATCTGCTGCCGATTGGTAGCCATCTTTTAGCAAGGTTACTTCGCCCTTGGTGCTGACGCTAAACACTTTGCCACTTTTCCAATCGCTCACATACATCGTACCGTTGGAGTGATGTACCACACCATCTCCGCCGCCGAAGCCTTCTGCGATGTCGTTTAGTGCGCGTGTTTGCTGGTTGTAACTATATAAAATGCCGGATGTGAAATCCACGTAGAGTAATATATTGCCGGTATCGTCCGCCAGTAAACCGTTGGGCGCCATCACGCGCGGGTCTTGCTTGCCATCTATCAGCGGCGTAACTTTACCTCCTGCGTCTATTTTGTAAATCACGCCACCTTTACCTGTAGCTAGAATATCACCACTGTCGCTCACGTATAAATTGCCTTGCAGGTCTGCTTCTAAGTCGTTCAAAAATTGTGGAATGGCTGGAAAGCCGCTGGCAGGCACGAAAACGCTTGCTTTGCCATCATTTAAGCCGATTTTCATGATTTTGGTTTTATCGGCCACGTAAAGATTAGTGCCGATAATTTTCAGGCCTTTCGGGTCGTCCAGTCCATTTGCGAAAACAGATGCTTTCCCGTGCTTGTCAATCATGGTGATTTGGCCGTCACCATCTTTGCCAAAGCCGTTAATTTCAGAAACAAAAATACGCCCATCTTTGGCTTGCACTAAGGATTCCGGCGTTTTTAAGCCCGTGATTTTTTGTCTGGCGATAAATTGCTTACCAGTTTCCTGTATGCTATCTATTTTGTTAGCACAGCTTGTGGTTAAGACTGCAAGGATAAGTATTAATAAGCCTTTTTTCATTGATTTCTAATCCTTTAGCGAGTTTTAATAATAAATTTTTGTCACGGGCAAACTATCTAGCGGGCTACATAAAGTCTCCGCTTTGCCCGGTGGCGATTTGTTCAAAGCGGCTAAAAAAGCTTTGTCGGTTTCCAGCTTTTTAATCACTTTGTCCATGGCTTTGGTATAGGCCTTTTCCA
>Ga0209253_10004337_pt1 | contig 12381 bp, 14 predicted proteins | sample FrelakmetBRP12BR_FD_187145 | JGI IMG/M metagenome (GOLD analysis project Ga0209253, IMG submission 187145) | Freshwater lake sediment microbial communities from the University of Notre Dame, USA, for methane emissions studies - BRP12 BR (SPAdes)... | ecosystem: Environmental > Aquatic >...
TGAGATGACGCGCCGTAAGGGGGCGCTGGATGTGGCTGGTTTGCCTGGCAAACTGGCGGACTGTCAGGAAAAGGATCCGGGTTTGTCTGAATTGTTTCTGGTCGAAGGCGATTCCGCTGGCGGTTCGGCTAAGCAAGGCCGGGATCGCCGATTCCAGGCCGTGTTGCCGCTCAAGGGGAAAATTCTCAATGTGGAGAAAGCCCGTTTCGACAAAATGCTGTCCTCCCCTGAGATTGGCACCCTGATTACGGCGCTGGGTTGCGGGATTGGCCGGGAGGAATTCAATCCTGATAAGCTGCGCTATCACCGTATCATTATTATGACCGATGCTGACGTAGACGGCTCTCACATCCGCACTTTGCTGTTGACTTTCTTCTACCGGCAAATGCGGGAGTTGCTGGAGCGGGGCTATATCTATATCGCCCAACCGCCCTTGTATAAAGTGAAAAAGGGCAAGCAGGAACAGTATGTTAAAGATGACGTCGAGTTAACGGGTTATTTGCTGCAGATGGCTTTGGATGGCGCCGCCATGTTCTTAGGCGTTGGGGAGCCGCCACTCAGCGGGGTTGCCCTGGAAGATCTGGCGCGCAACCATATGGTGATCATGGCGATGATCCGGCGCCTGGACCGGCGCTATGACGGCGGCGTCCTGGAGCAGCTTATTTATATGCCGCTTTTGAAACGCGAACATTTACTGGACGACCGCTATTTGCGCAATTGGGCGGACGAACTGATCAGACGCCTGAATGCCCGCGACGGGGAAAAACCTGATTACCAGGCGTCAATCGAGCGGCGGCATGGCGATGAAGGATTTGTCATCCTGATCAGCAAGCATGTCCATGGTTTGGTCAAGGAGACTCGACTATCCACAGTCTTCTTCGATTCACCCGAATATGCTTCTATTGTCAATCTGGCTGCTAAACTGGAAGGTCTGTTCACCACCGGCGCCCAGATCAGGCGAGGCGAACGAAGTCACCCCGTAGTCAGTTTCCGGCAAGTCATGGATTGGCTCATCGAGGAGGCGAAGCGGGGGCAGCAGATTCAGCGCTATAAAGGACTGGGTGAAATGAATCCAGGGCAACTGTGGGATACTACGATGAACCCTGATACGCGCCGTTTATTGCAGGTCCGGATTGAGGACGCTATCGCTGCGGAAGAAGTTTTTTCCACTTTAATGGGGGATCAAGTGGAGCCTCGGCGCGATTTCATCGAGCAAAACGCCCTGCAAGTGGCTAACTTGGATATATGATCAGATGCCTCCCAAATCGGCGATCCTGCCCCTCCCTTTACTGGCGGGACTACTGACGGCAGTTTGGTTAATTTGTTCCAGGAAATCAGGTTTCAGGCTCCTGTAGCGTATCGTTATGAGGGCGGTCATCGTTGGTGGCGGTTACGCCGGTCTAGCCGCCATGATCAGCTTGCGGGGAAGTCTTCCGGAAGCGGAGCTTCATTTAATCGATCCCCGAACATGTCATATCAAGCTTACCCAGTTACACCAGACCTTGCATACCCCCTTAGCCACCTGTTGCCGGCCCTTCGCCGAGTTGGGAGAGCGCTTTAACTTCACCCATCATCGTGCGGCGCTTGATTTCACCGAGACCGACCTGCTGGCTTGGCAAGACGGCAAACGCCTTCCGCTGCCCAGTGGTCCACTCCCGTTTGACTATCTGGTGATCACTACCGGAGCGAGATCCCGCCAATTGCCGAGATGTGGAGGCGTATTCTGTCAGGAAGATTTTTGTGAGCAGGAAGGTCAACAGATTCTTATGGATTTTCTTAACCGCACCGCTGAGGGACAACCTTGCCTGTCTGTTGTCGGGGCCGGGGCGACCGGTCTACAGTTTCTTTTCGAACTGGATGATGTGCTGAAAAGTCAGCGGATTCCCTGCCGTCTTCGCCTGATCAGCCGGGGTAATCGACTTCTTCCCCAACTCCCTCAAGCTTTCCAGGCTTATGTCAGCAGGCGATTGAATAGCGCCGGCATTGAATACTATCCTCATGTCGAGTATGTGGCGCAACAGGGCAACGAAATACGGCTGAAAGATCGGCAACGGGGCGACTGCTTTAATCTGCCCTCCGGGTTGACGCTGATCTTCCCCGGGGTGGCGCCTTATCCACGACAGCTTCAGGTCAATCGGTACGGCCGAGTGATGGTTGCTGGCGGGACTCTGGATAATATCTTCGCTGCCGGGGACTGCTCCCTTTTTTCGGCGCCAGGATTAAACGACCTTACCGCCCAGGCGGCCGTCCGCAAGGGCAAACTGATCGCCACCAACATCAGGCGCCTTCGCGAACGTCGGTTGCCTTACCTTTACGCTTATGCGGAGCTTGGTTACTTTCTGAGTCTGGGCTTCTGGGACGGCATTGGCTGGTTGTTGTTTAAGCGTAACATTATAACCGGTCTGCCAGCGCTTGCTATCCTAAGGACTCTCAAAGTCCAATATGATCTTTTTCTGGACGGCGTGGACCTTTATGTGTGAACCCATGAGATGAAGCTGAGGACCCGATTGGCTGACATGATGTTTTGGTGTGCCGAGATCTCAATCAGCGCTGCCTTCATCCACGTAGCTTGGAGATGCTGCGGTATGAGCCCGCTTGACCCGCCAACTCCTTTAATTGCTCCATATCTTCCAGGCGTATATGCTTGTGGCGCGCCGATATCAATCCCTGCTGCTGGAAGCGGCTGAACAGCCTGCTCACGGTCTCCACGGCTAGACCGAGATAATTGCCGATGTCATTGCGGGACATGCTGAGATGGAATTCTCGGGGAGACAGACCGCGCTTTTGGAAACGCGCAGACAAACTGAGCAGCAGCGCAGCCAGGCGTTCCTCAGCGGATTTTTTCCCAAGCAGTGTCAACAGTTCCCCATCCGCATATATTTCCCGACTCATGATCCGCAGCAACTGTCGGCCAAGCCCGGGCACTTCCAGGGACATTTCTTCAAGGCGATTAAACGGTATTTCACAAACTGTGGTCGTTTCCAGGGTTCTCGCCCCACATGGATGATGTTCAGCACAAATGGCATCTAAACCAATAAGTTCGCCTGCGAGATGAAACCCGGTGATCTGTTCGTACCCGTCTTCGGTGATGGTATAGGTTTTTACCGAACCTGTGCCGATAGCGAAGATTGCCCGAAACGTGTCACCGATATGAAACACGTGACTGCCACGCCTTAACGGCGGACGGTGCCGTTTAATGATGGCGTTCAGGCGTTCCATATCCTCTGGAGGAATTCCTAACGGTAAACACAACTGATGCAAACTGCAATCGCCACAAGCTAGCTTGATCGACACAATGTCTATTACCTTGTGGTTATAAGAGTCTTTCATCATTCACCCGAACGTCATGGAGTCACAGGATTTACTATTCCACCAGATTCATTGACTTTAATCAATAAATAGCGCTTTACATTCTATGATTAGGTATAATCCTGAAAGTTTCGAGATGAACAAGGTATCACTTCACGCTATCAAACTTTTATTTTTACAGCGCTTATAGCTAATCTTGCCAAATGTCCGCGCGCACGGCGACAGTCACTCGGGAGACCCTGGAGACCCGGATTCGGATAGTTGTGAACCTGGATGGGCAGGGCAAATCCCGGTTGATAACAGGGATACATTTCCTCAATCATATGATGGATCAGATAGCCCGCCACGGCCTTGTAGATCTGGATATCCAGGCCGAAGGCGACTTGCCGGTTGACGCTCACCATACCGTGGAGGATATCGGCATCACACTGGGTCAAGCCGTGAAACAGGCTCTTGGAGATAAACAGGGAATACGCCGCTATGGCTACGCTTACGTACCCCTTGACGAAGCGCTTTCCAGAGTAGTAATTGATTTCTCTGGCCGCCCCGGGCTGGAATATCAGGTTGACTTTCCGCGGGCGCGGATAGGCGAGTTTGACGTTGATTTAATTAGGGAATTTTTTCAGGGATTCGTTAATCATGCGCAGGTCACCGTGCATATCGACAACCTGCGCGGCCGTAACGCTCATCATGTCGCCGAGACTATCTTCAAGGCTTTTGGACGTGCTCTAAGGATGGCTGCAGAACCTGATCCCGGCATGCCTAATGTAGTGCCCTCCACGAAAGGCGCCCTGTGATCTAAGGTTGATGTGCTGATGGCGATTATTGCAGTGATTGATTATGGTATGGGCAACCTGCGCTCAGTAGCCAAGGCGCTTGAGCGCGTGGCGCCGAAAGCGCGAGTGGCAGTCACTCAACAACCTGCTGAAGTGCTTAAGGCTGACCGTGTAGTATTCCCTGGCCAGAGTGCGATCCGCGACGCCATGCGGGAACTTGTGGCCTTGGGACTCGTTGATGCCGTGACGCAGGCGGCGTTAAACAAACCATTTTTGGGAATGTGTCTTGGACCGCAGGCTTTGCTGGATTTCAGCGAAGAAAACGGTGGCACTCGCTGTCTGGGCATATTGCCGGGGCAGGTGCTCCGATTTCCAGCTGACCTGAGGGATCCTGTTACGGGACAAAGGGCTAAAATACCCCACATGGGGTGGAATCAAGTCCACCAAACTATGGCCCATCCCCTCTGGAAAGATATACCCCAGGATAGTCGCTTCTATTTTGTGCATAGTTATTATCTGAAACCTGCTACCGACGCGGTTGTAGCGGGACTCACCTGCTACGGGTTTCACTTTGCCTCAGCGATAGCTCAACACAACATTTTTGGAGCGCAGTTCCATCCCGAAAAAAGCGCTCAGCCTGGACTACGATTACTGGCTAATTTTGCCTCCTGGAACCCAAGTTAACTTTCCTAAACTATTCATCCGTCATCTGTGATTACAAGTTGAGGTAGCGGCATGCTGTTAATACCCGCAATCGACCTCAAGGATGGTAAGTGTGTACGGCTGCGTCAGGGCCGCATGGAGGATTTCACAATATTCTCCGATGATCCCGTCGCCATGGCCGCAAAGTGGGTTGAAGCGGGGGCGCGCCGTCTTCATCTGGTGGATCTCAACGGCGCCTTCGCTGGTCAGCCGGTGAACGCCAAGGTCATCCGCCAGATTGCCGATGCGTTTCCTGATTTACCCCTTCAGGTGGGAGGCGGCATCCGCGATGAAGAAACCGTCGAGACTTATTTGAATGCCGGTGTCCAGTTTGTGATCATCGGCACCAAGGCTGTCCGGGAGCCTCACTTCGTCAGCGACCTCTGTCTGGAGTATCCTGGTCATATTATTGTCGGTTTGGACGCCAAAGACGGCAAGTTGGCCTTGGAAGGTTGGTCGAAGCTATCCAAACACGATGTGATTGATATGGCGCACATATTTGAGCGCGACGGGGTGGAAGCCATTATTTTTACTGATATCCGTCGAGATGGCATGATGGGGGGGGTTAATATTCAGGCAACGGTCAAACTGGCCAAGTCAATTTCCATACCGGTAATCGCTTCCGGGGGAGTCAGCAGTCTGGAAGATATCCGGGCCCTTCGAGAAGTAGCCGATGATGGGATCATGGGTGCTATTATTGGTCGCGCCCTTTACGAAGGAAAGTTCAATTTAACCACTGCTCAGCAGGTAGCGGATGGGGCGGTCAGCTGACCGGGAGGAGATCATTGCATGGGACTGGCAATACGCATAATTCCCTGTCTTGATGTGGACTGTGGACGGGTCGTAAAGGGTGTTAACTTTATCGATATTCGGGATGCCGGCGATCCTGTGGAGATTGCCCGACGCTATGATGAACAGGGAGCCGATGAGCTGGCTTTCTTAGATATCACCGCCAGCTCTGACAATCGGGAAACCATGATTCACGTGGTGGAGGAAGTAGCCAGTCAGGTTTTTATACCCCTGACAGTAGGGGGCGGCATTCGTACGATTGAGGATGTTCGGCGCCTGCTTAACGCCGGCGCGGATAAGGTATCCATCAACACGGCGGCTATCCTCAACCCGGAATTCGTCCGCGAAGCCGCAGAGCGCTTTGGCAGTCAATGCATTGTGGTGGCCATAGACGCCAAGGCAGTGCCTGCCGCAGCCGGCGCTCATCAATCCTGGGAGATTTATACCCATGGTGGCCGCCGGCCAAGTGGCATCGATGCGGTGGCATGGGCTTGCCGGATGACTGCTTACGGCGCTGGCGAGATTTTGCTGACCAGTATGGACAGGGATGGTACTAAGATCGGCTTTGATTTGGATTTGACCAGAGCTATCAGTGAGTCTGTCACGGTGCCAGTTATTGCGTCAGGCGGCGTCGGAACGCTGGAACACCTTGTGGAGGGTATCCTGTATGGCAAGGCTGATGCTGTGTTAGCCGCCAGCATTTTCCATTTTGGCGAGTTTACCATCGAGCAGGCCAAGCGCTATCTTCAGTCTCGAGGTATAGAAGTTCGGTTGTAGATTAGATATTATTGAAAACAATAGCACAATTTAGTGGAATTGAGATAAAACCATTTATTATCAATAGCTTAATGATTGATTTCTAAAAACTTAATTAACAGGTTTTAGTTTCCAATAAAGTCTATTGGCTTGTTACCGGTTATGAGTTAACATTGGTATGAGTGAACATTGGCTGGATGGTATCCGGTGGACAAGGGATGGGCTGGCGCCTGTCATCGTGCAGGAAGTCAATACCGGTCAGGTATTAATGCTGGCCTGGATGAATCGGGAAGCTTTGAGCCGTACTCTGGCGCTGGGTGAAGCTGTCTATTGGTCCCGCTCCCGGGGACGGTTGTGGCGAAAGGGTGAAACGTCGGGTCATGTCCAGAAGATTCGCGATATCCGTTTGGATTGCGATAACGATACACTGCTCCTCAAGGTCGAACAAATTGGAGACATAGCCTGCCACACCGGCCGACAGAGCTGTTTTTTTCAGCGCCTTGAGCATGGCGATTGGATGTCAACTGAACCTGATCTTTAAAGATCCAAACGAGATCTATGGTTCATGAGCAATGATGTTTTGCTGCAATTAGCCAATCTTTTGGAGGCTCGTAAATACGCTGATCCCGACACTTCTTACGTGGCCAGTCTTTACCACGTGGGGTTAGATGGCATTCTTAAAAAGATTAGTGAAGAAGCGACAGAAACTATCCTGGCCGCCAAAAATGGGGATCAGCAGCACTTGGTTTATGAAATTGCTGACCTCTGGTTCCATACCCTGGTGTTGCTGGCTCAACAGGGCCTGGGTCCTGATGCGGCGCTGCAGGAATTGGACCGGCGGTTTGGCGTTTCCGGCCTCACGGAAAAAGCCTCGAGATAACGCGCACGCAACAATTTCTGATAACATCATCTTCAGCCGTAATTTGTTTGCAGTTTAGAGGACAAATCCGTGGGTATAAGCATATGGCAATTGTTAATCGTCCTGGTGATCGTGGTGGTTGTATTCGGCGCTAAACGCCTGGGCAGTCTGGGAGGGGATCTGGGCGCTGCCGTGAAGGGTTTCCGTGAAGCGATGAAAGAGGACGATGATTCGAAGTCTGTCGATCAACAGCAACGACTTGAACAGTCCTCATCTGACAGGATCATTGATCCGGAACCCGAACGAGAGGACATGACCTCTAAAAGCACTGTCCGGGAAAAGGACAGTATTTAATTCATTTTCTATTGTTATTTTCATCGTAACTTTATGTTCGATATCGGTATCTGGGAAATTGCTTTAATCCTGCTGATCGCGTTGCTGGTGGTAGGACCTGAACGCCTGCCCGGTCTGGCGCGTAAGATTGGATTATGGATCAACCGGGCGCGAAGGATTTTTTCTGAAGTTAAAGGGGATATAGAGAGAGAGCTGCGAATGGAGGAACTGAAGCATTCTCTAAATCAACCCGATGCTGTCGACAACATGCAGAAGCTGGCGGATCGTGTCAAGGCGATTAACGCTGATCTCAGCTTGGAAGTTTCTGACAGCAAGGCTGCTGACAAGGTCAGTTCACGCTCGGGAAAAAGTGATCAAACTGATTCCTCATCAGTGCAGCCGGCCCCTTCGTCTGATTCGCTGATGAAGTGATTTCCCGGTGTCAGACGCGGATCGCGAACAACCCTTCATCAATCATCTGATAGAACTGCGAACGCGGCTGCTCAGGATGGTTGCCGGGATTATGGCGGTTTTCGCCATTTTTGCCCCCTTTTCCAACGCTGTCTACAGTACATTAGCGGGACCACTTCTGGCTCATATGCCTGATCACAGCAGCATGATCGCGATTGATGTTATTTCACCCTTCCTGACGCCGATCAAACTCAGTCTTATTTTGGCTATCTTTGTCGCTATGCCATGGATCCTGTATCAAGCCTGGGCGTTTGTTGCTCCTGGACTGTATCAGCAGGAACAGCGCATGGCTTTACCCATCCTGGTATCCAGCACAGTACTCTTTTACTGTGGAATGGCGTTTGCCTACTTTGTGATCATGCCGCTGTTCTTCGCCTTCTTAACTACCACTGTTCCTGAAGGCGTGGAAGTGATGACCGACATCAATAAATATTTGGACTTTGTGCTGGTCCTTTTTTTTGCCTTCGGTATCGCCTTTGAGGTCCCTATCGCTACTTTCATCCTGATTGTTCTCGGGCTTACCACACCTGAAGCTCTCGCGGCGAAGCGGCCTTACATCATCATTGGGGCTTTCGTGATCGGTATGGTTCTTACCCCACCTGATGTGATATCTCAGACCCTCTTGGCAGTGCCCATGTGGATTCTGTTTGAGCTGGGTCTGTGGGTTTCCAGATTGGTATTGCGCCGTAAATCCGCTGGCCAATAATTTCCCTTTTGTTCCGATCCGCGCTTACTCCAGGCTGATCTCATCCTCGACCGCATGAGTAATCCCTAGCCGTTCAATCTTGAGCGTCATGCTGACTGTTAACCGTTCTTTTCCCGTTAGTTTACTGTTCTCGATAGCTTCCCGAACGGCATTTTCGATTTCACGTTGGGAAGTTATGCCAACTCGCTTCAGGAATTTACGGATTTCCATATTGAAAACGTCTGGGTTCATGGTTCGCCTCTATTTCATTGTTTGAAGATGATTGCTGTTCAGCGATGTTCCACGTGGAACAATCTCTTCATATTGGTGCATGGCAGGATAACATGAAATGGGCCTATGTGGCTAAATGATATACTGGTCATCCAAAATGAGGTGAAATGATCAATCAGCCTGCTGGAGGCCCCGGTGCGCGATGTATCAACTTTTCAGGGTTTAATCTTGGCCCTGCAAGAATATTGGGCGGATAAAGGTTGCGTGTTGCTCCAACCATATGATATGGAAGTCGGGGCCGGCACTTTTCATACTGCCACATTTTTACGATCCCTAGGTCCCGAACCATGGAGCGCCGCTTACGTGCAACCTTCCCGCCGTCCCGCGGATGGTCGTTACGGCGATAATCCCAATCGCCTTCAACATTACTATCAATATCAAGTCGTAATCAAGCCGGCGCCGCTGGACATTCAGGAACTGTACCTTGATTCCCTGAAGTATTTGGGTATCGATCTTCTTGTTCATGATATCCGGTTTGTTGAAGATAATTGGGAATCGCCAACGCTGGGGGCATGGGGGTTAGGATGGGAAATATGGTTGAACGGCATGGAGATTACTCAGTTCACCTACTTTCAACAGGTGGGCGGTCTTGACTGTAAGCCGGTCACTGGGGAAATCACTTATGGACTGGAACGGATCGCCATGTACTTACAGGGTTTAGAGAGCGTTTACGATTTGGTATGGAATGATGGGCCTTTGGGTCAAGTCACTTATGGCGACGTATTCCATCAGAATGAGGTGGAGATGTCTGGCTATAATTTTGAACATGCTGACATCAAGTCCCTTGTAGCCTGGTTTGATACCTGTGAAGCCGAAAGTCAGCGGCTAATCAAACTGGGTTTACCCTTGCCGGCTTATGAAATGATTTTAAAGGCCTCGCATACGTTTAATCTTTTGGATGCACGAAAAGCGTTGTCGGTGACTGAGAGGCAACGTTATATTCTTCGGGTAAGGGCCTTAGCCCGCGCCGTCGCCCAGGAGTACTACAACACCCGTAAGGCGTTAGGCTTTCCCCTTTGCGCAAGGGTGAATCGAAATGGTTAGAAAACGGGATTTGTTAATTGAGATTGGCACTGAGGAGTTGCCACCTAGGGATCTGTTATCTCTATCCAGGGCTTTTACCCAGGGGATCCAGGAAGGATTGGTCAAAGCAGGATTAGTGATGGGAGATATTCGTTCCTATGCGACCCCGCGGCGATTGGGAATGTTAATCCACGATTTACCTGAACGAAGACCTGATCAACGCCGTGAACGTCGTGGTCCTGCCCTTACCGCCGCTTTTGATCGGGACGGAAAACCTACCAAAGCAGCCACAGGTTTTGCATCATCCTGCGGGGTCAGTGTTGAGGAACTGCAAACCGTGCAAACTGAAAAGGGATCTTGGATTGCCCATGTCAGTATTAGGCCTGGCTCCCCAACCTCGGAACTGATCCCCGAATTGTTGCGTGCAGCATTAGCAGAGTTGCCAATTCCGAAGCGCATGCGTTGGGCTGATTTAGACGAAGAGTTCGTACGACCGGTCCATTGGCTTGTTGTGTTGTTTGGCGATGAGATCATTCCGGCTACTCTGTTTGGTAAGTTAGTGGAACGCGCCACTCGGGGTCACCGTTTCCATCATCCAGAGCCTATTTTCATACCCGAACCGGTAAGCTATGGTCCTTTGTTAGAGACAGAGGGTAAAGTCATTGCGGATTTTGGAGATCGCCGTGAAGCTATCCGTGCCCAAGCTGAAGCTGCCGCTATATCGGTGGGAGGACATGCCGTTATCGATTCGGCGCTGTTAGATGAAGTGACTGCCCTTGTGGAATGGCCCGTAGTGCTGGCAGGCGATTTTGAACATCGCTTTCTCGCTATTCCTCCCGAGGTATTAATCAGCACCATGCATAACCATCAGAAGTATTTTCCAGTCGCTGACGGCGCAGGTAAATTGTTGCCTCACTTCATTGCCACCGTCAATATCGAGAGTAAAGACCCGGAGAAGGTGAAAGCAGGCAATGAACGGGTAATCAGACCCCGTTTCAGTGATGCAGAGTTCTTCTGGAGACAGGATCGCAAGCAACCGCTGGCTCATCGTCGGGATGGACTCAAAGGAATGATATACCAACACCGCTTGGGCAGTCTCTTCGATAAGAGCGAACGGATAGAGGATTTAGCCCGGTTTATTGCTGAACTGAGTGGAGGCCATCAGGAATGGGCGGCTCGGGCGGCGCATCTCGCCAAATGCGATTTGTTGACTCATATGGTCCAGGAGTTTCCGGAGCTGCAAGGTATTATGGGACGTTACTATGCCCAGCATGACATGGAGCCTGGCGAGGTAGCGCGAGCAATTGAGGAGCAATACCAACCGCGTTTCTCCGGTGATCAACTGCCAGCAACCACTACTGGCCGAGTGCTTGCGCTGGCGGACAGGTTAGATACGCTGGTCGGGATATTTGGCATTGGCATGGGGCCATCAGGGGCGAAGGATCCGTTTGCCTTGCGACGGGCCGCCTTAGGGGTATTACGGATCCTTATCGAGAGGGAGATAGATCTGGATCTGGAGAATCTGTTAGAGAAGGCGGCCCAGAATTTTGATCCTGGTATCAAGACAAGAGACGTTGTTGATATTGTTTTCCAGTTCATGATGGAGCGTTTACGCAGTTATTATCTGGATCGAGGGATTAAACCCGATACTTTTGACGCTGTCCTTGAATGTCGTCCAACTCGACCTGTTGATTTTGACCGGCGTGTCCGTGCTGTGGAAGCATTTCGGCGGTTACCCGCCGCAGAGAGTCTTGCCGCCGCTAACAAACGCATCCGGAATTTACTTAGACAAACAACAGGCCCTTTACCCTTTGAAGTTCGTACCAACCTCCTTGTTGAAATTCCAGAACAGACGCTTGCCGGGCGTTTGGCGGAACTTTCCTCAGAAGCGATTCCACTGATGGAGATCGGTCTTTATCAGGAAGCTTTGTCTCGTATCGCCCAACTACGAGAACCGGTTGACGCCTTCTTCGATGGTGTGATGGTCATGACGGAAGACATGGCGCTCCGACATAATCGGATAGCGCTCCTTAATGAGCTCATTTCCTTATTTCTTCGAATTGCGGATTTTTCCCGCTTACAGGAGTAACTGGCTGGCTATGGCCATCGTTTCGGTCAACGCTTGGCGGGCGGCGACGCCTGTTGTTGTAGGATGGGCATTATCGCCCACTACTGCAGACCGGTTGGCGTGTGGCCCCAGTGAAGATCAGGGCCAAAGGTTAACTAGGTTTCACGTGAAACATGATGGGTCTAGATTGTGAAAGTGATAATTCTAGATCGAGATGGTGTAATTAATGAGGATTCAATAAATTATATCAAAAATCCTGAGGAATGGGTGCCCATTTCTGGCAGTCTGAAAGCCATTGCCAGACTTCATCATGCCGGGT
>Ga0209253_10004338_pt1 | contig 12381 bp, 13 predicted proteins | sample FrelakmetBRP12BR_FD_187145 | JGI IMG/M metagenome (GOLD analysis project Ga0209253, IMG submission 187145) | Freshwater lake sediment microbial communities from the University of Notre Dame, USA, for methane emissions studies - BRP12 BR (SPAdes)... | ecosystem: Environmental > Aquatic >...
CGCCGGACAATGCCTCGAGAGCCGCTCTGGTATTGGGTACCAGGCCATTGTGTTTTTGTACTAATTGCTCACAGCAAGCCAAAATGTTCTTGGCCTTGGCATGATAAAGTCCGATGGTTTTGATGTAACTTTCCAAGCCTTCGTTTCCCAAGTTTAAAATCGCTTGCGGCGTATTGGCCACTTTGAACAGCTTGCGCGTGGCAATATTAACGCCTTTATCAGTTGCCTGGGCAGAAAGAATAACCGCGATTAGTAACTCAAATGTGCTACTGTATTCCAGCTCTGTTGTCGGGTGTGGAATTGCGACGCTGAGTCGCTTAAAAATTTCAGCGCGTTTCTCTGCATTCATTTTTTGTGTTGTTTAATGTGCAGGTTTGAGCGCACCACCGGCCTGTGGAGTGGGGGTTGATTTGCGTTGCTCTGCCCAGTTGCGCGCGGCAATTAAGCATCCCAAGCCAATAAATGCACCGGGCGGCAATACGGCCAGCAAGAAGCCATGGTAGTCAGGAATCACATGAATTACCAGGCTTTTTGCTTCAGGCCCAAGAATTAAATCAATACCAGAAAGTAAAGTACCTTTGCCCACCAACTCACGAATGCCGCCTAACAAAGTCAATACGCCCGCCAAACCTAAGCCCATCATAAAGCCATCCAAAGCCGAAGGCAGCGTGGGATTTTTAGCTGCAAATGCCTCAACCCTTGCTAACACAATACAGTTGGTGACAATCAGCGGGATAAATATGCCCAAAACTATATGTAATGGGTGCAAAAATGCATTCATGCTTAAGTCAATGATTGTGACAATCGCAGCAATAATTAAGATAAATACTGGATTGCGAATTTCCTTGGGGATGAATTTACGCACGGGTGAAACTGAAGCGTTGCTCGCGGCCATCACAAAAGCGGTTGCTAAGCCTAATGAAAAACCATTGACCATGCTAGTTGTCATCGCAAGGGTTGGGCACAAGCCTAGAAGCTGTACAACGCCAGGGTTTTGTTTCCATAAGCCGTTTTCAACAATATCTTTATAAATTGCCATGTCAGTTCTCCAGCGGCGAGTTTCTAATTGGTACGGTCAGCAAAAAAGCGTGCCTTGTTTGCCTCAACATAGGCAAGTGCCTTTTGTGTTGCTTTTACCACAGCACGTGGCGTAATGGTTGCACCTGCCATGTAGTCAAATTGACCACCATCTTTTTTTACTTTCCACTGTTCAGTAGGGCGAGCTGCTAGCGATAGATTATCAAAATGTTTAATCCAATTATCTTTTGCAATTTCAATATAGTCGCCCAAACCAGGGGTCTCTTTATGTGCTATCACACGAACGCCGCCTATACTGCCATCTATGCGCACAGCAATCAGTAGCTTAATATCGCCGCTGTAGCCGTCGCGCGCAGTGGCTTCCAGAATTACAGCAGAAGCTCTGCCTTTAAGTCTCGCAATATAAGCTTTGGTAGCATTGCGGTTACTAAGTTCGCCGCCTGCAGGAATATCAATAAAATCTTTTAGCAAATAGTTATCGTATTGGCTTGCAGGCAGCACCTCCTCAAACGATTTCATTTTTTCTATGGCTTCGCTGGCTTCAATCGGCGCTTTTGTTACCAGATAAGTTTTTGCAAGAAAAGCAGTACCTACTAGGCTGAATAGCACCATAATGGTCATGGTGGATGCAGTATGTTTTAAAATAGATTCAGCCATGGTGATATTTACTTTTCATGCCCAAATACACGCGGTTGCGTAAGTGAATCAATTAGTGGTACGCAAATATTCATGAAGATGACCGAAAATGCCACGCCATCCGGATAGCCGCCATAGACGCGGATTAGGTAGGTGATAACAGCCACGCCGGCTGCAAAATAAAGCTTACCTTTAGGCGTGGTTGGGCCGCTTACAGGGTCGGTAATAATAAAAAACGCACATAGCATGCTAGCGCCGCTAAACAAGTGGAATAAGGGCGATGCAAAATGGCCTGGGTTGATTAACCAGAACAGGCCGGAAATAATGGCTAAAGCACCTAAAAAGGCTGTAGGTAAATGCCAGCTGATGATTCTTTGCTGCAACAAATAAAGGCCACCCAATAAATAAGCGATGGTTACATATTCACCGCCTTTGCCGCCAGCTATGCCGAATATAGGCGCTTGTATAATGCTGGCGACATCATGCTTTAGCGTAAGCTGCGTCTTAAGGTAATCCAGTGGAGTAGCAGAGGTGACAGCATCCAGTTTCACATCCTGTGGCAAAAGTCCGCTGAAAATAAATTGTAATTGATCAGCAAAACTAAGTTGGGTTTGTGCTAACTGCAAGGCCGCAGGCCATTTTGTCATGAGTGCGGGAAACGAAATCAACAGTACAGCGTAGCCAACCATGGCCGGATTGAACGGGTTATAGCCAAGACCGCCGTAGAGTTGTTTCGCGACGACGATGGCGAACAAGGTACCGACTACAATCAGCCACCATGGTGAGAGCGGAGGTATCGCCAGTGCTAATAGCCACGCGGTTACCACGGCACTGTAATCCATTAAAAACGGTTGTACAGGACGTCGTCTTAATTTAAGCATGGCAGCTTCAGCCAATATTGCTGTGGCTGTTGCCAATGTAATGGTGACTAGTACGCCGCCGCCAAATACCCATACATAGGCGAAGATGCCTGGCACCAGCGCCAGCAACACCTTGAACATGATGCTACTTACGGGTGGAGCGTCAGATATGTAAGGTGAGCGATACATTTATTCCTCTTTAGTCTCTGCTGTTTTGGCGGCTTCAGCTACTGCTTTAGCGGCTTTTGCACGCTCTATTGCAGCTGCTATTTTTGCTTGTTTTTCTGCATCAACGGCAGGTTTCTCAATACCAGCCGCCTGCCGTCTTGCATCGATTTCTGCAATTTCCTTTTTTACACTTTCATCTGTGTTAGCAATGTTCTTTGGTGCCTCGCCTATTGCTGCTGCGGCAGATTTAGCGGCCTTGGCACGTTCAATTGCGGCCGCAATTGCGACTTTTTTGACATCATCTACGCCAGAAGTGGCAGGGCTGGAAGCCTCATTCTTATTGGCTTCCAAGGCAGGTGATTTTTCTGCTTCTAATGCTCTTTTTGCGGCTTCTTCTTTGCCCGCTGCAGCCCGTTCTGCATGCTTTGCAGCCCGTTCTTGTTTTTCGCGCTCGATGCGCGCCAACCTGAATTCGTTGCGTTCACGCGCCAAGTCAGCAGCCTCACGTGCTTTATCCAGAGCGATGATTTCACTCTTGGCGTAACGGTAATATTGCACCAATGGAATGTTGCTGGGGCACACGTATGAGCAAGCGCCGCATTCAATGCAATCGAACAGCTTATAATCATTCGCTTTCTCGAAATTATCCGATTTGGCAAACCAATATAGCTCTTGCGGCTGCAAATTCACCGGGCAGGCATCGGCACAGCGTGCACAGCGTATGCACGGCATAGGTGTAGGTGGCGGCGCAAATAGGTTAGGCGATGCGGCGATGATGCAATTGGCGGCCTTGGTAATCGGCACATTTTCATCGGGCAAATCGAAACCCATCATTGGGCCACCCATGATGTAGTGTGTGGTGTCAGGTTTGGCACCGCCAGCCGCTTTGATTAAATGCGGCAAAGGCGTACCAAATCGCACTTCAAAGTTTTGTGGCTTTTGCACGTTGCCGGTAACAGTCACAATGCGGCTAAGCGCAGGTTCGCCAAGCTCAAAAAAACGGTACAGCGCCAATACGGTCGCCACGTTAAAAACCTGTAAGCCGACGTCGGTAGAGCGTTTATCGTATGGGATTTCTGTGCCTAATACCAAATGTACCAAGCGCCGCGCATCACCGCTAGGGTAGAGCGTAGGAACCACTACAACCTGAATGGAAGTATTTGCGGTCGCTGCCTGCATAGATGCAATGGCTTCAGGCTTGTTGTCCTCAATGCCAATCAGCACTTTTTCTGCGCCGAGCAAGCGTTGAGTGACTTCGATGCCTTTCATTATTTCATTCGCACGTTCACGCATCAGCATGTCATCACAGGTGATGTAAGGCTCGCATTCGGCGGCATTAACCACTAGTGTATGGATTTCTGATTTGCAGCCGACACGCAGTTTGATTTGGGTTGGAAACGTGGCGCCGCCAAAGCCTACAATGCCCGAAGAGCGCAAGCTAGCAATGAGTGTATTGCAATCAGTGTTGCGCCAGTCTTGCGGTTGGCGCGCAATCCACTCGTCTTTGCCGTCAGGCTTAATGGTGATGCATCTGTCAGGCAGGCCGGAAGGGTGCGGAATAATCGCATCCTCAATCGCAACAATCGTGCCGGATGTGGTGGCGTGTATGGCTGCAGACACGGTACCTTCTGCTTCTGCAAGCAATTGGCCTTTTAACACTTTGTCGCCAACCTGCACTTTGATTTTTGGAATATTGCCGACATGCTGGCGCAGTGGCAGTACGATTTTTTCGGGCAGCGGTAATTGCCCAATCGGCAATTGCGTTGATTGCGCCTTGTTCTCAGGCGGATGGACGCCGCCGTGGAACTTGAAAACCTTTGTCAAGTTAACCAGCGAGTTCATTTCAAGCTCATCACGGATTTAATCGGAATGGTTGGGTATTTCCACTTCCAGTTATCAGGTGTTTCTGCAATCGGCTCCATCGTAATGCAGTCGACTGGGCAAGGCGCCACGCATAATTCGCAACCTGTGCACTCGCTCGCAATAATGGTGTGCATGTGTTTGGCAGCGCCCAAAATAGCATCGACTGGGCAGGCTTGAATGCATAAAGTACAGCCGATACAAACCTCTTCATCAATAAAAGCGACTGCCTTTGGTTTGGGTGCGCCATGTTCGGCATTGAGTGGCTTGTATTCCACGCCCAATAAATCGGCCAGTGCATGCACGCCTGCATCACCGCCCGGCGGGCATTGATTAATATCGGCTTCGCCTTTAGCAATAGCAGTGGCATAGGGTTTGCAGCCTGGGTAACCGCACTGACCACATTGTGTTTGCGGCAGAATGGCATCAATTCGTGCGATAAGCGGATCGCCTTCCACTTTGAATTTAAGAGCGGCAAACCCCAGCAATGCGCCCAAGGCCAGTGCCAAGCCGATCATAATGTATAAAGCGGTTAACATTGATTAATACTTATCTAATCCAGCGAAGCCCATAAATGCAAGACTCATTAAAGCAGCCGTGACCATGGCAATGGCGGAACCTTGAAATGCTTTAGGCACATCGGCGGCCTCCAGGCGTTCGCGCATTGAAGCGAACAGAATTAGCACCATTGAAAAGCCGACCGCCCCACCAAAGCCATATAGGCCAGATTCTATTGGCCCATGGCTCGATTGCGCATTGAGGAGCGGAATGCCTAACACTGCACAGTTGGTGGTAATAAGCGGCAGGAAAATGCCGAGCATTTGATAGAGTAACGGAAAGTTTTTTTCCATCACAATTTCTGTAAATTGCACCACGCCGGCAATCACTACAATAAATGACAGGGTGCGCAGATACTGTAGACTGTTTGGCTCGAGTAGATAATGATTGATTGCCCAACTGGTCATTGAGCCAACTGTCAATACGAATGCAGTTGCAGCAGCCATGCCGATGGACGCTTCTAGTTTTTTAGAAACACCCATAAATGGACATAAGCCTAAAATTTTAACAAGTACGATATTATTTACTAACACCGTGCTGATTAAAATTAAAATGTAACTCTGTGACATAGGCGAACCTGTTAGTTTAGCTGCGATTATACTGTGTTTTGTAATGGATTAGAACGCAATCTGCCTGGCAAACTCAACCAAAACCCGGACGCGCGCGTTATGTAAGCCATGCAATATATGGGATATTTTTTCTAATTACAAAGAATAAGTGGGAATATTTATAGCATTATTTATTATGTATGATTTATTTCAAGACGAATCAACAGCGTTTTCGCAATAAACAGGCAGTTTCGGTTAAAATAACACACTTTATTTTTAGCAGGTTTCTATATGCTGCAAGGTAGTTTGGTTGCCATTGTCACCCCCATGTTTGATGATGGAAGTTTGGATTTAGACGCATTGCGTGCGCTGATTGATTTTCATATCGATGCAGGTACTGATGGTATTGTCATCGTTGGCACGACCGGTGAATCACCGACCGTAGATGTTAATGAACATTGCTTACTGATTAAAACGACGGTAGAGCATGTCAACGGTCGCATTGCAGTAATTGCTGGAACTGGGGCAAACTCCACAAGCGAGGCGATTGAATTAACGGCAAAGGCAAAAACCTTAGGTGCGGATGCGTGTTTACTGGTGGCACCATACTACAATAAACCTACGCAAGAGGGTTTGTATCAACATTATGCTGCGATAGCTGCGGCTGTGGATATTCCACAAATTTTATATAACGTGCCAGGCCGTACAGGTTGCGATATAGCAAATGACACGGTGCTAAGGCTTGCAGCTATTAAAAATATCGTTGGCATTAAAGATGCTACCGGGAGTATAGAGCGGGGAACAGATTTACTGTTGCGCGCACCTAAAGACTTTGCGATTTATAGCGGAGATGATGCTACAGGAATGGCGTTGATGCTGTTAGGCGGGCATGGCGTGATATCGGTTACTGCAAATGTAGCGCCTAAATTAATGCATGAAATGTGTGTGGCTGCGATGGCGGGAAATGTCAAAACGGCTTGTGAAATTAATGCTAAATTATTTGGTCTGCATCAAAAATTATTTGTAGAGGCGAACCCAATCCCTGTGAAATGGGTCATGCAACAGATGGCTTTAATTAAAACTGGCATACGATTACCGATGGTAAATTTATCTGTGCAATACCATGAAGTATTACGTGCGGCCATGCGTCAGGCAAACCTTATTTAATGATAGTAAATTGGTGGTAGAAACATGAAACAAAAGGCTATATTTAGGTTAACCGCAGCAGCATTGCTTGCTTTGCTTGTAAGTGCTTGCGATTCCATTCCGTTTATCGATACATCGTCTGATTATAAAGGCGCTGGACGCTCACGTCCGCTTGAAGTGCCACCTGATTTAACCGCAGTGAATTCTAGCGATGCATATAGTGTGCCGGGTGGCAGTACTACTTATAACACCTACAACCAAGCCCAGGATGGTCAGGAAGCTGGTGTGGAAAAAGTGTTGCCCACATCTGATAGCGTGCGCATGGAGAAAGCGGGCGCACAAAGATGGTTGGTGGTAAATGCGCCAGCAGAGAAAATTTGGCCTGTGGTGCGTGAGTTCTGGATAGACCAGGGTTTTGCGGTACGAGTGGAAAATGCGGAAACAGGTGTAATGGAAACCGAATGGGTTGAAGCGGATGCCATTAAGGCCAAAGAGGAAAAGAAAAATATGGGAGAAAAGTTTGATGAATGGATGGACAAGCTCTCAGGTCTGGCTGATCGACGTAAGTTCCGTACGCGTCTGGAGCGCGGTGAAAAGGAAGGTTCAACCGAAATTTATATGACACATCGCACGGTAAGTGGTGCGCCGGATGATGGAAAAAATGTTGTTAAGACGCAATTGGGCGAAATAGACACAGGATATCGCTTGGACTCTTCAAAACCGCTCACCAAAGCGGAAGAAAACGACGCTGATTTAGATGCAGAACTATTGCGCCGGCTGATGGTGAAATTAGGTGTGGAAGAGAAGCGCGCTCAAGAAATTGTCGCCAATCCAGTATCTGAAAAGCGTGCAGAGGTAGTGAAAGAAGCAGACAGCAGCGTCACTTTAAATTTAAACGATCCATTTGATCGCGGTTGGCGCCGTGTCGGCTTGGCACTTGATAGAATCGGGTTTGTGACGGAAGATAAAGATCGTTCGAATGGTTTGTTTTATGTGCGATACGCCGATGTGGATATAGATGATGGACCTAAGAAGAAGAAAGGCCTGCTTGATACACTAAAATTCTGGGGCGATGACGAAGAAGTGGAAAATAAATCCAAACCAAAAGAAGAAAAAACGATTGTTGATAAGCTGCAATTTTGGAAAGGTGATGACGGTAAAACTGATCCATCCAAACAATATCGCATTAAAGTGGTAGAGACTGAAAATGGCGGTACGCGTGTGAATGTGGTGGATAGTGATGATAAGCGCAATCGCAGTACGACTGCTAACCGTATTATTGCTCTGCTGTACGACCAGTTGAAATAAATAGTCTTCATGCGTTTTGCGTCGCTAGGCAGTGGCAGTGCTGGCAACTGCATGGTGATAGAGAAGGCTTCAACACGTTTATTACTTGATTGTGGCTTTGCTGTAAATGAGGTTGTCAAGCGCTTGCAAAAGCTGGATCTAGAGCCGCAAGACATTACAGGTATTTTAATTACGCATGAGCATGACGATCATGCGAAAGGCGCGTTTAGGTTTGCGGCAAAATATGCCGTTCCAATTTGGCTGTCGCATGGAACATTAAAAATGTGCGAGCGTTATCTGCCAGCCAAAACAACAGAGCTTTTTTTGCCAGAAGATGTTCACATCTCTCTCAATGTGATTGATAGCCACACAAAATTTCATATAGAGCAACTCGAGATCACGCCATACCCTGTGCCGCACGATGCGCGCGAACCAACGCAGTTCACTTTTACAGACGGCAATCACAAATTAGGTGTTTTAACTGATGCAGGCTCTTCGACTTCATATATAGAACAGGTGTTAACTCTTTGCGATGCCTTGGTGCTGGAATGTAACCATGACTTGCAAATGCTTGAAAATGGCCCATATGCCTGGCCGTTAAAAAAACGGGTGGGCAGCAGACTCGGGCATTTAGATAACGAAAGTGCGGCTACACTGTTAACCAAACTTGATAATAATAAGCTTAGACATATTATTGCTGCACATTTAAGCGCAAAAAATAATACGCAAACGTTAGCGAGGAAAGCATTAAGTCAGGCACTTAATTGTGAAATGGATTGGATTGGCATTGCGGATCAGGCGGAAGGGTTTGCCTGGCGTGGCTTTGATTAGTTAAAGGCATTTATATGCAAATTAAATCTAATCCATGATCCATATAACAAAAAAGCCGACATTTAGTCGGCTTTTTATGCTTGTTGCTAAAGACTAATTACTTAGCAGCTTCAGCAGGAGCAGCTTCAGCAGGAGCAGCTTCAGCAGCTGGTGCAGCTTCAGCAGCAGGAGCTTCAGCAGCAGGAGCTTCAGCAGCAGGAGCTTCAGCAGCAGGAGCTTCAGCAGCAGGAGCTTCAGCAGCAGGAGCTTCAGCAGCAGGAGCAGCTTCAGCAGGAGCTTCAGCAGGTTTTTCGCCACAAGCAGTTAAAGCAAGTGCTAATAATGCAGCTAATAGAGCAGAACGTGTCATTTTTTGTATCCCTTACGATATGAACTAAAGTTAAACCAGTTACGGCGGACCACCTTTAGCCCAACCGAGTGGCATGAATTTTACCAGCAATTATAAAAAATTCCAGTATTTTTTGGATTAATGACGATTTTTAACTCAAAAAGTCGTTGATTTGCAACAATTTAGATGTGAAAGCTCATGTTTTTTAGTCTACTTTTATAATTAGACTGGATTTTTGCTGGCTGGATGTATTTTGTATGCCTAGAATTTTCCGGCTCACTTCGTCATTTTGTTGCATTGTGCCGCCAATATCTACCCAATTTCCTAATGTCGTGCGAATAACAGTTGTTAGGTCTTCAAAGTCGATAAAGCCTTGATGATTGCGTCTGGCAATGCGTGGTGTGATTTCGAGCTCTACCTGATTGCCGACTGTGTGTGGACGTACCGCAAACCCTGTACTTATTTCCTGCCAGTCGGTGGTGCGCTCAATGTGCACATAGCGCCGTGTGATGGTTACCCATTCTTGTGTAAAAGGCATAATCTGACCAACGCGAATAAACGCACGCTCACCGTCGAGAACATTAATAAATTGACTGCTGCTTTGCTGCGTATTCCTGCTATTGCGTTCAAAATCCACATTGCCGCTGTTAGGTTTCGCATGTCTATCGTTTTCCACGGTCACTTTGCCCACTTTAACGTTGCCGCTGGCTTCGGTACGTTCTTGCTGGGTTTGTATGTTGCTACTGTTGTTTACGGTGATTTTGCGATTCACTTTGGCTGCATCTAGTTTTTCCACAGTGGCTTCTATTTCGCGCATACGTTCTGGCGAGGTGCGTAAGATCAGCTGATTATCCATGCCTGTTGCCGTGCCGTTTTCGCCTACCATCGGAGAAACAATGGGCAATAAATCATTCGCAAACCGATGTTGCAAGGTAATGATTTTGAATTCGGTTTCTGCAAAAGCAGAAAAACCAAACAAACACAAAATCAATGCTAAAAATTTCATGGCAGAAATTCCTGACTTATAAGCCTAGCTGGGTAACAGAAACTATATTGGCAGTTTCTTCAAGCAGCTCATCAAAACGCATCAACAAATTAGCTGCCATCTCTTCATCATTAAACGCAAACTTAAAGCGCGCCTGGTCAATGTGAAAACGCCGCAGATAATGCTTTTTGTCGGCAATAACAAAACAATCTTTGGCGACTTTTGCCGCATCATTGGTTTCGTATACGGTCATTTTGTGGCCATAAAGTCTAAGCATTTCAAATAGTTTTGGGCAATGATTAATAAAATGCTGCGTGCTTTGCAAAATGATCGTAAGCTTGTTCAGTGGATTACTATTTAAAAAATTATGAATAAGCTCCACGCGATTTTGGCTGGCATACCCACCCTTTAAGAAGTCCTGGTCAAAAATAAGTAAATCATCAGAAGCCTCAGCAATGATCAAATCCAGTGCTGCTTCGTAATTACGTTCGCCGAAAATAATCGTGTCGGCTACCAGTTCAGTTGCGCTCATAGTCATTCACTTTCAAGGTAAATAAACCCGGCTAAATAGCTCTCAAAAAGCACCTCACCAAGAGCAGCATGGATATTGGCTTGCAGGGCATATGTTTTTAAATAGCGTTTGTCTGCTAAATCTTTCATACAGTTAATCATATCCGCAGGTACGGTCAATTTTTCGCCATTCAAGTAAAAGTTGTCGCGTGTAAATAGTAGCTGAGATTTCAAACCAAGCCATATAGATTTGTGGGCAATTTGTCTGATGAATTCATTTCTTGATATTTTGCGGTTTGGCTCAAAAACAATATCCAGCTTGGGTTCTGTCAGATATTTACCTAGAAAATCTGCCACACTATGCTTATCCCAGGTGATTTTTTGCAACATCTCACTTACTTTATTAATCATTTGTTCACTGATTTCTGCCGGGTGTTTTTGCAGGATTAAATCTGGGTCTGTGTATAAGCCTTCAGCTTGGACATTATCTTGCAGGTAATTTAAAAACTCATGCATCAACTCCTGCGTTTTCGGTGCGCGAAACCCGATTGAGTAAGTCATGCAATCGTCACCTGCTGCGATACCCCAGTGCGCAATTTGCGGCGGCAGGTAGAGCATATCGCCCGCTTCCAGTACCCACTCCTGTTCGGTTTCAAAGTGCTTTAAAATTTTCAGCGGCGCATTTTCGAGCAAACTTAAATCGACCTGTGCGCTGATTTTCCAATTTCGCTTGCCGCTGCCTTGTAGCAAAAATACATCGTAGCTATCGGTGTGCGGGCCAACGCCGCCGCCGTCCGGAGCGTAGCTCACCATCAGGTCGTCCATCCTTGCATGCGGGATAAAGTTAAATTCGGATATCAAATCCGCAGCTTCCGGCAGGTGATGATTCACGCTTTGTACTAACAGCGTCCAGTCTCTTTCGGGCAGTTGAGTAAAGTCAGCCTCATCAAACGGTCCGTTCCGTACGCTCCATCTCCCTTTTTTTTGCTGAATGATTCGGGCCTGCACGTCATCTTCACAAGCCAGCCCCGCAAGTTCATTGGGGTTGAGCAGGCCTTTAAAATCAGGCATCGCACCGCGAATTAAGAGTGGTTTTTTCTGCCAATATTCGGCCAAAAATTGCGCGGGTGTAAGCTGGTTAAGTAGTTGCATAGTGCTATTCTAAACGCGTTTTGGCATAACTAAAAAATCGTGCAAAAAAATTGCGTGACTATACAAGCAGGTATATAGTAAAGTTTGAAAAATAATTAATTAAAAAATCTACTGAGGAGAATGCTGAATGAACAAGCCTGTTGACCCAAGCATCACCACCCACCATGGCGGCTGCCCGCACGATTGCCCCGATACTTGTTCGATGGTGTTTCATGTGAAAGAAGGCAAATTATTAAGCGTCACTGGCAACACCGAGCATCCGATGACGCGCGGCGGCTTGTGCGTCAAACTCAAAGATTACGAAAAACGCCATTATCACCCAGACCGGTTGCTCTACCCGATGAAGCGCACCGGGCCAAAAGGCAGCAAGCAATTTACGCGCATCACGTGGGATGAAGCGCTGGATACGATAGTCAGCAAATGGCAGGCGATTATTAAAACGGATGGCTCACAAGCCATTATGCCGGCCAGTTA
>Ga0209253_10004339_pt1 | contig 12380 bp, 13 predicted proteins | sample FrelakmetBRP12BR_FD_187145 | JGI IMG/M metagenome (GOLD analysis project Ga0209253, IMG submission 187145) | Freshwater lake sediment microbial communities from the University of Notre Dame, USA, for methane emissions studies - BRP12 BR (SPAdes)... | ecosystem: Environmental > Aquatic >...
CTGCCCTCCACCAAACCGCCAGAGTCTTCCATCTTTGGGCCCGGATAATACATTCCAGTATCCGGACTCTCTATACCTAGCGTGCTTCTGCCGGTCGAACGTCTCTTTTCATCTCCGATACACCACCGTGACACGGGCGAGAAAGTCGACAAGTTCGGCAATCTGTCGACGGATTGCGTCCCGGTCTTCTCGTGCCGCCGCTTGCTCCATGACACCTCCGATCACACTGATGGCGTCGAACCCGTATCCTCCTCCGTCTCCCTTCAGGCGATGACCGATCATATGAATTGCGTTCAGGTCATTCTGCTCCAACGCAATTTCGAGTGTCTGCACGTCACGGCGACGATTCTCTAAAAAGCCCGGTACGATCTCTTCGAGGTCCTGGTCGATGTACACGGGAATGGGCCCCTTTGCGTATCTATTCGGTCCAGTCGTCATGAGATGCACTGTCCTCTGCAGGCCTGGAGGACTTCCAGGAGGGTGTGCTTCTTGATGGGTTTGGTCATATGAGCATTACAGCCGGCGTCGAGAATCTTGATCCCGTCTTCTTTCAGGGCCAGGGCGGTTAAGGCAATGACCTGTGTCGGGGGGAGATCATGCTCCCGCTCCCAGGCCCTGATCGCTTGGGTCGCTTCATAGCCGTCCATCACGGGCATCTGCATGTCCATGAGGATGAGGTCGTAGTGGCCATTCTTGAATAGCTCCAGCGCGATGGCTCCGTGATTTGCGATATCGAGGCGATAGGGCGTCTGCTTCAAATAGGAACGGATCAGCACCTGATTGTCCGGGGAATCTTCGACCAATAGGATGCGAAGAGCCCTGATTTCTGTTGGAGATGAGGGAGCAGTGGGTGCCGAACCAGTGGAGCATGGGATGCCCTTAGCACGGCCGAGGGCGATGCTGACGGTCTGTAGCAGATCGGATTTTCTGATGGGTTTGATCAAGTAGCCGCCGAGTCCCATGTCGTAGGTGCGGGCAATGTCGTCGGCCCAATGGTGGGAGGCCAGCATCACAATCGTCAGGTCGCGGGAGGGGCTGGCCTGTCGGATGGTTTCGGCGACCTGGAACCCATCCATCTCTGGCATACGACAGTCGAGAAGCAAGAGCTGGTAGGGTTGCGCTGTCGTTGAGGCTCGCCGCCATTCAGCGATGGCCTCGCGGCCGGATGCCGTATCTGTCACCTGTGCTCCCCAGGCGGCCAAGGTTTCACGAAGGATCAGGCGGTTGGTGGCATGGTCATCAACCACGAGGGTTCTGACCCCTTGAAGATTCACCGGGACGGTGTCCGGTGTGGGAGTCGGGCTGGGTTGCACCGCTAACTGCACACAGCAATGGAACGTGCTGCCTTGTCCGAGGGTACTGTCGACCCATATTCGTCCGTTCATGAGTTCGGCCAATTGTTTTGAAATGGTGAGGCCCAAACCGGTTCCCCCATACTTGCGCGTGATTGAGGCGTGGCCTTGTGTGAAGCTTTCAAAAATGGCATCGAGCTTGTCGGACTGAATGCCGATACCGGTATCACTGACGGAGAATCGAATTGCTCCAGGCGTGGGGAGATCGGGGTCCTCTGTGACCCGCACGGTGATGGCCCCGCTGTCGGTGAATTTGATCGCGTTGCTGATGAGGTTGAGGAGTATCTGGTGGAGTCGGTGGGGGTCTCCGATCAAGGCACAGGGAATGGTGGACGATAAATGGCAGGCAAGCTCGAGACCTTTTTCATTGGCCCGCATGGCGAGAATCTCGATGGCCTTTTCAATCAAATCGCTCAAATCAAAGTCGGTTGATTCCAGCTCCAGATGGCCGGCCTCGACTTTCGACAGGTCAAGAATGTCGTTGATCAGACTCAATAGATTTCCGCCGGCGCGGCGGAAAATGCGCAAGTATTTCCGTTGATCGGGGGTCAGATCCGTCTCCCATAACAGATCAGCCATGCCGATTATGGCATTCATGGGAGTCCGAATCTCGTGGCTCACGCTGGCGAGGAACTCGCTCTTAGCGCGGCTGGCCACTTCTGCCGTTTCCTTGGCGAGGATGAGGGCTTTCTCAGCCTCCTGGCGTTGGTGGGCTTCCAGTGCGAGGGTCATAAATGTGGCCAGTGAACTGGAAAAATATACTTCTTCCGTCGTCCAGGATCGCGGTCCACCGACATGTTCGTGACACAGCACACCAATGATATCCCCTCTGCGTCGAACCGGCGCATCCAGCATGGCTCCAATTCCAAGTGGGGTCAAATAGGATTGGGAAAACTCTTTGGTCCTGACGTCCGCATGAGCATCATGGGCAGCAATCGCGTGCTCTTCATGTGCGATGGCTTGAAAGTAGGACGGGTAGTCCTGTGCGGCTAGAGTGAAGCCGGTTATGTGTCGGTTCGGGGTCCGCTCATAGAGGTCAAGCAGTTCCAACATAGCCCCTTGTTTCTTGAGTGCCCAAATGCTAGTCCGTTCCACTCCGAGCACCCGGCTTCCCGTTTCGGTGATCATCCGCAACGCCTCTTCGAGATTCCCCGTATACATAGCATCGTGCAACGCCAGCTCGCGCAGCGCAATCTGTTGCTGTTCCAACCCGCGCGTCCGCTCTCGTTCGACGTGTTCGATGTGCTTGCGTTCGGTAATATCTTCCGAAATGCCTAGCAAATACTGGGGCGTGCCATCGTCGTCGATGATCGGGACTTTTTTGGTATGGAGCAGCCTCCTTCCCTTCCGCCGAGTTTCGATCGGCTCTTCCGGAATATCGAGGCTGTGCCCGTGTTGCAATACTTTGCGATCCATGGCCACGAAAAAGTCGGCTTCCTGTTCCGGGAAAAAGTCATAATCGCTTTTGCCGATGAGTTCCTCTCGGGGATAACCGAGCAATTGTTCACCCGCCTGGTTGAAGCGCACAAACTTGAGGGTCTTGGCATCCTTGACGAAAATCATGTGAGGAATATTTTCAATGATGGAGGCCAGGAGCGCTTGATTGTGTCCCGTTTCTTCCGCGGCTCGCTTGCGTTCCGTAATGTCTCGATCAATGCCCCGGTATCCTCTGAACCTGCCGGCACCATCGAACACAGGCACTCCTCCGCATTCAAGGACGATGTGACGGCCGTCTTTATGTAGGTAGATGGACTCAATGCAGCTAAACGATTGCCGAGCCGCCGCGATGGGGCCAAACAGGTCTCCGATGCGACGGGCCTCTTCCGGCGACATCAAATCGAACGGTGTTTTGCCAAGCACTTCCTCCGGTTCATGCCCGAGGATATCGAAAAGTCTTGGGCTGCTGTAGGTGAAAACTGCGTGCTCATCGATTTCCCAGACCCAATCGCTTGTCGTTTCCACCAATGCGCGAAACCGCTGCTCGCTTTTCTTTAAAGCCAGTACCGTTTGGTCGATTGCTTGAGAGCGTCCCGTGCGACGTCCCTGTTTCCCCGTTGGTTCTGTGTGCAAGGAAGAGAGCAGTTGCTGTTTTGATGGCTGTGTGGTCCGAGAGCGCCCGGCAGCCGGGGGCTTTGGTTGTCGCTTGGCCGTGCGATTCGCTTGAATCGGTGACGCTTTCTTAGCCATGGCCACACACTCCCTCGCTGACAATGGCAAGCACGTCGTGTGGAGAGTCCTGGGATGGAAATGAAGGCAAGTTTGCAGAGAGAGCCGCGGTGAGCGTCGCGCCGATCTCCGTCAGCACATCTCGTCGAGGCCCTGGCATGGTCATAGCGAGGAGGGGAAGGTTAATCCTCGTGGGAGTGCGGGACGAGCGTGAGAATGCCGGCCTGTTTGGCTCGATTGCGGCCTTCTTGCTTGGCTTGATACAGCGCTTGGTCCGCGGCTTTGATCAAATCAGTGGGGGAGGCGTTCCGGCTTGGGATGATGCTGGCAAAGCCGACGCTGATCGTGATGCACTTGCCGTCAGAATGTGTAATGCCGATGGCTTGAATGCGCTGGCGAAGTGTTTCCGCCACCTGTGCCGCTCCGTCCGTACGGGTGCCGGGGAGGACGACTACGAATTCGTCGCCGCCGTACCGAGCGACGAGGTCTCCTGGTCTGTTGACGGCTCCCGAGATCGCGGCGGCAACTTGCCTGAGGCATTCGTCACCCGACGTATGGCCGTGGGCATCGTTGTAGGATTTGAAACGATCGATGTCGAGCATGATCAGAGAGAGCGGCGTCAATTCGCGAACCGCACGGCGCCATTCTTGGTCCAGGAAGTCATCGAATTGCCGTCGATTGGTAATGCCGGTGAGGCCGTCAAGACAGGACAGGCGTAGGAGCATCTGGTTCGCCTCCTGGAGTTGGCGCATAACCTCAAGAAGTTCCTGTTCGCGAGCCTGTCGGCGATCGATTTCGTGAACCAGCCGTAGGACCGATCGGACGCGAGTCAGTAGTTCAATCTTGTTGATGGGTTTCCCAATATAGTCGAGTGCGCCTGCGGCAAAGGCGAGTTGGAGATCGACAGGATCGGTCTTGACGGTGACCATCATAATGGGCGTGTCACGGAATCGTTCGACCGCTTTGATTTGGCGGCAGGCTTCGATGCCGTTCATTTCCGGCATTATAATGTCCATGAGGATGAGGTCGATGCGAGCGGCCCCGCGCTTGTCGCCATCGAGCCCGAGCAACCGGAATGCATCGGCCGCTGAGTCGGCGACCAGGATATGGTCATAGCCCGCCGCTGCGAGAATCGACTGAAGCAGGAGGCGGTCGTCCGCCGAATCATCAACGATTAAAATTCCCATGTGCGCGGTATCCGGTGAATACGAGTGGTGAGCCTGAGAAAGCGTAGCAACTACTCCTGATAAACTCCAGGATAAAGCTTTTTGACGCAGGGCTGGCAGATGCCGTGGCTGAATTCGGCCTCGGAATGCTCGCCGATATATTCTTCCAACTGTTGCCAGAATCCTCCGTCATTACGGATTTTCTTGCAGGAGGCGCAGATGGGGATAAGTCCTCTGAGGACCTTGACCTCCCGCAGCGCCTTCTGCAGCTCATCATTGCTTCGACGGAGCTCCGCCTCGCGCGTTTTACGACAGTCCATTTCCTTCTTCAGCGCCAGCGCCGAGGAGGCACGGGCCAGGAGTTCTACGCTGTTGACGGGCTTGGTGATGAAATCGATGGCTCCGGCTGCGAAGGCCTCTTGGAGGTTGGAGAGGTCGCTCTTGGCTGTAACCATGATAATGGGAATGTCGCGAAGGTGCGGTCGGCTCTTGATCTGGCGGCAGGCCTCGACTCCATCCAGCTCCGGCATGAGGACGTCCATCAGGATCAAGTCGATCTGGGGGGGCGGTGTTTGGCCGTCCATGTTGAGTATGGGAAACGCGGCCTTTGCCGAGTCGGCGCTCAGGAGATCCGAATGGCCAGCCTTCCCGAGGATGGCTCGGAGGAGCGCTTGTTGGTCCGGGGAGTCGTCGACGATAAGAATGCCCATGCCGATTCCTGTCAGGCGCTTGCACGGAATGTGCGAGCAATTACCTTCGAGTATAGCAGGCGCCGATCGGGCTACTGGAGTTTGGCGCGCACGAGGTCGCTGATCTGTTTGCCGTCTACTGTTTGGCCGGCCACACGCACCATCACGGCCTTCATCACCGCTCCCATCTCTTTGAGCGAGTGCGCGCCGGTTTCTTGAATGGCCGCGTCTACGATGGTAGCGAGTTGTTCCGGGGAAATGGCTTGAGGGAGATAGGATTCGAGAATGGTGATTTCATGTCGTTCTTTTGCCGCGAGCTCGGCGCGGTTACCTTTTTCGAAAAGCTCGACGGATTCTCGACGTTGCTTGATCATGGTCGTCATCACGCGGCTCATTTCCGCATCGTCCAGATCCTTCTTGAGCTCAAGCTCCTTATTCATGACGGCGGCCTTGACCATGCGAATCACGTCCATTCGCAGTTGGTCGCGGGCCTTCATGGCGAGCTTGAGATCTTGTGTCAGGCGGTCGTGTAGCGACATGGAGCCTCGGGGGTTCAGATGGTCTGTGGGGCACAATACCCTGTCGGTCTGACCCAGTCAATGAGGTCGCATATGGGGCCGAGCAGGGAGGCCATGGGTTAGGTAGTGTTCCGGCTGTGAGGGGGCGTAAAATAAACCGATGTGCCCTTGAAGTCATAGGCCTCAATGCGGGAGGAACGATATGGTGATCGATCGTACAAGCGTGAAGAAATGGCAGCGAGTGGCGGTTGCGGGCTTGATGGGTTTCGTGCTGTGCTCGGTCGTTGGGGCCTGCGCCGGAGACCAACCTAAGCCCACTCCACAGCCGACCGTGGATCAAGTGCGTGGTCATGCCGATCGGACATTCGAGAAACTCAAACAAGAGGAGCAAGAGCGAGCCGCCCAGCCGTCGGCTCCACGTTAGCGGGATAGATACTCTACCGATTCAATTTGGGTAGGGTCCAGGTCACAAATTGAGCAAGGGGTTTCACCAGCGGCAATTCCCAGAGCAGTTGTTGCCGCGGGAGTCGCTCCACTTGCCGCGCTTCATGGAAGGTACCAAGAAGGCAGGCAGAGACCAGCAGCCGCAGGACGCCTGAGAGAAAGAAGACGAAGGGCAAATTTGATGCATATGTGAGTGTGACTCCTGCCCATTCGACGTGGGAGGGCAGGCTCTCGACCAACCAGCTTCCAAGCAAGGCTCCCACCGACCAGCCGACCGCGTTGATCGTGCTGTACAGCGCGATGGCTTTCGCGCGGTCTTCAGGACTGACCGAATCGAAAACATAATTCTGCAGGCCCAAGGCCAGACCGGCCCAGATCACACCACCCAAGAAATTGACTGCCAGGAGAAACCCTAAGTTCGTGCTCACAAGGTAGAGCATCGGTAAAAATGGCACGGTGAATCCGGTGATGGAGAGCAAGGCTTTGTTGCCGAAGCGGTCGCCGAATTGCCCCCAGGCTTGTAGCGTGATGAGTTGGCCGAGGAGTCCTGCTGCCAGCCATCCCCCGTAGCTGAAATAGGACAGATGGATTTCTTGCAACATGTACAGGACAAAAAATGGGCCGGCAACTAACACGGCGATATGCATGAGTCCTGCGAAGAGCAGAAAACGACGAAAGTCTTTCGTGATCCGCTGACGGAAGAATCCGCGAAATCCTTGTTGTGCCTCGCGATGGGCAGTGGGGTGTATATCCTGAATAGGTGACAAGGCCAAGACCGAGAGCAGGCGAGCGGCCCCCGCGACGGAGAAGATGACGACGAATCCCCACCAGGCAGCGGAGGAATGTTGCCAGAGGCTGAGGACCCATCCGGCTCCGCAGAGTGCGAAGAAGCTGAGGCTGGCGATGATTTGAGCTCTGCGTGCGAAGTAGGCACCCCGCTCGTGCTGATCGATCCAGTCGGCAATCAAGCTATTCCAGGCCGGTGTCGTGAAGTGCGCGCATGCAAAATAGACGGCGGCGCTGCCCACGATGAGCCAGGGCCCCCACTGGGGAAACAGTAGCGGCAGAAGCAGGATAGGAATCCAGGCAAGGGCTTGTCCTACCGTGCCGGCAGAGATGAGGGCTTTGCGATTGGGGAACCATTGCAAGAGCTTGACGGAGGCAAGTTGGGCCCCTGTTCCGATGAGTTGGGGCAGCGCCGACAGCGCACTTAATTGGAACGGGCTAGCATGCAGGAGCAGCGCGAAGGCAGAGAGGTATTGTTCCCCACTGCCTTGCGTGACGGCCTGGCAGGCCCCATCCCGGAGGCCGTATCGAAGGCCCTGCTCGCCGGCACTCGGTGGTCGGGAGCTGGCTGGTTCGGTTTGTTGAATGCCTTTGATCGACGTCAGATGCACAGGATCCTTTTTGAGAGGGAGATCTGATCGAGCGTAGCATAGCCGATGGGGCGGAGCGTAAATAGATGAGCCACTCGGTCAGTCGGCCATTGACCCCTTGCGGCGCTCCCGATACCATAACAATCTGAGTGAACAGTAGTTGAAGGTGGTTCCTATGAGAGAGACAGGAAGAGTAAGAACGCGGGTCATGGTGAGTATACTTGCCGGCCTGGGCTTTGGATTCTGTGTCTGGCAGGGAGTCGAGGCGCGAGATCCGTTCGTGCCGAAAGAGCAGGCGACAACCGAGGCTGATCCCACGCAGAGCCCGTCATTCGACGAACAGAAGAAGGGCATCCCGCAATCCTTGTTTACCTGGATCAAGATGGCCAGAGGATATGATGTCGAGTGGGATACGTTTGGACGCAAAGGCTGGTATACACAAGATCCTCGGTTGAAGCCGATCGATCCTGGATCAGTGTTTCCTCGGGATATTCCTGCGATCTATATTGTATTCGAGTCAGCCCCGTTGGAAGATCCTACCCAGTTCAGTGCGCAATGGTTTCTGGAGGGGGAGAAGGGTGTCCTCCCATCCGTGCCGCTCGGCAAAGACACCTTGGAGGTGCCGGGGCATGAACGCTATGGGTTCCTGGAACTCAAGAAGCCCGGAGACGCCTGGCCCGTCGGAACGTATCTAGTGAAACTGTTTATCACGCCGCTCGGGCAACAGTCATTTCATGCGGGGAATCAGGTTGGCACCATGCGGTTTACCATTGTTGAGGCGGCCGCTCCTTCCGGCGTGAGCCCGCACAAGTAGCGTCATGAAACAGAGAAAAGGAGCAGGATGGGAGAGCGCATCAAAGTGACGGATCAAGAGAAGCTGACGTTGCTCTATGAGCGATTCAGAGACGTGTGTCTAGTCGAGAAAGAAGTCTGGAAAGAGATTTTCATGCCTCGGGAGATCACGCAGGGGCCTGTCAGGACGAACATGCAGGATCGCTATGACGTGGAAATCGACGATCCGGCGATTGAAGATGCCCTGGATGCGAATATCCCTCGCGGCAGCCAGAGTCTGGCCGCCGCGATTCAGGAATATCGAGCCAATATTTCTTTCTATCGAAAAACGTGAGGCGTTAGCGAGCCGCGAGCACTCGTTCGACATCTTGTACGATCTCTGGCGCCATCGGCTTCGTGCGGTGAGGGTAGCGGGCGACGACCTTTCCTGAACGATCCACTAAATACTTCTGGAAGTTCCACTCTACCTCGCCGGGGAACGGGCTCTGTTCAGTCAAGTACCGGTAGAGCGGATGTTTGTCGTCGCCCTTCACGCTGATTTTGCTGAAGAGCGGAAACGACAGGCTGTACTTGGTGTAGCAGAAGGATTTGATTTCCGCATTCGTTCCTGGTTCCTGCTGCCCGAAGTTGTTGGCAGGGAACGCCAGAATCTCAAAGCCCTTCTCCCGATACTGTTCATACATCTTTTCGAGGTCGGTATACTGCGGTGTATTGCCGCAGAAGCTGGCCGTGTTGACCAGCAACAGCACCTTGCCACGGAACTGGCTCAGTGAGACTGGCTTCCCATCGATATCGTTCAGCGTAAAATCGTAGACCATGGGCGTCTGTGCTGCCATGAGCATGGTTCCTTCTTCTCTTGCCTGAGCGGGGCCTGGCTCAAGCAGGTCGCTGGATGAAATGCCGGCGATCAAGCCCATTCCTGCGAACAATCCCAGCAATGTCTGACGCAATCTTTCCATCGGGCACCTCGCGGTTAGAGTCGCTCTAAGGCGTCAATGCGCGCTTCAATCGGCGGATGCGTGGCAAAGAGATGCATGAATCCTGAAGAATTGCCGGAGATCTTCATCGTCGCGAGCGCATCCTGGGTGGAGTATTCGATCTGTGATCGGCTGACCCATCGATCGATCGCGCGCAGGGCCGAAATCATCGAGTCCTTGCCGTAGACCTTGGCGGAAAAGGCATCTGCGCCATACTCACGCTGACGCGAAAACCAGCTGATCAGGACTGAAGCGAGGACGCTCACGATGATCTGGAGCACGATTGACAGACCAAACCCGAGCATTGCTTGATCGCGTTCTGCGAAGAACCGACGCACCCACATCGCAATGTAGTACACGAAGGTATTCATCAGCCCCGCCAGCACGGTCGTGGCGAACATGTCCCCGTTATAGACGTGCCCCATTTCATGGGCCAGGACCGCACGCACTTCCTGTTCCTGGAGATGGCTTAACAATCCAGTCGAGACCGCCACCATGGAGTTGTTCTTGCTGGGGCCGGTCGCGAAGGCGTTGGGGTCAGGGGACTCGTAGACCCAGACCTCAGGCATCGTGATCTGGAGCCGCTGCGCGATTTCCTGGACGGAGCCGTACAGGACCTGTTCGGCTTGCGACCTCGGTTGCGTGATCTGGCGGCAATCCAACATGGCCCGCGCCATTTGTTTGGAGAAGGCCAAACTGATAAAGGCGCCACCAAAGCCGAAGACGAGGGCCCAGACTAACGAACTGAGATCGACCGACCCTCGCAGATCGATCCCGAACATCGGCAACACGATATTGATCAGCAACGGCACGGTGAGCGACAGCGTCACCATGATCAGAATGTTGGCGGCCAACAATAGGAACGTACCCTTCATCCACTTCATCGAGATCCTCCTTCAAGACACGTTCTCGTCCCGTCATCGGGCGAGTCATCAGCGAAAGTGATTATACTAACCGATTCCCTGAAATGCATCTCAATCGAGATTCCCAAGGCGGTGAGCTGTAACATAACTCCTAAGACGCCAAGGTCAAGGTGCTCGAAGTGCATGAAACTCCTAGGCAAAGTTGACCCCTTCCCGTTCTTCCTGTTAGAAGTGGCTCATCGAGGGGATACAGATGCGATTGATCCACATGTTGGCGACGGTCTGGCTGCTGACGTCTGTCGGTGTGACCATCGTTGAGGCAGCGGAACCTTCCCCGCCCGGCCCTCCTCTGGTGGTTCCGGTGGCGGCAGACGGGGTCCAGCGAGCCACGGTCACGCTTGATAGCTACTCCTATGCCCCCAACCATTTGATTGTCGAAGCCGGGAAGCCGGTTGAGCTGACGCTCATTAGTGTGACGACCATGACCCCGCACAACTTTATCATCAAGGACCCAGCGGGAAGCCTATCCGTTGAACAGGATGTGAGTGCCGGCAAGACAGTCACCGTTAAGTTTACACCGACTCAGTCTGGCATCTTTCCCATCTACTGCGACAAACGTCTCTGGCCATTGCCCAGCCATCGCGACAAAGGGATGGAAGGCAAGCTGGAAGTGCGATAGCTGTGGCGACGAACAGAGAGACCTCCAAGCAGGAACTGCTCCGCGACCTCCTCAAGCAGGTATCCCGTCTCTTCTACACGACCTTGGTCGTGGTTCCGGCAGATGTGCGCGATCAAGTCAGCCTCGGCTACCTTTTTGCCCGAGCAGCGGACACGATTGCGGACACGGATTTGATGGACCGTCCGAGGCGACTGGATTTACTCAGCCAACTCAAAGCGCAGTTCGTGAGCGATCAGATTGCCTGGACTCAGGTGCAAGAGATCCAGCGAGCCGTGGGACCAGTCCAGCACAACCCTGCTGAGCGGGTCCTGCTTGAACGGCTTGAAGATTGCTTCAGGCTCTTACAGACCTTTTCGCCGGACGATCGCCGCCGCATACAACGGCTCATGACTACGCTGACGCAAGGCATGGAGATGGACCTCGTCGCCTTTCCCGGCACATCAGCGGCAGAGCTCACGGTGCTGAAGACGCTCGATGATCTGGACCGCTACACCTATTACGTCGCCGGTTGTGTGGGCGAATTCTGGACGGATTTGATGTGTGCGCACCGGAAGGCCTTGGCCTCGTGGAAGGTGCGGGAGATGGCAGAGGTCGGCGTGAGATTTGGGAAGGGGCTCCAACTCACGAACATTGTAAAAGACATCGCCCACGATCTTCAGAACGGCCGCTGTTATGTGCCGGCGCCTATGCTGGCCGAAGCAGGACTTACTGCACGGGACTTACTGGACCAGCGGAACCGCTCTCGTTTTCAGCCGGTCCTGAGCAAACTCGTCCGTATGGCGGTGGAGCATCTTGACCTAGGCTGGCTCTACGCGATGTCGATCCCGCGCCACGAAATGCGACTACGTCTGTCCTGTATGTGGCCGATTCTCTCCGCCGGTGAAACGCTCAAGCTGGTCATGCAGTCGCCCGATCTCTTGAATCCCGCAGTGAAAGTGAAAATCCCCCGCAGCAAGGTCTACCAGATCATGGCCCTCACAACCTTCACCGGTGCCTGTGGCCATGTGGGTACGGCCTACTGGGGGAGACTTCGGAAGCAGATCATCTAGCTTTTCGTATAAAGAGGTCGCATGCAGGTTCACGCCAGTTGGACTCAGAGGATCGCCCGAACGCAGGCCATCATGTCAGCGGCCTGGCAGATTCTGAGGGAAGATAAGACCCTGTTGCTCCTGCCCATCGCCTCGTCTGCCTGTCTCATGTTGCTCACGGCTTCGTTTGCCGTGCCTGCGATCCTCGGAGCATTGACTGGGGCATCGATGTCTGACGGGCTTCAAGAGATTGAGTCGTGGTCCTATGTCGGCATGTTTCTGTTCTATGTAGTGACCTATGGGGTCGCCATTTTTTTCAATGCCGCCCTC
>Ga0209253_10004340_pt1 | contig 12378 bp, 12 predicted proteins | sample FrelakmetBRP12BR_FD_187145 | JGI IMG/M metagenome (GOLD analysis project Ga0209253, IMG submission 187145) | Freshwater lake sediment microbial communities from the University of Notre Dame, USA, for methane emissions studies - BRP12 BR (SPAdes)... | ecosystem: Environmental > Aquatic >...
CTCGTGCTGAAGCGGCGCCCCGCGACGCTGTTCGATTACGTGTACGACGACATCGAGTTCGCCGACTACCACAGCCATCCGGCGCTGAAGGCGCCGGTCGCCGTCTGACGCAAAGCGCCTAGCCGACGTGCCGCCGCAGGAACGCGAGCGTTCGCTCGCGCGCGAGCCTGGCGGACGCCGCGTCGAACGACCCGCGTTCGTCGCAGTTGAAACCGTGCCCGGCGTCGTAGGTGAACACTTCGACCGCCGGATGCGCCGCCGCCAGCGCGCGCACGCCGGGGAGCGGGATCATGGCATCCTGCTCGCCGAAGTGCGCCATGACCGGACAGCGGGGCGTCTCGCCGATCGCGTCGGGCATTCCGCCGCCGTAATAGGCCACCGCGCACGCCAGTCCATCCACGTGGGCGGCGGAATGCCATGCAAGAAGCCCGCCCCAGCAGTAACCGACCGCGCCGACCTTCCCGGCGGACGCCGCCACGGCACGCGCGGCGGCGATGTCCGCCAGCGCGGGCGCTGTCGCCGCACGGCCGCGCAACTCGCGTCCGCGCCCGATGTCCTCCGACGTGTAGCCCCAGTCGACGCCCTTCCGGTAACGGTCGAACAGCGCAGGCGCCACCACCAGGTAGCCGTCGGCCGCATAGCCGTCGCACACCGCGCGGATATGGCGATTCACGCCGAAGATTTCCTGGATGACGACGAGGCCTCCGCGCGGCGTTCCTGCGGGGTCGGCGCGGTACGCCGACGGCCGGAATCCGTCCGCGGATTCGAGTTCGACGATGCGGCCCATGGGTGGTTCGTTCCTGCGCGCGATGGAGGAACGCGATTGTCGCACCGTGCGTGGCGCGGTGGTGCGCCGCTACGCGGCGTGGGGATGGGCGACGACAGGCAAAAAAAAGCCCGCCGGGAGGAATTTAGCGGGCAAGGGGGATTCCGATGACCGGAGCATTGACCCACTCCGCGGGGTTCCGGGCATCCGCAGCCCGGGGCGCAAAAAACTATTCGATCAGGCGACGCTGCGCGCCGCGCTCACGCGCTCGGCCAGCTCCTCGAGCGCGGCCTGCTGCGCGCCCGTATCGTCGTCACGCTGCGCGGTCAGCGCGCCGGACGTCGCTGAGCCCGACTCGGGCCGCCAGAACTGCGAGAACTCGGGAGCAAAGGTTTCCATTTCCAGCCTCGCGACGAAATCGAATTTCTCGCCTACACCAGAGCAATTGATGTGCCAGCGATTCGACTGCGTTCATTGGTCGCCGCGTCGCGGCCGACCTTACGAGGGGAAATGCCTGCGGCGCCGTGACGCACCCATGCGCGGGCAAAGGGGCCGTCAACGACGAAGGTGTCGCAATCCACCGACGCCGCTCATGACAATAGCATTAACGCGATGATTTTGCGGGCGAAAGCCTGTCGCCGGCGCCCGACAGCGAAATGGCGCGGCGCAGCGTCACGTTTTCGCTTCTTTGAACATCGAGGGCTCGAGGCTGTGCCGCTGCAGCAGCTTGTAGAACTCCGTCCGGTTGCGCTTCGCGAGCTGCGCGGCCTGCGTGACATTTCCGCCCGTGATCTTGAGCAGACGCACCAGGTAGTCCCGTTCGAACGATTTGCGCGCTTCCTCGAACGGCACGAGCGCCGCCGCGTCCTCCTTGAGAGCGCTCTGCACGAGCGTGGCGGGGATCACGCTGGTGGTCGTCAGCGCCAGCGCCTGCTCCAGCAGGTTGAGAAGCTGGCGGACGTTGCCGGGCCAGGGTGCCGCCACCAGCATCGCCATCGCGTCGGGGGCGAGCGTCGGTACGGGCTTGCGGTAGCGCTCGGCCAGCCGGCGCAGGAAATGCCCGGCGAGCACCGGGATGTCCTCCCGGCGCTCCGACAGCGGCGGCATGCGCAGCGACACGACGTTGAGCCGGTAATAGAGATCCTCGCGGAACTGACCCGACGCCTTCTGTGCGTCCAGATCGCGATGCGTGGCCGAGATCACGCGGACGTTGACCGGGATCGCCTGCGTCGACCCGACCGGCCGGACTTCGCCCTCCTGCAAAACGCGCAACAGCTTGACCTGCAGCGGCAGCGGCATGTCGCCGATCTCGTCCAGCAGCAGCGTGCCACCGTCGGCGGCCTGGAACAGTCCCTTGTGCGCCTGCACGGCGCCCGTGAACGCGCCGCGCGCGTGGCCGAACAGTTCCGATTCGAGAAGCTCGGCCGGAATTGCGCCGCAGTTCACGGCGATGAACGGATGATCGCGGCGCGGGCTCGCGCGATGGATCGCCCGTGCGAAGAGCTCCTTGCCTGTGCCGGAATCCCCGACGATCAGCAAGCTTGCGTCGGACTCCGCGACGAGCTTGCCCTGCCGCAGCAGGTCCTCCATCACCGGGCTGCGCGTGATGATCCCTTCGCGCCACTCTCCTGGCGCGGAATCGCCGCGTCCGGCGTCGTCGCCCGACAGCTTGAGCGCGGACGCGACCTTCTGCAGCAGTTCCTGGCTGTCGAACGGCTTGGTCAGGAATCCAAACACGCCGCGCTGCGTGGCCGCCACTGCATCGGGAATCGTCCCGTGCGCGGTCAGGATCAGCACCGGAAGGCCTGCGTGTTGCCGATTGATCGCGTCGAACAGCTGCAGGCCATCGATGCCGGGCATCCGCAGGTCGGTCACGACCACGGCAGGCCTGCGCACGGCGATGGCGGCGAGTGCCGTCTCGCCGCTTTCGGCCGTACGCACCCGATAACCTGCCGACGTCAGCCGAAGGCTGATCAGCTTGAGCAGGTCCGGGTCGTCGTCGACCAGGAGAATATCGCCGGAGCTCATGAATTTCCTCGCACGTTAAGCATCATCCGCCGCCACCGCCGCCGGTACCGCCGCCGGTACCGCCACCGCTGCCGCCGCCGCCCGACCCCCCAGCGCCGCCGCCGCCGCTGCGCGCGCGCTCGCGCAGCAGGCTGCGCTCCATCTGGCGCAGCGCCTCGAGCTTCTGCAGCGCGGCGTCCGCCTTCTGCTGCTCTTCGCGCACCGCGCGCTGCCGACCGGAAATCTGCGCCTGCAGCACGAACGCGAGCTGCTTGACGGCCGGCGAGCCAGGATTGCTCTTCGACACGTTGTCGAGGAGCTGCAGCGCGCGCTGGTCGTCCTGCGGCGTCGCCCGGACAAGCGTGAACAGCACCGCGAGCCGCACCCGATTCGCATCCGTCCGCTGCCGGCCGAGCAGCGCCGTCACGTTGGTGATCTCGCGCTTCGTGTCGTCCGGACCGAGCCCGCCGTAGCGCTGCAGGTCGGCGAGCAGTGCGATGAGTTCGGCATCCTCGACTGGCCCCTCGCGAACCGCGGCCGGCGGCACCGCGACGACCGAGGGCGGCGCCGTCGCCATCGTGAATGCTCCCGGCGCAGGCACGGCGGCAGACGACGCCGCGACCGGCGGATCCGCGGCCGGCGACGGTGCCATCGGCGGCTCCACGGGCTCGATCGGCGGATACTCGACGAGCGGCGTCGGCACCTGCACGCGCTCCGGTTCGTACTCCTCCTCCGGCGTAATGATCACCGGGGGCGCGGGTGTCGCACAGGCCCCGAGCCCTGCGCAGAACACCGCGAGCGCGATGCCGCGAAACGCCGGCGTCACTGGTGCCCTCCAACGGCCAGCGGCGACCGGGCGGACCCGCCGTCCGCCGCGAGCGTTCCCGCGCCGACCGAAAGCGGCAGCCACAGCCGGAAGCGCACGCCGCGCCTGCCGTCGGCGCGGTCGAGCACCTCGATGCGCCCCGACTGCGCGAGCGCGTATTCGCGCGCGATCGCAAGCCCGAGTCCCGATCCCTTTACCTTGCCGTCGACGGGCGCCTTGCCCGAATAGAAGGAGTCGAACACCCGCTCGCGCTCGGCCGGCGCGATGCCCGGGCCCGCGTCCGACACGTCGAGCACCGCGAAACCGTCCTGCGCCGCCGCGGCAAGCTCGATGACGCCGGACCGCGGCGAGTACTTGATCGCGTTCGACAGCAGGTTGTCGACGACCGTGCGGATCTTCTCCGCGTCGCCGGTGACGACGAGCGGCGCGACCTGCGCATCGAACGTGATCATCCGCGCGAGCGCGGCGAGCTTCTGCTCGCGCAGCACCCTGCGGATCACGTCGGGCAACGCAACCGGACCGAGCGTCACCGGTTCCATCGCGCGGGTCTGGTGGTACGTGAGCAGGTCCTCGATCAGCTTCTGCAACGACAGCGTGTTCTCGCGCACGATGCGCACGATGTCCTGCTGCTCCGGCGACAGGCGGCCGCCGACGTTGTCGCGCAGGAGTTCCGCGCCCTCGCGCACGGCGGTAAGTGGCGTCTTCAGCTCGTGCGACACGTGGCGCAGGAAGCGCGTCTGCTGCTGCTCGAGCTCGTTCAGCCGCGAGCGCAGCCACTCGAGCCGCTGGCCGACGTAGCGAAGGTCCTGCGGCCCGTTGACTTCGATGGCGTGCGTGAAGTCGGCAGTGCCCATGCGGCGGATCGCCTGGTCGAGCTGGCGGATGGGGCGCGCGATCAGCACCGCGAACAGGATCGCGAGCAGCAGCGCAATCCCGACCGTCGCGAGCGCGAGGTACAGCCACTTCTCGCGGCCCTTCGCGGCGGTTTCCTGCAGGCGCTCGATCGCGCGCTGCGTGAGCTGCGCCGTCGCGTTCTGCATGCCTTGCGCGTTCTCGACCAGCGACGCATAGCCTTCGGCGAGCCCGCTCACGTGCTGCGGCGTGCGCTGTTGCGCGCCGAGTATCGCGTAGAGGCGCGCCTCGCGCTCGCGCACCTGGTCGAGCGCCGCGAGCTGCGGGTTCTCGAGGGGCAGCAGCGACAGCTGCCGGATCGTCTGCTGGAACTCCTGCCGCATCCGGCCATAGTCCTCGAGGAGCGCGGGGTCCTCGAGGATGATCTGCTGCCGCGCCAGCCGTTCGAGCGTCGTCGCCTGCTCGAACAGCAGCCGGCTCGAGCGGCCCGCCTGCGATGCCTGCAGCACTTCCTCGCCGCTTTGCGTCGCGAGCCGGTCGAGCGACAGGATGAGCTCGCCGAGCGCATAGACGAGCGGCAGGCTCACGAGGAGAAAGCCCAGCAGAATGAACTTGAGGAACGAGCGCGGGTAATACACGCGAAAAGGGCGGCGGTTATAATCGACCGCACATTATGGCACCGCCGTCCCTGCGCGGGCGTGCCGCAGGATCACCGCGACGTCCCGGCGCGACGCGATTTTTCCGTATTCCGAACCCGTCGACCGCCCCTTGGACCCCGCCGCGACTCCCGTCGAACCGGCCGTCGCGCTCATCGCGGCGGTCGCGCGCAATCGCGTCATCGGCGCCGGCAACGCGCTGCCCTGGCGGCTGCCCGAGGACCTGCAGCGATTCCGGGCGCTGACCACGGGGCACGCCATCATCATGGGCCGCAGGACCTGGGAGTCGCTGCGCCGGCCGTTGCCGGGACGACAGAACATCGTCGTCACGCGCCGCGTCGGCGTGGCGCTCGACGGCGCGGAGCCCGCGTCGTCGTTCGCGGACGCGCTCGCGCGCGTGCGCATGCCGGCGCCGGCATTCTGCATCGGCGGCGGCGAGCTCTACGCCGAGGCGCTGGCGGTCGCCGCCACGATGTACGTCACCGAGCTCGACCGCGACTTCGCGGGCGACACGCTGTTTCCCGCGTTCGACCGCGCGCAATGGCGCGAGACGGAGCGCGAGCCGCGTGTCACCGCCGATGGACTTGCGTTCGCGTTCGTCACCTACGTGCGAGCATACGCGCACACCCGCCCAGGAGCCCCCTGAACCATGTCGTCCGAACACTTCCACGTCCACGGCGCGCACGAGCACGAAGTCGAGCACAAGGCCCACACAGGCGATTCCTTCGCCGCGCGCGTGGCCGTGATGACCGCCGTCCTCGCCACGATCGGCGCGCTGATGAGCTACCAGGGCGGCGCGACGCAGAACGATGCGCTGCTCTTCAAGAACGAGGCGGCGATCAGGAAGACCGAGGCGTCGGACCAGTGGAACTTTTACCAGGCGAAGAGCAGCAAGCAGAACCTTGCCGAGCTGGGCGCGACGCTGACGACCGGCGACACCGCGGAGCGGTACCGAACCGAGGCGAAGCGCTACAACGACGAGAAGAAGGAAATCCAGAAGAAGGCGGAGGAGTTCGAGCGCGCGTCCGTCGAAGCCAACGCGCACAGCGAGGCGTCGATGCACGTGCATCACCGGTGGGCGCAGGCGACGACGCTCGTCCAGATCTCGATCGCGCTCGCCGCGATCGCGCTCCTGACCCGCCGCAAGTGGATGCTGTGGGGCGTGTACGGCGCCGCCCTCGGCGGAGGCATACTCGCAACGCTGGCGGCGCTGCACATCTGACGCCCCGCGCCGACGCGCGCGGCTACCAGATCCCGATGTGGATGCCGAACCGCCGGTGCAGGTCGGTGCGCGCCTCGATCGCCGCATCGCTCATCGTCGTGCGATTCCGGCGCGTGGCCAGCCAGTCGCAAAGCCGCGCGTGCAGGTCGGCGCGGACGCGATCCATCCCCGGCGCCGCCCCCAGGTCGCGCAGCTCGAGCGGGTCGCGCGCGAGGTCGAACAGCTGCGGCCGGAATCCCTGCCACGCCACGTACTTCCACTCCGCCGTGCGCACCATCGTGCCCCGGCATTCGCCCGCGCGGCGGCCGAGCACGAGGCGCGCCCGGCGGAAGCTGTAGTCGAGTTCGCTGTACACCGCGTCGCGCCACGCGCCGGGCGCCTCTCCGCGCAGCAGCGGCAGCAGGCTGCGTCCCTCGCAGCGATACGGGGCTTCGCCACCGCCCAAGGCCGCGAGGATCGTGGGCACGACGTCGACGGCCTCGACGAAACGTGCGTCGCGGCGGCCGCGCGTCGCATCGGCGCGCTCGTCGGGATCGACGACGATGAACGGCACGCGCACGACCTCGTCGTGGAACAGTTCCTTCTCGCCCAGGCCGCGGTCCCCCAGGAACTCGCCGTGGTCGGCCGTGAACATGACGAGCGTATCGCGCAGGCGCCCGTCGGCCTCGAGCGCCGCCATGAGGCGCCCGACGTGCGCGTCGACCTGCGCGACCAGGCCCATGTACGCGGGGCGCACGTGCCGCGCGACGTCCTCGCGGCCGAAGCTCTGGCACTCGTCGTGGCGCCGGTACGCCCGCATGACCGGATGCTCGTCGGCGGTCCCGTCCTGCGGGCCATGCACGATCGGGCCGGTGTCCGCGCCGCGGAACATCGCGTGATACGGCGCCGGCGCGAGATAGGGCCAGTGCGGCTTCACGTACGACAGGTGCAGCACCCACGGCGCGTCGCGCTGCGCGCGGATCCAGTCGAGCGCGACGTCCGTCATGTAGGCAGTCTCCGAATGCGCTTCGGCGACGCACGCAGGCAGGTGCGCATTGCGCAGCTGCCATCCGGAGACGACCCGGCCGCCGTCGGCGGCGGCGATCACGTGCTCGTGCCACGGGTCCGCGCCCGCGTACCCGCGCGCGCGGAGCCAGTCCGCGTAGCCGGATTCCGGCCCGGGAGGCAGGTGGCCGTCGTAGCGATCGACCTCGACGAAGCCGCCGGCGCGCAGCCGCACGCCGCGCGGCGAGTCCGGCGCGATGCCGAACCGGGCGAGGCCGTCGTCGTCGGGCATTACGTGCGTCTTCCCGGCGAGCGCGACGCTGCGTCCGATCTCGTGCACGTAGTCGCCGAGCGTGGGTTCCGCGATCGACAGCGGCACGCGGTTCCACGTCGCGCCGTGCGACGTCACGTAGCGGCCCGTGTAGTACGACATCCGCGACGGACCGCAGACCCCGGACTGCACGTAGGCGTGGTCGAACACGACGCCGCGCGCCGCGAGCGCGTCGATGTGCGGCGTGGGCACCCGCCCGCCGTAGCACGACAGGTGGTCGCGCCGCAGCTGGTCGCACATGATGAACAACACGTTGCGGACGGCACTCATCGTCGGTCTTCGGAGCCAGGGGCGCTGCGCGTGCGGCGCAGCGCGAATTTGGCGATAATGACGGTTTAGCCGCGCACGGGCAACGCACGGCGACATCCTTGGCCGGGATGACGGAACTGGTAGACGTAGCGGACTCAAAATCCGCCGGTAGCGATACCGTGGGGGTTCGATTCCCCCTCCCGGCACCACCATGGGGTCAGACCCGAATTTTCGGGCGATGCCTTCTGCTGACCCTCGGTCGCGTCCGGAAATTCGAGTCTGAACCCGTTTGCGCAGTGATCGCATGCGCGCCCCGCGGCATGGCACGCGCAGCCACAGGCGGTTCCGGCTGTCTTCGTGGCCATAGCGGGCGTCGCGCACCAGCGCGTCGACCAGCAGCACGCCGAGACCGCCGATGGGCGCGATCCAACCTCGCGGGCGTGCGCGCGCGGGTCGACGGACACCGCCGCCAGCGGATCGAAGGATGGGGCCGAATCCTCGTAGAGCAGCGCCCCGTCGTCCCCGTCCATCGACGGCGAGACGTGAATTGGCGCCTCGGCGTCGCCACGATGGTCGTGGACGACAGTTTTGGTGAACAGATCCTCGATGATGCGCGTCAGGCGCAGCCGATCTTCGGTGCCGATCCCGCGTTCTCGCCAGAAGCACTCAACGGACAGCGTCATTTCGGCTAGCATTGTCATGGGTGCCGGGACGCCGCGGTGTTCGGGAGGCTTCAGCGGACGTCGTGACGGCTGCGAAAGCGCCGCGATTGATTGCGCAAGCCTGTCGGCGGGGATGGGGATGCCGAAAGGTGTTCGGACTCTACGTGCACGCGCCGGCCCGCCAGGCGCGCTTCGGGGAGGAACACAATATGCCTGGTTCCGTTTCGCATCTTTGCAGGGTGTCGCTGGGAGTGCTCGCGCTGGTCGTGTCGGCCGCGACGCTCGCCGCCGAGATTGGCCAGCTGAAATCCGCCAAGGGCGACGTGTGGATCGAGCGCAGCGGGGCGCGCCTTCCCGGCGCCGTCGGCACCCGTGTCCAGACGGCCGACGTCGTCAAGACGGGCGCGGATGGCTCCGTCGGCATGGTGATGATCGACAACTCGCTGTTGTCGATGGGCCCCAACAGCGTGCTGTCGCTCGACCGGCTCGACTACGACGCAACCACGCAGCGGGGCCAATTCGACACGTCGCTTTCGAAGGGGTCGCTCAGCGTGGTCTCGGGACGCATCGCCAAGCAATCGCCGGACGCGATGTCCGTCCGTACGCCCTCCGCGATTCTCGGCGTCCGCGGAACCGAATTCGTGGTCGGTGCCGATGAATGAGTCCAGTGCGTGGCTCCGCCGCGCGCTTTGCGTAGCGGCGGCCATGTCGCTGCTCGGCGCGTGCGCCCAGAAGGGCACGACCGTAATCCTGCTGCCCGCGCAGCACGGGGCGACGGCCGCCGTCGCGGTCAAGCAGGGCGAAAAGGAGGTCGTGCTCGACCAGCCGTATGCCGCAGTGAAGCCCTCGGCGCAGGGCCTCGAGCCCTATCGGTCGAATCCGCAGGAGGTGGAGGCGAAATTCGGCCCGGCGCTTGCGGCGATGCCCGGCCGCCCGGCGTCGTTCACGCTCTATTTCGTCGAAGGCAAGGACGAGTTCTCCGCGGAGTCGAAGCCGCTCGTCGACGCCGTGTTTTCCGAAATCGCGAAGCGTCCGGTCCCCGACGTGGTCGTGACCGGCCATACCGACACCGTCGGCAGCGACCGGACGAACGACGCGCTCGCGCTACAACGCGCGGAAATAGTTCGCTCCGAGCTCATCCGGCGCGGCGTGGCTCCGGACAACATCACGGTAATCGGACGCGGTAAACGCGAACTGCTGGTGCAGACTGCCGACGGCGTCGCGGAGCCGCGGAACCGGCGGGTCGAGATCCTCGTCCGCTAACGACTCGCTGCGGTTGCCGGACCGTTCCACCGCACGGCCAGCACCGTCAGGTCGTCGGCCGCTTCTTCCCTGCCGGCAAACGAGTCGACGCTCTTCACTAATGCGGCGACGAGCGCCCGAGGTGCGATCTCCGTACTGGCGCATCCTGCGAGCAGCGTCTGCAAGCGCGCGCCGCCGTAGAACGCGCCCGTGCGGTCACGCGCTTCGGTCACTCCGTCGGTGACGAGACACAGCACTTCGCCACGGCGCATCTGGTGCTGTCCCGCCCTATAGCAAAACCCGTCGACGGCGCACAGCGGCGGGCCGTCGCCGTCGGACAGTCGCATGAGCGCCGCCGAGCCGGGTTGCAGCACATACGGGTTGTCATGGCCCGCGTTGCAGTAGGTGAGTTCCCCGGTGTCGAGGTCGAGGATCGCCGCGAACGCCGTGACGAACAGCGCCTCCGGGTTGTCGCGCGACACCTCGTCATTGGCGGCCGACATGAGCGCGCCGACGTCGGCGCCGGACATGCGCAGCGTCGCGCTCTTGTAAAGCGCCTTGCTGATCGCCATGAAGATGCTGGCCGACAGTCCCTTGCCGGCAACGTCGCCGATCAGCAGGAACAGCCGGCACTCGTCGAGCATGAAATAGTCGTAGAGATCGCCGCCCACTTCGCGCGCGGGAACCATCATCGCGGCGAGGTCCAGCCGGGAATCGTCGCGAAGCAGGTCGGCGTGCGGCAGCATCCCGGTCTGGATCCGCTTGGCCGCGTCGAGTTCGCCGGCCACGCGCGCTTCGCGCTCGCGTTGGCGTTGCACCTGCAATTCGAGGGCCTTGCGCCTCCGGTCGGCCTCCGCGAGCGCCAGCGCAAGCAGCGCGGCGAAAAGCAGCGCGAGACCCAGTGCCGGCGTCACGGCATCGAGCAGCCAGCGCTGGGTTCGAAACGCGACGAATCCGACACCCATCGGCAGGAGCATGCTGCCGACGCCGAGCAGCACGGCGCGCCTCGGCGGCCAGACGGGGGTCGCGAGGATCAGCAGCGATCCCGCCGCGACGAACAGCGTGACCTCGTAGGCGCTCGCCCAGCGCGGCCGCGTGAGCAGCGTTCCGTCGTAGAGATTCTCGAGCACCTGCGCGTGGATTTCAGCGCCCGGCATCGAGGAGCCGAGTGGCGTGTTCTGATAATCGACGAGCCCGAGTCCGGTCGTCGCGACCACGACCAGCTTCTGTCGCAGTCGTTCGGGATCGACGCGCCCATCGAGGACGTCGACCGCGGCGACAAATCGGCGCGGATCCCGCGGCGCGTAATACGGGCGCACGGCGCCGTCCTTCTCGGTGGACGCGATGAAATCGCCGACGGCGATCCCGCGCACGGCCGTGCCGTTCATCAGCAGGCGCAGCGACGGCGACCTCAGCGCAACGCGCAGCATCTCGATCGCGAGCGCAGGTGCGAGCGTGCCACCGACATCGAACACGAGTGGAACGCGCCGGACCACGCCGTCCGATAGGTCGACCGAGAGCAGCCCGTGGCCGGCCGCCGCACGGTCCAGCACGTCGATACTGGTGGTGACGGCCGCGTAGCGCGTGACGCCCGTCGTCGCATCGGCGTCGGTACCCTGAACGACAAACGGTGGCGCCCGCAGCGTCATCCCTGTCGCTTCGTGCGACCCTGCGATCCCCAGCACGGAGGGGGTTGCCGCGAGCGCCCGCGCGAGTTCTTCGTCGTGTGACGGCAGCGCGGCGAGCTGACCGGCGAGCGCCGGCACCTGGTACTCGGCGAGCTCGAGCAGATGCTCGGGCGACAGGCGATCGGGTTCCGGCATCAGCAGGTCGATGCCGATCGCGGCCGGGCCGTGCCGGGCGATCTCGCGGACCAGCCGGGCAAGCGTCGTCCGCGGCCACGGCCACTGCCCGAGCGCCGCGAGGCTCCTTTCTTCGATCTGCACGACAACCGCCGGCATGGACTCCGCGTGGCGCGGCACGAGCGCCTGATAGACGTCGAAGCCCGCCGCCTGGAGGCGGCCGTTCCAGGATTCAGCCAGCGCGATCGCCACGGCCAGCGCGGCGAGGATCGCGACGCCGGTGGCCCGGATACGCCGGGTCGCGCGGGCGGCCGGGTCCGCTGCCCGGAGACGACTCACAAATCGATTTCCATTCCGTCGTACGCCGTGGTGACGAGCAGCGGCGCCCCGGAACGCGTGATTTCCTCGTAGCGTCGCGTGTCGGCGAGGACATTGGCGATCGTCTCGTCGCTGAACGCGGGCTCGTGGTGAAACAGGCACAGGTGCCGCGCCCCGGCCCGCTGGCACAGGTCGACACCGACGACGTTGCTCGAATGACCCCAGTCCGCCTTGACTGAGATCGCTTCGGCGAGCGAATACATCGCGTCGAATACGACGACGTCGGCGTCACGGAAGAACTCCACGAAACCGTCCGTCTCCGCGGCATCGACGAGCGTGTGTTCCGAGTCGGTGGTGTAGACGACCGACCGGCCCTGCGACTCGAAGCGGTAACCGTAGGAATCCCCCGCGTGTCGCTGCAGCTTTGGCGTCACCGCCATGCCTGCGACATCGTGGCGGCG
>Ga0209253_10004341_pt1 | contig 12376 bp, 10 predicted proteins | sample FrelakmetBRP12BR_FD_187145 | JGI IMG/M metagenome (GOLD analysis project Ga0209253, IMG submission 187145) | Freshwater lake sediment microbial communities from the University of Notre Dame, USA, for methane emissions studies - BRP12 BR (SPAdes)... | ecosystem: Environmental > Aquatic >...
AACACGCGACAGGACTTGAGATCCGCGAGCTTGGTCGTGCAGGTGAGCTTGGTCGCGGCAGCGAGCTCGGCCGCGTCGGTCTCGAGCGTGCTGTCGTGGCCCCGACGTAGTTCGTCGACTCGCGAAGCCTTGACGTCGAAACCGACGGTCGTGAAGCGCTTGCCGAACTCGACGGCGAGCGGCAACCCGACGTAGCCGAGGCCAATGACACCGATGCGGAGGTTGCGGAGGTTGAAGCGTGGCATGGGGAGAAAAGCAAGGATAAGAAAAAGGGGTTAATGATCAGGGGGTCGGGGGTAGTGAAGAACCGGCCAGGCACTTATTTCTGCTATTCCGCCAAGGATGCCACAGGAAGGCAGGCGGGAATGAGACAGGCATCAAACTGCCACAGCTGGCGGCACTGCCTCGAATGCCACGACGCCAGACCCCTCCGCCACGACCCCCTACCCCCTGATCACTACCCCCTTTTCCTGTTTCCGTCCTGCCGTTGCCTACAGCAGGTACAGCACCGCCCACAGCCCCACCCCCGTCATCACCACGAAGTACGGCAGCGCCATCCAGATCATGCGCAGGTAGCCGAGGCGGATGAGGGGCGCAAGCGTCGAGGTGAGCAGGAACAGGAACGCCGCCTGGCCGTTCGGCGTGGCGACGCTCGGGATGTTGGTGCCGGTGTTGATGGCGACTGCGGCCATCTCGAACTGCTCCCGCGACACCAGCCCCTGCAGCAGCGCCGCCTTCAGCTCCGTAATGTAGATCGAGGCCACGAATACGTTGTCGCTGATCGCTGACAGCGCGCCGGTGGCGACGTACAGGAGGCCCGCCTGGGTTCGCCCCTCGTGGGCGAGCACCTCGCGCATCAGGGGCTCGAACAGGTGCTGGTCGTGGATGCCGGCGACGATCACGAAGAACACGACCAGCAGCGCCGTGAACGGCAGCGCGGACTCGAACGCCTTGCCAATGCGCTGCTCCTCGACGATGCCGGTGAAGCTGGTCGCGAGGATGATCACGAGCAACCCGATCAGGCCGACCTCGGCCACGTGGAATGCGAGGCCGAACACCAGGATCGCCGCCACCAGCGCCTGCGCAATCAGCACCTGCCGGTCGCGCGGCGTGGCCCTGGCGGCCATGTGCTCGCTGTGATCGCGCAGCACCTCCCGCACCGCCGCCGGGAGCCCGGCGCCGTAGCCGAATAGCCGGAACCGCTCGAGCGCCCAGCAGGTCGCGAGGCCGGCGATCGCGACCGGCACCGACACCGGCGCGACCTTCACGAAGAACTCGACGAAATTCCACCCCGCCTGCTCGGCAATCAGCAGGTTCTGCGGCTCGCCCACCTGAGTCATGACGCCGCCGATCGCCGTGCCGACCGCGCCGTGCATCATGAGGCCCCGCAGGAAGGCCCTGAACTGCTCGAGATCCTCGCGGTGGGGCGCGCGAACGGCCGCGTCGTGCGTGGCGTCGTGCGCCTCGTCGTGCGGCTTGCCCGAGGCGACTCGGTGGTACACCTCGTAGAAACCGGCGCCGACGGTGACCGCGACCGCGACGACCGTGAGCGCATCGAGGAACGCCGACAGCAGCGCAGAGACCGCGCAGAAGAGCACCGCCAGCATGGGCGGCGACCGCACCCTGAGCAGCAGCCGCGTGAAGACGTAGAGCAGCAGGTCCCGCAGGAAGTAGATGCCCGCGACCATGAAGACCAGCAGCAGGATCACGGGCACCGCCCCGAGCACCTCGCGGTACACGCCCTCGGCAGTCGTGAGCCCCATGAGGACGGACTGGATCGCGAGCAGGCCACCCGGCTGCAGCGGGTAGCAGCGCAGCGCCATGGCGAGCGTGAAGATGAACTCCGCGAGCAGCACCCAGCCGGTGACGGCCGGCCCCGCCAGGACCAGGAGCAGCGGGTTCACGACCAGGAACCCGACCACGACGAGCTTGTACCAGCCGGGCGCGTGGCCCAGGAAGTTGCGTACGAACGCCTGCGACAGCGTCGTGGTCACGACACCTGCTCGAAGCTGCGCCACAGGGTCCTGCCCCCGCTCGCCTTGTCCAGCGCGGCGAGACGGCGCTCGTGCGCGGCCTCCTCCTCCTCGCTCGCCTTGCGGACGACCAGCTCGCCGCGCGGCCGCTTCGCCCGCTTCGCCTTCGCCTGCTTCGCTTCGGCCTGCTCTCCCTCGCCGAGCCCGAGCGCGCCCTGCCCGCCCGTCATCGCGAGGTACACCTCGAGCAGCAGGTCGGCGTCGAGCAGCGCGCCGTGCAGCTCGCGGTGCGAGTTGTCCACCGAGTAGCGCTTGCAGAGCGCGTCCAGCCCGTTGCGCTGGCCGGGGTGCATCTGCCGGGCCATCGGCAGCGTGTCGAGCACGAGGCACTGCTCCGCGATCGTGACCTTCGGCCCGGGCAGCAGCGCGAGCTCCGCGTCGAGGAACGTCACGTCGAACGGAGCGTTGTGGATGACGAGCTCGGCTCCGCGGATGAACTCGAGCAGCTCGCCCGCGATCTCCGCGAACCGCGGCTGTCCCTTCAGGAACTCCTCGGTCAGGCCGTGAACCTGCAGCGCGCCCGCGTCGATCTCGCGGTCCGGCCAGAGGTAGCGCTGGAAGAGCCGACCGGTCCTGCGGCGGTTGACGACCTCGATGCAGCCGATCTCGATGATGCGGTGGCCGAGTTCAGGCTCGAGACCCGTGGTCTCGGTGTCGAGGACGACTTGACGCATTACGGCCTCACCGCCTCCGCGAGCGCCGCCACCACCTTCGCCTGCTGCTCCTCGGTCAGGTACGGGTGCATCGGGAGGCTGATGACGCGGCGTGCAGCCGCCTCGGACAGTGGAAAGCGGCCCACGGGCTGGTCGAGGTAGGCGAACACCGGCTGCTCGTGCAGCGGCACGGGATAGTGCACGGCAGTGGGGACGCCCGCGGCCTTCATGCGCGTCTCGACCACGTCGCGCCGGTCCACCTCGACCGTGTACTGAGCGAAGACGCAGGTGTTGAAGGGCTCGACGCAGGGCGGCCGCACTGCACCGTCCGTCCCGAAGGCCTCACGGATGAGTCGCTCGTAGCTGGCCGCGACCCGGGCGCGCGCGGCCACCTCGTCGTCGAAGATCTCCATCTTCGCCAGCAGCACCGCCGCCTGGATCGAATCGAGCCGGCCCGTGAGGCCGAGCCGCGGGTGGTGGTAGCGGCGGTCCTGCCCGTGCACGCGGATCTCGCGCATCAGCTTCGCGAGGCCGTCGTCGTCGGTGAAGAGCGCGCCGCCGTCGCCGTAGCAGCCCAGCGGCTTCGACGGGAAGAACGACGTGGCGCCGATGAGCGACAGCGCGTTCGAGCGCCGCCCCTTGTAGGTCGCGCCGAAGCTCTGCGCCGCGTCCTCGATCACCGGCAGCCCGTGCCTCGAGGCGATCGCGTTGATGGCATCGAAGTCCGCGCACTGGCCGTAGAGCGACACCGGCATGATCGCACGCGTGCGCGGCGTGATCGCGGCCTCGAGCTTCGCGGGATCGAGGTTCCAGGTGCGCGGGTCGATGTCCACGAACACCGGGCGCGCCCCGATGAGCGCGATCATCTCGGCGGTGGCGAAGAAGGTAAATGGCGCCGTGATCACCTCGTCGCCCGGCGCGACGTCGAGCGCCATGAGCGCGATCAGGAGCGCATCCGTGCCGCTCGAAACGGCGACGCAGTGCTTCGTCCCGCAGTAGCGGGCCAGCACCTGCTCGAGCTCGGCCACTTCCGGTCCCATCACGTACTGGCCGTGCTCGAGCACGCGCGCGATCCGCGCGTCCACCGACGGCTTGATGCGGCGGTACTGGGTCTTGAGGTCGATGAAGTCCATGGTGGTTGGAGCGGGCGTTTGCGGTGCGTCCAAGGCTACCGGAAATAGAGCCAAAACCGGAGAGCGGATAGTGACTAGCGGATAGTAAGAAAAGAGGCTCTGGCTCTTACTATCCGCTATCCGCTAGTCACCATCCGCTTCCTGCGATGCGCTAACCGCTGGTCATTAACCGCTTTCCCCTCCGGCCTGCTCATCCACCCCCCGGTTCGCGAGTTCGTCCGCCCGCTCGTTGCCCTCGTGCCCCGAGTGGCCGCGCACCCAGTGCCAGTGCATCTCGTGGCGCAGGATCTCCTCCTCGAGGCGGACCCAGAGATCGGCGTTCTTCACGGGCTTGCGGTCGGCGGTCTTCCAGCCGCGCTTCTTCCACTGCGGCAGCCACTCGGTGATGCCGTTACGCACGTACTGCGAATCGGTGTAGAGCTGCACCTTGCAGTGGCGCTTGAGCGCGGCGAGGGCCTCGATCGCGGCGGTGAGTTCCATGCGGTTGTTCGTGGTGTGCGGCTCGCCGCCCCAGAGCTCGCGCTCGTGCCCGCCCGACACGAGCCACGCACCCCAGCCGCCGGGTCCCGGGTTGCCGCGGCAGGCGCCGTCCGTGTAGATCCTGACCTCGGTCACGCCACGTTTCTCGTGGTCGGCTCCGCGGCGCCGACGGACACCACGCGCGCGCGCTGCCAGACGGGCCGGATAGGCGTGAGCGCGCGCACGCGCTTGCGCGCCTTGAGGAGGTACGCGCCCGCGAGCGGCGCCATGAGTTCGGGTCCACGGCGCTCGAACCAGCTCGCCGGGTCGGCACTGCGACGCCTGCGCCACGGCGCGACGAACAGGAACCGCCGCGACAGCACGATCTCGAACCCGAGCAGGCGCAGCCAGTCGCGGATGCGCCCTTCGCCGAGCAGTCGCACGGCGTGCGGCAGGAAACGCCCGCGCGAAATCCGGTTGCGCAGCCCCCAGGGGCCGAGCGGACTGAATCCGCAGATGGCGACCTGGCCTTCGCCCATCAGCACGCGCTCGACCTCGCGGAGGATCTCGTGCGGATTCGACGCGTGCTCGAGCGTGTGCGGCAGCAGCACGCCCTCGATGCTGCCGGTCGCAATCGGCAATGCGTCGTACTGCGCACGGATCGTGCCCGGACCCTGTGCGTCGGGCGCTATGAGCCAGTGATGCTGGGCCCGCGCGGACGCCGCAAGCTCGGCGCCCTCTCCCCAGCGGCCCACTTGCAGCATCTCGAAACCGACGACGTCCGTGAGCGCCTCGGCGAGCAGGCGCGCCTCGAATTCGAGCACTGCGCGTCCGGGCGGCGAGCAGAACCAGTCGCTGGCGGAAACGTCGTTCATCGGCGGCAAGGATAGCGGCAAAGACGTCGATTCCGTTCGAAATTCGTGAGACATATTCTGGATATTTCCGCCACGAACGGGTCTAATACGCGCGCCCGGACTCATGGCCGTCATTGGCGGGGGTCGCAGATGCTCGAAGTGAACCCGGTGCGGGCGTTTTCGGACAACTACATCTGGCTGATCCGCGCGCCGGCCGACCCGGGCGCCGCAGTGGTAGTGGATCCGGGACAGGCCCGACCGGTGGACGCCGTGCTCGAGCAACGTGGACTCAGGCTCCATGCGATCCTCGTCACGCACCACCACCCGGACCACGTCGGGGGAGTGGCGGAACTCGCGGCGAGTCACGGGGCCAGGGTCTTCGGACCGGCCCGAGAACGCATGCCCTGCGATGCGCAAACACTCGATGACGGAGACCATGTCCGCCTTGCAGAACTCGGCCTGGAATTCCTGGTGATGGCACTGCCCGGACACACGCTTGGGCACATCGCCTACTTCGGTCACGGCGCGCTCTTCTGCGGCGATACGCTCTTCAGCGGCGGCTGCGGCCGCCTGTTCGAGGGTACGCCCGCGCAGATGCTCGGCTCCCTCGATCGCATCGCCGCCCTGCCCGACGAGACGCGCATCTACTGCGCGCACGAGTACACGTTCGGCAACCTGAAGTTCGCGGCCAGCGTCGAGCCGGGCAACGCCGACGTGATCGGCGCGCTCGAGGCCACGCGGGCATTGCGCGAGCGGGACGGCATCACGGTACCGTCGGAACTCGGGCGCGAGCGCAGGTTCAACCCGTTCCTCCGCTGCCGCGAACCCGCGGTCCGCAGCGCAGCCGAGGCCCACGCACGGAGACCCTTGCCGGAACCGTCCGACGTGTTCGCCACCGTACGTTCCTGGAAGGACGGGTTCCGCTGATGCGCCGCCTGTTCGCACGCATTGCACCGCTCGCCCTGCTCGGGCTTGGGCTCGCGCTCGCCGGCTGCAGTTCCACCCGCACGAAGGACGACTACTCCAGCCTGCCGCCGTCGGCCGCCCACCCGGCCGGCAAGGCCCACCCGGATGAGCCGCCCGGCCAGGTACCGCCGCCACTCGAAAGCTTCCAGCAGTTGCCGCCGGACCAGTACGCGGACCTCCTCGACCGCGTGCGTGCGGGATACGCGCTCACCGACGTGCAGCACTACGGCGTGGACCGCGAGGTCGAAGGCTATCGGGCGAAGCCCGAGTTCCTGGACCGCACCTTCCGCCGCGGATCGCGCTACCTGCACTACATCGTGACCGAACTCGAGCGGCGCGGGATGCCGCTCGAACTCGCGCTGCTGCCGGTGGTCGAGAGCGCGTTCAACCCCGTCGCCTACTCCCGCAGCCGTGCGGCCGGCCTGTGGCAGTTCATTCCCAGCACGGGCAAGCACTACGGCCTCACGCAGAACTGGTGGATCGACGATCGGCGCGACGTGCGGCACTCGACCATGGCGGCGCTCGACTACCTGCAGTACCTGAACCGCTACTTCAATGGCGACTGGTACCTGGCGATCGCCGCATACAACGGCGGCGAGGGCACGGTGAGCGCCGCGATCCAGCGCAACGCCGCGGCCGGCCGGCCCACCGACTTCTTCAGCCTGGACCTGCGAGCCGAGACCCGCGATTACGTGCCGAAGCTGCTCGCGATCCGCCGCATCGTGGGCAACCCGGCCGCCTACGACCTGCAGTTCGCGCCGATCGCGAACCAGCCGTATTTCGGTGCGGTGGACCCGGGCCGGCAGATCGACCTCGGCGAGGCGGCGACGCTCGCGGGTATCTCGCGCGACGACATGTTCGCGCTGAACCCCGAGTTCAACCGCATGACCACGCCGCCCAACGGGCCCCACGAGCTGCTGCTGCCCGTAGAGGCCGTCGAGCTCTTCCGGCTGGCCCTGCTCACGGAGGAAGGCGTGGCGCGTGTCGCCGTGACCGCCGTGGCGCCCCCGACCACCACGACGCACAAGGTGTTGCGCGGCGAGACACTGAGCGCGATCGCGCGCCGCCACGACGTGTCGATCGAGGAGATCCGTGCAGCGAACGGGCTCCACGGCTCGACGATCCATCCGGGCGAAACGCTGCGCATCCCGGGCGCCGGACCGGCGAGCGCGATGCCCGCCGAGGTCGCTGCACCGCGCGAGGAGCTCGCAGCACAGCTCCCCGAGCACCAGAAGGCCGCGCCGCAGCAGCGGTCGTCGTCGCAGGTCCACGTGGTCAAGGCCGGCGACTCGCTGTGGGCCATCGCGCGGCGCTACGGCGTGACCGTCCCGTCCCTCGCCGCGGCCAACGGCATGAGCCCGGATGGCGCGCTCACACCGGGCACCCGCCTCGAGATCCCGGGTGGCTCGCGTGGCGGCTCGTCGGGCTCGCGCGAGACCACGCGCATGACCTACCAGGTGCGGCGCGGCGATACGCTCTCGGAGATCGCCGACAAGTTCAACGTGTCCGTGCGCCAGCTCACGACCTGGAACGGGCTGCGCCAGTCCGCGCCGCTGCGCACGGGCCAGCGACTCGTCGTCTATACCGACCCGCACCGGGTCGACGGAGGTTGACCCGGTGGCATTCCTTTCCGGCAAGCGCGCCCTGATCGTCGGACTCGCCACCGAGCGTTCCATCGCGTACGGCATCGCGGCCGCGATGCGTCGCGAGGGCGCGGAGCTCGCCTTCACCTACCAGGGCGACCGGCTGAAGGACCGCGTGGTGGCGATGGCCGCGGAATTCGGCTCCAGCCTGGTGCTGCCGATGGACGTCGCGAGCGACGCGGAAATCGACCAGGCATTCTCGAAGCTGCGCGAGGCCTGGGACACGCTGGACATCCTGGTGCACTCGGTGGCGTTCGCGCCGCGGGAGCAGCTCACGGGCGGCTACCTCGACAGCGTCACGCGCGAGGGCTTCCAGGTGTCGCACGACATCTCGAGCTACAGCCTCGCCGCGCTCGCCAAGGCGGCGCGGCCCATGATGCTCGGGCGCCCCGGCGCCATCGTCACGATGAGCTACCTCGGCGCCGTGCGCTCGATACCGAACTACAACGTGATGGGCGTGGCGAAGGCCAGCCTCGAGGCGAACATGCGGTTCCTGGCGGCCGACCTCGGCCCGCTGGGCATCCGGGTGAACGCGATCTCGGCAGGCCCGATCAAGACGCTCGCCGCGGCCGGCGTCGGCGGCTTCCGCAAGATGCTGAGCCACGTCGCGGCGCTCACGCCGCTCAAGCGCAACGTCACGATCGACGAAGTGGGCAACGCCGCGGCGTTCCTGTGCTCGGATCTCGCCTCGGGGATCACGGGCGAAGTGCTGTACGTGGATGCCGGGTACAGCCACGTCGGCATGTCGTTTCCGGAGAACGGCAAGTCTGATTAGCGGTTAGTGACTAGCGGATAGCGGATCACTTTCCCGCGACCGCAAGGTCCAGGCCGGCGTTCTACTCGAACACCTGCTCGTTCAGCTTGATCTTCGCGGTGCGCCGGAGTTCCTGCTCGTAGGCGGAGAACTCGGCCCTGGCCGCAGCGCCGGACGCCTTCTGCGCGACCTGCCTGAACTGCAGCGCGGCGTCCGGCCCGGATGGCGCCGTACCGGCGCGCACCGCGGTCACGACGAACACAGCGACGTCTCCGCTCGCGAGCGCCGCCGTCCCGCCGGTGGCCTTGCCGGGCGCAGGCCGGGCAGCGGTGAACACGGCCTTGATCAGCGCGGGCTCGACACCCTCCGCGGTCCTGCCGATGGTCGAAGGCCCGGCCGGCGCGACGCCCGATTCCTTTGCAACGTCGGCGAAAGCCGCGCCGCCCGTGATCTTCGCGGCGGCCGCGAGCGCCGCGGCCTCCGCCGCCTTGCGCGCACCCTGATCGCGCAGGCTCGCCTCGACCTCGGTCCGCACCTCGTCCAGGGACCGCCGTGCGGCCGGCTTGTAGTCCGTGACCCGGACGACCACTACGTCGTCGTCGGTGACGTTGATGGCAGGGCTGTTCTGGCGCTCCTGCAGCACCTCGTCGCTGAAGACCGCGTCGATCACCTTGCGGTTGCCCGCGAACGGCCCGCCGCCCTGCCGGGTGTAGCCCTCCACGGTCGCGAGCGCCAGGCCGTGCTTCTTCGCCACGCTGTCGAGCTCGCTCAGCGAGGCGAACGCGTCGTCCGCGAGCTGCTGCGACTTCTCGTAGAAGAGCGACTGCGCCTGCTCGCTGCGGTAGTCGGCCTCGAGGTCGGCGCGGACCTCGTCGAAGGTGCGCTGGTGCGCCGGCTGCACGTCCTCGAGGAGGATGACGTGGTAACCGAACTGGGTCTTCACCGGCCCGGCGATCTCGCCCTTCTGCATCTTGAACAGCGCTTCCGCGAATGGCTGCACGTAGCTTTCCCTGGTCGCCCAGCCGAGGTCGCCGCCCTGGGTCTTCGAGCCAGGATCGTCGGAGTTGTCGCTGGCGAGCTTGCCGAAATCCTCGCCGGCCTTCGCCTTTGCCAGGACCTGCTCGGCTTTCTTCTTTGCCGCCGCGTCATCCGTGCCCGACTCAATGAGGATGTGCCTCGCCCGGCGGCGCTCGGCGTCCAGGTAGCGCTCGGCGGCGACCTGGTCGTAGTACTGGTGCAGCGCCTCGTCCGTGACCGCGACCGTCGCCGCGACATCAGCCGCCTTGAGCTCGACGTACTGCAGCGTCACCGTCTCCGGCGTCACGAACTTGGTCGGGTTGGCCTCGTAGTACGCCTGCACCTGCGCCGGCGTGACCGGGACCTGTGCAGCGAACGGCGCGGTGGCGATGGTGTAGGCATCGATGTCGCGGGTCTCGCCCTCGAGTGCGATGCGACGCCCGACCTCGCCCGGCGTCGCGAAGGCCGAGATGCCGATGCCGTTGCTCAGCTGCCCGATCTCGATGTCGCGGCGGAACTCCGCCTCGAACTGCGGCTCCGTCTGGCCCTGTGCGCGCAGCAGCGCCGCGTAGCGGTCGCGCGAGAACTTGCCATCCACCTGCAGCGCCTGGATAGCCTCGATCTGGCGCGCGATGTCCACGTCGCTCACGCGATAGCCCATCGCGGTAGCGTGCTGGATCATCACCTCGCGGCCCACGAACTCGTCGAGCAGCTTCTTCTGCTCGGCCTTCACGACCGCCTCCGGCAGCTCGTTGCGGGCGGCTTGCTGCAGCTCGGTCTGGCGCTGCTGCCAGGCGCTGCGCACCCGCTCGACGGGGATGCTCTCGCCGTTCACCTTGGCGGCGGCGGCGGTCGGACCGGACTCGAAGCGGATGCCCCAGAATACGAACACGACGGCGATGGCGCCGAGGAACAGCGCGGCGAACCAGCCGGAAATCTTGTCACGGATCTTCTGCAGCATAGGAAGTGACTATCGGTTAGCGGTTAGCGGTTGGTGGCCGGAGGGGCCCTCGGCCCATTCCCGGCCCATTCTTCGTTGCGGCCGTCTTTATACAAGAAAGCCCGCTGCTGCGGGCTCTCTTCGACATCGAAAGTTGGCGGAGTGGACGGGACTCGAACCCGCGACCCCCGGCGTGACAGGCCGGTATTCTAACCAACTGAACTACCACTCCGCGTTTGTCTGGTGGGTGCTGAGGGGATCGAACCCCCGACCTACGCCGTGTAAAGGCGTCGCTCTCCCAGCTGAGCTAAGCACCCGCGCCCCCTGGGTAGCTCGCTAGTTTAGGGCATCTTTCAGGCCCTTTCCAGCCTTGAACGCAGGCGCACGGCTCGCCGGGATGGCGATCGGTTCGCCCGTGCGGGGGTTGCGGCCAGTCCGCGCCGCCCGGCTCTTTGCCACGAAGGCTCCGAAACCCGAAAGCGTCACGGTGTCGCCGGCGCGCAGTGCTTCGGTGATGGCGGCGAGCACGGCTTCGATCGCCTGGGCCGCATCGGACCGCGCGAGCCCGGTGCGCTCGCTCACGGCTTCCACTAGGTCGTTCCTGTTCATCTCTTGTACCTCCAGTTGGCCGCGTACGGCCGTCAGTGTGCGTGGACGGGCTTGCCCTGGCGCCGTCCCTGTCGCTTGGCCGGCTTGGGCGTGTCGATCGCCGCCGGTGCAGTCACGGTCACGGGGTGCGGCATGGTCCTGAGCGCCAGCTGCAGCACCTCGTCGATCCACTTGACGGGCTTGATCTCGAGGCTGCCCTTGATGTTGTCGGGGATCTCGGCGAGGTCCTTCACGTTCTCGTCCGGGATCAGCACGGTGCGGATGCCGCCGCGGTGTGCCGCGAGCAGCTTCTCCTTGAGGCCGCCGATCGGCAGCACCTCGCCGCGCAGCGTGATCTCGCCGGTCATGGCGACGTCGCTGCGCACGGAGCTGCGGGTCAGCGCCGAGACCAGCGCCGTGCACATGCCGATGCCGGCGCTCGGGCCGTCCTTCGGCGTGGCGCCCTCGGGCACGTGGATGTGCACGTCGGACTTCTGGTAGAACTCGGGCTCCAGGCCCAGCAGGGCCGCGCGGCTCCGCACCACGGTCATCGCGGCCTGGATCGACTCCTGCATCACCTCGCCCAGCTGGCCGGTGTGCGTGAGCTTGCCCTTGCCGGGCATCACCGCCGCCTCGATCGTGAGGAGTTCCCCGCCCACCTCGGTCCACGCGAGGCCGGTCACCTGGCCGACCTGGTCGGCGTCCTCGGCGCGGCCGTAGCGGAAGCGCTTCACGCCCAGGAACTTCGAGAGGTTCTTCGGCGTCACCGACACCTTCTTGCGGTCCTTCTCGAGCAGCAGTTCCTTCACTGCCTTGCGGCAGATCTTGGAGAGCTCGCGCTCGAGGTTGCGGACGCCCGCCTCCCGCGAGTAGTGCCGGATGATCTCGATGATCGCCGAGTCGCTCACCGTGAGCTCCTCGGTCTTGAGCCCGTTCGCCTTCACCTGCTTCGGCAGCAGGTAACGGCGCGCGATGTTGGCCTTCTCGTCCTCGGTGTAGCCCGGCAGCCGGATCACTTCCATGCGGTCGAGCAGCGGCGCCGGGATGTTCAGGCTGTTCGCGGTGCAGACGAACATCACCTCGGAGAGGTCGAAATCCACCTCGAGGTAGTGGTCGTTGAACGAGTGGTTCTGTTCGGGGTCGAGGACCTCGAGCAGCGCGGAGGACGGGTCGCCGCGGAAGTCCATGGACATCTTGTCCACTTCGTCGAGCAGGAAGAGCGGGTTCCTGACGCCGGTGCGCGCCATGTTCTGCACGATCTTGCCTGGCATCGAGCCGATGTAGGTGCGGCGGTGGCCGCGGATCTCGGCCTCGTCGCGCACGCCGCCGAGCGACA
>Ga0209253_10004342_pt1 | contig 12375 bp, 9 predicted proteins | sample FrelakmetBRP12BR_FD_187145 | JGI IMG/M metagenome (GOLD analysis project Ga0209253, IMG submission 187145) | Freshwater lake sediment microbial communities from the University of Notre Dame, USA, for methane emissions studies - BRP12 BR (SPAdes)... | ecosystem: Environmental > Aquatic >...
GTTCAGAGCCGAGTTTGGAGTCACACATGGAGAAAACATTCGCAATGAATTTGGGCGTTTGGTTGGAAAAGAGATTGCTCGGCGAACAGAAAAGGCAGTAGAGTTCAAACGTCCAGAGATGGTCGTGCTTGTAGATCCTTTCAATGAACGTGTAAGCCTTCAGGCCAATCCCATGTTCGTTGCAGGGAGATACCGCAAACTTGTCCGCGATATCCCTCAGTCAAAATGGTATTGCCATACTTGTCACGGAAAAGGATGTCAAAAATGCAATGGAACGGGCAAAATGTATCCAGAATCGGTGCAAGAGATAATCGAAGAACCCTTTCTGAAAGCCACAAACGGCGTGAAGTCTTCTTTTCATGCTTCTGGAAGAGAAGACATAGACGCACGCATGCTGGGCAAAGGCAGACCTTTCGTGATTGAAATCACAAGGCCCATGAAAAGGTTCGTGAACCTGGATCAGCTTCAAAAAGAAGTCAATGCCAATGGAAAAGGCAAGGTTCAGGTTTCAGGTCTTAAGTTTGCGGACAAAAATGTCGTCAGGAAGTTGAAGAAGGGCGAGTCAACGCAAAAAGAGTATCGCGTAGCGATTGAATTTGAGAACCAGATCACCGCCGAGGGGCTACGTTGCCTGAAACGAAAGTTGACAGATGCTACGATTCGACAGCAGACGCCGTTGCGGGTCGTTCACCGACGTGCTGATATGGTTCGGGAAAAGTACATATACGAGGTGAACGTTAAGAAACTGTCGCCTAAAAAGGCTGAAATGAAAATACGATGCCAAGGAGGCCTTTACGTTAAGGAATTGGTGACTGGCGATGAAGGAAGAACTATTCCAAGCGTTTCAGCGATTCTCGGCAATAAAGCGAAGCCTTTGAAGCTTGACGTTTTGAACGTTATGTTGGAAGATTAGGGGTTGATGGAGAAATGAGGAAATCAAAAGGTTACCGTTCTGGGGCTCGTCGTGTTTTAACTAAGGAGCCTAGAGAGCGGGGTAAGATGAAGCTGAGCAAGTTGCTATACGAGTATCAGCCTGGTAATCAAGTGGTCGTCAAGATTGACTCGAGTACTCAAAAGGGGATGCCTCACAGGCGCTATCACGGTAGGGTAGGAACTGTTTTGAACAAGCGTGGGAGAAGCTACGTAGTGAGCGTTTCGCAGGGGGATGCGATTAGGGAGATAATTGTGAGACCCGAACATTTAGAACCCTATAAGAGCGATTGACATGTCGGAAACGAACGTGAACGAAAAGAAACTTACGTTGCCGCAGGTCAAAAAGATAATGGAGAACATCGGCGAGGAAAACCTTGACCAGCTTCAGCGACGGACCTTCGATTATGTCTCCAAATTCGCAAAGGTCGATGTGGAGGAAAGCGAGAAGCTCGTAGAGAAACTAGTCAAGGACTTTGGCATAGAATACGAAGAGGCAATTGAAATAGTGAACTGTATGCCGAAGAGTATCGAGGAGTTGCGTGTCTTCTTAGCTGGCGGGCGCAAGATCATTGAAACCTCCAAGTTAGAAGCTATCGTTAACTTGTTGAATGAACATAGGAAATTGTGATCGCAAACTAGAGAACCCTCACTATTTTTAAACAAAGACCGACTAAGTATAGGCGACTATGACTATGATGGAGAAGCGGTACGAAGAGTACGCTTTCATACTGGATTTCCTTCAGCATGGGCGACCGGGCGTGCATGTTTCAGGTCGAGCTGGTTATCGAGCGGGAGCTTTGGTACAACTTGTGGGAGAAGAGTTCTTCACTCTGCTGGAGGCTTTGGTCAAAGAAGGCGTGACGCTTAAGCCTCACGACCGTGTCTTCGTTGGAAAGGAAGCGCGTGAAGAAATAACGTACATCATTGGACGAATCGGCTATGACGAGTTGACTGCTGCTGCACGAACCGAGCTTCCGACGGTGATTAACATTATAGTGTTGAACCGTGAGGAATGGTTTGTCCAATTTTTCAACACTGCAAGAGCTGTGACGCCGAGGATGCATGCGTTGGAACTGGTTCCGGGCATCGGCAAGAAGTATATGTGGCAAGTCATAAACGAACGCGAACGGAAACCCTTCGAGAGTTTCGAAGACTTGCAGAAACGCACTGAGTTGCCGAATCCGGTTAAACTTATCACCAAACGGGTTATGGAAGAGCTCAGCGGCGAAAGCAAATACCGGTTGTTTACCAGGGCTCAATAGCATAGTTGACGCACTGACTGGTGAATATGAGTCTTTTAGAGCGAACGAAGCATTTGCTTCGAAGTTATCGAAGTCTGCCGAAAAGATCGTTTGGACAAAACTTCATGATCGAACCTTCAATCTACGAAGAGATGATCAACTATGCTTCACTAAAAGAAAACGACACGGTCTTGGACATTGGTGCAGGGCTCGGCTTCTTGACTAGTCTAATGGTTGGAAAGTGTCGAGAAGTATTGGCTGTTGAATCTGACGCGCAAATGGCGGCTATTCTTCGTGAACAACTTGCGGGCATAGGCAATGTAAAGGTCATCGAGGGCGACGTTCTCAAAACCAGCATTCCATCGTTCAGCAAGATCGTTTCGACCCCACCCTACAATATTTCGTCACATTTGCTTCTATGGATGTTGCACAAGAGCTTTGACCGTGCAGTTTTGGTGTTTCAGAAAGAATTTGCAAATCGCCTTGTAGCCCCAGTCAGAAGCGAGGCTTACGGGTGGCTTGCCGTATTGACTTGCTACTATGCAGATGTTGAGCTTCTGGATAATGTTCCAAAATCGATGTTCTATCCGCAGCCGAAAGTGAATTCTGTCATAGTGGCTCTCAGTTTGAAAAAGCCTCACCCGTTTGAACTGAGAAATGAAGCTGCCTTCCAACGTTTGATCCGATCTCTCTTTACCCAGCGAAACAAGAAAGTCAAGGGAGCAATCCTGCCCTACTTGAGAACCGTTCAGAGAATGTCAAAGGAAGAAGCGGTCAAGACCGCTCGGGCACTTCCTTTTTTGAACAGACGCGTGAGAGAACTGGCACCTGAAGATTTTGGAGCATTAGCCAATGCGATCAGATAAGCAAGTGTTCTTCGCAGACTGTGTTTTCCGCGTTGCAGAAAACGTGTATGAACCAGCTGAAGACTCTTTCTTGTTTGCTGAAAACCTGAAAGTTCGAGAGGGCGATAGAGTCGTTGATATTGGAACAGGCTGCGGCATACTAGGTATAGTTGCTGCTGCTAAAGCGGACGAGGTTCTCGCAATAGACATTAGTCCTCACGCTGTTCGCTGTGCAAGGGGAAACGCGGAGCTGAACCACATGGCTCACAAGATTTTCTTCATACAAGGAGACCTGTTCGGACCTGCAAGAGCAGGAGAAAGTTTCGACCTTGTTCTGTTCAATGCCCCTTACCTTCCGTCAGAAGAGCAAGAGGATCATTCTTGGCTAGGATGGGCCTGGAACGGTGGAAAGACTGGCAGGGACGTGATTGATCAGTTTGTGGATGCTGTTCCCCGATACTTGACGCAGGAAGGGCGCGTGTTGCTAATGCAGTCGACGCTTTCTAATGTCGAAAGAACGCTGACACAATTCAGGCAGAAGAACTTGAAAGCAGAAGTCGTCGCCGATCGCGATTTGCCATTCTTTGAAACGATAGTGCTCGTTGCGGCTGAGCGTTTCTAACATGCACATATTCTGTGTTGAAAACTGTATACAAAAAGGATGGGGCTAGGCTGTGAGCCTATGCTATTCCCAGTAGGTGCAGCAAGTTGTTGTTTACGATCAGTATTGCAAGCAGCGAGGCGATCAATGACATGACTGTAATCATTGTGTTGAGTGATGGTCCTGCCGTGTCTTTGAACGGGTCACCGACTGTGTCGCCGACAACCGCCGCTTTGTGAGCGTCTGATCCTTTTCCGCCGTATTCTCCAGATTCAATCAGTTTCTTAGCGTTGTCCCATAGCCCACCTGCGTTGGACATTAGAAGAGCTAACAATAGGCTTGAGAATATTGCGCCTGCGAGATAGCCGCCAACTGCTCTGATCCCCCCGACGAATCCTACCGCCAGAGTTGCCACAATTGCGACGAGGCTTGCGGGCATGAGTTCACGTATGGCACCTTTTGTTGCTATATCAACGCAGCTCTTGTAGTCTGGTTTGACTCCAGGCTTTCCTTCTTTGAGACCGGGTATTTCTCTGAATTGTCTTCTGATCTCGTCAATCATTCTGGACGCGTTTCTGCCGACTCCAAGCATGAGCATTGCAGAGAACATGGCCGGCATTGCTACGCCTATGAGGGCGCCCATCAGAACCAGTGGATCCATCAGGTCAAATATGGCTGGGGCTCCTGCGTCTCTGGCGATTTTTTGGAAGGCTGCGAGCAGTGCGATCACTGTCAGCCCTGCTGCGCCTATCGCGAATCCCTTTGTTATTGCCTTAGCAGTGTTTCCTGCAGAGTCAAGTTCATCTGTGATGGCGATGACTTCTTCGCTTAATCCCGCCTGCTCTGCTACACCCTTAGCGTTGTCCACGATTGGTCCGTACGCATCGTTTGAGACGGTGAGTCCAACGATAGAAAGCATTCCCAGGGCGGCCATTCCTATTCCATATAATGGGAATTCACCTCCCAGCGGTTCACAAAGTTTGTAAGATACCAAAGCTGCGACTGCTATCCCAATCAAGGGCAGCATCACGCTGCGTAAGCCATAGGAGAATCCAGTTATGATGTTTATTGCAGGGCCGCTTTTTGAGGCTTCTGCAGTCTTCAACACTGGCGCTTTGTCTTCTGAAGTGAAGTAGTCGGTCGTTACTCCAATTACCACTCCAGCGACCAGTCCAACGAGTGCGGCGCCCCATACTCTCCATTCATAACCTCTATAGTATGTCATTACTGCGGTTAGAACGCCAAAGAACGCGCAAGTTACGTAGGTGCCCATATTGAGCGCGTTGCCGGGGTTTCCTTTCTTGCCAACTCTTACCGTCAACGCTCCAGCAATCGAAGCCAGGATGCCCAGTCCTGCAAATGCAAGCGGTATCTCTAAGTATAAGCCAGTTGCTGCCAGTGTCGTGCCAAGAATCAGCACGGCTACGATGCTTGCGACATAAGAGTCAAACAAGTCTGCGCCCATGCCTGCGACGTCGCCTACGTTGTCTCCGACGTTGTCAGCTATGACTGCCGGGTTTCTCGGGTCATCTTCAGGGATACCCAATTCTACTTTGCCGACCAAGTCTGCACTGATGTCTGCGGTTTTTGTGTAGATTCCTCCGCCTGCTTTGGCAAATAGGGCTAGTGAGCTTGCGCCGAAGCTGTAGCCTAATATGATGTTGGGGTCGCCTGTGAAAAAGTAGACGACGCTCACACCTAACAGGCCGACACCGACTACCATGAATCCCATGACTGCGCCGCCGCGGAAGCCTACAGGAAACGCCTTGTTCAAGCCTCCCTTTGCGGCTTGAGCTACTTTGGCGTTTGCTTTAGTTGCGACATTCAAGCCCAATAACCCCGCAAGCGCTGAGCAGGTAGAACCGAAGACGTAGGCCAGTGTCATTTCAATGTTTTTCAACGGTTCAGAGCTTGACCATAATGGGTTTGGCAAAAAGATCAAAATTAGGGCAGAAACGACTCCGACGAACATTGCCAATGTTGTGTACTCTCTCTTGATGAAAGCGTTGGCTCCTTCTCTGATCGCATTGGAAATCTCTTTCATTTTGTCCGTTCCGCTGTCTTGCTTGTTTATGTAGAGCAGGAAGTAGAATCCAACGAGTATCGAGATTAACGCTGATATTGGTGCAATAAACCATGTTTCAATATTCATTTTTCCTTCTCCTCATTTCTATAATGTTCATTTTTAAGAAAGTCTAGTGTGTTTCAACATGTCTTATAAACTTATTTGCCGAAGCCAGTTTCTTTTTAGAAAAGGATATATTCCGTCATCCAAAAATGATATGCTCTGCAATACTGGGGTAGAACCGGATGTCGTCGAAATCTTGGCATGCGAAGAGCCCCGAAGAAACATTGAAAGAATTGAACAGTTCTGAAAAGGGCCTGAGCCAAGCAGAAGCACAAAAACGCTTGACTGAATATGGGCCGAACGAGCTCAGAAAGGAAAAGCGTTCCTCTCCAATCAAGCTGTTTCTTGAGCAGTTTACAGACATACTTATCATTATTCTTTTGATCGCCACTGGTCTGTCAATTGCTGTTGGGGAGCTTATTGACGCTTTAGTAATAATTGTCATAGTTCTGGCGACAGCGATACTTGGATTTGTCGAAGAATTCCGCTCTGAAAAAGCTGTAGAGGCTTTGAAGAAAATGACGGCCCCCACGGCGACGGTGCTGCGGGACGGGAAAGAAGTAAAGATTTCCACTAGCCAGATTGTACCCGGCGATGTCTTGCTGCTTTACACAGGAGACAAAGTCCCGGCTGACGCTCGCCTCATCAAATCGTTTAACCTCAAAATAGATGAAGCGTCGCTGACCGGAGAGTCTTCTCCCGTTAACAAAAAGATTGATTCATGCGGTGAAGAAACGCCGTTGAATGACCGACGAAATATGGCTTTTACTGGAACCGTTGCTGTCTATGGCCGCGGCGAGGCCGTTGCCACGTCAACTGGTATGAACACAGAGTTTGGAAAAATCGCCAAAATGGTGCAGATGACCGAGGAAGAAGAGACTCCACTTGAGAAGAGGACACAGTCTATCGGTAAATGGATCGGCATCTTGTCTGTTGCCATCTGTATTGGGGTCGGCGTTATTGGCATCGTTGAAGGACGCAACCCCATAGATATGATCCTGTGGGGGATTAGCCTAGCAGTCGCGGCTGTCCCAGAGGCCCTGCCGGCAATTGTGACGGGGGCGCTTGCCGTGGGCATGTATCGAATGGCGAAAGTTAACACGATAGTGAAGAAGCTGCCGGCCGTTGAAACATTGGGTTGCACAAGCGTCATATGCTCTGACAAGACGGGAACACTAACGAAAGGCGAAATGACGGTGCAAAGAATCTACGTGAACGATCAAGCAGTCAAAGTCACAGGCGTCGGCTATGCACCAGACGGCGAGTTTCTGATCGAAAACGAGAAGATGGACCCAAAGAGTGAGAAGCTTCGGGCACTTCTAACAGCAGCAACTTTGTGTAACGACGCTAAGCTTGAAAAGGATACTGCGACGGAACGCTGGGTTGTCAAAGGAGATCCTACGGAAGGGGCACTGATTATAGCAGCGGCAAAAGCTGGACTGTGGAAAGAAGAACTGGAAAAGCAACAACCTCGAATAGGTGAGATTCCGTTCTCTTCGGAAACTAAGCGCATGACGACTGTGCATGTCTCTTCGGGCAAGAGCAAAATGGCATACATGAAAGGAGCACCAGAAATAGTTCTAGGGAAATGCACAAAGTTTTTGACAAACGGCAAAGTCGCTAGACTGGCTGAAGGCGATCGTGCAAAAATCCTCAAAGTAACTGAAGCCATGGCAAGGCAAGCCTTACGCAACTTGGGCTTCGCCTATAGGGAACTGCCTGAGACCGTCGATACTTACGACGAGAAAATCGAGAAGGACTTTGTTTTCGTCGGCACAATGGGCATGATTGATCCGCCACGCGAAGAAGTTAAAGATGCAATTTACACGTGCAAGAAAGCCGGGATAAACGTTGTGATGGTGACTGGCGATCATAAACTCACCGCGGTGGCAGTGGCCAAAGAACTCAACTTGCTCGGCGAGAATGAAGAAGAAGGAAAAGTGCTTACGGGTGAAGAGTTGGAGAAGATAAGTGATGAACAACTCGCGGACATAGTTCAGAAAGTTGTGATCTACGCACGTGTCTCGCCTGAACACAAAATGAGAATTGTCAAAGCTTGGAAAGCAAAGGGTCAAGTGGTTGCCATGACTGGCGACGGCGTAAACGATGCCCCCGCCCTTAAGATGTCTGATATAGGTATCTCAATGGGCCTTACGGGCACCGAAGTGACCAAAGAAGCGTCAGACATGGTTCTGACAGATGACAACTTTGCTTCCATAATTAAGGCAGTGCGAGAAGGTCGCGAAATCTATGACAACATCAAGAAATATCTCACATACCTTATGCGCTGCAACGTGATGGAAATTCTGGTTATGTTCATTGCAGTGGTTTCTGTTCCCTATCTGGCCAAGCTTTTCTATCCAGCCGCAAGAACTGAAGATGTCGGCGGTGCAACAATAGCTTTGACTGCAGCTCAATTGCTTTGGGTAAACCTTACGACTGACGGGCTGCCCGCAATAGCTTTGGGCATCGACCCAGGCGACCCTGACACAATGGAGAGAAAGCCGCGCGATCCAACCGAGAGTGTGTTCACACGTGATGTGAAAATCTACTTGACTCTAGTGCCTATACTGATGAGCAGTCTGCTTCTGTTCGGATACTTCTTCTACCATCCATGGGAAGGTGCCGCACAGCTGACAGAAGCACGGACTCAATTGCTCACTGCCATGATTCTAATGGAGTTGGCTAACGCCATTTCTGCGCGTTCACTGAAGTATCCAGTGTGGAAAGTGGGCATTTTCAAAAACAAGTTCCTATGGTACGCCGTGGGGTCATCATTTCTGCTTCAACTGTTCGTGCTATATACGCCAGGCGTCAATGCGGCGTTCAACGTGACTGCGCCCGAACCGCTCGATTGGGCCTTTGCGATATTGTTCACAGCAATAACCTTCGTCACATTGGAAACCGGCAAATACATAGCCTGCCGAAGGCGAAAGACATAGGTTTGGAAAGACTTAAATTAGTAGTAGGCAGAAGTCAACTTCCCATCATTACATGATAGTGGAAATAGGCTGGAAGCAAAATGACCGAGGAAAAGAAATTCAACAGATGGATTATCGTTGTTGCAGCAATTGTAATTCAAATGTGTCTCGGCGCCGTATACGCGTTCAGCGTTTTGTCTCCTCCTATAAAGAAGCAGTTTGGCTGGAGCGACGTAGAAACGAACCTTGCCTTCACAATTGCCCTGCTGGTATTTGCTTTGTCGATGATACCTGCAGGAAGGCTTCAAGACAGGAAGGGACCCAGACTGGTTGCTACACTCGGAGGAGTATTTCTTGGATTAGGCATGATACTTTCGAGCTTCACAAGTTCGCTCTTGTGGCTATATGTGAGCTATGGAATTATTGGAGGCTTGGGCATAGGTCTCGGATACGTGACACCAATCTCCACATGTGTGAAATGGTTCCCAGACAAGAAGGGGCTGATTACAGGCTTGGCCGTTTTCGGGTTCGGAGCAGGTTCAATAGTTTTTGCTCCAATGTGGAACTATCTAATTGATGTCATGCATTGGAGTTGGAATCAAACTTTTCTTGCCACAGGAATACTGTTTGCCGCATTAGTCATTCCCTTCGCGCAGTTATTGAAGAATCCATGCCAGGGTTACGTGCCGCCAAACTGGAAACCGCCAGAGAAGTCCAAGTCTGCAAAGGATTACGGGCCCGGTGGAATGCTTAGAACAGTAGCGTTCTTTCTGATTTGGGTAAGCTACTGGTTTGGAACAAACGCTGGGCTAATGATGATAGGAGTTGCCAAGAAAGCAGCTATCTCGCTCGCAGGTTACGATGGCGCCACTGCAGCGCTGTTGGTCTCAATTCTGGGGCTGTTCAATGCGTCTGGAAGAATAATGTGGGGTTTTGCAGGAGACAAATTCGGCAGAGAGAAAATATTGACCCTCATATTTGCCGTATGTTCTGGAGCATTGTTCATAACCGCCATCATCAGCGAACCAACACTTTTTGTCTTCGGCATGCTTCTTGTCGGCCTCAGTTTCGGAGGCTTTCTTGCACTCTATCCTGCATTGACAGCCGACTACTACGGAACCAAGAGTTACGGCATAAACTACGGAATAGTATTCACGGCCTATGGCGCAGGAGCAGTATTAGGCCCTATCATGGCAGGGTACATAATGGATACACAAGGATCATATGTACCAGCGTTCTACATAGCTGGGGCCTTGGCACTTGTTGGCATACTTCTCTCTGTGGCAATCAATCGGGCGGCTAGAAACATAAAGTAGTTGATACTCAGAACAACCCTCTCATAGAACTTTTTTAGGATTGTATTTTTTCGCAAATGTTCTGATGTGAAACCGCTAGCAAGTTGGGTTCAATCAAAGCGGAGCGAAAAAACGTGAGTCTGGCGATCATATTCCAGTCTCTTCTGTTGGTTGAAGCGCACATGCGCAACGACAAACTCTTCATGAGGAACCTAAACCTATATATACAAAAAACAGTTTCTAGAAGCCAAAATATTAGATTTCAAAATGGTGAAGCTACATGTCTAAAGATGGAGTAGAAGCTTACAAAGAGTTTGAGACTGATATAGTGCCGCCCAGTTGGAAGGACCGAACTTGGAGCAAAGTCGACTTCAAGAAGTGGTATGAGACCACGGTCAAAGACAAAAAGGCAGTTGAAGAATGGTGGGGAAAATGGGCTAATGAACTTCCTTGGTTCAAGAAATGGGACATGGTCTTGGACGATCGTAAACCTCCATTCTACAGATGGTTCGTAGGCGGAGAGACCAACCTCGCTTACTTGGACACCGACTGGCAGATCGAGAATGGCAGAAAGAACAAACTAGCCTTGATTTGGGAAGGCGAACCCTGGGACGAGGGAATGCAACAACCCAAAGAAGTCAGAAAATTCACGTTCTATGATGTGTTCAGAGAATCAAATGTGATCAGCTTCGCTCTGCAGAAGAAACTAGGTGTTAAGAAAGGAGAAATCTTGACCTTTTATATGCCTATGATACCCGAACTTCCTTTCTACATGCTTGCAGTACAGAGACTTGGAGCCAGACATAGCGCGGTGTACAGTGGGTTCAGCGCAGACGCTCTTGCCATGAGAGCCATAGACGCCGGCTCAAGGATAATTGTGACTGCAGACGGTTTTTACAGACGAGGAAAAGTGGTAAGCCTCAAACCGATGGTTGACGAAGCTGTAAAAATATGCGCTCAGAACGGCCACAAAATCGAAAAAGTGATAGTTGTCAAACGTGCGGGAAACGAAATTCAATGGCACAATGAAATAGACGTGTGGCACAATGACCTCATAAATGATGTGCCGAGAAACGCACAGGTACCAGCCGAGAGATGTGGTTCAGAAGATTTCTCATACATCCTTTATACCTCAGGAACAACCGCTTCGCCCAAAGGAGCTCAGCTTCCAATCGGCGGTTATGCTGTCGCATTATACACCACGATGAAGCTGATATTCGATATCAATGACACGGACATATACTGGTGCACGGCAGACATAGGTTGGGTGACTGGGCATTCTTACATCGTGTACGGGCCCCTATTGACTGGTGTGACTTCAATAATGTACGAGGGTGCACCTGATTTTCCGAGACCCGACAGATGGTGGAGCATAATCCAGAGATATGGAGTGACGATATTCTACACTACACCAACCGCCATTAGAATGTTGATGAAGTTTCCAGAAGAGCTCGTGAGGAAGTATGATCTGTCAACAGTCAGGATCTGCCATTCAGTAGGCGAACCAATAAACCCAGAAGCTTTCAGATGGTACTATAGGAACATCGGCAAGGAAGACATTGTCGCTTCAAGCACATGGTGGATGACCGAAACTGGCCAGATGTTGACAGGCCATTTCCCTGGACTTGGGAAGATATTCCCAATGAAGCCTGGAACAAACGGCTATCCATTTCCAGGCGTGACAATGGACGTTCTGGACGACGACGGAAATCCTTGTCCCTCCTCTACAAGAGGTTATCTGGCAATAACCTCTGCGTGGCCAGGGATGCTTATGACGCTGTTCAAGAATCCGGAGAGGTACGTTGACGTTTACTGGTCTCGCTTCAAGGGGAAGACTTACTTCTACACCGGAGATTTCGCAATCAAAGACCAGGATGGGTACATATGGGTTCTTGGAAGAGCAGACGATGTCCTTAAAGTTGCAGGTCATAGAATCGGAACCGCAGAGATAGAATCGGCAATGATAAAGCACCCAGCGGTGGCAGAATCGGCTTGCATCGGCAAAGTTGACCCGGTGAAAGGGGAGACACCCTTCATATTCACTGTTGTCAAGCATGGCTACTCGGCCAGCCCTGCACTTGCAGATGAACTGAAGAAGCATTTGAGAGCTACCATCGGCCCTCTTGTAGCATCTGACGCAACAATAGCATTCGTTGACTCGGTTCCAAAGACGAGAAGCGGAAAGATCATGCGGCGGTTGCTCAGGGCAATAGTTTCAGGAGCAAAACTTGGGGATATGACAACGCTGGAAGACGGAGTTGCAGTGGACGAAGCAATGAAAGCCTACGAGAGCGTGAAAATGGCTCTCGACCAGAAATAGGACTCTTGGGCTTCACATATTCTTTCTTTTATCTTTTGACTACTCTTCATCTTTAAAGAATGAAAGGGAAAATCCGACTGCAGCGAATATG
>Ga0209253_10004343_pt1 | contig 12372 bp, 9 predicted proteins | sample FrelakmetBRP12BR_FD_187145 | JGI IMG/M metagenome (GOLD analysis project Ga0209253, IMG submission 187145) | Freshwater lake sediment microbial communities from the University of Notre Dame, USA, for methane emissions studies - BRP12 BR (SPAdes)... | ecosystem: Environmental > Aquatic >...
ATGGGCGCAAGGTCGATTTCCGTGTGGATGCCTGGGATGAGATCGAGAAGATTGGCGAAGGCCGCCACCAGCGCGTGGCGATTGATGTGAACCGTTTTCTGCAGCGATTGCAGGCCAAGCTGCCTGGAGCGGCTGACTGATCAGCACATATGCGGGGTTTCTCAGTGCGAGCGCAGCGTGCGCATGGCAAAAAAGGCCACTGCGGCGCCTGCCAGCAAGAATAACACGCCCAGGATGCCTAACAGCGGCGAGCGCGTGCCTTCCTGAGCCGGGATGGCGGGGGCTTCGGCCTGTGTCTGCGAGTTGGCTTGCGCACCGAAATTGTCATAGGCCTGGTCGCCGGCTTTCAAAGTAATTTCATGGCTGGTGCGGGTGGTCGGGTTGTAGCCCTCCGGCACCGCCACGCTGATGGTATAGTCGCCTTCGGGCAGCTTTTCGAAACACTGCGGTTCCAGACCCGTGCCGGTTGTCTGCGACTCGGAAACTGAGCCGCTGCGGTTGCCAAAGCTGATCGCTCCACCGGGGATCGACGGCTCGCTCTCCTGGCGGATCGAATCGCCGTTCAGGTCGTTGAACAACAGAATGCACAGCTTGCCTTCGCCCGGTTTAGGAGAGGGCGTGGGCAACACCGGCGTGGGCGTTGGCGTAGGGCCGGCGGTGGGGGTGACTTCCACGGGACCCGCCAGACCCAGCATGAGTTTCTGCCCTTCGAAAATCGTATCGCTGATCAGATTGTTCAGCGCGCGCAGCTTTTCAACCGGCACACCGGTGATCAGGGAGATCCCCAACAGCGTATCGTTCGCTTTGACGATATAGATGATGCGCCCGTCCGGGCCTGGGGTGGGGGTATAGATGGGAAGCTGGAGCTGCGGGGCTGCCTGGGCGGTTGAAGTGCTGACCAGGAAGCTGGATAGCGCCAGCCCGGCTGCCAGCCAGAGCAGCAGGCTGGCAACCAGCAGATATTGAATAGCATAGGATTTCGATTTCAGAAACGATTGTTTATTCACTGGATTGATTATACCGGAGAACGGCGGGTTAGTTGAGGCCATGCCCAGGGCAGGAAAATGTTTTTTGTGGAGCAGCGGTCTCTCATGTTGGCGAGGGAATCTCTTCGCCGGAAGGGGCAATCTTCACTGCTTGCAGGGAAAGGGCAGCCAACAGGTTCAAGAAAGCGCCTGCCAGCACGACCGGGACCAGGTTGGTCTGAGTGCCTGCCAGTGAGCCGACCCCAAAAAGCAGCGGGACGATCAGCGCGCCCCCGGCGCGGCCGATTGCCGTGGAGGCAATCACAATGGACATGAGAGTTGCCCGGGTTTGGGGCATTACCTCTGTCATCAGTGTGATGTTGCTCACCACGGCGAATTCGAAAGTCAGGTAAATAAAGAACAGCCCTACCAGCGCACCAATCAAGGTGCGCCCGATGAGCGGTAAAGCCAGGAACACCAGCCCATTCAGCGCCAACCCGATGATCACTGCCCGGCGCTTTCCCAACCAATCGATCAGGCCGGTCACCAGCACCTCGCCGCTCAGCTCGGAAACGCCAATGACCGCTGATGCCACCGCCAGCGCGGCGATTTTTACCTTGAATGTGCTCTCCAGCCAGGTTCCAAAGGTCAGGTTCACCAGCTCGTTCGAGGCAGACATACAGATACAGACCAGGATGCCCGCCAGCGCTGGCCAATAGCTGAGCACCGTTCGCAGGTTCTGCCATATATTGGTCTGGCTGGTTGAGGTCGGGCGGTCATGAGGCAGTAAAACTGCCAAGCCAAGCATTGCCAGGATGCCCAGGCCAGCCAGCCAGGGGAATGGGGCGCTCCAGCCACCGCGGGCGATCAGCAGGCCAACCAGTGGCACGCCGATGATGAAGCTTAACGACCAGCCCAACTCTGTCAAACCCAGCACCAGGCCGCGCCGTGCATAGGGCACCCGGTCTCCCAGGAAGGCTTGCATGGAGGGGGTAAAGACGAAATTCGCCATGCCCCCAAACACCAGCGAAATCACGAAAGTCGGATAGCCTGGCCAGAGCGCCACTATCCCTGCGCCAACCGTAAATAGCCCCACGCCAAACAACATGCCGGTTTTCCGGCCGCGCGTGTCGCCGATCGAAGCCAGGATTGGGCCAATAATCCCCGATGCGGAGCGGATCGTGATCCCTAGCGAGAGCAGGCGCAGATCAACGCCCAGCCCGCGACCGAAGATGGGTAAAAACGGGTAGACCATGCGGATCATGGTGTTGATCACGCCACGCGTGGCAATAAAAGCGGGTAGTTGGATCGACAGCGAATGCTTCAATGGGTTACTCTTCGGACCTGAATGCGTGCTGATCCGCGTTTCCGGCCTGCTGCAGGCTGCCCCTATGCCAGAGACTTGTGATCTGCCAGGCAGCCAGGAACATGAAGCCTAGCAGCACGAAAAAATAGCCCCGGATCAGCAGCGAGTCCGAGCTGAGCACTGGCGCGGGCGGGTGCATGACGTTGCGGGTGTTGGCCAGCGCCAACAACAGGGTAGTAATATAGAGCAGGTTAGCAGCCGAGGTCCAGGCCGGTTTATCGAGCAAAGCCAGTCCGGTTTGCAGCAGCAGCCCAGTGACGGCGAAGATCAGCGCCAGCCGCCAGCGCGGTTCGGATAGATAAAGCCCATTCCAGCTGGTTTCCATAGCCCAGATCGAGATCGGCAGGTATGAGACCCAGAAAAGTAAACCGGTCCAGCCCCAGGCGCGCGAAGCCTGGTGGAGGGACGGTTTTTGGGTGACGATGCCCATCAGCCCTGCCACGCCGGCGATTATAAAAGCCGCCAACGAAGTCCACACCCAGGCGCCGTGCAGATAAACAATCCGGACGCGCTCACCGAGGGACTTTTCGGACGGGCCGATTGTGGTCAGCAGCACGACGGCTGCCAATGATAAAAGCAGCCAGATGAGCGGCGAGCTGGCAAACCGGGCGAACGATTTCTTCACTACTGGGGGACGCCGGACCATAAGCACAAATTGTACCTTAAAATCATGCGCAGCCACTCCGCTAAACCGTGCATCCGGCAAACTTCGGCACTCTAAATTTCCGCTGCGTGGTATGATAATTCCTTGATTATGAGATAGACGATATGAAACTGACCCTTGCTTTAGCTCAAATTAATACTCACCTGGGAGACGTGGCTGCCAACCTGGAGAAACACCTGGCGCTAATCCAGGAGGCGCAGACCGCCGGAGCGGACCTGCTGGTATTCCCGGAGCTTTCCCTGACGGGTTATGTGCTGCAAGACCTGGCGTCTGCAGTAGCGCTGCGCCCCACTTCTGACAACCCGGTTTTCCAGCGCCTCTTGCAAGCCAGCCAGGCGCTTGATTTGGTGGTGGGTTTTGTGGATGAGGACCGCCGGCACCGCTTCTTTATTGCGGCCGCTTACCTCTCGGCAGGCGAGCTGGTGCATGTCCACCACAAGGTCTACCTGCCTACTTACGGGCTATTCGATGAAGGCCGTTTTTTCGCCTGGGGCGACGCGGTGCATGCCTTCGACACACGCTTTGGGCGGGTGGGGATGTTGATCTGTGAAGATTTCTGGCACGCCTCGCCGCCCTACCTGCTCTGGCTGGATGGGGCGGATATGCTATTGTTGACCTCCGCTTCACCGGGGCGCGGTTTGACCAGTGGTCCGCAGCTCGAATCGGCGCGCTGGGTGGAGCAGATCAACCAGGCCTACGCCAGCCTGTTCACGGCTTTTGTAGCTCATGCCAACCGGGTCGGCTATGAAGACGGTCTGCATTTTTGGGGCGGTTCGACCGTCTATGACCCGAACGGCGAGCTGCTGGCGAAGGGACCTTATGACCAGGAGGGAATAACGCTGGCGGAGATTGATATGAACCAGCTCCACCGCACACGTGCCCGCCTGCCGCTACTGCGGGACGAGCGCACCGCGCTGGTCTTACGCGAGATGAACCGCATCCAGGCTGATAGCCGGCAGTTTGGTCGTTGATCACTTTGGAACGGAGTGCTAGCTGAATTGCCATGATTGATTTGACCTTGAACACTGACCTGGCCCGTACCATCCTGACGGGTTTCGTCCATAGCGAGATCAGCCGTGTGGGTTTTGCGCGTGCCGTGATCGGCTTGTCGGGCGGGGTTGATTCAGCCCTGTCCTGTTACCTGGCAGCTGAGGCGCTTGGCCCGCAAAACGTGCTGGCAGTACGCATGCCGTACAAGTCTTCTGCGCAGGAATCACTGGAACATGCCCAACTGGTGATCGATGCCCTGGGCGTGCAATCTCTGACCGTGCCGATCACCGAAATGGCTGACCCGCTGTTCGAACGCTTCCCGGAAGCTAATCCAGTGCGGCGCGGCAATGTGATGGCCCGACTGCGCATGATTGTCCTGTATGACCAGTCCGAGGCGTTTCGCGGATTGGTGGTCGGGACAGGCAACAAGACTGAAATCTTGCTCGGCTACACAACTCTGTATGGCGATGCAGCCTGTGCCTTGAACCCGCTCGGCGACTTGTACAAGACCCAGGTGCGCCAGCTTTCACGGGCCATCGGTGTGCCTGAGGCGATCGTTGCCAAGCCGCCTTCCGCCGACCTGTGGCTGGGGCAAACGGATGAGGGCGAGCTGGGTTTCACCTATGCCGAGGTGGACCAGCTGCTCTACCTGCTGATCGACCAACGCTATAGCCCGGAAGAGTGCGTGGCGGCTGGCTTTGACGAGAAATTCGTCGCCGCGGTGGTCGAGCGGGTACGCCGGAACCATTTCAAGCGCGTCTTGCCGCCGATTGCCAAGCTGAGCAACCGCACGGTTGGTTACGATTTCCTTTATCTGCGAGACTGGGGAACTTAAGTACATGTCATATGTTACGTGTCAGGTGTTCTAGTGTCAGGTGTCAGGTAAGAAGCATCATATGATACGTGGCATCTGATGCGTTATTCTTGACACGTGGCACATGCTACCTGACACAAGAAACTTATGACGCTCCATATTCCACCTTCGTTGCTTCATCGCCGTTTTCGACTGCTCTGGTTAGGGCAGATGATCTCAATTGCCGGCACTCAAATGCAGGTTTGGGCGCTTTTTTGGCATATCCGTACTTTGACGGACCAGCCGATCGCCCTGGGAGGCATCGGTTTGGCGCGCATCATTCCGATAGTCTGCTTCTCTCTAATAGGGGGTGTGGTCGCGGACGTTGTTAACCGCCGCAGGGTGTTATTCATCACTCAAAGCGTGATGGCTTTAGGTGCGCTGGCACTGGCTCTGCTGACTTTCAGCGAGCAGACCGCCTTGTGGCAGATCTATGCCTTGACAGCCGTCCAGGCTGTGGCGCTGGCTTTCGATAACCCGGCCCGCCAGGCATTGGTGCCAAACCTGGTGCCAGCCCGCGACCTGCCGAATGCTTTCAGCATGAACTCGGTAGCGTTCCAGGTGGGATCGATCGTCGGTCCGGCGTTGAGCGGGCTGGTCATTGCATATTATGGCCAGGCCTACGTTTACCTGTTCAACGCCATCTCGTTCGTAGCGGTGTTGGCTGCCCTGGCGCTTATGGGCAGTGTTGAACAACAGGTCCAACCCGGCCAGCGAGTAACGATCAACTTGTCGGCGATCCAGGATGGCATTCATTTCATCCTGGCTCAGCCTATCATCCTTTCCACTATGGTGATGGATTTCTTCGCCACCTTCTTCTCGTCGGCAAACACGCTGATGCCGATCTTTGCCCGCGACATCTTGCATGTGGGAGCGATCGAATATGGCTGGCTATCGGCCGCTCAGTCGATTGGCGCGGTCGGTGTGGCGTTGGTGATTTCGCAAGTACATGAGATCCGCCGCCAGGGAGCGATCTTCCTGGTTTCGGTGGTGATTTTTGGCCTGGCGACTATCTTCTTCGGTCTATCCACGCTCTTCTGGGTTGCGATGCTGGCATTGGTGCTGGTGGGCGCAGCGGATACGGTGAGCACGATCATCCGCAATACCATCCGCCAGCTCCAAACCCCGGATTTCATGCGCGGACGCATGACCAGCGTCAACCAGATATTCTTTATGGGGGGGCCGCAATTGGGTGAGGTGGAAGCCGGCATAGTGGCGCAATTGTTCGGCGCGCCGTTTGCGGTGGTGAGTGGTGGGGTGGGCTGTATCCTGTCAGTGATCTGGGTTGTCCGCCGTTGGCCGCAGATCGCCCGCTATAACGGGGATGAACCGGTGCAGGCAGGCGCTACGGCGAGATAAACCGGTCTAAGCTGGGGCTGTTTGTTCATGCAACCCTTCCCATTCTGCCATCAGGCGTTCCAGCTCGTCCTGGTCGCTGGCATATTTGCGCCCTAATTTTTGCAAGTTAGCCAGGTCGTCGGGGGGATGTTCCAGTTTCTGGGATAGGGTCTCCAGCTCGCTTTCCAGGAAAGCGATGCGTTCTTCGACTTCTTTGAGACGCAGGCGGCGTTTTTTCTCTTCGGACGATAACGGCGCCGGGCGAGTTCTACGCGGCGCTGCCTCCTGGGTCAGGCTGACTTTACCAGTCTGTTCGAATCGCTGCGCCTGATATTCTCTATACTCAGTGTAAGTGCCTACAAAGACCTGCAGCATGGCCTGCCCGGGAAGGATTTCCCAGATTTGCGAGCTAAGTGCGTCGATCAGGTAGCGATCGTGCGAGACGAGCAGGATGGTGCCCTGGTATTGGTCCAGCACCTCTTGTAAGATTTCCTGAGAGGGGATATCCAGGTGGTTGGTTGGCTCGTCGAGCAGCAGCAGGTTGGCATGCATCAGCGATAGCTTTGCCAGCGCCAGACGGCCGCGCTCGCCGCCCGAAAGCGTGGACACTTTCTTGAAAACGTCATCCCCACTGAACAGGAAGCGCGCCAGGTAATCGCGGACTTCACCTAACAGCATGTTGGGAGCCACGGCGTCGATTTCTTCGACCAGTGTGCGCTCGGGACGCAGATCCTCGTGCGCCTGGGCAAAGTAGCCGATGTGCAGGCTGGCGCCTAATACCACCTCGCCGCCCAGCGGCGGTGTCTGCCCCAGGACCGTTTTTAGGAAGGTGGTCTTGCCCGCCCCATTGGGCCCGATTACTGCGGTGCACTCGCCGCGCTTCAGCACCAGGTCTGGAGCGCGGAACAGCGGATGGCCTTCGTCTGGATAGCCGATCTCCAGGTTGCGGGTGCGCAATACCTGGTCGCCAGAGCGCAGGTTGGTTTTCAGGTGCAGGTGCAGGTGCGGCGGACGATTGGTCGGACCGCGTAGCCCGCGGATGCGACGTTCCAACTCGTCGACGCCCATGGGGTGACCGGAAATCTCGATCTGCTGGCTGATCTGCATCCAGCTCTGGTTCTGCAGGACGTCGAACCCCAGACGCTCGATAGCCTGCACTTCGCGGCTCATACGGCGCAGCTTGCCTTTAGCCTGTTGCACGTTCTGACCGGAGATGTTGCGCTTGATATAATCCAGCTCTTTTTCCAGGCGGGCTTTTTCTGAGGCAAAGAGTTGCTGGCGTAGCTCCCAGCGTTGCTGGCGTTGCTCGATATAGGCGCTGTAATTGCCGCGATAAACTTCCAGGGCGTTTGAACGCATTTCCCAGATGTGGTCTACCACCCGGTCTAAGAAATAGCGGTCATGCGAGACGATGAGCGTAGCCCCTGGCCATTGGCTGAGATAGCTTTCCAACCATTCGACCGCCTGGATATCCAGGTGGTTGGTCGGCTCGTCCAGCACAAGCAATTCAGGGTTGGAGAGTAGCAGACGCGCCAGGACGGCGCGGGTGCGCTGCCCACCAGAGAGCTGCGGCAAAGGACGGTTGAAGTCGCCTGGCTCAAAGCCCAGCCCGGTCAGGGTGTGCCGGATGCGTTGCTCATAGATATAACCGCCGCGCAGTTCAAATTCCGGCTGGAGTTTTGCATAGCGCTCCAGAGCCGCTTCGGCCTGCTCCGGGTCGCCCATGGCGCTCTCCAGTTGGGTCAACTCTGCTTCTAGAGTGCGCAACTCGGACAAAGCGGCCAGGCATTCTTCCCATAGGGTATGAGTACCGCTCAAAAGAGCTTCTTGTGGCAGATAACCGATGCTCAAATTGCGCGCTTTTTGGATGGCGCCGGAGGAGGGTTCTTCGAGCCCGAGCAAAATGCGCAGTAAGGTAGTTTTGCCAACCCCGTTCGGTCCTACGATAGCAATACGAGCCCCATGTGGGATGCTGAGAGAGATCCCCTGGAAGATATCATCCGGGCCGTAAGATTTCGACAGATCTGAAGCTGCAAGTAATGACATACCAGTTCTCGCAAAACTTTGCCGGGGTACAGGTGAAACCCGCTGATCAATTATACCTTGCCAACAACGGGTGGCGGTGGAAGCTAAATAAGGTATAATCTGCGATTGCTGCCAAGAACATAGGTACGCGTCCCTGTGGTTCACAGGGTTCAGGAGCGCGGTTTGTCTGACTTTCGAGCCATTTTAGACCGGTTGGAGCGGGGAAGAACCAGTCATTACTTACTTTTTTGGATCCCAATTGTCGTTGTGTGGTCCATTTTCGTTTATATGGGTTGGTTGGGGATCGATTTTGGCAATCACTGGGATGAAGGTAAACTGATCCTGGCCGTTAGGCATTCACTCGATACTGGCATCCTGTTGCCTGGGTGGTATAAATACCCATCTGTCTCCTATTGGCTGACGCTCTTCACAACTATTCCTCACTCGGTTGCCGCCTCTCAAACTGCAAGAGGCTGGCAAGAGGTTGTCGATCATCTGCGACTGGTAATCCAAACGCCGGCATTTCGACTGCAAGCCAGGGAGGTCTTCCTGCTGGTCAGTTCGCTGGCAAGCTTGTGGATTTACCTGGCGATGCGAGCAAGACAGGGTAAATGGCTGGCAGGTTTATTTGCTGCGGCGTTGTTGGGGTTCTCCTGGGAAATCTGCTACCACGCGCGTTGGATGGCGCCAGATACGATACTGATGCAGTTTGCCGCATTGGTGATCTTCCTGCTGACGCTAGCCAGTGAACATCCGGGTAAGTGGAAATGGAATGTGTTAGCTGCGCTTGCGGCGGGCTTAGGTGCCGGGACAAAGTATCCGGGGGCTTTATTACTAGTGCCTGTTTTGATCGTAACTTTTCAGAACTTACCGGCTCAGTCTGTCTGGCGCAAGCTGGGTAGAACGATTCTGGATGTTGCGCCGATGTTTTTGTTGGGGTATCTGGTATCAACACCGGGGACGTTGTTAGAGCCTATCGGGTTCTTCAAAGACATCCGTTATGAGGTGTGGCATTATCAAACTGGAGTCTATGAACAGAACGTCACGCCAGGGCTGCCACACCTTATGTTGATCTTTAATTACTTTGCGCGGTCTCTATTCTCTCCTTACCAGATCAGTGCAGTGCTCTTTTTTTTGCTCTCTGTGCTGGGTATGGTCGTAATCATTCGACGCGCCCCTCGGATGGCACTCTGGATGTTGAGTTTCCCACTGGTCTACATCCTTTTCTTCAGCGCGCAGAGCATTCTGGTAGTCAGAAATCTCCTGGCAGTTGCCCCTTTCCTGGCGGTGCTGGCGGCTTGGGGCGCTGGTGAAGTCGCAGCACTCTTGAAACCCGGATTGATGCGCTGGGGATGGTTCGCTTTATTACTGTTTGGATTGGCTTTGAATGGTCTGTGGATATACAACGCGGCTCGTAGTATTTCCACACGTGCACCAGAGAAGTCTCTCGTCCAGTTCCTGGATTATGCCACCAAGAGGCAAGCGACAGTATTCTCTGTATCTGAAAAGGCTTGGGATATACTGGCTGCATTGGGGCGACCAATGCCTCAAAATGTTGTCCGGTTCGTCGATGGTCAAACAAACGATGTGCTGGTGGTGTATATGTCCGAGGTTGTGCGCCGTCCACAGGATTGGCCCATTCAGTCTTTGGGGTTGATCAGGCGAGTGTTCGGACCACTGGAAGTCAACCTCAACTATTACCCTCTGTGGGCGGGCGATGACCACCTGTTGGTTTTGGATGGTGCATGGGCACGCCGCTATGGGTTGACACCAGCGCATTAGCGCTTACAGCAAATGAAAATGTGGAAACAGAGTCGCTCGAAGCTAAGGTTCGGCTTCCCATTGGTATTTTCCCTTATCGTTTTGATCAGTTTCATTCCCTTGATCAACCGCTTGGGTTTTTATTGGGATGATTGGCCAGCTATCTGGTTTTTGCATGGTTGGGGTCCCGCAAGCTTCAGAACAAGTTTTGCCAGCGACCGGCCTTTAATGGCTTGGGTTTTTATGCTGACCACTAGCATCTTGGGGGAGTCGCCACTTAACTGGCAGCTATTTGCAGTTCTTATGCGCTTTGTCTTAGGCCTGGCGTTTTGGTGGACTTTAAATGGCCTGTGGCCGGATCACAAACCACAGGTGACAGGGATTGCTTTTCTATTTGCGGTCTATCCCGGTTTCAGCCAGCAGTCCATCGCGGTGACGTATGGCAATGGTTTCTTGGTGTTTGTAATTTTTATGTGCTCGCTAGGGCTGACGGTTTGGGCTTTTCGCAAGCCCGCCTGGTTCTGGCCGTTATATTTGCTGTCGTTGCTGCTCTCAGCTCTAACCATCTTCACAGTGGAATATTTCTTCGGTCTGGAGCTACTGCGCCCAATCTTGATCTGGGTGTTGCTCAAGGAGCGTTTCCCAAACCCGCTCCGGCGCGGGATGTGGGTGGCCCTGTATAGCCTACCTTATTTTTGTTTCATGGCAGCTTTTGCCTGGCTGCGATTGTTTGTTCATGGCACCCCGCGTGCAGCTCCGATTCTGCTTCAGGAACTGCGCATCGACCCGGTGGCTGCTCTGCGTGGCTTGCTGACCACGATTGTCTCCGATTTCTGGGAGGTTAACTTCCGAGCCTGGTATCATAAACCGCCATTGCCAGGACAGCCTGAGATTTTTTTGCCCTATCTGGCTATTGCTCTTGGCGCTGGAGTAGTGACTTTCCTCTACCTGATGCATCTGGCGAAGGCTGACCAGCGCGCAGATCGAAAGCCGGTCTCAGGGACTGGTTGGGCGGTGCAAGCAATTGTAGTAGGCATGTTGGCTTACCTGGTCAGCGGATGGCCGGTCTGGGTGACTCAACTGAAAATCAGCTTATCTTTCCCATTTGATCGTTTCACTTTGATGACGATGCCGGGAACAGCGATTTTACTGGCTGGCTTGGTGGGGTTGCTCTGGCGCAGGAATTGGATAGGACCGTTAGTTCTCGCAATCCTGGTGGGATTTTCAGCTGGAACGCAATATCTATACCGGCTGGATTATATGCGAGATTGGCAGCTTCAAAAAACCTTTTTCTGGCAACTGGCCTGGCGGGCACCTGGTATCGTGCCCGGTTCGATCCTGTTGACGACTGAGTTTCCCTTTCTTTTTTCATCGGATAACTCCTTGACCGCACCCTTGAATTGGATGTACGCACCTCAAAATAGTTCGTCTCAGATGTCATACCTGATGTACGATGTGGAAATGCGCCAGGAGCAGCGTGCGTCCGAATTCCTGGAGAAAGAAGTAGTTGAAAAGGATTATCGGTTAACCAACTTCAAAGGATCAACTTCACAAGCGATCGTGTTCTTCTACAATCCATCTCGATGTCTCATGGTGGTTGACCCCACTCTCGACCGTAAGTTGCCGGATAAGCCGCGCTATTTCCAGGAGATGCAAGCTTATTCCAGGCCCGAACTAATTCTAGCGGAAGCAGACCAACCGGCGCAACCACCCCAATCCATCTTTGGACTGGAGCCGGTGCATGACAGGTGTTTCTACTTCGAAAAAGCCGAACTGGCTCGACAAAGGCAGGATTGGCAACAGGTTGCGGATCTGGGAAACCAGGCGCTTCGTCTGTACTCACCCATTACAGCCGAGAATGCAATGGAGCTGGAGCCGTTCATTCTCGGATATGCACATGTAGGAAACTGGGAAAAGGCAGAAGAACTTACCTTGCAAGCTTATCAGGCATCGGGAGATATGCAGAGCGCGCTATGTCGGTTATGGCGGCTTATTCAGTTTGGATTGCCATCTTCCCCAAAACAGCAGGCTGCTTGTGAACGGATAACAAGTGTGCTGAAATGCGGTTGGGCGATTCGTCCGTGATATAATCGGCTCCGTTCATTGATAGAGAGATAAGTTTAGGAATTCGAAGGAGAATGAATTAAGAAATTGCAATCAAAAATCGGCTCGATGGGTTGTTTGAGATTCGCGTTATTGGGGGGGTTCTTATTGGTATTACTGCTACTAGCTTTTTTGACATTCGTGTCTGTGAGAGACTTTATCACCTCCTGGGAGATCACCAATCTGCCGGGCATTACTATCCGAGATGCGACTCCCGTCCCCGGTTCCGAAAACGGGACCCCGGTGGCTAATTTGGGTGCGCCGCTGCAGCCGGTCGGTGGTCCAACTCCACTACCCTGGGACGGCG
>Ga0209253_10004344_pt1 | contig 12370 bp, 12 predicted proteins | sample FrelakmetBRP12BR_FD_187145 | JGI IMG/M metagenome (GOLD analysis project Ga0209253, IMG submission 187145) | Freshwater lake sediment microbial communities from the University of Notre Dame, USA, for methane emissions studies - BRP12 BR (SPAdes)... | ecosystem: Environmental > Aquatic >...
CCGCTCGGGCTCTTCGACTGCTGCGGAATCTGCGATGGGGCTTCCGCCGCCATCATGTGCCGTACCGAGGATGCGAAGCGCTACCGCCCCAAGGGCGACTATATCACCGTCAAGGCTTCGGCCATTGCGTGCGGACCCGGCTGGGGAAAAGAGAGAACGAACTATGGATACACCGTTTGGGAAGAGACTGAGGCGGCGGCCAAGCAGGCGTATGCCATGGCCGGCATCAAGAACCCCAGGAAAGAACTCGACATGGCGGAATTACATGACTGCTTCTCCATAGCGGAGCTGATAGCGGTGGAGTCCATGGGCATTTGCGAGAAGGGCCACGCCAAGGAAGACATCGACTCCGGTGCCTGGGAGCAGACCGGTGAGATTCCAATCAATGTCAGCGGCGGGCTGAAGGCCTTCGGGCACCCGGCTGGGGCCAGCGGTGGTCGAGAAGTGTACGAGTTCTACAAGCAGTTCCAGGGTAAGGCTGATGAGCCGTCGCGGCAGCTCAAGGATGTCAAGATGGGATTGGCGCATAACCAGGGCGGTCACCCGGGGAATTTCGTCTGTGGCATCACCATCGTCGGTGAGCCGCCATCCAAGTAGGGAGGAACAGTCGCCCTAGTTTGTGATACAATCTATTATTGCTGAAGACAGCAGGTGCCCTGAGGGCTTAAAGCAGTAAGTCTGCCTGCCGAGGCCAAATGACCATATCGATGTCGGTTCATTGGAGCCCCGGGGCAGCATGCTTCGGGGCTCAGTTATTGAAAGAGAGGCGTGCCAGACGAGACTAGGAGTTCGGGTCAAGGGAGATGCGGGAGGCTTCTGGGCGTGAGTCTGGGTGCAGCTGAATCTCCACCCCAGGGTGTGCTGAGGGGCAGTCCGCCTCAGAAGGAGTGGGGGACAGGGGGTTGAAAGAGGGCTGACTGAGAGACTCATAGAGCTGTCTGGCAGCAGGGGAAGAAGGATGAAAAAAGAGAAGAAACAAGAGACAGTCAAGAAAGCCGAGAAGGTGATTGCAGACGCCAAGGTGGCTGTGGTCACTGACTACCGTGGGATGACGGTGGCGGACATGAACAAGCTGCGCCGGAAGCTGAGAGAAGCCGGCGTGGAGTATCGCGTGGTGAAGAACAACCTGGCGGCCATCGCCGCGAAGAACGCCGGCAAGGAAGATATGAAGGACCTGTTGATTGGGCCTTCGGCAGTGGCGTTCGGCTATGCCGATGAGATCACGCCCGCCAGAGTGCTGACGGAGTACATCCGAACGACGAAGCTGCCTCTGAGCATCAGGGGTGGCCTGTTGCAGAACAGGGTACTCAGTCCTGAAGAGGTGTCAGTTCTGGCTTCGATGCCGCCAAGGGAAGTGCTGGTGGCCAGGGTGGTGGGGCAGATGAAGTCACCGCTGTACATGCTGGTAACGGTACTCAACGCCAACCTGGCTGGGTTGACGCGTGTGTTGCAGGCTAGAAAGGAACAACTGGAAGGAGGTCTCAAACAATGACGAAAGAGGAGATGATTGCTGCCATCAAGGGCATGACGGTTCTGGATCTGGCGGAGCTGGTCAAGGCTCTGGAGACGGAGTTTGGCGTCAGCGCAGCGGCAGTGGCCGTGGCGGCCCCGGCGGCTGCGGGTCCGGCGGCTGGAGCGGCGCCGGCAGCGGAAGAAGAGCAGACGGCTTTCTCCGTCATCCTGAAGGAATTCGGCGCCAACAAGATCAACGTGATCAAGGCCGTTCGAGAAGTGACCACGCTGGGGCTGAAAGAGGCCAAGGAACTGGTAGAGGCGGCACCGAAGGCGGTCAAGGAAGGCGTCTCCAAGGAAGAAGCCACCAGCGTCATGGCGAAGCTGACGGCTGCGGGCGCCGTAGCCGAGATCAAGTAACCCGGGGATACTCGCTGGTCTATCGAACACTCAAGCGGAGCCTTTTCCGAAAGAAAGGCTCCGCTATGCATTGTCATAGCGGGTCTGTTGACGGGGCGCTCTTGCCGGGGCGAGGCGGCTACTTGGAGCGATAGTCCAGGATGACTACCCTGGTCTCCGGAGGGACATTCGACTTGGTCACGGTCAGCTTTGGCTGGGGAACGACCTCCCTCAACCCCATCCCCGTGGTGAACTTCTCCAGAGGCTCCAGCCAGTTGGTGACGTCGGTCTGGTAGTGCATTGGGATCACGATCTTGGGGTTGAGGAGCCTGACGATCTCGGCGGCTGTCTTGGCATCGATGGTGGAGACACCGCCCACCGGTGCGAAGAGGACATCTATCCCGCTCAGTTCCTCGATCTGCTTCGGCGATGGAGTATGGCCGATGTCGCCAAGGTGACATAATCTGAGGTCTTCCATCTCCATCAGGTAGATTATGTTTCTTCCCCGGTTGGCTCCCTGCGCCGCGTCGTGGAAAGTGGGAAACCCGATGATGAAGACGTTCTTTATCTCATATTCACCGGGGCGGTTGACCAGTCTGGGGTTGCCATCCACGCCGGCGGTATTATTGTGGCCAGGGTGGGCGTGGCTGGCGGTCACTATGTTGGCTGCCGACTTGGGCCATGAGTAGCCCAGGGTCGCATCGTAGGGATCAGTGACGAGGCTGACCTCTCTGCCCTTGATGCGGAAGCACGAATGTCCCAGCCAGGTGATGTCCATTACGGCCTGTCTTCCGGATGTGACTCTTTGGGCAAAATCGCGGTGGCGGCGCCGGCAACGAGGGTGGCCTTCAGAATGTCACCAATCACAAAGGGCAGGACACCCTTGACCATGGTCTCATTGAAGGTGGTGTGTAGCGTCAAGGCCAAGTAGGAGGCTCCTATCGCCAGGATGACGATCATGCCGGTGGACATGAGCCAGAGCTGCCCCCAGAAGCCTCGCAGGGCGAGATGCTTCTCAGTCAGCCGGCCTATGAGAAAGGCCACCACAAGGAACCCGACCAGGTATCCCAGGGTGGGGGAATGGATAAGGTACTGCATTCCGCCGTGACCGTCCTGGAACCAGGGCATGCCGCAGGCGCCGATGCCGATGTAGAGGAGCATACTCAAAGCGCCGAACCACGGTCCTAGCATGACGCCGCTGGCCAAGACTCCAATGTTCTGGCCGGTGATGGGCACGGGGGTGAAACCAAGGGGTATCCTGGCCTGAGCTAGGAGGCCGGTGACGCAGGCCATGCCCAGCGCCAGAGCGACCTTCTTGGTTACACTCAGCTCATCGCGCCAGGTGAAGGCGTCGATTCTCCAGGTCCGGTATCTCTCTACATAAGCGCCTACAGCCATGTTGCCTCCTCGTGGATAATGGGAAAAGTATATGGGAAGCGGCCCTGTGAGTCAAACGTGCTCGCAGAGCAGAATCGCTGATCGACATCCGGGGACTAGTCCCATTTGAAGAACCGTATCGTGACGGCGAGGCAGGCGACTGCCCAGGCCGCCAGTACGGCTATGTCAGTGGTCATGGAGTGCATCGGAGTTCCGGCTACCATGATCTGCCTCAAGGCGTCGTTGACATAGGTCAACGGGAGTATCTTCACCAATGGCTCGACGAAGGCCGGCATGTTGGCGATGCTGAAGAAAGTACCGGAAAGGATCATCATCGGCAGGTTGACGATCTGGATGGCGGGGATGGCGGACTCCTGTGTTTTCACCAGCGCCGCAATCAGATAACCGAGACTGACAAAGACGAGTGATCCAAGGAGAATGATGCCACATAGACTCAGCCAGTTGCCGATCATCTGGAAATCGAAGACGAGTCGGCCCACCAGGATGATCAGCGCGGCGGAAGCCAGGATGACAATCATACGGAAAACCAGGTCCCCCAGGACCAGCGTCGATCGACGAAGCGGCGTGGATCCCAGGCGCTTGATGATATGGGCCTGCCTCTGCTGGATGACGGGCAATCCTCCCTGGACGCCGATAAACATCAGCGTCATGCCCAGTATGCCGGGTAGAAGGAAATCGATGTACCTCAGTTCATGCGACTGAACGCTCTTCTGTTCCATGCCGATGGGTGGCGTGTACTTACCCAGTTCCTGGTTTATTCTGCTGATCACCTGGTATAGAGCGGGAGTCAGCGTTTGCTGGTTAATTGTCCGACTGGCGTCATAGAAAACCTGGACGTTGTCGCTTTCCCCGGGTCCCATTGTGTCCATCCCGGCGGGGACATCTATCACCGCATCAAGGTCGCCGTCTTCAAGTGAGGCTCTCAGATCTTCCATTTCACCGATCTGAGTCTTGAACATCTTCTGGTCGCCTTTGAGGACCACGCTGTCCAAGCCGAGGGTTATAGCCCCCGCAATCTGAGGTGACCCCTCGTCGGCCAACCCTATCTTGAAAGTCTGGGTGTCCGTGTTCTGAAAGGCCCAGCCGAAGAGGAGGATGAAGATGATAGGGAAGATGAAGCTGAAGAACAAAGCGGCCCGGTCCCTGATGAACTGCTTATACCGGGCCACAAAGACGGCGCCAAAGGCTCTCAATCTCTTATCCTCTTCCCGGTCAATTTCAGAAAGACGTCCTCCAGCGTAGCCTGCCGGACTGAGAGCTCAGAAAGTTCGGCGGATCTGTGTGAGGCCATAGCCAGAAGCCCGGAGATGGCGGAAGGGATGTTGCCGGTGTAGATGATGATGTCGTCCCCCTCCCGGACTACCTTGGAGACATCCGGCAGGCTGGTGAGAGCCTGGTCACCGGGGTAGTCCTTCATCTTGAACTGAATGGCGCTCTCTCTGATGTTGGAGTCGATCAGCCGCTGGGGGCTGTCCAGGGCGATTATCTGCCCGTAGTCCATGATGGCGATGCGGTCGCAGAGCCGCTGGGCTTCCTCCATGTAGTGCGTAGTCAGCACCACCGTCTTCCCGGCGCGCTGAAAAGTCTGAATGACTTCCCACATAGCCCGGCGAGCCTGAGGGTCCAATCCCGTAGTGGGCTCGTCGAGGAAGATTATCTCCGGGTCGTTGACGAAGGCCAGAGCCACTGAGAGCCGCTGCTGCTGGCCTCCCGAAAGGTTCCGGAAGAGAACGTCTCTGCTTTCCTGTAGGGCTGCCAGTTCGATGATTTGCGTTGTCGGGACCGACTTCTTGTACAGGCTGCGGAAGAAGTTGATGATTTCTCGCACTTTCAGACCGGGGAAGAGGGCTGGACTTTGTGATTGGACCCCGATGCGTTCCTTCACCGCTCTGGTGGCTTTGGAGACATCCATGCCCAGCACGGTGGCTGAACCGCTGTCGGCAGTGCGCAGCCCTTCCATTATCTCGACGGTGGTGGTCTTCCCGGCGCCGTTGGGGCCGAGCATGCCAAAGACCTCGCCCTGAGCTACCTCAAAGCTGATCTGGTTTATGGCCTTGACGCTGCCATATGTCTTGACGAGGTTGGTGACCCCGATTACTTTGCTGGCTGAGACGTCCATTCTTGGTCAACGGTTCAGCTGTATTCGCGTCCTCACCAGCCGGGTGAAGTCCACCGCACAGCCCTGTTGCAGTATAGTGTACAACAAAGATTCCGGCGAGAGTATTTGCGTTGGGGAGTGTGGCTCATGGGCAAGGTGCGCGATGCCCGTGGGCATTCCGGCTAGGCGTTCTCTTCGCTCCAGGCTGTGTCGCCGATGAGGGGAACCCAGCGGCATGGCCCCAGGTTCTGAATGGCCGTGTCGTGTTCCTTCTTGGTGACCTTCAAGAGGCTCTGTTCGTGGCGTGTACCGACGGGAATGATGAGACGGCCGCCGACGGCGAGCTGGTCGAGCAATTCCTTGGGAACCGTGGGAGCGCCGGCGCTGACGACTATGGCATTGTATGGGGCCTTGTGCTGCCAGCCCAGCTTGGCTTCGGCCAAGTGGACCTCAACGTTCGTGTAGCCTAGTTTCTCGAGGGTTTCCGCTGCCTTCTGGGCCAACTCGCTATGCCGCTCCACGGTGACCACCCAGTTGGCCAGTTCGGCCAGGATGGCCGCCTGATAGCCGCTGCCGGTACCCACCTCCAGAACGTTCTCATCACCCGCAAGTTCGAGCGCCTCGGTCATCATGGCCACAATGAGGGGTTGCGAGATGGTCTGCCCCTGGCCGATGGGGAGAGGGCGGTCTTCGTATGCCGCGTGCCAGTACCCGCTGGGGACAAACATCTCCCTGGGCACGCGGGTCATGGCGGCGAGCACCCGCTCGTCCTTGATCTCGTGGCGAAGGTAGCCTACGAGCTGAGAGCGCGCCGAGGAGAAATCGGTGACCAAGGATCATTCCTCCGGTTATGGCTAGATTCTAGTTGATGAGGGGGATTGAGTCCAGAGGGTCTATTCAACCCCCTGGGCCCCCACTCCTCCTGAGGCGGATCTTCGATCTTGGGGGATATAGAAGGAGAAGAGACTTCTAGGGACACCCCAGACCCCGGTCCGCCTCAGGAGGAAACCGTCACGGCGAAGCTCTGTAGGGGCGCATCGCATGCGCCCGGGACAGCCCCAAACCCCCGGGAGTAGATTGTCCTGCACGTCTCCTTGCCGCACCCAGGGATTGAGCTTCTCCTTCCCATGAACTATAATCCCATCACTGGCCGCGTTGCGGGCGCAACGCGGTGGCCCGTGCTCACGGGAGAGGCAAGAGAGTCTACCGAGGTAAGCCGAGGAGGTAGAAGCTTGAACAAGAAGACGGTGAGAGATATCAGCGTAGCCGGCAAGAAGGTGCTGGTCAGGGTCGATTTCAATGTCCCTCTGGACAAAAAGACGGGAGGAATCACCGATGACACGCGCATCAAGGCTGCCTTGTCCACGATAAGGTACCTGATTGATCTCAAGGCCAAGGTCATCCTGTGTTCCCATCTGGGTCGCCCCAAGGGCGTGACACCCGAGCTGAGCCTGAAGCCGGTCGCGCAGCGACTGGCGAAGCTGCTAGGCAAGCCCGTGCAGACGGTCGATGATTGTATTGGTCCCAAAGCAGAAGCGGCGGCAGAAGCGCTGAAGGATGGTGAGATCCTGCTTCTGGAGAACCTCCGTTTTCACGAGGAGGAAGAGAAGAACGACCCCGCCTTTGCCAAATCGCTGGCGTCCCTGGCGGATGTCTACGTCAATGACGCTTTCGGCACGGCGCACCGGGCCCACGCGTCGACCGCCGGCGTTACCAAGTACCTGCCGGCCGTGGCCGGATTCCTGATGGAGAAGGAACTGGAGTACCTGGGCAAAGCGCTGGCCGATCCCAAGCGCCCTTTCACCATGATCGTCGGCGGGGCCAAGGTGAGCGACAAAATCACCATGCTGGAGAACATCCTGCCCAAGGTGGACGCCCTGATTATCGGAGGCGGCATGGCGAATACCTTTCTCAAGGCTCAGGGGTATGATGTAGGTAGATCCAAGGTGGAAAACGAACAACTGGATTTCGCCAGGGGCCTGATGTCGAAGGCCAAAGAGAAAGGGGTTCATCTGCTGTTGCCCACCGACGCGGTGGCGGCGGAGAGATTCGAGGCTGACTCTCCTAACCAGACGGTTCCGGTGGACAAGGTGCCCAGGGACTGGCAGATGCTGGATATCGGCCCGGAAACGGTGAAGCGCTTCAGCGAGGAGATCAAGAAGTCACATACCGTTGTGTGGAATGGGCCGGTGGGCGTTTTCGAGTTTCCGGCCTTCGCCAAAGGCACCCAGAGCATCGCCGCACTTCTGGCCAAACTAGATGCCACTACAATAATCGGAGGAGGAGACACCGCAGCCGCCGTGGAGCAACAGGGCCTGACCGACAAGATGACCCACGTGTCTACTGGAGGCGGGGCATCCCTGGAGTTCCTGGAAGGCAAAACTCTGCCGGGCGTGGCGGCTCTCCTGGATAGGTAAGGTATGGATAGGATGTCGCAGATCAGTCAACTGGCGGTAACATCTCCGGGCAAGATTGTGCTCATAGTGATGGACGGCTTGGGCGGGCTGCCGCATCCGGAGACGGGGAAGACCGAGTTGGAGACAGCCCAGACGCCCCATCTGGACAAGCTGGCCAAGGAAGGCATTTGCGGAATGTCCGAACCGCTGGGCCCCGGGTTGACTCCCGGCAGTGGCCCCGGTCACCTGGGCCTCTTTGGGTATGATCCGTTCGCGTTCGTGATCGGCCGGGGCATTCTGGAGGCCCTGGGCATCGACTTCCCTTTGGAGAAAGGCGACATAGCCGCCCGGGGGAACTTCTGTACGGTCGATAACAAGGGAGTCATCACAGACCGGAGGGCGGGGCGGATATCGACCGAGGTTTGCACCAAGCTGTGCGAAGAGTTGGGCGGGATCAACTTCCCAGGGGTGAAGGCCCTGGTAGCGCCGGTGGAGGGGCACCGGTTCCTGCTGGTTCTGCGGGGAGCCAGCCTCAACCCGGATCTGGCTGATTCTGACCCGCAGCAGGTGGGGGTGGCGCCGAAGGAAGTCGCGGCGCTCAGTCGAGAGGCGGAGGCGACGGCGGCCGTGGTCAATAGCTGGATCGGCAAGGCCCGGGGCGTGCTGGCCGATCACCATCCGGCCAACATGGTCGTTCTGCGCGGGTTCGCCCGGCTGCCTCATCTGCCATCGATGGGCGAGTCATACAAGCTGAACCCGGTGGCCATCGCCACGTATCCCATGTACCGGGGGCTGGCGCGGCTGGTGGGCATGAAGGTGGTGGACTGCGGACGGTCCGTTGAAGACCAGTTTGCCGCCCTGGCCAAGCATTATGCCGGGCACGATTTCCTGTTCCTTCATATCAAGAAGACGGACACGGCTGGTGAAGACGGCGACTTCCAGCGGAAGGTGAAGGCCATTGAAGAGGTGGATGCGGCTCTGCCGCGGGTGGTGGATCTGAAACCCGATGTCATCGTGGTGACCGGTGATCATTCCACCCCGGCGGTGATGAAGGCGCATAGCTGGCACCCCGTTCCGTTTCTGCTGCACTCGCCACTCTGCCGGCCGGACGACGTAGCGGAGTTCTCGGAGCGGGCGTGCTCCAAAGGCGCGCTGGGGCGCTTCCCGGCCCTGGACATCATGCCGCTGGCACTGGCTCATGCTCAGAAGCTGGCCAAATTCGGTGCCTGACGAGAGGAGACAGATGCGCTTACCGATAATTGCCGGAAACTGGAAGATGAACACGACCGTCGATGAGGCGGTGGCGCTGGTTCGCGACATGCTGGGCGGGCTGCAGGAGATCGACGGAGTGGAGAAGGTGGTCTGCCCGCCTTTTGTTTCCCTGGCCGAGGTGAAGCTGGTGCTGGACAAATCGTCGGTGAAACTGGGAGCCCAGAACCTGCACTTCGAAGAGAAGGGGGCTTTCACGGGAGAGGTCTCTCCCGTCATGCTAGCCCACTTGTGCGAATACGTCATCGTGGGTCACTCCGAAAGGCGGCAGCACTTTGGGGAGACTGACGAAATCGTGAACCGGAAGGTCAAGGCGGCTCTGAAGTTCAACCTGAAGCCCATCATGTGCGTGGGGGAGACTCTGGCGGAGAACGAGGCGAAAAAGACCGAAGAAGTGGTCACCCGGCAGGTCAAGAAGGGCCTGGCCGGGGTTGGCAAGGCTGATGGCCTGGTCATCGCCTACGAGCCGATCTGGGCCATCGGCACGGGAAAGGCGGCCACGGGCAAGCAGGCTAATGCCACCATCGGTCTTATCCGGCGCACGGTGCGGGAGTTGTACGGTGAAGACGTGGCGGACGGCCTGCGCATCCAGTACGGAGGCAGCGTGACCGCAGCCAACGTTGTGGAATTCATGTCGCAGCCGGAGATCGATGGTGCCTTGGTGGGAGGGGCCAGCCTGAAGGCCGGAGACTTCGTCAGTATAGTGGAGCAGACCGCCAAGACGAAGCGCGGATGAGCGTCGTTGTGGCCGTCGTAGGGCCGACCGCCGTTGGCAAGAGCAAGCTGGGCCTTCTTCTGGCCCGGACCTTCAACGGCGAAATCGTGGGTGCCGACAGCCGCCAGGTCTACCGGTACATGGATATCGGCACGGCCAAACCGACGGCTGAGGAGCGCTCTGCGGTTGCGCATCATCTCATCGACGTAGTGGACCCCGACGGAAACTTCAGCGTCGCCCTCTATCAATCCCTCGCCATGAAGGCCATCGACCAGGTCATGCAGCGCGGCAGGGTTCCGGTTCTGGTGGGTGGGAGCGGGCTGTACGTGTGGTCGCTGGTGGAGGGGTGGGAGATACCCCGCGTTGAACCCGATGCCGGGTTTCGGAAACGTCTGGAAGAGAGGGCGGCTGTTGAAGGCGCGGAATCGTTGTACCGGGACCTGGAGAAGATAGACTCGAAGACAGCCGCGTCGATTGACCCCCGCAATGTCCGCCGTGTGATCCGGGCCCTCGAGATTCACCATACGGGCGGCGCAGCGGGTGCGCCATCGCGTGGCAAGAAACAGCCTCCTTTTGAGACGCTAATCGTGGGATTGACGGCTGATAGGCGCCGGCTGTACCAGATGATTGACCGGCGTGTCGATCGAATGGTGGAGCAGGGTCTGGTTGAGGAGGTCAAGGGACTGCTGGGCAGAGGCTATAGCACTGATCTGCCGTCGATGTCCAGCGTGGGCTATAAGGAGATATGCGAGTTCATCAGTGGTAGAATGGACTTGACCACCGCCATGCAGAGGATCAAGTTCGAGACACACCGTTTTGCCCGTCACCAGTACGCCTGGTTCCGCTTGAATGACCCGCGTATCCATTGGTTCGACGTTGACGATCAGGGGGAGGACAAAGTGCTGGAGATGGTTGGGGGAGCGCTGAAGTAGATGAGAGGGAAGTCAGCTATTCTGGCGCTGCTGCTGCTCGTGTCGATTATCTTCGTGCCTTGCGCCCGGAATGAGACGGCGACGGAGAAGGAGACCATCGAGCTTGATGGATTCAGCCTCACCATGAGTGCTCCCAAAGTCGATTTCCCGAACTCGATTGAGTTCAATATCGAGGCGGAGAGCGACGCCGAGATTACTGACATCACCCTGCAGTACCGGATGGACAAAGTGGGCCTCTTGCCGGTCACCAGTGTGGTGTTTCCGGCGTTCGAGGCCGGGGAGAAGACGAGCGCTGAGTGGAAGTGGGACATGACGCAGACCGGTGGCCTCCCTCCGGGCGCTGATCTGACGTACTGGTGGTCATTAGAAGATGCCTTCGGCCAGAAGACCGACACTCCAGTCAAGACGCTGAGCTTCGATGACGGGCGCCATGAATGGAAGGATGCTCCGGGTTCCGGCTTCAACCTGTACTGGTACAAGGGGGACAGCAACTTCGCTCAGCAACTGATAGAGGCGGGAGAAGACGCCTTGACCCGGCTGGAGGATGACATCGGGGCCATGCCTGAGCGGACCATAGAGGTCTATGTTTACGGCAGCACAGCAGCCCTGCAGGGCTCCCTGATCTTTCCGCAGGAGTGGACCGGCGGGCTGGCCTACACGGAGTACGGGATTGTGGCTCTGGGCGTCTCTACGGATCAGCTTGGCTGGGGCAAGGGGGCCATGGCCCATGAGATGGCGCACCTGGTAGTGCATCAGGTGACCATGAACGGCTATGGGATCGTATTGCCGTCATGGCTGGATGAAGGGCTGGCCATGTATGCCGAGGGCGATCTGACGTCTGAGTTCGCCTCCGCGCTTAGTTCTGCAGTGAAGCGGGGGCAACTCGACTCAGTTCAGAGCCTGTCCAGCTCGTTTCCGGCGCAGACGGCTGCCGCGACCCTGGCCTATGCTGAGAGCTACAGCATAGTCGATTACCTGCTGGACCATAAGGGGGGCAGGGAGAACATGCTCGATCTTCTGGGGGCGATAAGGGCCGGCAGCGGATATGAGGAGGCCCTCCAGGCCGTGTATGGCTTGAGCATCGACCAGCTTGATTCCCAGTGGAGGCAGCATTTGGCGGCGGGCGGCGCTTAGCCGATGAAGGGATCAAGGATGACTGTGCGGACTTGGGTGTCGCCGGTGCTTGTACTCCTGGCCCTGCTCTGTTTGGGCAGCAACTGCCTGACGCGAACATCAACGCCGGGAATCTCCGTGCTGGATCGAGACACGCTGAAACTGCGGGATTCGGGGCCGTCGACTCTTGACCCGGCCATGGCCAGGGAGACGGGTTCCGTTACCTACATCATGCAGATCTTCAGCGGCCTGGTGGCCTTCGACGAAGACATGAACCTAGTTCCGGATATTGCCGGGAGCTGGGAGACCGACAACACGAACACGGTCTACACCTTCCATCTGCGCCAGGGAGTAACGTTCCATGACGAAAGGCCGGTCACGGCCGCAGACTTCAAGTACTCCTGGGAGAGAGCCTGTGACCCGGCGACCGGCTCCGAAACGGCAGGCACGTATCTGAACGACATCGTCGGTGCCAACGAGATGCTGGCGGGGAATGCTCAAGAGGTCGCCGGCGTTCAGGTTGTTGATGACTACACACTCCGGGTCGCCATTGACCAGCCGAGGGCGTACTTCCTGTCGAAGCTGGCGCAGCCGGTGG
>Ga0209253_10004345_pt1 | contig 12370 bp, 14 predicted proteins | sample FrelakmetBRP12BR_FD_187145 | JGI IMG/M metagenome (GOLD analysis project Ga0209253, IMG submission 187145) | Freshwater lake sediment microbial communities from the University of Notre Dame, USA, for methane emissions studies - BRP12 BR (SPAdes)... | ecosystem: Environmental > Aquatic >...
CTGTACGGCGAAGGCCGGAGCGATTTCCGATCTGCCCGGCGCCTTATCGGGCTGATCTTGCCCAAGATCGAATTGAGTCGCGCGCCCGCGGTGCGCGCCCACGCCCTGCAGATTCTCGGGAACATCAGCAAGAAGCAGGGCGACACCGGCCAAGCCCTGGATTTTTACCGGCACAGCCGGGCGTTGTTCCGGAGATCCGGCGACGATGTCGGCCGGGCCGGCGTTCTTTGCAATATCGGCTTGATATTTCTCCGGCGCTGCGCTTTCCGCGAAGCCCGCCGCTATTTCTGTGAATATCTGCGGATCTCGGAACGGATTGGCGACCGGGTAGACGCGGCCCGGGCTCTGATTAACCTGGGTACGGCGTATTCCTGGACGAACGAACTGGTCGCGGCGGAAAAATGCTATAAAAAATCCCTCGCCATATCCGAACGCATCGGCAACAAAATGGGAATCGGGATCGCCTGCGGCGAGCTCGGGCTCGTCGCCAAGAACCGCGGCCGGCCCGACCAGGCATTACCCCTTCTCCAGAAATCTCTAGAGCTCGACCCTAACCAGCCAACCGTCAAAGAGCTCCTCGAAAAAGCTCGGGCGGGGATCAAAAAATCACTTTAGCCGGAGGTGAAAGGAGCGCCGAGATGGTATCGAAAAAGCTGGCCGTATTGTTTGTTTTAGTATCGCTGGCCGCCCCCGGATGGGCCCAGTATCAGGGCCGTATCGAAGGCAGAGTCTTGGACGACGCCGGGAATCCGCTGGAGAAAGTGGAAGTGTCGATCGTCTCGCTAAAGACGGGTTCACAGAAATTCGACCTCAGGTCCGACCGGGAAGGACGGTTCACTCAGATCGGCCTGATGCCGGGGTTCTATCTGGTCAATTTCAAGAAGGAGGGGTTCGCGCCGCGTTCGACGGAAATCAAGGTCAGTATCGCCGAAGCGACCAAGCTTGATGTCAAGCTGGAGCCTGCGGCGGCGGAAGCGATGCGGACGATGTCAGAATCGGACAAGCTTTTCGTCCAGGGAACCCGGCTTTACGCCGAGAGCCGGTTCGCCGAGGCGGCCGCTTCCTATGAAGAGGCGATCAAGCTCAACGAGACCCAGTGGGCCTACTATTTCAACCTCGGCTTAGCCTACAAGAAAATGGCCAAGAGCGAAGAGGCATTGGCGGCCTTCGGTCGAGCCCAGGAGCTCAACCCCGGGGGCTACAGTGCCGCCAAGGAGCTCGCGGAGAGCCTGGCCAAGGCCGGAAAATACGAGGAAGCCAAGGTGCTCTACCGGAAGGCGCTGGAAATCAGCGCCGACGAACCCGACGTTTTTTACAACCTGGGCTTATGCCAGGTCAGCACGGGAGAGCCTGAGGCGGCGCTCGATTCTTTCTCCAAGTGCATCGCTCTGAAACCGGACCATGCCGACGCCTATTTCCAGCTTGGGACCGTTTACGTCGGGCAGAACAAGGTCCGGGAAGCCGTCGAGAGTCTGGAAAAATTCCTCCAGCTCGCCCCCGGCCACGAAAAAGCCGGCCTGGCCAAGCAGCTTCTGGATTACCTCAAGAAATAGGTCCTGATGAGCTGAACCCGGGGCGTATCCCTACTTGACCGTAAAGTCGACCGTCTTGACTCCCGTGTTCTGGGAGATCTTGTCGAGGAGATTAATGACCAGTGTGTAGCTGCCGGCCTGGAGGTCGCGCTGCTCGATCTTCTCGGGCTCGTCTCCTTTCTTGATTTTGACCGTCTGTTTCATCGGCAGCGGCTGGCTGATCAATGGAGACGTGTAGGTCTGGGCCGCCCATTTGAGGACCGATTCCTCTCCCTTCTTGACCTCAAAGTTGACCTCGATGTCAAACTGCTGCGTCGGGTTGGGCTGGGCCCCGAAGATAAAGAAGAAGATATCCAGGTTTTCCCCGGGCGCGAACACTTTCTCGAGGTTGGGGACGACTTTGAGGACGGAGTAAGTGAAGTAGCCCTTGTGGAAGGTCGTGCGCTGTTCCACTGACTCCATCTGGTCAAGCTGCTTGACGAAGAAAACGGAGGTTGTGTCTAGGGTTTTTGAGAACTGGGCGGGATCGGGGATCGTGAATTCATAGTAGGCAGTCCCGATCTTCTTAAGGTCAACGGAGGTCAGGGCGACGGCCAGGAGATAATGCCCGAAAGGCAGCGGATAGCCGATGCTGTAGATATCCACTTTCTCGGGATCATAGCCGGCGGCCGGCACCTGGATGCTGGCCGGGGCATAAACCTCCCTGAAGACCGTAGGGACTCCGGCGCTGTCCAGCGTGTTGAACTCGAGGAAGACGTTGAAGTTAGCCTGAAGGTTCTGGGCGGGTTCCTGGACCGGGGTTTCTTGAGGGCCTTTCTTCTCCGCTTTGGGCTCGGCGGGAGCGGTTGTCGCCGGGGCAAACCCGAGGTCCGAATTCTTGATGTTCATCATGAAGACGATATGAAAATTCTCTCTGGCCGGGAGATAGAGGCTCTGTAAGATATCGATCGGGATATCCTGCCGCCCCTTTCGGGAAGCCAGCCCTTCCTGGAGGACCGACTTCACTTCCTTGGGGATGAAGATTTTTTCCGCCGGCTTGGCCGGTTCTTGTTTCTTATCCTTTTCCTGGGCCGTTGCGCTCAGGCTCGCCATCAGGCCGAGCACCAGGGCGATGAGAAGAACAGGGACGATGACGCCTTTCGCTCTCATGATTCCTCCTCCGGAATGCGCATTTTTATCCGCCATAAAATCATGCAAGAAAGATGCCAATTCGTACCGAAAAAATAGGCTTTTTACTATAGCAGAACTGGCTTATTTTGCAATAGGGACTCGGACTAGCGTTTCTTCTGAAGGAGGCGGACGGCATTCTGATGCTCGGCGAAGGTCCGGCTAAAGTAGTGGCTGCCGTCGTTCCGGGAGACAAAATACAGGTAGGCGGCATCGGCCGGGTAGAGGGCGGCTTCGAGCGCCGCGCGCCCGGGATTGCAGATGGGGCCGGGCGGGAGCCCGGGATGCCGGTATGTATTGTAAGGCGAATCCAGGGACATGTCCTTTTTTGTCAGGTTTCCGTTGTAAAGGCCTTTCTGTTTGAGGGCGTAGATGATGGTGGGGTCGCAGTCGAGCTTCATCCCGATCCGCAGGCGGTTATGGAAAACGGCCGAGACCAGGCTTTTTTCCTCGGCGACCGAGCTCTCTTTCTCGATGAGCGAGGCGAGTGTCACAACCTGGCGGATGCTCATGCCGAGTGATTCGGCCCGTGCCGCCCAGGCGGCGCTGAAGGTATCCCGGAATTGGCCGACCATCGTGCCAACGGCCTCAGCGGAAGAAATTCCTTTTGGTACGGAATATGTTTCGGGGAACAGGTATCCCTCCAGGTTATCCGCCTCGCGGTCCATCGGCCTGATGACCTCCACGTCGTGAAATGCGGCCATGAAACCCTCCTCGCCATCGGCCAGGAAAGGGACGATGAGGGGGGCGATCTCGGGGGCTGTCAACCCTTCCGGGACGGTCACGGTATGAAGAAAGACCTTCCCCTTGACCAGGATATCCAGGACCTCTTTGGCCTTTAGGGGGGAGCTCAGGGCGTACTCGCCCGCCCTGATCGTCTGGGGATAGTAAAAAAGCCGGTAGCATATGATGAAGGAATGCCGGGAATCGATGACTCCGTTTTCCTCGAGAAGGCGGGCCACGGAGCCGGTCCCCATCCCCCTCTTGACCTCAACGAATATCTCGTCCGGAATAAAGGCGCGAGGCCGATAGAGAGAGACCGCCAGCCAAATTGACAGGGCGAGCAGGGCGACAGAGGCGAGGGCGAATCCGGTCCTAACGATCTTGCGGAACATCGCGGTTGAAGCGGCGTGAATCAAGGTAGGCCTGGAGGATCAGGGCGGCCGAGATCTGGTGCTCGACCGTCCTCTTGTCCCTGGTCCGGACTTTCTGCTCGCGCATAATGCCGATCGCCTGACGGGTCGTCAGCCGCTCGTCCCAAAGGACGATCGGAAGCCCGGAGGTCTTCTCCAGCCAAGCGGCGAATGAGCGCGTCTTTTCGGCCCGCCTGCCCGAACTTCCGTCCAGGCGCAACGGAAATCCGATCACGATCTCGGCCACGCCATGCCTGCGGATGAGGTCTCCGAAATACGCCGTGTTCTCGGCTTCACCGCGGAGACGGTATTGGCCCAGGGGCTGCGCGGTGAACTCCAGGGGGTCGCTCAAGGCGAGGCCGATGTTGACATCGCCGAAGTCAATTCCCAGGATCCTCATCGGGAGAGTCTGTCCAGGCAGCGCTTTTTTTGGCGATGCCTCTCTAAGCCCAGGCGGATGAGCTCCTCGACCAGCCGGTTGAATGGCATCCCGCTCACTTTCCAGAGCTTGGGGTACATGCTGATCTCGGTGAAGCCCGGGATCGTGTTGATTTCGTTGACATAGAGCTTTCCCGTGCCATCTTCCAGGAAAAGGTCGAGCCGGGCCATCCCCGAGCATCCCACGGCCTGGTAGGCTTCGACGGCCAGCCGCTGGACTTTCCGGATAACGGATGGAGGAAGGCCGGCCGGGATGCGGAACTCAGTTTTGCCTTCCAGGTATTTATCGCGGTAGTCGTAGAACTCGCGGTAAGGGATGACTTCGCCGGGCAGCGAAGCGCGCGGGTGTTCGTTCCCGAGGACGCTGCATTCGATTTCCCGGCCTTTGATTCCTTCCTCGACAATGACCTTCCGGTCGTAGCGGAAAGCGTGGACTATCGCCCGTTCCGAATGGCGGCGGCTGCCCACTTTGCTGATACCCACGCTCGACCCGAGGTTGGCCGGCTTGACAAAGAAGGGAGGCGAAAATTGCTTTCCGACCCGGCTGAGGATGGCCTTCCTCGATTTCTTCCACTCGACATCCTCGATGACCAGGTGCTGCACGATGGGCAACTTCCGGTCCGAGAACAGGACTTTCATCACCGCCTTGTCCATTCCGGCCGCCGAGGCGAGCACTCCCGCTCCCACGTAGGGGACATCGGCCATTTCGAGGAGCCCCTGAATGGTCCCATCCTCACCGTAGGGCCCGTGAAGGACGGGAAAATAGATATCGGCCCGGACCCGCCGTGGAAACGCGGAGTGAACTTCCCAAGGGAGGAATGAAGACGAAGGTCCGCTCTGAAGCTTTTCGGGAGGGAGGAGGGGTGAAGCGACCCGCCGCCACCTCCCCGTTTTGTCAATAAAGATGGATGTCACGGTGTGCCGGGTTTTATCGATATTCTTATAGACGGCGGCGGCAGAGGCAAGCGAGACTTCATGTTCGGCCGAGCGGCCGCCGAAGAGAAGAGCGATTCTCATTTTGGGGCGCTTCAACGTTTTCGGAAAGCCGCTATTCTAGAGGAATTGCCGCCGCTTGTCCAATGGAGGGAAAGCGGATCAAAGGGAATTTTTCAAGCTCTTGCTCGGGTTGAACTTGATCCTGTTCTTTGGCGGTATGGCGACTTCGGCGCCGGTTTTGGGGTTCCGGCCCTTACGGGCCCTTCTCTGCTTGACTTCGAAGCTTCCGAACCCGGAAAAAGTGACTTTTCCCCCTTTTCTCAGGGTATCTTTTACCCCCTCCAGCAGCGAGGAGAAGGCCTTGGCTGCCTGGAGGGCCGTGATCCCTGCGTCCTTGGACATTCGGAGGATGGTTTCTTTTTTATTCATTTCAAACCTCCTTTACCCTCATGCGACTCAATTATTGGGCCGGCTGGCTTTTATGTTAAAGATTAGGCAAGGGGCTGTCAAGTCGCCTCGAACTATTTTATTGACAGCCCATAACCAGCTTTCTATAATGAAAAAACAGGTAAGACGTTCGTGAGGTAAAGGAGCCAAGATGAGACATTTTCCCCCAACCCGGGCTCTTTTCGTTTTCTTTTTGGCCGCCCTGCTGGCTGCCCTGTTCGTGCCGGCACCCGCCCAGGTCGTTTCTGACGACCAGGAGAAGGTCCAGCATGAGATCGCGCGGGCCAAAGTTTTCCGCGAGGCCTATCCGGTCATCGCCGAGGTCGACCTCTACTGTTCCCCCCTGATCTATGAGGGGGAACTCCCCGGTCTGAGAGTCATAGCGGCCGAGAGGGGCTATGAGAAGACCATGTTCTCTGACTCGGATGTCATTCACTTGAACCAGGGAAAACTCGACGGTCTCGAGATCGGCCAGGTGCTCCTGGCCATCGAGGTGGGCGACCGCATCGGCGATCTCGGCTGGCTGGCCAACAGGCAGGGCCGTGCCCTCGTCGAATTCCTGGAGGATCATCGGGCGCTGGCCAGGATCGAGAAAAGCTGCGGCCGGATCATGGTCGGGAACTACCTTGTGCCTTTTGAGGAGAAAGAGACTCTCTTGGGAAAAGACATGGGATTCGAGGCCCATACCGAGGGAGCAACCGGCCTGAGTGGCACGATCGTGTATGTGGAGAGACAATACATCCAGATCGGGTTCGGAGGCTGGGCCGTCATCGACTTGGGCGAAGAGGACGGTATCCAGGTCGGCCAGCAGCTGACGATTTGCAAACGGATCCGGAACCCCGAGACCCTTGAGTTCCGGGAAGACCTGCCGGAGACCGGGATCGGCAATTCGATCGTCGTCGATGTCGGGAAGAAGACTGCCACCATCAAGGTCCTGTCTAGCTCGGACCCCATCTCCAAGGGACACACAGTCAGAGGAAAATAGCTTTTCCGCTTCCCTCAGGTCCGCTTCTCGTATTGACACAATTCCTGCTTTCTGCTAGTTTTACAGAGCTTAATCCAGGTAACCCCGAAGCGGGCGTAGTTCAGGGGTAGAACGTCTGCTTGCCATGCAGAAGGTCGTGGGTTCAAATCCCATCGCCCGCTCCAGTCAAGCACTATGAAAGGAAAGGCGCGGTACCCAAGAGGCTAAGGGAGAGGTCTGCAAAACCTCGATTCGGCGGTTCGAGTCCGCCCCGCGCCTCCAGTTCCTCCCCAAAGTTTTTGCGCTTCGTTATTTTTTCGTTGACTGGACGCCCCGAACCATACTATAGTTTTGGAAAGCTTAACCAAGGAGGCGCTTCATGAATCTTGTCGCTAGAGTGCAGGCAATCCTTCTCAAGCCCAAGGAAGAATGGGTCAAGATCAAGGATGAACCGACCACCATCCAGCAGCTGTTTGTCCCCTATGCGGTCATCCTGGCCGCCATCCCGGCCGTTGCCCAGTTCCTCGGGTGGGCCGTGATCGGCGGTTTCCGTATCCCCTATGCGGGCGGAAGCTGGATGATGCGGGCTCTCCTCTACGCCATCTTTTCCTATATCCTCAGCCTGGTCGTCGTTTACGCCCTCGGGTTCATCATCAACGCCCTGGCGCCCAATTTCGGATCGACCCAGAGCCTTCCTCTGGCTATGAAGCTGGCCGTCTACAGCATGACGCCCGCCTGGATTATGGGCATCTTCAACCTCATCCCCGCCCTCGGGGCCCTGAGCGTCCTGGGCTCGCTGTACGGACTTTATATTCTGTATCTGGGGTTCGCGACGCCCCTCATGGGCACTCCCAAGGAGAAGATCACGGGCTATTTTGTAGTCAGCCTCGTCGTCGCCATCGTGTTGATGTTTGTCATCGGCATCGTCCTCAACGCGGCCTTCGCCGTCCGCGGAGTCGTGGCCTTCTTCTGAGGATAAGGCTTAGACCGGTCCTGAGCCCATAATTTCGGCCAGAACTTTCAGAAAGGCGTCGGCGGGCGACGCCGCCCCTGTGACAGGCCGGCCGATAACAAGATAATCCGCGCCTTTTCCAAGCGCCTCCGCGGGGGTCATGATCCGCTTTTGGTCCTGAGCCGCCGCCCAACCCGGCCGTATTCCCGGGGCAACGACGAGGAAATCGCGGCCGCATTCTTTTTTGACGATCTCGATCTCATGGGGGGAGCAGACGACACCGTCCAAGCCGGCCTCTTTGGCTAGAAGGGCCAGCCTCAAGACTTGATCGGCCACTGCGCGGGCGAAGCCCACCTGATGGAGTTCGTCGTCTTTTAGGCTCGTTAGGATCGTTACACCAAGGAGGATCGGCCTCCCTTTGCCTGTCCTATCGGATTCTTCCCGGGCCGCCCTTGCCCCAGCAGCCATCATCTCTTTCCCGCCCGAGGCATGGAGGGTGAGCATATGAACGCTGTTCCGTGTGGCCGAACGGACCGCCCCGGCGACGGTGTTGGGAATATCGTGAAACTTGAGGTCGAGAAACGGCCGTTTCCCCATCCGGACGGCTTCCTCGAGGAGTGCCGGCCCTTCGGCGGTAAAAAGCTCCATGCCGATCTTAAAGATCCGCGCCTCCCCGAGCGCCTTTGCCAAGGCCAGGGCTTCGCGCTTCGTCCCGACGTCGAGGGCGATGATGATTCTTTCTTTCGCGTCCATTTTTTCCTCGCGATAGCGGCTTATTCGGTCGCCAGCGTGCCGATGATGTCCTCAACCTTGGAGATTTTCTTTTCCAGGCAATAGTCTTGGATTTCCTTGACGATCCGGGCCGCTGCTCCCGGGTCGACAAAATTCGCCGTGCCGACCTCCACGGCCCTGGCGCCGACGATGAGGAACTCCAGGGCGTCTTTTCCGTTCATGATGCCGCCCATCCCGATGACCGGGATCCTGACTCTTGAAGCCACCTGGTAGACCATCCGCAGGGCGACGGGCTTTATGGCCGGCCCGCTCAACCCGCCGAAAGTGTTGGCCAGCCGCGGCCGCCGCGTCTCTATATCGACGGCCATGGCCAGGAGAGTGTTGATAAGGGAAACGGCGTCCGCTCCCGCTTCCTCGGCCGCCCGGGCCACGCTCACGATATCGGTCACGTTCGGGGAAAGCTTGACGATGAGCGGAAGCCGGCTCGCCCCTTTGGCGAGCTTGACGAGCGAGTGGGTGTGGTCGGGACTGAGGGCCGGGCAGCGTCCTTCTTCCTTCACGTTCGGGCAGGAGATGTTGAGTTCGTAGGCGGCGATCCTCCCGTCCTTGTTCAGGTAATCAATGACGGCCGCGTACTCCTCGTCAGTCTCCCCGCAGACGTTGACGATGATCGGCGTTTGGAGGCCCTGGAGTTGCGGCAGGATTTTTTCGCGAAACGCCCGGACTCCAATCCCTTGCAGCCCGATCGAGTTGATCAACCCGCTCGGAGTTTCGGCCAGCCGCGGCGGCGGGTTTCCGGGACGCGGGTTGAAGTAGAGACCCTTGACGACGATGCCGCCCAGCTTGTTGAGGTTGATAAAAGGCTTGAACTCAAGGCCGTAGCCGAAAGTCCCGCTGGCCGCGAGCACCGGGTTGCGGAGCTTCAGGAAGCCCAAGTCGACCGAAAGGTCCACGCTTTTCCCTTTTGCCCGCGGCCTGCGCTCTTCCATTTTCGTCTATTTGCCCTCAGTCCATACGACCTCGTCTGCCGGAAACACCGGACCCTCCTCGCAGGTCTTGACCCACTCGGCCGCGCTGCCTTTCCGGATCTTATGAACGCAGCCCCAGCAGGCCCCGATCCCGCAGCCCATGATCGATTCGAGGGAAAGTTGGGCCGGTATCTTGAGTTCGGTCGCAATTTTTGCGATCTTCTTCATCATCGGGTCAGGACCACAGGCGTAGATCAGGGCCGGCCGGGCGGACCGGGCCAATTCCTTCTCGAACATGGCGCTTACGAACCCGCGAAAACCGAGCGAGCCGTCGTCCGTCGAGACGAATACTTCAGTCTTCCGGGCAGCAAGTTTGTTGAGGAGGGGAAGGCCGGCCTCGGTCCTTCCGCCGTAAAAGATGCGGACCTGGCCGCCCTTCGCCCGCAGCTCCCGCGCCAGAAAATTAAGCGGGGCGATCCCTCGGCCGCCGCCGACCAGGCAGAATGTCTTTCCTTTAACGGCCTTGGGCCAGGTGAATCCTTTTCCCAGAGGCCCGAGGATATCGAGCTTTTCCCCGGTTTTTCTATCGGCCAGGATGCCCGTTCCCAGACCCGCCCGGGCAAAAAAGAGCTCGATGCCGTCCCCGTCCCTGGCATGGATACTCAGCGGCCGCCGCAGCAGGGGATAGGGCTGGTCGCTCACCCGGACCATCAGGAATTGGCCCGGCTTGGAGCGGCGCGCTATCCGGGGAGACTTCAGCTGAAGAAGGACATATCCCGGCCACGTTTTCTTTTGGGTGATGAGGGCGACCGGGTCATTCAGCATTGGGCTTTTATCTTGGGGGAAACATAGCAAAATCGACGGGCTTTGGCAAGGTGGCGATTTCTGCCGTGGTTTTGACAAAACCCCCTCCATTGCCCCATAATCAGGGGGTCATAATAATTCATAAGGAGCATTTATAGATGGATATCTCCTACCGGGGACGCACTATCCAAGCTTCGCCCATCCGGAAGTTCAAACCTTATGCCGACGACGCCCTCAAAAAAGGCATCAAGGTCTATTTCCTGAACATCGGCGACCCCGATGTGCCCACTCCTCAGCCTGTCTTCGAAGCCTTCCGCAATTTCAAGGATCCCGTCCTGGCCTACGGACCGGCCCAAGGATTCATCGAGCTCCGTCAGGCCGTGGCCGACTACTTCGGCCGGTACAATATCGCGCTCACCGCCAACAACGTCATCATCACGACCGGCGGCTCCGAGGCCATCCTCTTCGCCTTCAGCGTAGTCGGGAACCCCGATGACGAGATCATCATCCCGGAGCCTTTTTATACCAACTACAACGGCTATGCCTCGATCGCTTCGATCAAGATCGTGCCCCTGCCTTTGCGCGTCGAGGACGGTTTCCGCCTCCCGTCCCGGGCCGAGATCGAAGCTAAAATCACACCGCGCACCAAGGCGATCCTCCTCTGCTCGCCCAACAACCCGATGGGGACGGTATACACGGAAGAAGAGCTCAGGAGAGTCGTCTCGATCGTCAAGGAACGCAACCTCTTTTTCATCGGGGACGAGGTCTACAAGGAGTTCGTCTATGACGGCGCCGTCCACAAGAGCATCCTCGAGTTCCCCGACATCGAGGACCGGGCGATCGTCGTGGACAGCATCTCCAAGCGGTTCAGCTGCTGCGGGGCCCGGATCGGCGCCTTCGTCACCCGCAACTGTGAGGTCTTCGAAGCGGCGCTGCGTTTTGCCCAGGCGCGGCTCTGTCCGCCGAGCGTCGAACAGAAAGCCGCCCTGGCCGCCTACCAGATGGGCACGGACTATTTCAAGCCGGTGAGGGAGGAATACCAGCGGCGGCGCGATGTGCTCTACGAGGGGCTCAAGAGAATCCCGGGAGTGGTCGCCTACAAGCCCCAGGGCGCCTTTTACATTACCGTCAAGCTGCCGATCAAGGACTGCGACCATTTCGTGGTCTGGATGCTGACCGAGTTCAACCTTGACGGCGAGACCGTCATGGTCGCTCCTGCGGCCGGCTTTTATGCGACGCCGGGAAAGGGGCTGGACGAGGTCCGGATGGCCTATGTCATCGAGGTTGAAAAAATCAGGCGCGGGCTCGAGATCCTGCACGCCGGCCTGGCCAGGTATAAAACGCTCTTTCCATGAGAAGGCTCATCCGAGGGGTCCTGGTCATCCTCGTCCTGAGCGTCGTGCTCGGCACTATAGTCAATTTTCCGCTCATCCGCCGGTTCGCGGCCGGCGAGTTCAAGCAGGGGTTTGTCGACCTCCGGGAATACGAAGGAATCCGGTTCATCACTCTGGCGGAAACCGAGGACCTATTCGCCCGGAGGATGCAAGGCGCCGAGGGCCTACTCTTTGTCGACAGCCGCAGCCTCGAAGATTTTGCGGCCGGCCACATCCCCGGCGCGCTGAGCATTCCCTTGGAAGAAGTCCAGCATTCCGGGAAACCGGAAGCCGGGCAGGATTGGGGGAGGATGATCGACTTCCCGGGTGCGCAAGTGCTGGTCATCTATTGCGAAGGCGGAGACTGCCAGACCAGCATCTCGTTGGCCAAGCTCATCCATGACCGGGGATATCAGGACATCCGGATCTTTTCCGGGGGCTGGGCGGAATGGAGTGCGGCCGGCCTCCCCGAGGAAAAAGCGCAGTGATCCGCAACCGCTGGCTTCTGCTCTTCCTCCGGATCATCGTCGGGGGAGTCTTTATCTGGGCCGGAGCGCTGAAGATCGCCGACCCCCTCGCTTTTGCCCAGAGTATCAAAAACTATCAGGTGTTTCCGAATGCCCTGGCCTTTCTCATTGCCGTCTTCCTGCCCTGGGTAGAGGTCCTGAGCGGCGCGTTTCTTATGATCGGTTTTTACAGGCGCTCGAGCGCCCTCCTCATCTCTCTTCTGCTCATCGGGTTTATCGGGCTGGTTGCGCTGGCTCTCGCCCGGGGCGTCGACACTTCCTGCGGCTGTTTCGGGAGCTTCAGCCGCCGGGCCGACCTATCCCTCATCCTGACCGACGCCGTTCTGCTCGTTTTCGCCCTCGTCGTCTTTTTTGCCCGGCCCTCTGGCCAAAGTGATTGACCCTAGGCGCGAACAGG
>Ga0209253_10004346_pt1 | contig 12370 bp, 10 predicted proteins | sample FrelakmetBRP12BR_FD_187145 | JGI IMG/M metagenome (GOLD analysis project Ga0209253, IMG submission 187145) | Freshwater lake sediment microbial communities from the University of Notre Dame, USA, for methane emissions studies - BRP12 BR (SPAdes)... | ecosystem: Environmental > Aquatic >...
GGTTTCTTCTTCGCGACGAACGACGTGTACCCGATCCGGAAATCCTCGGTGTCGAAGCAGGCGAAGCACTCGTCGCGTTCCTCCGCCGTCAGCGGGCGCGGATCGGCGAGCCGTCGCGCGAACTTCTTGTGCCAGCGCGCGACGAGCGGCGCGCCTTCGGCGATGCGTTGCGCGGTCGCGCGCACCTCGGCGGCCACGTCGGCGTCGGGCACGACGCGGGTGACGAGCCGCTTCTCCTTCGCCTCCGCGGCGCCGAAGATGCGCCCTTCGAGCAGGATCTCGAGCGCGACGTCGGGGCCGGCAAGGCGCACGAGCGGCGCCATTTCCGGGTATGCCATGACGAGCCCGAGATTCTTGATCGGCGCGCCGAAGCGACTCGACTCCCCGCAGATGCGCAGGTCGCACAGCGCGGCGAGCTCGAGCCCGCCGCCGACGCAGATGCCGTGGATCTGCGCGACCAGCGGGTGCCGGCAGCCGGCGAGCGCCTGCGCGGTCGCGTGCATGACGCGCCCGTAGTCGATCGCCTGCGCCTTGTTGGCGCGCTCGGTCGCGAACTCCGCGATGTCGTTGCCCGGCGAGAAGGCCTTCTCGCCGGCGCCGCGCAGGATCACGCAGCGCAGGCCGTCGTCGGCGGACAGCGCGTCGATCGTCTCGCCGAGCCCCTTCCACATCGCCTTCGTCAGCGCGTTGAGCTTCTCCGGCCGGTTCAGCACGACCATCGCGATCGCTCCGTCGCGCACCACCTCGATCAGTCCCGTCATCTGCGACGCTCGCTAGCGGTAGAAGAGGTTGACGAGGCCCATTCCCGTCACCGGCACGTAGGTCACCAGCAGCAGGATGGCGATCAGCGTGCCGATGAACCAGACGTTGACCCGCGTCACTTCCCAGATCGAAGCGCGCGCGATCGAGCTCGCGACCATCAGCACGCTCGCCACCGGCGGCGTCTGCTGGCCGATCCCCAGATTGATCGTGACGATGAGCCCGAAGTGAACGGGGTCGATGCCGACGGCCTTGACCAGCGGCATCACCACCGGCACGACGAGGATGATCGCGGCCGCCGAGTGCAGGAACATTCCGAGCAGCAGGAACAGCAGGTTGAGCAGCGCCAGCACTGCCCACTTGTTCTGCGTCAGCGCGGAAGCCGCCTTCGCCAGCTGCTGGGGCGCCTGCACCTCGGTAAGGTACGTGCCGAGCAGCGCGCTGGTTGCGACGAGCAGCATCACGATCGCCGTCTGCACGCCGCCCTCGATTACCGCCTGCCGCAGATGCGCGAGGTCGAGCTCGCGATAGATGAGGAGCCCGACGAACAGCGCCGCGACGACGGCCAGCGCGGCGCCTTCGGTCGCGGTGACAACGCCCCCGAAGATGCCGCCGAGGATGATGACTGGCAGCAGGAAGGCCCACAGCGCGTCGCGCGCCGTCTGCACCACGCGCCTGATCGAAAACGCGTCCTCGCGCGGCAGGTTGTAGCGGCGCGCGAGCCAGTACGCGGTCGCCATCAGCCCGAACCCGCCGAGCACTCCCGGCACGATGCCGGCGACGAACAGCTGGACCACCGAGGTCTCGGCCATCACCGCGTACAGGATCATCGGGATCGACGGCGGGATGATCACCGCGAGCGTCGCCGCGGACGACATCACCGCGGCGGCGAGCGGAGCCGGGTAGCCCTTCGACTTCATCGCCGGAATCAGGATCGATCCCAGCGCCGCGACGTCGGCGACCGCCGATCCGGAAATCTCGGCGAAGAACATCGACGCGCCGATCGATACGTGCGCGAGCCCGCCGCGGATCCAGCCGAACAGCGACGAGGCGAACGCGATCAGGCGGCGCGAAATGCCGGAAGCGTTCATGATCGCGCCGGCGAGGATGAACAGCGGGATCGCGAGCAGCGGGAAATTGGTGGCGCCGTTGTAGGTGACGAGCGCGAGGTTCGGGAGGATGCCCGTGCCGTGGCTGGACACCATCGCGACGAGCGCGACGATGCCGAGCGAGACCGCGATCGGCACGTTGACGAGCACCAGCGCCAGCACGCAGCCGAAGAGCAGCAGCATGGTCGTCATCGGGGACCGCCGTCCGTGGTCATTGCAGCTGCTCGGCAGGCAGCGCGGAGGCGGTGGGCGCCGGCGGGCCTGACGCGGCGAGCAGGTCGCCCAGGTGCGTCAGCTCCGCGATGATGATGAGCACCGCCGAGATCGGGATCACCGATTGCACGACGCTGATCGGCACCCACGGCAGGCTCACCAGCGTGTCCGTGTGCAGCACCGGCAGGATCCAGGCGCCGACCGCTCCCAGCAGCGCGAAGAAGGCGATCACGAGCAGCCTCGCCGCGATGTTGAATGCGCGGCGCGTCCGCCACGGCATGACGTCGACGAGCTCGGGGCAGCCGATGTGCGCGCCCTTGACCGACGCGAGCGCCGCGCCGTAGAAGGTGAGCCACGCGAGCAGCACCGACGCGACCTCGTCGTACCAAGCGAGCGAGTGGCCCAGCGCGCGAAACGCCACGCCCGCCGTCACCTCGACCGCGAGGGCGACCACCAGCGCGATGACGACCCACTCGAGCAGGCGGCCGTAGACGGCGCGGAACCGCTTCATCGAACGGCCCCCGCGCGCGCGGCGGGCAGCGCGCGTCGCCGGCGGCGCCGCGCGGGATTCGCGCGGTCGCTCACTGCCGCAGCGCGACGGCGCGGTCGATCAGCTCCTTCGCGCCCGGAACTTCCTTGCCGAACTCCTCGTAGATCGGCTTGCTCGCGGCGACGAACGCGTTCTGGTCGACCTCGTTCACCTGCATGCCGGCCTGCTTCAGCTTGGCGAGGAGCGCCGTGTCGTCCCTGGCCGCCACGTCGTAGACGAACGCCTGCGTCTCCTTCGCGGTGTCCTCGAGCACCTTGCGGACGTCCGGGGGAAGGCTTGCCCACTGGCGCGCGCCGACGATCAGGTACGCGGGCGTGTAGACGTGGCCGGACAGCGACAGGTACTTCTGCACTTCCTGCAGCTTCGCCGAGTAGATCTGCGTGAACGGGTTCTCCTGGCCGTCCATCACGCCGGTCTGCAGCGCCGTGAAGAGCTCGGAGAACTTCATGGGGCTCGGATTGGCGCCGTAGGCCTGGAACATCTTCACGCGCCACTTGCCCTCCGGGACGCGGAGCTTGATCCCCTTGAGGTCGGCGGGGGTGCTGATCGGCCGCTTGCTGTTCGTGATGTGGCGAAAGCCGTTCTCCCACACGGCGAGCACCTTCAATCCCTTCTTCTCCGCCTCGGGGGAGAGCCGGGGCCAGAAGAGCTCCTTCTCGATGCGGCCCATGTGCGCGCGGTCCTTGACCAGGTAGGGCATCTCGAAAATGCCGAAGAGGTCGACCTCCGAGCTCATCACCGTCGACGGCACCACCATGTCGAGCGTGCCGAGCTTCACCTTCTGCAGCATCTCCTTGTCGCCGCCTAACTGGCTCGAGCCGAACACGACCACCTTCGCCTTGCCGGCGAGCGCGGCGTTGACGCGCTTCGCGTACTCGTCCGCGGAGATCTGGAAGATCGAGCCGGGCTCGCCGACGTGGCCGAGCTTGATCTCGACCTGCGCGCGCGCCGGCGGCGCTGCGAACAGCGCAACCGTGCAGAACAGCGCGGCGGCAGCGAAGGCACGGGGTAGCGCGCGGCTGGGTGCAGCGCGGCGGTCGGATGTCATGGGTGGTCCTCCTGGGTCTATTGGGTACGGCTCGACTCCTGCTGCGTCGAAGGCGACTCCCCGCGGGGAGACGTCGCGTCCGACCCCTCTTCCTGCTTGCTACGCGGCGTGCGCGAGCGCCGACCCCGCGGTTTCCGCGAGATAGTCGAGCGCCGCCTGCGTTCCGCCCTTGCGGTGCGGGACGCCGGCAAGCGCGAGCCCCATCTCGACGCCGGCGAGCGTGCCGGCGAGCATCAGCTCGTTGAAATGCCCGAGGTGCCCGATGCGGAAGATCTTGCCGGCGACCTTGCCCAGCCCCTGGCCGAGCGACATGTCGAAGCGCTCGAGCACCACCTTGCGGAAGGCGTCGGCATTGTGGCCCTCGGGGAGGACGACGGCGGTGAGCGTCGAGCTGTACAGCCTCGGGTCGGCGCAGAGGATTTCGAGCCCCCACGCCGTGACGGCCCGCCGCGTGGCCTCGGCCAGCCGGTCGTGCCGCGCGAACACCCGGTCGAGCCCTTCCGCGAACAGCATGTCGAGCGCCGCCGCGAGCCCGTAGAGCAGGTTGGTCGCCGGCGTGTACGGGAAATAGCCGCTCGGGGCGAGCGCGAGCATGTCGTTCCAGTCCCAGTACGAGCGCGGCAGCTTCGCGCCCTTCGCCGCGGCGAGCGCCTTCGCGCTGACCGCGTTGAACGACAGCCCGGGCGGCAGCATCAGCCCTTTCTGCGAGCCCGCGACGGTGACGTCGACGCGCCACTCGTCGTGCCGGTAGTCGATCGACGCGAGCGAGGAGATCGTGTCGACCATGAAGAGCGCCGGATGGCCTGCGCGGTCGATGGCGGCGCGCACGTCGGGAATCCGGCTGGCGACGCCGGTGGACGTCTCGTTGTGCACGACGCACACGGCCTTGATCGCGTGCTCCCGGTCCGCGGCGAGGCGCGTCTCGATCGCGTCGGCCGCGACGCCGTGACGCCAGTCGCCCGGCAGGAACTCGACGGCGAGCCCGAGCCGCTCCGCGAGCCGCTTCCACAGCGTCGCGAAATGGCCCGTCTCGGCCATCAGCACGCGCTCGCCCGGCGAGAGCGTGTTGACGAGCGCCGCTTCCCACGCGCCCGTTCCCGACGCCGGGTAGACGACGACCGCGCCGTCGGTCTTGAACACCTTCTTCATGCCGGCGAAGACCGACTTCGCGAGCACGGCGAACTCGGGGCCGCGATGGTCGATCGTCGGCGCGTCGATGGCGCGCAGCACGCGATCCGGGACGTTGGTCGGTCCCGGGATCTGCAGGAAGTGGCGGCCGGACGAACGGCGATCGAGCGGAATCATGCGGAGCGCACCTCGGAAGCGCCGGCGGCCGCGCGCGCGACCGCCCTGAAAAGGCAGGCCCCCATGCTACTCACCTTTGGTGCGCGCCCGCAAGCGCCGCCTTCGGATCGGCGACGGTATCCACTACAATCGGGCGCATGGTCTCGGTCACCCTCAGACGCGTTCGCGCACGCGCGACCCGCGTCCCGCCGAAGGCAGCGAGACCGGTGTGACCGCCGGGACCGCGAAGCCGCTGGTGTTCCATCCGCGCCGCAGCGACGGCGGTCTCGCCGCGCGCCTGTCGCGGGCGGTCGCCGGCGACGTGCTGTTCGACGCCGCCTCGCGCGGGCGGTACGCCACCGACGCGTCGATCTACCAGGTCGAGCCGGTGGGCGTTCTGGTGCCGAAGACCTTCGACGACGTGCGCGCCGCGATCGCGATCTGCCGCGAGCTCGGGATGCCCGTGCTCGCGCGCGGCGCGGGCAGCTCGCAGTGCGGGCAGACGGTCGGCGCCGCGTTGGTGATCGACACCACGAAGCACCTCGACCGCATCACGGGCTTCGACCGCGAGGCGCTGACGGTGCGCGTCGAGCCCGGCGTCGTGCTCGATCAGCTGAACGCTTGGCTGAAGCCGCACGGGCTGTGGTTCCCGGTCGACGTCAGCACCTCGGCGCAGGCGACCCTGGGCGGCATGGCGGGCAACAACTCGTGCGGCTCGCGCTCGATCGCCTACGGCAACATGGTGCACAACGTGCTCGCGATCGACGCGCTGCTGTCGGACGGGACCGAGGCGCGCTTCGGCCCCGAGCGCGAGATGGACAGGGGCAACGCGCGCCTCGCCGCGCTCGTCGGCGGGCTCGGCGCGATCGGCGACCGCGAGCACGACGAGATCGGGCGCCAGGTTCCGAAGGTGCTCCGGCGCGTCGGCGGCTACAACATCGACGTCTGCTGCGCGCAGAGCGAGCGGCCGTACACCCCCGACGGCAGCGTCAACTTCGCGCACCTGCTGGTCGGTAGCGAGGGCACGCTCGCGTGGACACGCGAGCTCACGCTGCGCCTCGCGCCGCTGCCTTCGCACCGGACCCTCGGCGTCGTCAACTTCCCGACGCTGTACCGCGCGATGGAATGCGCGCGGCACCTGGTCGCGCTCCGGCCTTCCGCGGTCGAGCTCGTCGACCGGACGATGATCGACCTCGCGCGCGGCAACCCCGCGTTTCGCGCCGTCATCGAGCGCGCGCTGATCGGCGAGCCCGACGCGATCCTGCTCGTCGAGTTCATCGGCGAGACGGAGGACGAGCCGGTCCGCCGCCTGCGCGATCTCGTGGCGCTGATGGGCGAGCTCGGCCTGCCGGGGAGCGTGGTCGAGATGACCGACGCCCCCGCGCAGAAGGCGCTGTGGGAGGTGCGCAAGGCCGGGCTCAACATCATGATGAGCCTGAAGGGCGACGGCAAGCCGGTGTCGTTCATCGAGGACTGCGCGGTGCCGCTCGAGCACCTGGCCGACTACGTGGACCGCCTGACGCAGGTGTTCGCGCGGCACGGCACGCGCGGCACGTGGTACGCGCACGCCTCGGTGGGCACGCTGCACGTGCGGCCGATCCTCGACATGCGCCGCGACGGCGCGGTCAAGATGCGCACGATCGCCGAAGAGGCGAGCGCGCTCGTGCGCGAGTACAAGGGCGCGTTCTCGGGCGAGCACGGCGACGGCCTCGTGCGCAGCGAATGGGTGGGCTGGCAGTTCGGGCCGCGCCTCGCGCGCGCGTTCGAGGAGATCAAGGACCTGTTCGACCCCGCGGGGCTCATGAACCCCGGCAAGATCGTCCGCGGGACGAAGATGGACGATGCGTCGCTGTTCCGCTTCCGCCCCGGCTACCGGACGCAGCCGCTCGCAACCGCGTTCGACTGGTCGGCGTGGAACGTGCAGAGCGATGCGGCCACCGGCGCGCTGACCCCGCCCGGGACCGGCGGCGATCCCGCGGGCGGCTTCGCCAAGGCCGTCGAGATGTGCAACAACAACGGCCACTGCCGCAAGTTCGACGCGGGAACGATGTGCCCCAGCTACCGCGCAACCCGCGACGAGCAGCACAGCACGCGCGGCCGCGCGAACACGCTGCGCCTCGCGCTTTCGGGCGAGCTCGGCGCCGACGCGTTCACGTCCGACGCGGTGCGCGAGGCGCTCGACCTCTGCGTGAGCTGCAAGGGCTGCCGGCGCGAGTGCCCGACCGGCGTCGACATGGCGAAGATGAAGATCGAGGCGCTCTACCATCGGCAGCGCGCGCACGGGCTCCGGTTCCGCGACCGGCTGATCGCCCATCTGCCGCGCTGGGCGCCGTGGGCGGCGCGGCTGCCGTGGCTCGCCAACCTGCGCAACACGCTGCCGGGCGCGGCGCGGCTCGGCGAGGCCGTGCTGGGATTTTCCGCGCAACGCTCGCTGCCCGCCTGGCGGCGCGACACGTTCCTCGGTGGCGTCGGCGCCGCGCGCGACGCGGATGCGGCGGGCGCCGACGTCGTCCTCTTCGTCGACACGTTCACCAATTATTTCGAGCCCGAGAATGCGCGCGCGGCGATGGCCGTGCTGCGAGCGGCCGGCCGACGGGTGCACGTCGCGCGGGCAGTCGAAGGGGACGCGGAGCCGGCGCGGCCGCTGTGCTGCGGCCGCACCTTTCTCGCCGCAGGGCTCGTCGACGAGGCGAAGCGCGAGGCGCGCCGCGTCGTCGCGGCGCTCTCGCCGCACGTGGAGAGGGGCGCGACGATCGTCGGCCTCGAGCCGTCGTGCCTGCTGTCGCTGCGCGACGAGTTCCTCGTGATGGGCATGGGCGACGCGGCGCAGCGCCTGGCGGGGCATGCGCTCCTCGTCGAGGAATACCTGGTGCGCGAGCAGCGCGCGGGGCGCCTCGATCTCCGGCTCGCCGCGCTGCCGCAGAAGCGCGCGCTGGTGCATCCGCACTGCCACCAGAAGGCGTTCGACGCGGCGGCGCCGGTCCGGGAGGCGCTCTCGCTCATCCCCGATCTCGCCGTCGAGATGGTCGAGGCGAGCTGCTGCGGGATGGCGGGCAGCTTCGGTTACGACGCGGCGCACCACGACGTGTCGGTGAAGATGGCGGAGCTCGCGCTGCTGCCGCAGGTGCGGGCGGCTCACCCGGACACGCTGATCGTCGCCGACGGCACGAGCTGCCGTCACCAGATCGCCGATCTCACGCGCGGGTCCGGCCGGCGCGAGGCGCTCCACGCGATCCGCGTGCTCGAGCGGGCGCTCCCGAAATCGTGAGCCGGCAGGGGGTCCAGGGGCCCGGAAACGGCCCTGTTGCATTCCGCCCCCGGTTGGCCTATTATGACATTGGCATCAGCTTCGCTGTCCCCCGTCCTCCCGATCGTGGCGCGAAGCCGACGGCCCGAACCCCCGCCTCGGCGGGGGTTTGTTTTTGTGGCTACCCGGACAAATCGCGGGGCGCCCCGGGAACCGCGGCGCCTGCGAGCAGCGCGCCCGCGCCGGGTCCGGTATCCGGCGCAGCCGAACGGATGCGCGCGTGGCAGAAGCCGGACAGGTCCGTGCAACCGAGCGCGAGGACGTACAGCCGGTACGCGAGCGCCTTGCTGATCGGCGACGCCGCGGTCGCGAGCCCCAGGAACGTGCTGCCTGCGAGCCGGAAGAGCGGGTAGAGGAGCCGCGCCCGCGAGCCACGGTTCGCATAGAGGTAGGCCGCGTGCCGCACGCGTGTGCGCGCGTCCCCGTCGCGGGTGAGCAGCGCGCTGTAATAGCTGAACTTGGCCTCCCCGGCGCGGGTCACGAGCTGCCGCCAGTGGCTCGCCGGCATGTCGTTGTAGTGCGTGGCGAGAGGCTCGCGGATCCGGCCGATCGCGACGCCTTCTTCCTGCGCGCGGTGGTACAGCGCCGTCTCGCTGAAGCGCAGATAGCGCTTGTCGAACCCTCCGAGCCGCTCGAACAGCCGCCGCGTGACGACGCTGTTCGCGCCGAGCGAGAACACGCCGCGCGCCACCGCCCGCCGCTCGTGGCGCAGGTTGTGCATCGACACGAGCTTGCCCAGCCGCGATTCGCCGTGGTTGATCCGCGGCGCCCACGCGAGCGCCGCGTCCGGGTGTTCCTCGAAGTAGCCGGCGATGGTCGCGCAGCAGCGCTTGTCCAGCACCGTGTGGCCTTCGATGAAGAAGAGCACGTCGCCGGTGGCGCGCTCGTACCCCGCCTGGTAGAGACGGATCTCGTTCGCGACGTTTCCGGTGTCGACGTCGGTGCGCACGACGGCGTCGCAGCGCGCGAGCAGCGCCGCGACGGCGGGATCGTCGGCGCCGGCCTCCGGTTCCCTCCCCGCGACGGCGATGACCTCGTAACGGTCACGCGGATGCTCCTGGCTCACCGCGGATTCCAGCGATTTCCAGCCGGCATTGCGCCGGTCGAAGAGCGGCAGGACGATCGAGATCTTCATGGGCGCATTGTGCAGCATCGCGGCTACTTCGGCAGTGTGTACGTCGGGAGGTAGTTGCTCTCGACGTTGTGCGTGTGCACGGGCTCGCCGGGCGCGATCGGCGCGGTCGCCGTGCCGATCGGGCAGCCGTACTTGACGATGATCTCGCCTTTTTCGATGGGCCGCACCGCGAGCTTGTGGCCGACCGCAACGCTGTGGCCGATCGTGAGCGGAACGCCGTCGAGCGTCACGGTCTCGCCGGCCTTGAGCTGCCGCAGCGCGACGGCGACGTTGTCCGGCGGCGAGAGCTTCATCACCGCGTGCGCGGGATCCCTAGAACTTGCCATACCGGTTGTAGGCGTCGACCGGATCCATGCCGCCGACCAGCGCGCGGCGCATCTCGCTCTCGGTCGCGACGACCTCCTCGGTCTTCGTCACCACGTCCTCGGCGAGCGCGCGCGGGATGACGACGACGCCGTCGCGGTCGCCGAGCAGGTAGTCGCCGGTCGCGATCGTCACGGTGCCTATCGTCACCGGCTCGCCGTAGCGGTCGGGGATCCAGCGCTCGACGATGTCGGAGGGCGTGAGGAACGAGCAGAACACGGGAAAGCCCTGCGCCAGCACGAGATCCGTGTCGCGCGAGCCGCCGTCGACGACGCAGCCCAGCACGCCGCGCGCCGTCAGCGTCTGCGCGGACAGTTCGCCCATCAGCGCGACCTCGTGATTGTTCGGCTGGCAGACGACCACGTGTCCCGCGGGCGCCTTCGACAGCAGCGTGCACCAGCCGAGCAGCGTCTCGTGGCGCGTCTTCGTGCGGTCGATGTGACCGGAGACGGTCCAGACCGGTCCGGCGAGCCGCGTGCCCGGGGCGATCGCCTTGATCTCGGGGGGCAGCACGATGTTCTCGTGCCCCATCATCCGCAGCACGTCGTGGACGGCGCCCGTGTAGCAGCGCGCGAGGCGCTCGGTCAGCGTGGCCATGCGCTCGCTCCGTGTTTCGCCCGGAGCCGCGTCACGCCTTCTTCCTCCAGGCGCCGATGATTCCGCCCATCAGCGCCAGGCCCACGACCATGTAGCCGGCGTTGATCAGCCACAGCGACAGCGGCCGCGCCTCGAAGCCGTAATTCATCGCGAGCGTCGTCGCGATAAGGGCGAGCGCCAGCGTCGCTCCGCTCGCCGCGCCGCTCCCGGCTGACCGGGAGCCGAGCTTCGGCAACAACCACGCGAGCGTGTACGCGATGATGACCGCCACGGCAAATCCGATGACCATCGGGATCGCCGCGTTGGGCTGCTCGGCCACGACCTGCGCCTCCGTCTTGCCTATCCCCGCGAGCCACGCCGGCCCGAAAGCGGTGTACCAGCCGGCGCCGACCATGAAGTGGACGATGCCGGCGGCCCAGACCGCGAGGTGGTTGATTCCGTTCATGACGCCTCCCCCAAAAGGTGACGAGCGGACCTGCGCCGACCGCGGCCGGGCCGTGGGGCGCAATGGTGCGCCTGCGCTGCGCTGCGGGCAAGCGGCGCTGCAGCAGGCAGGACGGTCATTGGCGCTCGCGGAAAGGGTGCGGCGCTGCCACGCTCACGCGAAAAGGTCGAGCTGGCCGGCGTCGGCGGCCTTCGCCGCAGCCGCCGGCGGGCGGAACCGCGTCGTGTCGAGCGGCGCGTCGCGTTCGGCATTGAGGCCGAGCCGCTTGCAGGCGAGCGCGAAGCGCCGCCGGATGAGGTCGGCGAACTCGCCCTGTCCGCCCATGCGCAGGCCGAAGCGCGGCTCGTTGTCGCGTCCGCCGCGAATCTGCCGGACGAGACTCATCACGTGCGCGGCGCGCAGCGGGTAGTGCGCCGCGAGCCAGTCGCGGAAGAGCGGCGCGACCTCGAGCGGCAAGCGCAGCATCGTCCAGCCGGCGTGCCCGGCGCCGGCGGCGGCAGCGGCCTCGAGGATCGCCTCGAGCTCGTGGTCGGTGAGCTGCGGAATCACCGGCGCGACGTTGACGCCCACCGGCACGCCGGCCTCGCTCAGGGCCCTGATGATCTGCAATCGGCGATGCGGCGCCGCGGCGCGCGGATCGAGCTTCCGCGCGAGCTCGCGGTCGAGCATCGCGATCGAGACGAACACGCGGACGAGGCCCCTCGCCGCCATCGGCGCGAGGAGGTCGAGGTCGCGCTCGACCAGGGCACCCTTGGTCGTGATCGTCAGCGGATGGTCGCATTCGGCGAGCACCTCGATCACGGAGCGCGTGATCTTCCATACGCGCTCGATCGGCTGGTACGGATCGGTGTTCGCGCCGAGCGCGATGGGCTCGCAGCGGTAGCCGGGCTTCGCGAGCTCCGCGCGCAGCAGCTGCGCGGCGTTCGGTTTGGCGAAGAGCTTCGTCTCGAAATCGAGGCCGGGCGAAAGGTCGAGGTACGCGTGCGACGGCCGCGCATAGCAGTAGACGCACCCGTGCTCGCAGCCCTGGTACGGATTGATCGACTGCGTGAACGGAATGTCGGGCGAATCGTTGCGGCTGATGATCGTGCGCGCGTTCTGGATGCGCACGACCGTCTTCAATGGCGGCAGCGCGCCGTCGCCGTCCTCGGGCACCGCCGCCCAGCCGTCGTCGACGGCCTCGCGCTGCTCGCGCCGGAAGCGGTTTTCCGGGTTGAAGGTTGCGCCGCGGCCCTTGATGGGCTCGCCGCGAGCCGCCACCGACCTCTCCCGGCTTCAGGACGCGAGCGAGGCGTCCATCGTGACCGTGATCGACGGGGAAAGCGCACGCGAGACGACGCAGTTCACCTTGGCGTTCGAGGCGATCTCCAGGAACTGCGCGGCGGCGATCTGCGGCACCTGCGCGCGGACCATGAGGTGGATCGCCTTGATCGTCGGCTTGCCGTCGACGGGCTCCATCGTGAGCTGCGCCTCGGTCTCGATGGCCGTCGCCGTGAATCCCGCGTTGTTCAGCGTGAACGACAACGCCATCGTGAAGCAGCCCGCGTGCGCCGCGGCGAC
>Ga0209253_10004347_pt1 | contig 12369 bp, 8 predicted proteins | sample FrelakmetBRP12BR_FD_187145 | JGI IMG/M metagenome (GOLD analysis project Ga0209253, IMG submission 187145) | Freshwater lake sediment microbial communities from the University of Notre Dame, USA, for methane emissions studies - BRP12 BR (SPAdes)... | ecosystem: Environmental > Aquatic >...
TGTTTTCCCGTCTCCCCGGCCGGGCCGACGCACGAGGGGCAGCCCTCCTGGCAAGGACATAAATTGATCGTCTTCAGGCAGTGTTTGAGTAGCTCTTTTTCCAGGTCAAAAAGGGCCGGGCTTAAACCGATGCCGCCGGGGTAATTGTCATAAATGAAAATATTGGGCTCAAAATCGGGCTCCATAAAGACGGGTTGTTCCTCGTAGGCGGCGATCTTCAAAGGAATATTTCGGGGCGGGACTGACTCTCCGGTCATATTATCGCCGACGGAAACACCGACATCATGCAGGTCGCACATCATAAAAAGCGGAGAAACATGGTGGAGAAGGTAGGCCATCCCGAAGAGCCCGTTGATCTTCTCCTCCGAAGAAAAGGGCAGGGATTGGATGAGCGGGGCCGGAATGGTCAGCCAATATGCAGTTGTGCTCATCTCGTTCTGGGGCAGGCTGAGATTTCCCGCTCCGACGTTTTCCATGGTGAAGAGCTTGATCTTCTTGAACCCCACAACCTGGGTGGCCACGTGGACTTCGCCGTGGGAGATCCGGCACCGGTCCAATTTTCTGCTGTCGAAGATGTCTAGGATCTTGATCTTGGTGTAATCGATGGCGTCGGTGAAATAGTCTACATCGGTCTTTTTCACGTAGGCTTTTCTCTGTTCAAAGTCGAGATTTTCGACGTAGTATTGCTCTCCCTCGCACATGTAGATGGCTTTGGGATGGAGCGTGCCCAGGGCGGATGTGAAATCGACCTCGGCGATGGCTTTAGCCTCACCGGTCTGGTCGACCACGACAAAATTGTCGGAGCTGATACTCCGCAGGCTGACCGCGTCAGCCGGATAGGCCTCCGACGTCCAGTACCATTTTTCCTTGGAATGGTGGAGGAGCTTTTCCTCTTCCAGAAATTTTAGGATTTCCCCGATCTCCATCTTCCCGAATTTTTCTCCGTCGGCGAACGGCAGCTCGAAGGAGGCACACTCGACGTGGCTGACGAGGATGGAGAGGTTGTCGGGGTTGATAAGAGCCTTCTCCGGACTCTTGGTGAAGAAGTAATCAGGATAGTTGACGATGAACTGATCGAGCGGCGAGCTCGAGGCCACGAGAACAGCCGCTGATTTTCCCGATTTTCGGCCGGCCCGTCCCGCCCTCTGCCAGGTGCTGGCGATCGTTCCCGGGTAACCGGCCAGAACGGCCACATCCAGGCTGCCGATGTCTATGCCGAGCTCCAGGGCATTGGTGGAGACGACGCCGAGGATTTTTCCCTCCCGCAGCCCTTTTTCGATTTCCCTCCTTTTGAGCGGAAGATATCCGCCCCGGTAGCCGCGGATGAGGCCCTCGTCCTTGATACTTTTTTCGATATCTTCCTTGAGGTAGGTGAGGAGGATTTCGGTGTTCAGGCGGCTCTGGGCGAAGACGATGGTCTGGAGGTTGTTTTTGAGAAAAATGGAAGCGACGCGCCGGGATTCATTAATGTAGGAACGCCTGATCCCCAGGAACCTGTTGACCACAGGAGGCGTGTAAAAAATGAAGTACTTCTCGCCCCGGGGAGCGCCGTTGTCTTCGATCAGAGTGACGGGCTCTTCGATCATCTTTTCGGCTACTTCCACCGGGTTAGCGATCGTGGCGGTGCAAAGGATGAACTGCGGAGACGACCCGTAGAACGCGGCGATTCTCTTGAGCCGCCTCAGGACGTTGGCCAGGTGGCTGCCGAAGATTCCGCGGTAGTTATGAAGCTCGTCGATGATGATATATTTGAGATTCTTGAAGAGATTGATCCATTTGGTGTGGTGGGGCAGAATGCCCGTGTGGAGCATGTCGGGGTTGGTGAGGACGATCTGCCCGACGCTGCGGATGGCCTTTCGCGCGTCCTGTGGCGTATCGCCGTCGTAGGTGTAGATGCGGATACCCTCGGGGAGCAAGTTGATGGTCTCGTCGAGCTCGGCCCTCTGGTCCTGGGAAAGAGCCTTGGTGGGAAAAAGATAGATCGCGCGGTTGGAAGCATCCTGGAGAATGGAATTGAGCACGGGAAGGTTATAACAGAGGGTTTTTCCCGAGGCAGTTGGCGTGACCACGACGATGTGTTTCCCGTCCCTGATGGCTTCCCAGGAAGAGCGCTGATGGGAGTAGAGCTTCTGAAAGCCCTTTTTTTCGAGGGCGGTCCGCAGGCCGGGATGGATGCCGGCTGGATAATCGGCGAAACGGCCTTCCTGGGCGGGGATATGTTTGACGGCCCGAATGGCGTCTTCTTTGACCCCCATGTCATTGAGGATCGCCAAAGACTTGAGGAGGTTTTCTTCCCTTGATACGGTCATCGGCACGGCCTCAAGCCATCCTACCTTATCAGCGCCCAACGGTCAATGAGAAGAGGCTAACTTTTGATGCTGCGCAGACGATCCCGCAACTCGGCCTGAAGCTCGGCGACGGGTTCGCCGTGGATGACGATCCTCTTCCAAAGTGCGTAATTGAGGATATTCCAGTAGGTCATCGCTTTGCTTAGATCCGTCGATTGAAACCGGCGCAGCTCGGCCTCCGGGAAAACCCTCGAGCAGAGGGCGAGGAGCGGCTCGAACAGAGACCCCCGCGTCGCCCAGCGGCTGGGGTTTACACCGAACCCGGATTTTTTACGGGTGATGATGAATTCGGGAACGCCGATCTCCCTGGCGATTTTCCTGAGGACGTTCTTCGGCTGAGCTAGCTTATCTGCCCAGTGAATCCCGAACATGGTCTTGATGAGGGATTCAGTACAATAGGGGTAATACATGAGATGTCCCGCGGATTCGGCAAGAACCGACCAGACGGTGTCCGAGGAAGCAAACACCGCCAGAACGGATAAGATATCAAAGACCGAAGCTCCGGGAATGGTCCTGATCATTTCCAGGCGGTTCTGGATGGGTTTGGTTTTGTCGACTCCATAATACTGACATACCCAATCCAGGGAGCCGTATTTGCTCAAGTCCCAGACGATATTGTCGGGGTCCTCGTAATCCTCGTGAATCCGCGGCGCTTTCGCGATGAAATCGATTCGCCCCTCTCCTTTGCCCGAAAGGCGAGACGCCGCTCTCATTAGCCGGATCAAACCGGGGCGGCTGAGCACTCTATACAGCGCCGGCCGCTTGGAGAGCATGAAGATCTTGCTTTGGGTCGCTCCGCCGAAAATGCTGTCGGCGCCAGTTCCGCTGACAATCACACCACTTCCGGCATTCATTTCCCGTTTGAACAGCAGATTGAACATCACCGACTGGAGGTGGTCGACTGGCTGCTCAGCCTCGGCGATACTCTCCAGGAAGGCGAACAAGTATTCCTCATTCGAGGAGCGATAATAATGATGAGTCGCACCGAAGGCCCTGGCCGCGGAGACGGAATACTTCTCCTCAATGTTAGTCGCTTCGGCCTCGAACGGATAGCTTGTCGAATAGACATCCCTGTTGCCCAGGACCTCTTTTCCGAGAGCGAAAAGAGTAGAAGAATCCAGGCCTCCGCTGAACTGGAAGTAGAGAGGAGAATAGGGCCGCAGTTTGGCCAGGCCCGCCCGGAGTCGAGCTTGGATTTTGCGGGTATCCTCTTCCGAGAGAGCGCGCTTCTCAGCTGAGATATAGTCGCGGAGGCTGAAGTGGACTTTGGACTCACAGTTATTATGGATATCGGCTTCGATCGTGCCTCCCGCCGGAAGAATCCGAATCCCCTGGAAGAGTGATTTCGGCGGGACGACATGGCGATAGACCATGAATTCCGGCAGGCTGTCCCTGTCTTCTTGAATTGCTATACCGGCCGCGCGCAGGGGCCCGATATGCGAGGAACAGAAGAACTCCCCCTGGGCGTTGCTCGTGTAGTAAACAAACCGCCGGAGAGAAGTCGGGTTGGAGATCGAAAGGACGTGGCCGCCGTTCCTCTTCTTTAGGGAAAGATGGGCGCAGGCCTGGTCTCCTGTTGCGGTCGGCGTCAGTCCCTGCGTCAGCACCAAGCCATCCACTTCGGCGGCCAGATGCGAAAAAAAACCGTCGTGCACAAAAGTGACCATGAAGGACGGGCATGGATAAGACTCCATGGTGCATCCCTGAAAACGAGCGCTCTCCAAGGGAGCACGGGTGACAGCGACCATGAACATAGCTGCGAACGCCTCCTAAACCAGATAACTCGATATCCCGGATGATGAGGGAGCCCAGGTTTTTCTTACCCTAGCCCGCTTCTTCCTTTTCGCTTCAGTCACCGCTGATGACACCGCGGCAAAACATAACATTGCCCTGAGGCCATGTCAATAACCGGACTGCCTTCCGGAAGCACCTCTAAATATGGGATCTTCATGATGGACGCAGGGGGCCGCCCTGAAGCCCCCGTAGCGGAGGAGGGACCCGTCGGCTTCTCCGACGGGGGGAACCGCCGGGACTGGTTCCCCGGGGTGCGGGGACGGAGGGCGGCTTCCTGCGTCCTTGTGAAGAAAGGAACGAAAGGCTAAAATAGAGTCATGCTCGAAGAGATTAGAGTCAAAAAAGCGGCCCAGCACAACCTCAAGAGGATCGACGTCAGCTTGCCGCGCCACAAGCTCATCGTCGTGACCGGGCCGAGCGGGTCGGGCAAAAGCTCCCTCGCCTTCGATACTCTCTATGCCGAAGGGCAGCGCCGCTATATCGAGTGTCTATCAGCTTATGCCCGGCAGTATATCGAGCAGATGGAGAAACCGGAGATTGAATCCATCGAAGGCATCTCGCCCTCGATCTCCATCGACCAGAAAACCATCTCTTCGAACCCTCGCTCGACTGTCGGGACGGTCACCGAGATCTATGATTTGTTGCGGCTCCTTTATGCCCGGGTGGGGACTCCTCACTGTCCTCAGTGCGGCCGGCAGGTGAGTTCACAGACGCCGCAGCAGATCGTCCAGAGGGTGTTTGGCTCTTTTCCCGGCGAGAAGCTGACGGTCCTGGCGCCGCTGATCAGGGGCCGCAAGGGAGAGTACGGCCGGCTCTTGGAGAAATTCAGAAAAAAAGGGCATCTCCGCTTTCGGCTGGATGGCGAGATCATGGAGTTAGAAACAGACCTTCGATTGGAAAAAGCCAGGAAACACAACATCGAGGTCCTGGTTGACGAAATCGTCGTCCGGGAAAACAACGCCCAAAGAATCAGGGAAGCCGTGGAGAAAGCCCTGGAGATTTCAGGCGACGACCTCCTGTTGTTGAGGGAGAACGGGGAAGAGGTCTTTTATTCGCTTAAGCTTCTCTGCCCGTTCTGCAGCGTCAGCCTGCCTGCGCTTGAGCCCCGCAGCTTCTCCTTTAACAGCCCTTACGGGGCTTGCCCCCGCTGTCATGGCCTGGGTTTCCACACTATCCTTAACGAGTGGGGCGAAGTCGAGCTCACCGATGAGGTCTGCGTTCTCTGCCGGGGAGATCGTCTGAAAAAAGAGAGCCTGGCCGTCAAGATTGGAGGCAAGAACATCTCGGAGTTGAGTTCCCTCCCGGTCAATAAACTCGGCGAGGAAATCAAATCCTTCCCTTTCAGCCCCTCGGCGGCGATCATCGCCTCAAGGATACAAAAAGAAATTCTCAGCCGGCTCGAGATCATGGTGGAATTGGGTCTGCCCTATCTCCAGCTCAGCCGGACAACTCTGTCTCTTTCCGGGGGAGAAGCGCAGCGCGTCCGCCTGGCCGCCCAGGTCGGCGCGCGTCTCAGAGGAGTCTTGTATGTCTTAGATGAGCCGACCGTCGGGCTTCACCAGCGCGATAACAGCCGCCTGATTCGTCTCCTGCGACGCATCCGGGATGAAGGTAACTCCATCATCGTGGTGGAGCACGACGAGCAAACGATCCGCGCGGCCGACCATATTTTGGACCTCGGCCCGGGAGCCGGGGAGGAAGGCGGTTACAAGGTTGCCGAGGGCAATCTCCGCCAGATCCTGGAAGCCCCCGACTCTTTGACCGCCCAGTATTTGCGCGGGGAAAAAAAGATTCCCGTTCCCTCGTCCAGGAGAAAGCCCAACGGTTGGCTGTCCATAGTCAAAGCGAGAGAGCACAACCTCAAGAACCTGAACGTGCGCATCCCCCTTTCGACGATGACGGCCATAACGGGAGTATCGGGGTCGGGGAAGAGCACTCTGGTGTATGACATCCTCTATAAGAGCCTTTTGAATATCTTCCATAATGCCAAGCAAAAAGTCGGCGAGCATGAGACGATCCTGGGAATCGACAAGATCGACAAAGTGATCGCCGTGGACCAGAAGCCCATCGGCCGGACGCCGAGGTCCAATCCCGCGACCTACACCGGGTTGCTCACTCCTTTGCGGGAGCTCTTTGCCCGCACTCCTGAAGCCAGGATGAGGGGCTACTCCTCGAGCCGGTTCAGCTTCAACCTGGCCGGAGGCCGCTGCGAGGAATGCGAGGGAGCCGGTGCCAAGAAGATCGAGATGCACTTTTTGCCCGACGTCCTAGTGACGTGCGACCGGTGCGGTGGAAAAAGATATAATAAAGAGACTCTCGCCGTCACATATAAAGGAAAGAATATCGCCGATTATCTCGCCCTGACCGTCGATGAAGCTTATGAATATCTGCGCCCCCATCCGTTGCTTAAGCGAAAACTGGCGACCCTCCGCTCGGTGGGCCTGGGATACATCCGCCTGGGCCAGCCGGCGCCGACGCTTTCAGGCGGGGAGGCCCAGCGCATCAAGCTGACCAAGGAATTGGGCAGAAAGAGCACCGGCAAGACTCTGTTTTTGCTCGACGAGCCTACAACCGGGCTCCATTTCCATGATGTGCGCAAGCTCCTGGAGCTTCTCTCCGAGCTGGTTAACATCGGCAACACGGTCGTGGTGATCGAACATAACCTTGATGTCATCAAGTACTGCGATTATATTATTGACCTGGGCCCGGAAGGGGGCGAAGACGGGGGGCGGATCGTAGCGGCCGGGACCCCGGAGGAAGTGAGTAGGGAGGAGAATTCCGAGACAGGACGTTTTTTAAGGGAAACGCTGAAGCGGGTTTAATGAGATTCTGAAAAGGAGAGAGCGTGGGCTTTGACAAAGTTTTAGGCAACAGCCGGGTGAAGAGGATCCTGCGGCTGGCCCTGGAGAAGAACCGCGTTCCCAATTCTTTGATTTTCTCCGGGCCCAAGGGCGTCGGGAAAAGAAATCTGGCGCTCAACCTGGCCAAAGCGATCAATTGCGAAAGAAGGAAACCCGATGCCTGCGATGAATGCACTTCCTGCCTGGCCATCGCGGGCCGGAGGATGCCCGATATCTGGATGATTGAGCCCGAGAAGCAGGTCTTACAGATAGACCAGATGAGAGCGATGCGCCAGGCGGCCTACATGAGACCAATGATCAGCCGGAAGCGCGTCTTTATCGTCGATGAAGCGGAAAAGATGAACGACGAATCCTCTAATTGCCTGCTTAAAGTGCTCGAAGAGCCCCCTCTTTTTTCGCACATCATTCTCCTGACCTCCAACCCTGACCTGATCCTGCCGACGATCAAGTCGCGCTGCCAGATCCTTTATTTCACTCCCATCGGCAAGGAAGAGATAGAGAAAGTGCTCGCAGAAAAAGGCTATCCTGAGGACAGGGCAAAAATCATCTCTCTTGTTGTCCGGGGAAATCTGGAAGAGGCGCTGGGTTTGGATTGGGATGAGATACAGGAGAAGAGGCAGGAGGCCTGGAACATTTTTCTTTCTTTCCTCGGGAAAAAAGAAGCCTCGAGCTTCGTAAAAAATTATGCCTTTGGCAAACGCAGCATCATCGGGGAAGACTTTGAGAGAACCCTGGAAATTCTGGCATCATTCTGCCGGGATTCGATCCTGCTCAAAGAGAAAGGGGAGCCTTCTTTTCTCCTCAACCCCGACTACAGGGAAGATATCGAATCCCTCAGCCAGGAGTGGAGCCTGGATAAATTCTGGGCATGTCTGAACCAGGTTGAGTCGGCCATCTATGGGTTGAGCAAGAATCTCAACATCAGCCTTCTTGTCGGCTCGTTTTATTCTGTTATGGGAGAAAAAAACCATGCCTGAGATCATTTGCCTGGTTTCCGAGAGCACCGGAAAGATACTCCGCGCCTTCAAGGGAGAAGCAGAAATCCAAAAAGGAGATGTCTATCTCGTCGAATCAGATTTGGGAGGCGATATCGCCAGGGTGGTCGACATCTCCAGTGATATCTGCCGGGTTCACAAAGCATCCCAGGACGCTGTCAAGATCATCCGCAAAGCGACCGATGAGGACCTGAGAAAGTACAGCTGGCTGCGGGAAAAGGAACAGAGGGCCTTTGAGTTCTGCCTCCAGCGGATCAAGGCCCGGAACCTGTCCATGAAACTGGTGGCGGTGAAATACTTCTTCAACGAAAAAAAGGGTATCTTTTTCTATACGGCCGACGGCCGGATCGATTTCCGGCAGCTGGTCAAGGACTTGGCCAAAGAGCTGAAAATGAGGATCGAGATGCGCCAGATCGGCGTCAGGGATGAAGCCAAGATGCTCGGCGGGCTCGGCGTTTGCGGCCGGACGCTCTGCTGCTTCAGCTTCATGAAGACGTTTGAACCGGTGACGATTCAGAAAGCCAGAAAGCAGCAGATCGCCATCAATCCCACGAAGATTTCAGGTTTGTGCGGGAGGCTGATGTGCTGTCTGGCTTTTGAGCAGGAAGGCCGCGGCCGGCTGTATATAGAGGAAGAGAATCTGATCGAAGATTAGTTGGCGGGGGGAGCGGGGGTTACTCGTCCCCTTTGATTTGGAACTGGACCCTGCTCGAGACGGCGATCAAATTTCCCTTGGCTGAGAAGGCTCTCACCTGCCACGAGTATTTGTGGCCGGCAACCATGAGCTGCTTGACGTCCTCTGGAACATCGATCTTCGTTTCCTTTGTCGAAGTCGTCCACAGGAGCTTCTCGTTATAGACATAAATCTTGTAGTCGACGTCCTGGCCAAGCTGTCTCCATTCAAAGAAGGAAGGAACTGCCCTGACGTCAATGACCGGGGAGATCAGGCTCAGTGATTCTCCCCTGACAACCTCATTCTCACTCAGGTAGAACTGGGGCGTCGATTTCTTGAACTGGGGCAGGATTCCAAAAACGGCCACCAGGAAGATGGCTGCGGAAATGCCGACTGTGGCCCACTGTCTGGGGCTGAAATAGGAATAGACCTTTTCAAAGGTGGGAACAAAGGATTTCCTGACAGGCGCAGGCTCTTCTTTAAAGATCCAGGCTCCCCTGGTTTTAATTGCCGCAATCAGCTCGTTTCTCTCCTCCATCTTCTGGAAGCAGCTCTGGCAGTTGAAATAATGCTCTTCGAACCTGTCTTTGTCTCCCCCTTCTAATTTATTTAAGAGGTAATTATCGATTTGGCCTTCAAACTTGCATTTATTCATGCGTGTTCACCTTTCATCCGGTTTCAACAATTTAGTCGCCGGATGAAGTAAAAATTGAAAATAATTCATTGTTTTATGATCCTTCGGAGAAGCTTCTGAGCATAGTTGATGCGTTCGCTGACCCTCCGAGGAGAGATCCCCAGTCGCTGGGCCACTTCATCCCTGGAAAGCTCTTGATAATAATAGAGATCCAAAACCTCCTTGAACTTGGGTTTAAGCCTTTTTATCGCCTCGCCGAGAATTCGGGCCCTTTCCCGCGTTTCGGCATCGTCGAGGGGGTCGGGCAGGATAGCAGGCTCCGGGATCCCCTTCAGAACTTTGGTTTTTTGCCTGATATGATCGACAATCCGGCGGCTGGTAATGGTGTAAATATAGGTGCCGATCGAGGATTCCCCCCTGAATTCGCCCTTTTTGACCTTTTCGATGACCTGAGTGATAACTTCGTTGACGACGTCCTCCCAGTCGGGAGTCCGGGTTCCCAGGGATTTCTTAACCTTAAAACTGACGACAGGCCGGTATTTCTCGACGACTTCATCCAGGTTGAGTTCCACAGCCAACGTTGCCACGGTTACTATTATATAAACAGGCTAAGCTTCTGACAAGGGTGGATTTACAGCGCCAAAATCCCCCTTAGGGGGGAGGGGGGGGTGAGGCTCTGGGAACCGAAATTTCGTCTGAATTGTTCAATTTTCAGCTTTTTTTGGCGACTAAAGCTATGAGAGTAAAAGATGAGAGGTACTATTTCCAGCATGGATACACAGCTCGTCCTGAGCGAAGTTCAGGCCGAGAAAGAGCCCGCCCTGGTTATTGAAGACAACAGAGGGGCAAGAAGCTCATTCCCCGGCTTCCTCAGCCAGACGGAATACGAATACATGTTTGCCCTTCGCGGAAACGAAGATTTTCTGGGGTCACCGGCCAAAAAGGACCCGTTTCTCCCCTGGAACGGCCAAAGCACGAGGCTCCAAAAGATCTTTCAGGCCAAAGAAGTCATGAAGGACCTTAAAGACTGGTACGAACAGATCTTCAGGGTTAAGGACGGGCTGGATGATGAGGATTATGCCGAAAGAGAAGTCTTTTTCAACTCCAACCTCATTCATTTCATCGCTGCTACGGACGACAACGAGGACACAGTCGGCCACTCTCAGTTTGTTGCCGGCTACACGCTCCTTTTGACCCGGGAACTGGGAATCGAGGACAGGAGTTTCCTGGTGGATATCGAGAGGGGGGCGCTTCTCCATGACATCGGGAAGATTGGAATTCCCGAGTCCATTCTGAGAAAGAAGGGGCCTCTGACTACGATCGAGAAAGAGATCATCAAGGATCACCCTCTCCTGGGCTACAAGTTGATCGAGGGATTCTACTTTCTTCAGAGGGCGGCCCAGGTCGTGCTTCATCACCATGAACATTTTGACGGCCAAGGGTATCCCCACGGGTTGGCGGGAGAGGACATTCCCTTAGAAGCCCGGATATTTTCTCTGGCCGACACGGTTGATGCCATCACCTCAGACAGGCCTTACAGAAAAGGCCGAAGCTTCGAGGAAGCCCGCCAGGAGATTGAGAAGTTCAGCGGCAGCCAGTTTGACCCTCAGATCGTGGATGTTTTCCTCTCCATTCCCAAAGAGAGATGGCAGACAGCGAAATTGGATACGCTAAGGAATCTGCACCTTCCCTCCATCCATTAATTTTCTGGACGTTTTTTCCCGTTGAGATTTCTTGATTGTCCGCGGTCCGTCTTATTTTTCTTTAGTTTTTCCTCAACATCCAGGCCTCTTGTAATGAATTATCAATAATACTCAGAGCTGTTCTTAGCCGCACGGAGCCGAGCCAAGTTTTATATAATCCGCAGATACGCGCTCGCATAAAAGACAGGAAAATGGTCGGGCTTGACAGAAGGACAGGAATTGTCTTTATATTGAGCTAGCTTCCTGGAGATGGAAGGAAACGATGAAGACAATCGGCCTCCTCGGCGGGATGAGCTGGGAATCGACGCTCGAATACTATCGCATCATCAATGAGACGGTCAAAGAAAAGCTCGGCGGTTTCCATTCGGCCAAAGTGGTCCTGTATTCTGTCGATTTTGCTGAAATTGAAACCATGCAGCATAAAGAGGAGTGGGACAAAGCGGCAGCTTTGCTCATCGAGGCGGCTCTCAGGGTTGAAAAAGCTGGGGCAGACTTTGTCCTGCTTTGTACCAACACCATGCATAAGGTTTTTGGCGAAATCCAGGGGAAAATCCATATTCCGCTGCTCCATATTGCTGACGTCACCTCTCAAGAAATAAAGGCCAAAGGTTTGGAGCGCATCGGCCTTCTCGGCACGAGGTTCACCATGGAGCAAGAGTTTTATAAGGGCAGATTGGCCAAAAAATACGGAATCGAGGTCCTCATCCCTAACCAGAAAGAACGGCAAGCCATCCACGGCATCCTCTATAATGAGCTCTGTCTGGGCGAGATTAAAAGAGTCTCCCAAGACGTTTTTAGAAAAATCATCCTTCGTCTGGAAGGCAAGGGGGCTCAGGGCATCATCCTCGGCTGCACAGAAATTCCCCTGCTTGTGAATCAGAAGGATTACAGGCTTCCGCTGTTTGACACGACGGCCCTCCATGCCAGAGCGGCCGTTGAATATGCCCTGAGAGACTAAACGGAAGTTGATTACTTAGCTGAATCTTCCTCAATAGCCTGAGCCAGGATTTCTGCCGTATGGAAAGACTGGACGGGCACATCTCCCTTTTTCAGGCTGGAGCGGAGCTGGAACAGGCAGCCGGGACAGTCTGTGGCCACGAGGGCCGCCCCGCTTTCGAGGATCTCCGTTTGTTTATCTTTCCAGAGGTGGGCGGAAATCTCCGGGTTCTTGATGCTGAAGACGCCGCAAAACCCGCAGCATTTTGACGGGTCGCTTGCCGCCGCCAGATGGAATCCGAGGGACTGGAGGAGCTTCGTGGGCTCATCTGTGAGCTTTAAATCGGCGAGATAATGGCAGGGATAATGGTAATACAAATCCCCTTTTTCTGAAGTGTCCTTTGCTTCCGGAAAATATCCTCGAT
>Ga0209253_10004349_pt1 | contig 12368 bp, 13 predicted proteins | sample FrelakmetBRP12BR_FD_187145 | JGI IMG/M metagenome (GOLD analysis project Ga0209253, IMG submission 187145) | Freshwater lake sediment microbial communities from the University of Notre Dame, USA, for methane emissions studies - BRP12 BR (SPAdes)... | ecosystem: Environmental > Aquatic >...
CGCGACCGCGTTTAGCCAAGAACAACTCGAAAAGCTCTACAACGAAACAGGATTGATGGGTTATACCGCCGACATAGAAGTGTTGAACGAAGAATTATTCAATTGGATTTGCCCCGGCAAAGCGGAATGGATCGGTTATCGGGAATGGAAAAAGCGCTTGATCGAAGCTGTCGATATTTTTGGTCGCGGAAACGTGAATACCGGCATCGTTGCCGGAGTCGAACTTGCAAAACCTCGCGGTTTCAAGAACGAGAACGATGCACTGAAAGCCACGTTGGAAGAGGCGGAAGATCTCGCGGCTAACGGCGTTTCGACCATCTACATGGTTTGGATACCGAGGCCGCGATCCTATTTTCACGATCAGCAAAATGCTTCGCTCGAATATTATGTTGTTTTGGCAATAGGCTTGCATCATTTAAGGAAAAAATACGCGCTGGGAATCGATTTTGACGATTATCGAAGATGCGGAAACCACCCCGATGGCGATTTGACGCGAATCGTGTAAACGCTAGTAAAGAGAGAATGCGAGAGATGGCTATTGAAATGAGCAAGCAATTGGTAAATTTGATAAATGATTATGAGACGATCAAGGTCTTGGCTACGGTTGACGAAAAAGGGCAGCCTCATTCGATCCTAAACCAACATGTAACCGTGCTGGAAGACGGCCGGCTCGTCTATCTAGAACATCTGGAATCGTCGAGGAGCTACAAAAATTTCACCAGAAGCTTGTGGTACGACCAGAAAGTTTCGATAACGGTGGTGGGTAAAAATGGCGCAAGCTGGCAAATCAAAGGGAAGCCCGAAAGAATTATCGTAAGCGGACCTATTTTTGAATATCACTACAAGAAACTGAGAGAAATATTTGGCGATATTGATTTGGCCGCTGTCTGCATCATCGAACCGGAAGAACTTATTGATGAATCGTTTGGTGTTCAGTTTGAAAATCAAGAAAAAGATTATCTGATATTTAAGCATCTTGATCGCCTAGCAAGATGGGATTGAGTCCAACATATTTCTGGCGATCCGATCTGAAAGCTTATGAACGAAAATAATGAGACTTTTATTTTTATCTCCGCAGGAAAACAAGACATTCCGCTCGCGTTGGAATTTAGAAAATGTTTGTTCGATGAAATGGGAATTCCGGAAAATGCCTTGATCGATGATTCCTATAACTTTCTTCTTGATGTATACAACAAGGAGTTCGACATGGGAAAGATCCAGCATTTTATCGCTTATGATGGTAACCATAAGCCTCTGGCAATAACAGGTGCGCTTATTAAAAATGACTTTCCATATTATCTTTTTAAACCAGGTTATTATGGATGGATTATCGATGTATACACGATTCCGCAATACAGAGGGAAGGGTCTTGCCAGCAGTCTTATGAAAATGACCATGCAATGGTTAGTCGATAAGGGTGTGCATGAAGCAAAACTAATCGCGGCGGGAAGCGCGGCGAGATGTTTATATGAACGGTTGGGGTACCGGGCGACTTGGGAGATGAGTATTAATTTATCTGGGAGTAAGACCTATAACGAATTCATTGATTTGAGGGGAAATGATTGACCGATCTTTCGCGAAACCCCCACTATTTTATATTATCAGTCCTCATCATTCCCATAATTTAGTAAAGGATTATACTGAAAGGTATAATAAAAGATACAAACGATAACCTCCCTAATTTTCATCGATCTTTACAATTATTTTTCATAAACAAAACAAATTATTTTCGTTAATTTTTTTAAAAAGCCCGTTTAGGCTATCTCTACTCTATTTTTCCACCTGGACGGGAGTTTTCCATGAAGCATGCCCTGAAAATCGGGTTACGAGCCCTCATCGCCGTACCGTTGCTGGCCGGACTGACCGTGGGCGTTCAGGCCGCCGAGAAAGTCACCATCGCCTATCAAACCACGGTCGAACCCTCCAAGGTCGCTCAAGCCGATGGCGCCTATGAGAAAGCCACCGGCTGGACCATCGACTGGCGCAAGTTCGACACCGGCGCGGAGGTGATCGCCGCCGTGGCGTCCGGCGACGTACAGATCGGTTACGTCGGCTCCAGCCCGCTGGCCGCCGCCGCCTCCCGGCAGTTGCCGATCGAAACCTTCTTCATCGCGGTCCAGATCGGCGCATCGGAAGCGCTGGTGGTGCGCGACAAGGCCGGCATCGCCAAACCACAGGATCTGGTGGGCAAAAAAGTCGCCGTGCCTTTCGTGTCCACCACTCACTACAGCCTGTTGGCGGCGCTCAAGCACTGGGGCATCGATCCCAAGGACTTGCAAATCGTCAATTTGCGCCCGCCGGAAATCGCGGCGGCCTGGGAACGCGGCGACATCGATGCCGCCTACGTGTGGGACCCGGCGCTCGGCAAGATCAAGGCCTCGGGCCGGGTGTTGACCGATTCGGCCCAGGTGGCGCAGTGGGGCGCGCCGACCTTCGACGCCTGGATCGTGCGTCGCGATTTCGCCGAAAAGCATCCCAAGTTTGTCCAGGAATTCGCGCGGGTGACGGCGGAGGCAGTGGCCGCTTATCGCGCCAACCCCAACGCTTGGGGGGCCAAGTCGCCGCAGGCGGCCAAGATCGCCAAACTGACGGGCGCCAATCCGGAAGAAATTCCCGAGTTGCTCGCCGGCAGCACTTTCCCGCTGGCCAAGGAGCAAGCGGGTACAGCGTTGTTGGGCGGCGGCACCGTCAAGGCTATCGCCGACACCGCTGCCTTTCTCAAGGAACAGGGCAAGGTGGAAAGCGTGCTCGGCGATTACAGCGGCTACGTCAATCCCCGGTTCGTCAAGGCCGCCCAGACCCAGGCCAAACTCTAACCGAGCTGGCAGCGGGGAAACCGTCGTGGCGGAATTGCGCGTCGAGAGAGCCGCCGCCGTCTATTCGGGGCGAAATGGGCCGGTCACGGTGTTCGAGAATCTGTCGCTGACCGTGGGCGCCGGGCGATTTATCGTGGCTCTGGGCGCGTCCGGTTGCGGTAAGACCACGCTGTTGAACCTGATGGCCGGGTTTCTGCGCCCCAGCGCCGGGCGGATCGCCCTGAACGGGCGCGAGGTGCAGGGGCCGGGGGCGGAGCGCGGCGTGGTGTTCCAGCACGACGCTCTGTTCCCTTGGCTCAACGTGCTGGATAACGTGGCGTTCAGCCTGCGGTTGCGCGGAACCCCGGCGCGAGAACGCCAGGAACGCGCCCGCGCCGCGCTGGCGCTGGTCGGCCTGGCCGGCTTCGACCGTCATCATGTCTGGGAATTGTCGGGCGGGATGCGGCAACGAGTCGGGCTGGCGCGGGCGTTGACCGCCGATCCCGAAGTGCTGTTGCTGGATGAGCCGCTCGGGGCGCTCGACGCCCTGACTCGCGAACAGATGCAGGAACTGCTGCTGACCGTTTGGGCGCAGACCGGCAAGACGCTGTTCATGATCACCCACGGCATCGAGGAGGCGCTGTTGCTGGCGACCGATTTAATCCTTCTGTCGCCACGTCCGGCCCGCATCGCCGAAACGCTGACGCTGGATTTTGGCCGCCGCTATCTGGCCGGAGAAGCAGCGCGGCAGCTCAAGGCCGACCCCGCCTTCGTGGCCCTGCGGGAGCGGGTCACCCGCACCTTGTTCGCCTACAACACCCCGGGAGAATTCGCCGATGTCTGAGTTCGACGCCGAAGTGTTAGTTTTCCCGACGGTGGAACTGCCTGGAGAAGTCGATGCGCTGACCCTCCCGGCGGCAGCAATTCCGCAGCCCCCTCGACCCCTGCCGTGGCGGCGCTGGCTGGCGCAGCCGCGCCTGCTGTCGCTGGCGACCGTGGTGGCGCTATTGGCGCTCTGGTGGCTGGTCACCGCCCTGCAACTGGTACCGCCGCTGTTTCTGCCCTCTCCCCAGGCCGTGCTCGGCAAGTTCCATCAGGTCGCGACCGTCGGCTACATGGACGCCACCCTCTGGCAGCATCTGAACGCGAGCCTGGCGCGCGTCGCCGTCGCCCTGCTGGCCGCCAGCCTGACCGCGATCCCCCTGGGCATCCTGCTGGGCCGCAGTCGCCGCGCCCGCGCCATTGGTGATCCGATCATCGAGTTCTACCGCCCGTTGCCGCCGCTGGCCTACCTGCCGCTGATCGTCATCTGGTTCGGCATCGGCGAGCTATCGAAAATCTTGCTGATTTATCTAGCGATTTTTGCCCCAGTCGTCATTTCCACCATGGCGGGCGTCAGCGCCGTCGCCCCCGACCGCCTGCGGGCGGCGCAAGCACTGGGCGCCAACCCGCGCCAATTGCTCTGGTATGTGGTGCTGCCCAGCGCGCTGCCCGACATCCTGACCGGTATGCGCATTGGCTTGGGCACCGGTTGGTCCACCCTGGTGGCCGCCGAACTCATCGCCGCCACTCAGGGACTGGGGTTCATGGTGCAGTCGGCGGCCAACTTCCTGGTCACCGATGTGGTGGTGCTGGGCATTCTGGTGATCGGCGCGGTGGCGGTGGGACTGGAACTATTGATTCGCGCCCTGCAACGGCGGCTAACCCCCTGGCAGGGCAAGGTTTGATTCATTAGGTCATGAGGTAACACGTATGGTTGAGAACTTCAAACTCCGTTTCCGCGCCCTGTTTGGCTGGGCGCTCCTCGCCTTGGCGCTGGCGCTGCCAGCCGGCGCGCAACCGGCCGACAACCCCCAGCAGTTGCGCATCGGCTTTCAGAAATCCGCCAGCCTGCTGACACTGTTGAAATCGCAGGGCGCGCTGGAAAAACGCCTCGCCCCCCTCAAGGTGGAAGTCAAGTGGATCGAATTTCCGGCCGGTCCGCAACTGCTGGAAGGTCTGAACGTCGGCTCGATCGATTTCGGTTACGTGGGCGAAGCGCCGCCGATCTTCGCTCAGGCGGCCGGCGCAAACTTCGTTTACGTCGGCTACGAGTCTCCGGCGCCCGCCGCCGAGGCGATCCTGGTGCCGAAGGATTCGCCGATCCAGTCGGTAGCCGACCTGAAAGGGAAAAAAATCGCCCTGAACAAAGGCTCCAACGTCCATTACCTGCTGGTCAAGGTGCTGGAAAAGAACGGCCTCAAGTACGGCGACATCGAACCGGTCTTTCTGCCTCCGGCCGACGCCCGCGCGGCCTTCGAGCGCGGCGCGGTGGACGCCTGGGTGATCTGGGACCCGTTCCAGGCGGCGGCCGAGAAGCAAATCGGAGCCCGATTGCTGGCCGACGGCAAAGGGGTGGTCAACAACCACGCCTTTTTCCTGGCGGCGCGCGACTACGCCGAACGCCACCCGGACGTGGTCAAGCTGCTGTTCGAGGTGCTGCCGGCGCAGGGGCAGTGGATTATCAAGAACCACAAGGACGCCGCCGCCGCCCTGGCCCCGTTGCAGGGTCTGGACCCGGCGGTCATCGAACTCAGCCTGCAACGCTACAGCCACGACGTCCATCCGATCTCGGACGCGGTGCTGACCGAGCAGCAAAAGATTGCCGACGTCTTCTTCGATCTCAAGCTGATTCCCAAGCCGATCAACGTCAAGGACGCGATCCTGAAATCCAAGCCTTGAGAAGGATCGCCTCATGCAAGTCTTCTGGTTTATCCCGACCCACGGTGACAGCCGCTATCTCGGCACGACCCAGGGCGCGCGGGTCGCGAATCACGCCTATTTCAAGCAAATCGCCCAGGCCGCCGATGTCTTGGGCTACGACGGGGTGCTGATCCCCACCGGGCGGTCCTGCGAGGACCCCTGGGTGGTGGCCGCCAGCCTGATTCCGGTCACGGAACGGTTGCGCTTTCTGGTGGCCGTCCGGCCGGGGCTCAGTTCTCCCAGTCTGGCAGCGCGGATGACGGCTACTTTCGACCGTCTTTCCAACGGACGACTGCTGATCAACATCGTGACCGGCGGCGATCCGGTGGAACTGGCCGGTGATGGCCTGTTCCTCGACCACGACGAGCGCTACCAGGTTACGGACGAATTTCTGCGGGTCTGGCGCGGCGTGCTCGCTGGCGAGACCGTGGATTTCGAGGGCAAGCATCTGCGTGCGCGGGGAGCCGAACTGTTCTTTCCGCCCGTGCAACAACCCTACCCGCCGTTGTATTTCGGTGGTTCCTCCCCCGCCGCCCACGAACTCGCCGCCGAACAACTGGACGTTTACCTGACTTGGGGCGAACCGCCGGCGGCGGTGGCGGAAAAAATCGCCGACGTGCGGGCGCGCGCCGCCCGGTACGGACGCAGCCTTCGTTTCGGCATCCGCCTGCACGCGATCGTGCGGGAAACCAGCGCCGAAGCCTGGGCGGCGGCGGAGCGGCTGATCCGGCATCTCGACGACGACACCATCGCCCGCGCCCAGCAGGCGTTCGGGCGGATGGATTCGGAGGGGCAGCGGCGCATGGCCGCCTTGCACGGCGGCCGGCGCGACAAGCTGGAAATCAGTCCGAACCTGTGGGCCGGCGTCGGTCTGGTGCGCGGCGGGGCGGGTACCGCCCTGGTCGGAGACCCGGAGACCGTGGTGGCGCGGATGCGGGAATACGCGGACCTTGGGATCGAAACCTTCATCTTCTCCGGTTACCCGCATCTGGAAGAGACCTACCGCGTCGCCGAACTGCTGTTTCCGTTGCTGCCCGATAGACAGCACGCCCAACCACTACCGGGACAGCATCTGACCGGGCCGTTCGGCGAGGTGGTGGCCAATCACTACCTGCCCAAGGTGGTGCAGGGCTAGATGATCGGGATGCGAACGGAAGGAGCGCGCATGACGCTATCAATCCGCCATCTCCCATGGCGTGGGTTGCTGCCCTGGGCCTTGCCGATCTTCATTCTGGTGGCGTGGCAGTTGTCGGCGCAATGGGGCTGGCTATCGACCCGCATCCTGCCGGAACCGTTGGCGGTGGCCAAGGCAGCGGTCGCCCTGACCTTATCCGGCGAACTATTCACTCACGTGCGAATTAGCGCCGGGCGCGCGCTAGCCGGGTTCGCCCTCGGCGGCGGACTGGGTTTGTTATTCGGGCTGCTGAACGGTTCGTTCAGAAACGCGGAAACGCTGTTCGATTCGACCATTCAGATGATCCGCAACATCCCGCCGCTGGCGCTGATTCCCCTGGTGATCCTGTGGTTCGGGATCGAAGAGAGCGCCAAGCTGTTCCTGGTTTCGCTCGGCGTCTTTTTCCCCATCTACATCAACACGTTTCATGGTATCCGCACGGTCGATCCGGGCTTGATCGAAATGGGCCGGGCCTATGGGCTGTCGGGCTGGCGCCTGTACCGCGAGGTGATTCTGCCGGGCGCGTTGCCGTCGATTCTGGTGGGGGTCCGGTTTTCGCTCGGTTTCATGTGGGTGATTTTAATCGTCGCGGAAACGATCTCGGCCCAGGCGGGCATCGGCTACATGACGATGAACGCCCGGGAATTTTTGCAAACCGACGTGGTGCTGCTCGGCATTTTGCTCTACGCCCTGCTCGGCAAGCTGGCGGACGGGGTCGCCAAGCTGTCGGAGCGCTACTGGCTGCGCTGGCACCCCAGCTATCAACCGATCCCGTAACCCGATGCGCCCCTTGCTCCCAACGGAAACACGTTCCGGAAACACCACGATGTACTTGAATCCCAACGAATGGACCGCGCCGCCACCACCGGACGCCGGTACCGGGAAACCATCGCCGGGTATCCGGTTGCAGGTGGAAGGGCTGACCAAGGGCTATGCCGGACGCGGCGTGCTCGCCGGATTCGACCTTGCGGTGGAGTGCGGAGAATTTACGGCCATCGTCGGCCGCAGTGGATGCGGCAAGAGCACCCTGCTGCGGCTGGTCGCGGGTTTGGAGCGGTCGGAACACGGCACCGTTCGCTACGACGGCGTCCCGCAAAACGGCATCCCTCCAACCATGCGGATCATGTTTCAGGACGCGCGCCTGCTGCCGTGGCGGCGCGTGCTCGCCAACGTCGCGCTCGGTTTGCCCAAGACGGAGTACCCGCACGCGCGGGCCGTCCTGGATCAGGTGGGGCTGGGCGAACGCGCCGACGACTGGCCCGCGATCCTATCCGGCGGACAACGCCAGCGGGTGGCGCTGGCGCGCGCGCTGGTACATGACCCCGGTTTGTTGTTGCTGGACGAACCGCTCGGCGCGCTTGATGCGCTGACCCGCATCGAAATGCAGCAGTTGCTCGAAAACCTGTGGCGGCAGCGCGGGTTTACCGCGCTGCTGGTCACTCACGACGTCGCCGAGGCGATTGCGCTGGCCGACCGGGTGATTTTGATCGAGGAAGGGCGAATTTCCCTGGATCTGCGCATCGATTTACCCCGGCCCCGCGCTCGCGGCAGCGCCGTGTTTGCCGCTTTGGAAGAACAGGTGTTGAACCGCGTGTTGCAACAGCCGGCCGCCGACCCCATCGCACCGCTACCCGAAACCTCGGTGTTGCGCCGCTTTGGTTCCTTGCACTGGGCAGTTTGAATCCTCCACCCACCCCGAATTCACGGTTATTGATTCCCATCCCCAACCAGGAGCGCAGCGCGCCATGAGCATTCAAGCGATCAACGCCCGCAATCAATTTCGCGGCACCATCAAGGCCATCATCACCGGGCCGGTGGTTTCCGAGGTCGATGTCGAAACCCCGGCCGGCATCGTGACCTCGGTCATCACCACCCGTTCGGTGGAAGATCTCGGGCTCGCCGTCGGCGTCGAGGTGATCGCGTTCGTCAAGGCGACCGAAGTCGCCATCGCCAAGCCCTAAGCCATGTCAACACTACGTGATGGCGTGAGCTTTCCCGCCTGCTGTTTCCCGATACTTTCCAAATTGCGTCGCCTGCGGTTATTCGGGCGGCGTTATCCAGCACACACGCTAAACCGCGTGTGCTTAACGGATTTTTTCATAAAAAAATTAAAATTTATTCTTTAATAACCATCAATCGTGTCAATTATAGTAAATGTCAGGGAGCGGCCATCGGCCCCACGCTTCACCGTGGTGTACTGACGGCAGGCTGTTGGTTTTATTCATGACTATTGAGAAGGTGAGCGATCATGAGTTTGGGAAGAAAAACAGGTTTGCTTGCAGTCATCCTGGCGGCGCTCGTTCTGGTGACCGGCGGCGCATTTGCGGAAAACCAAAAACTGGTTTTCGGGGTTGCGCCGGGGCCTTACGGCGACTTGATTCGTTTCGCCATCAAGCCGTTTCTGGAGAAAAAAGGCTACATCATTGAAATCAAAGAATTCAGCGATTATGTCCAGCCCAATCTGGCGCTGAATAACGGCGATCTGGACGCCAATCTGTTTCAGCATGTCCGTTATTTAAGAAAATTTTCTGCGGATAAGGGCCTGAATTTGACCGAGGTCATCACGATTCCGACTGCGGGGCTAGGTATCTATTCCCGAAAGATCGAGGCTAAAAATGCCGATGAGCTGAAAACCAGGCTGAAACAGGGCGACACCATCACCCTGGCGAATGATCCGACTAACCTGGCCAGAGCGTTAGCGTTGTTGCAAAAAAATGGATTGATCACGATCAAAGGGACGATTGATCAAACCAAGGCTTCGGAAAAGGACATCGACCAAAACCTCTATGGTCTGGTGATTCAGCCCATTGAGGCGGCGCAATTGCCACGCTCGCTGGACAGCGTAACGCTCTCGGTAGTGAATGGCAATTACGCCATTGCCGCCGGCATTCCGCTGGCGTCGGCGATCATCAAGGAAGAACTGGTGGAGGATTTGAAGAATCTGGTTGCGGTCAGGACGGCGGATATTGATAAGCCCTTCGTCAAGGACATCAAGGATGTCATCCAGTCGGAGGACTTCAAGAACGTTGTTGAAGACCCGAAGCATGTATTTAAGGATTTTCAGCGACCCGCCTGGTATATCGAGAAGTGGACAAAACCTAGCATCTAGCCAACTATGTCAGCAAAAAAGAACGGACTGCGGCTGCCCTACCACCGTTGCCGCTGCCCTGGTTCGGCCTCGGCAACGGTAGCCTCATCTTCATGCTGAGTATTCGCCGGATTACTGACCGTCATCCTCATCGGTCTGGCGGTGGAGAATCTGATCTTCCGAGTCGTGGAAGCGCGCACTGTCTGCCGCTGGGGAATGCATGGCTGATTTGCATAGGATCATTCGCTGAAATCGCTCTATGGAAACGACCGCAATGTCTTTGGAAACACCTTACCGCCCAGCCATTCCCGGGTCGCGCCAGACCATTCCTGCTGAAAGTGAGTTTTTGAAACCTTCCCCGCAAGGAAATCTGCATTTGAGCAGTCCCATCGCAAAACTTTTAAAGAATAACACGATCAGCCTGCAAAATATTTCGGTCAATTTTCCCCACCAAGGCAAGACGCTAGCGGCAGTAAAAAATGTCTCGCTGGACATTCCAAAAGGTGAGGTTTACGGCATCGTCGGCACCAGCGGTGCAGGGAAAAGCACGGTGTTAAGAACGATCAACTTGTTGCAGAAACCCACAGCGGGGCGGGTCTTGATCGAGGATACCGACATCACCCATTTACAGGGAGAAGATTTACGAAATATCCGCTTGAAAATCGGGATGGTTTTTCAGCACTTCAATCTGATCCACAACAAGACAGTTGCCGATAACGTGGCGTTTGTCATGAAGATCGCCGGCAAACCCCATCAGGAAATCGCCAGGCGAGTGCCAGAACTGTTAGAGTTGGTTGGACTGAGCGATAAGGAAACCGTCTATCCCTCCCGGCTGTCGGGCGGGCAAAAACAGCGAGTGGGGATTGCACGGGCGATTGCCAACGAACCGCAAATACTGCTATGCGACGAACCGACTTCGGCGCTGGATTTGGAAACGACCGGCGCCATTCTGGATTTGTTGAAAACCATCAATCGGCGATTGCATATTACGACGGTGCTGATTTCTCACGAAATGGCAGTGATTAAAAAAATCTGCGACCAAGTGGCGGTCATGAACCATGGCGAAGTGGTGGAAACTGGCGATGTGTATGAGATTTTCGCTGCGCCCCAGCATGCCGTGACCGCGCAACTGGCGGCGCATACCCAGGATTTGGAACTGCCGGAGCGGCTGTTGCAAAATGCCCGTGGCGCCTTGATTAAGGTCCTGTATCGCGGTGGAAAAGCCGAAGAGCCAGTGCTGTCGGACACCATCAAGCGCTTTGATATCGATTTGAACGTCCTGCATGGCAAAATCGAATACATCAATGAGCGGCCGCTGGGCGTACTGATTCTGGAAGCGGTCGGCAGTGAAACAGAAATAGCGCGGGCCTTGAGCTATATCCGGGGCCGAGTGGCGCAGGCGGAGATCGTGCATGGATAACGAGTATTTAAGCAGCTTGCTGGCCGATCTTAGCAAGGCGTTTATTGAAACTTTTCAGATGGTGGGAATTTCCCTCGCGCTGTCTATCGTGGTGGGAATTCCGCTCGGTCTGGTGCTGTTCATTACCGACCGGGGGCTGTTCTGGGAGAATCGGCTGGTGCATGTTTTGGGTGGATTGCTGATTAACGTCGTCCGCTCGACGCCGTATGTGATCCTGCTGGTGTTGCTGTTGCCGATTACGCAGAAACTGATCGGGACCACGATTGGGCCGCTGGCGGCGGCGGTGTCGCTGTCAGTGGCGGCAGTTGCTTTTTACGCCCGCCTGGTGCAGGGTTCGCTGTGCGAAGTCGATCCCGGCGTCATCGAAGCGGCGACGGCTTTTGGCGCTTCGCCCCTGCAAATCATCCGGGAAGTGCTGCTCATCGAATCGTTGCCGGGTTTGCTGCGCGGCCTGACCATCACCGCGATTAGCCTCATCGGCTATTCCGCCATGGCTGGAATCGTCGGGGGCGGCGGAGTGGGCGATCTGGCGATCCGCTTCGGCTATTACCGCTATCAGACCGATGTGATGCTGATCACCGTCGCCGTGCTGATTGTTCTGGTGCAACTGGTGCAGATGGGCGGTGATAAAATAGCGAAAAATGCCGATAAAAAGTGAATCCAGACTATCAGGCGGAAATCGGGAACTGATGTGATAGCCTGAGGGGCTTTGTGTCCGTTGGTTCCGGAATGTCTCGATAAGCCGTCATAAGATGGCTTCAAATAATTCCCGCATTATCCAAGGCGATACCGATGTGATTTTATGACCTACCCGGTAATAGCCCGCGTCAGTTATTCATTTGTATATCAAAAATTCTTCTTTTGAGATCGGTTTCTTTCCGAATACTCTATCACTAACCCTATCTATATCAGCGGAAATCGAGAACGTGCGACCCTCTCTCGGAACTCAGCGAGAAGACCGGGCTGGATGGGTGCGCCGAAGAGTATGAGGAGATGGAAAATGAGCGAACGCATTGCAGCACCACCGGCCGTCGCCCAATCGGCGCCGTCCACCCGAAACGAGTCCTACGGTCTGAAAAATGGAATCCTTTCTCCACTGGAGGTATTGGGCCAGTCGGTCGCCAACATCGCACCCACGGCCACGCCCAC
>Ga0209253_10004351_pt1 | contig 12366 bp, 7 predicted proteins | sample FrelakmetBRP12BR_FD_187145 | JGI IMG/M metagenome (GOLD analysis project Ga0209253, IMG submission 187145) | Freshwater lake sediment microbial communities from the University of Notre Dame, USA, for methane emissions studies - BRP12 BR (SPAdes)... | ecosystem: Environmental > Aquatic >...
CAACGGCCAGCCCGCCGAGTGTGCCATCCACGCCGTTGCTCCCCAAGTAGGTGCTGAAGACCAGGCTGTTTCCCGCGGCGTTGAACTTGGTCACGAAAAGGTCTATCGGCCCGCCCAGGGTTTTGTCATACGCTCCGCTTGTCGTCGGGAGGTTGGCGGACGTTGTCGTCCCCGTGACGAAGATATTTTCACCCAGATCGAGAGAAATCCCCAGGCCCTTTTCTTCTCCGCTCCCCCCAAAAAACGTGGAAAAGAGAAGTCCTGTCCCCGAGCTGTTGACTTTGGTTAGAAAGGCGTCTCCGCCGCTGAAGGTTGTGTCGTAGGCCCTCACCGTCGTGGGGAAGTCGACGGAGAGAGTAGTGCCGGTCAGGCAAGGGTTTCCGTTTCTGTCGGCGGCCAGTCCCGCGGCTTCGTCGGTGAGACTTCCTCCGATCAAGGTGGAATAGACGAGCTTTGTGCCGGCGGCGTTGAGCTTGGTCAAAAACGCGTCTCGAGTGCCCCCGAGCGTCCTGTCGAAAGCACCGATGGTCGTAGGAAAGTCGCGTGATTCAGTATAGCCGCAAACGGTGGCCTGTCCAACCTTGTCCACGGAGATTCCCAGACCCGCGTCCCTGCCGTTTCCGCCAAGAAAAGTCGAATAGACAAGTCCGGAGCCTGTGGGATTCAGCTTAGTGATGAAGGCATCGTAAGGATTGCCGGTAAACGTCCTGTCATAGGCTTTTGAGGTTTTGGGGAAATTGCCTGAATATGTGTAGCCCGTCACGTAGATGTTTCCCGCAAGGTCAACGGTTATCCCTCCGTCCGCCTCCTGACCGGTTCCGCCGAGAAAAGTCGAGAAGGCGAGCTGGGGGTCGATGATGAGCTCCGCATCTCTGTGGTAAGTTTCGGTTTTGAACCGGAGATCGCCGGCGGGGTCAATGATATAGGCAGTCTTGACGTCGATCTTCTTGCCGTCGATGACCTGATAGCTGACCGGTTCATCCTCGAGAAGCAGGCCGCTCTCTGTGGAAATCTCCAACTGGTTTTGGGAGTTGACTTTGACGGCGGCGGCTCCGCTGTAGCGGACCCGGATATCTTCGACCCGGCCGCCCGGCTTTATCCTGTATTCGGTTTTGACTCCGCCGTCCCGGCCGAGGACCACCAGGTCGATGCCGGGATAAAGATTATGGGTGCGGACCTGTTGATAGCCCCGGGCTCCGCTCACCCATCTCTGGGGATCATTTCCATAGAGATAATTGAACGTGCCCGGAGTCTGCTGGAGCGCTTCGACCCTCGGGTTTTCCTCGGCGCCGATAAAGGCCATGGAGACATTTTGCATCGCCTCCTTTGAGGTGAAGACCTGGAAGACAATCTCCCCGGGGGAAAAGAGGATATTGCCGAACGGCATTTTAGCCAGGAATTCCACACCTTGTTCAAACTGCCCCCGGTTCTCGATGAAGCAGACTGCGGAGGCGCCCAGCGGTTGGACAGCCATCCGGGACCGGGCCGCCGTCGTCAAATCCGGACCTGGAATGCCGGGGGCGGTCAGGCTGGAAAAAGACAAGAATATCGCCATCGCCAGGAAGACAAATGCTTTATTCCCTTTCATAAGAATACTCCCGCCGCAAGTGTTGGGCTCTTGCTACTACCAATCTAGTGCTTTATCAGAGCCCTGTCAAGGAAAAACTGCCCGCTTGCCCCGCCTGACATTCCGATACTCCCGGCTTGACTAGGGCCGCCGCTTTCTAAAGAATAGGGGCTGTCCGATTTTCGCCGAAAGGACCGCGCATGAATAAACCGATGAACCGACGGGATTTCCTGAAGCAAACAGCCAAAACAGCCGCCCTGGCCGGGCTCGGGGGATGCGGGCCTCTCCTCCAGGGCTGCGCCGCCAAAAAAGGCTATGACGTTGTCATAGCAGATGCCTTGGTCTTTGACGGGCAGGGGGGCCCTCCGGCCGAGGCGGATATCGGCGTTGTGGGGGAGACCATACAGACTATCGGAAAAATTAAGTCCGGCCGCGGGAAGCTGGTCCTCGAAGCCAAGGGCTTGGCCGTTTCTCCGGGTTTTATCGACGTCCATGACCACACGGATGTCAGCCTGATCGTCAACCCCAAGGCGGAAAGCGTCATCCGCCAGGGGATAACGACGCTCGTGAGCGGAAACTGCGGCGGGTCCGCCTTCCCGGTGCCCGATTCCATATTCGAAGAGGCCAAGGAAAACGCCAAAGCAGTTTACGGCCTCGACCTCAATTGGAGAGATATGGCCGGGTTCTTCGGCCGGCTCGAGGAAAAAGGGATAGCCCTTAACTACTCGACTCTCGTCGGTCACGGGGCCATCCGGGGCGCGGCCATGGGCTTCAACGACCGGCCGCCTGCTCCCGAAGAGCTGGAAAAGATGAAGAGCCTCGTCGAAGAACACATGCGGGCCGGCGCCTACGGCCTTTCCTCCGGCCTGGAATATACCCCCGGAAGCTTTGCCCGTCCCGAGGAGCTCACCGAGCTCTGCCGCGTTGTGGCAAGATTCAACGGCATCTACGCCACCCACATGCGGGATGAGGACGAGGGAATCCTCGAATCGCTGGACGAGTGCATCGGCGCGGCCAGAGATTCCGGCGTGCGCCTGCAGATTGCCCATCTCAAGGTCGGCGGCTATCGCAATTGGCCGAAGGTCGATTCGGCCCTGGCCAAGATCGACCAGGCCAAAAAAGAGGGTCTAGACCTCTTCTGCGACCGCTATCCTTATATCGCCGGCTCCACAGGCCTCGACAGCTACTTTCCTCTCTGGGCAAGGGAAGGGACGACCGAGGATTTCCTCCGCCGGCTTCGGGACCCGGCGCTCGATGAGAAGCTGCGCGCTCATCTGAAAACTCACGAGGACCGGCTGGGCTCCTGGGACAAGGTGCTCATCTCAGCCGTTCTCCTGGATAAAAACAAGTATCTCCAGGGAAAGAACATCCTGGAAGCCGCCCGGGACATGGGAAAACAGCCGTATGATTTCATAAGAGACCTCCTCATCGAGGAGAGGGCCATGGTCGGGATGATTTCCTTCTATGGCAATGAAGACGTCCTGAAGAAGATCCTGGCCCACCCGCTCGTCGGCGTTGGCTGCGACGGGTCCGCCATCGCTCCCTACGGCGTTCTGAGTGCGGGCAAGCCCCATCCCCGAAACTATGGCACGTTTCCCCGGGCGCTCGGAAAATACGTCCGGGAAGAGAAGCTTGTGCCGCTCGAGAGGATGATCAACAAGATGACGGCGATTCCGGCCTCGAGGTTCGGGTTCGCAAAAAGAGGGAGCATCCAGCCGGGACACTTCGCCGATTTGGTCGTGTTCGACCCGGACAAGATCGCCGACCGGGCGACCTGGGTCGATCCTCATCAGTACCCCGTCGGAGTGGAATACGTGATCGTCAACGGCCAGGTTGTTATAGAGCACGGGGAGCACACCGGCCGGCTTCCCGGTAAGATTCTCAGGAAATAGGAAAAGGAGAACGAGATGGCTTCCGTCATCACCCTGAACGCCGTCGATTACACCGTAATCGCCGGCTACATCCTGGTCATGATCCTCGTCGGCTACTCGCTCAAGAAGTACATGAAGACGGGGGAGGATTTCTTCCTCTCGGGCCGCTCCCTGCCGAGCTGGATCACGGGCCTGGCCTTCCTCTCGGCCAACCTGGGAGCCCTCGAGGTGATCGGCATGGTGGCCAATTCTGCCAAGTACGGCATCGCCACCATCCACTTCTACTGGGTGGGGGCTATCCCGGCCATGGTCTTCCTGGGGATTTTCATGATGCCCTTTTACTACGGCAGCCGGGTCAAGACCGTGCCCGAGTACCTCAAGCTTCGCTACAATGAGGCGACCCGCGGGCTCAACGCCATCTCCTTTGCCATCATGACGGTCCTGATGAGCGGCATCAGCCTGTACGCCATGGCGCTTCTCTTCAAGCTCATGCTCGGCTGGTCGCTCACCGGGAGCATCCTCTTCGCCGCCGTCGTCGTCCTGCTCTATGTTTTCTGGGGAGGGCTGTCCTCGTCGATCTACAACGAGGTCATCCAGTTCTTCCTCATCTGGCTCGGCCTCCTGCCGATCGTCTTTCTCGGCCTGAAGGACGTGGGCGGCTTTGCCGGTTTTGCGGCCAAGCTCAAGGAGCCCCTCCTTCATTCCGTGAAATACTTGGGCACGAGCAACAACCCGCTCGGGGTCGACTGGTTCGGAGTGGTCATGGGCCTCGGCTTCGTCCTGTCCTTCGGCTACTGGACGACGGACTTCCTCGTTGTCCAGCGGGCCCTGGCCTCGAAGAACCTGAACGCCGCCCGGATGACCCCGATCATCGCCTCCTTCCCGAAAATGCTCGTCCCGGTCATTGTCGTCATCCCGGGGCTTGTCGCCCTGCTCGTCCTGCCGGAGTTCAGCCAGGCCGGCCTGCCCGCGACCGAGTACAATTCCGCGCTCATCCTCCTCATGAAGCACTACCTGCCCAACGGGATCCTGGGGTTGGCCATCACGGCGCTTCTGGCGAGCTTCATGTCCGGGATGGCCGGAAACGTTACGGCCTTCAACACGATCTGGACCTACGATATCTACGGCAGTTATATCAAGAAGGGAAAGCCCGACTCGCACTACCTGAAGATGGGCAAGTACGCCACCGTCTTCGGGGTCGCCGTCAGCGTCGGGACGGCCTATATCGTCCAGTCCTTCCCGAACCTGATGGACTACATGCAGCTGGTCTTTTCTTTCTTCAACGCGCCTCTCTTCGCCACCTTCCTCCTCGGGATGTTCTGGGCGGGGGCGACGGCCTGGGGAGGGTTCTTCGGCCTGCTCGTCGGCATCCTTACGGCCGCAGGTCACTACATCCTTTTTAAAGCGGGGGTTCTTCACTATGCGAGCGACATGGCCGCCAATTTCTACCAGGCCTGGTGGGCTTGGCTTGCGGACTTCGTGGTCACGATCGGAGTCAGCCTCTTCACCAAGAAACGGGACCCGGCCGAGCTCAAGGGGCTGGTCTTTGGGCTGACGCCCAGGACCAAGGCCGCGGCCCGGTGGCTGGCCCGGCCGGAGGTCTGGGGTACACTGGCCGTCATTATCGCCGTCATCCTAAACGTCATCTTCTGGTGACCGGACCGCCGAGCGTCAAGGAGTGAACAATGAACGAGAAGATCGAGACAAAGGGACAGCATACCGAGCAGGGCAAAGGGCACTTCCTGGACCTCAAGCTTCCGATCGGCTGGCTCCTCAGCGCTTATGGCGTCCTGCTCGGGATCTATGGCCTGGTGACGGATAAAGAGATGTACCAGAAGTCCCTGGGTTTTAACCTCAACCTGTCCTGGGGGGTTCTGATGTTGCTCATTGGAGCGGGCTTTCTTCTCGCCGCCTTTTTAAAAAAGGACAAGGAGAGGGCCAGGCCCCAGTGATAAGAACGGGCTCATGAAGGCGGCTTTTTCAGGCGCGGGTTTGCTGGTTATCTGTCTATCCTTTGCAGCTTGGTGCAGCGCCGGTCTGGATGAAACCCAAAATCAGCCGACACGTCAAACCCAGTCCATTCTCGAGGACCGGGTGGGTGCCGACGCTGCGGCCGGCCCGATCTTCTGTCAGAGAGACCGGATTTGCGGGTCTGATGTCCTGCCCCTTTTCTATAGGGGCCGCGGTTTTCGTCCCGCCTGGATCTCGGATGACCTGGACCTTTCGGACGCCGCCTCGCTGCTCCTCGCCCTCCGCCGCGTCGAAGACGACGGCCTCGACCCCGAGAGCTATCATCTCGCTGCGCTCGAGGCTTTGACAGCCGAGGTAACCCGGGAAATCGAGAAAGGCGGGTCAGCCGTCTCGGCCGAAAAACTGGCCGACCTGGAAATGCTCCTGACCGATTCCTTTCTTCTCTGCGGCTCTCATCTCGTCCATGGCCAGGTCAATCCGGAGACCGTCCAATCCGAGTGGTTCATCAAGGGTCGCTATGAGGATTTGGCTTCCGTCCTGGAAAACGGCCTCACGACTAAGGACGTCGGCGCCGCCCTGGAATCTTTGAAGCCCAGCCACTCGGTTTACCGGAGTCTCAAGGCGGCGCTCAAGCAAGTCCGGGACGAGGTGTACAGAGGCGGCCGGCCGGACATTGTCCCGGGCCCTAAACTCAAGGCCGGCGACAGGGGCATGCGCGTCGCTGTCCTCCGGGAGTGGCTAAAGGCCTCGGGTGACCTTTCGCAGTCCGGAGACAGCGGGGCAGACCTGTTCGACGCTGCGCTTGAAGAGGCCTTGAAAAAATTCCAGCGGCGGCACGGGTTGGAAGCCGATGGAGGCGTCGGTCCAGAAACCGCGGCGGCCCTGGCCGTTTCGTCCGAGTACAGGATGAGGCAGGTCCGGGCAAACCTGGAACGCTGGCGCTGGATCACCTCAGACCTGGGCGACCGGTACATCCTAGTCAATATCGCCGATTTCAGCGTCCATGTCATCGAGGGGGAAAGCGAGATTATATCCATGCCGGCAGTGGTCGGGAGGCCCTACCGCCGGACTCCCGACTTCAGCGGCCGGATGACCTATCTCGAGGTCAACCCGTACTGGAACATCCCGCCCCGCCTCGCCCGCGAGGATATTCTCCCCAAGGTCAAGGGAAACCCGGGCTACCTTGAGGCCCAAAACATACGGGTCTTCCGCGATTGGAGCGCCGGCGCTCCCGAGATAAACCCGGAGTCTGTCGACTGGTCGCGGATGGAACCCGAAAGCCTCACCTATAAGTTCCAGCAAATGCCCGGGCCGCTGAATGCGCTTGGACAGATCAAGTTCGTGTTTCCGAACAAGTTCGATGTCTACCTCCATGACACCCCCGCCAAGGAGCTCTTCAAGAAGGCCGTGCGTGACTTCAGCTCGGGGTGCATCCGCGTCGAAAGGCCGCTAGAACTGGCTGATTACCTACTTAAAGATAACCCCGAATGGGATGAGTCGAGGCTTCGCGAAGCCATCCAATCCGGGGCCACGCGGATCATCCCTCTGCGGCGTCCTGTCAATGTGCATGTGCTGTACTGGACTGCCTGGATGGATGGAGAAGGCCGGATTCATTTCCGCCAGGATATATATGGGCGGGATGCCAAACTCTATGAAGCCCTCAGACAGAAGCCGGACCAGGCGGGAATATAGGGTTTAACAGAAGCCTTACCAGCAGCGGACGCGCCCGATATCCAGATGGACGAAATCGGGCTTCGGATAGTAGCCCACGCCGCCGGCCTTGAGCGCGAGGGCCGTCTTCCGGAGGTCGGAAAGACAGAAGCCCGGGAGCCGGATGTCGACGGCCTGGCCGGACATGTGCAGGCTGCCCGAAGCAACCCCTCCACCCCTTTGACGCAGATAATCATTGGTCTGTTTCGACCGGTATCCCGAAATAATATGGAACGGCTGGCTGCAACTGACCTCCCCGGCAAGGCGATGGAGAAGGTCAAGCAGCCGAACATCGATCTCCCGGATTTCGTCTGTGCGATGGTCCCGAAGAATATGATTGATCTCCTGGAGAGCCGAGGGGACGAGTTGTCCGGAACGGGAGTATGTCGTAGACAGGTACTCGCCCGTGTGAGTGTTGTAGAAAGAAAGGGATTTCGAGTCAGAAAAGGGACTTTGGAAACCGAAAAGAACGGACCGGGACAGGGCCGGTATGGCCAGAGCCGCAGCCCCTAACCCGATAAACCTTCGCCGACTGATAGCCCGATCCCCTGCGGAGGGCGCGGTTGGAATCTTCATAAGTGTTACGACCTGTCAACATCGATTATAGCAGGTCACTCTCTGGCGGACAACCGTCCTTTTCGAAAAGCGTTCAGTCCCAGACTTTTTTAGCCAGGTAGTCCGGCCCCGAGTACCAGACAAGATGGTCGGCCTCTCCGGCCGTGTTTTTGATATCAGAATTCGCAGAGCGAAGGCGTTCTTTTGGTCCGGGTGCGGGGCAGCAAGCTCTGATTAAAACCTCAGATCTGTTCGATCTGACTCGAAATGACGCGCCGGAAGGCCTCGACGACCGCGGGGTCGAATTGGCGGCCAGTCTGGTCGACAATTTCCTGGAGGGCCTCCCAAGGAGGCTTGCCCTTTCGGTAAGGCCGGTCCGTCGTGATCGCATCAAAGGCATCGGCGACAGCGACAATCCGGGCGCCCAAGGGAATCGTATTCAAGGTTTCCGTCGAGGAGTCCGCTGACCTCTCGAAGTAGTGGTGGTGGGCAATGACGATGGGGACAACCTCCTGGAGGACCTCGCCGACTTTGGCAAGAATAACACCTCCTCGCTCCGAGTGACTGTCGATAAGGTCTTTCTCCTGAGGCGTGAGGGCCGCCGCCTTTTGGATGACTTCGCTGCTGATCTCAATCTTGCCGATATCGTGGAGGAGCCCGGCGACGCGGACGTTCTCGACGATGTGCCGGGGAAGTTCCATGGCGATGGCGATGCCCTTGGAGAACTCTGACACGCGGAGGGAATGGCCTTTTGTGTACCCGTCCTTGCTTTCGATGTACTTGGAGAGGATCTCCAGGATTCCGATGTACGCCTTTTGCAGCTCCGCCATCCGCCGTTCCTTTTGCTCGTAGAGTCCCCCCACGGCGTATGAGGTGAGGAGGAGAAATCCTCCCCATGAGGACAGGAGAAATATGCCCCGGAACTCCTGGTCCCGGGGGAAGAAGTAATCGCGGAAGATGACGGCGCAGATGATGATGGCCAGGATGGAGAGAAAAGCCGAGAGGACACCCAGTCTTTTCCCTAGGTAATATGAGGCGAAGACAACCGGGAGGAAATAGAAGTTCAGGAGGAGAGTTTTGTCATTCATGAAAAACGTGCCCAGGATTGCGGCGGCCAAAATGATCAAGACCAAGATCTGCTCGAAATAACCCACCAGAAATGACTTCATTTTATCCATGGTGATATGTTTTTCAAACAAAGTCCTCGATAGTGGCTTCCATCATCCGCCGGCCGGTCGGCTTTTTCAATGCTCGGACGGGGGGATACTGGGGGTGATTTATCGAGGCTTGCGATCACCCCTGACGATAGGCCCTGAGCCCATCCAGCCGCCGGTTTCTTTTTTCGGCTCTTCGACCTTCATCAGGTATCCGGTCGCTTCCGCCTCGATGAAGAAGTCAGTGACGAGCGTGTTAGGGAACTTGAGTTTCCATACCACGGCCTCGGTCACCCCGCCGGGATCCAGGGCTTCGAAATCCCTCAGAGACGCTGCGTAGTCGAAGACGGCGCCCGCGCCTTTCCGACCGTTGGACGAGTTCAGGATCTCGGGGATGTTGGGTTCGAGGTCGGGCTGGTATTTTTTCATTTCCTCGTCCGTGAAACCCCTGACTTTGACTTTCAACGGTCCGTAGATCGGCTCCCGGCAAACATTCCTCAACCGGACCGGGAGCATCAGTACTCCGGTCTGAAGGTCGTAGCGCCCGGGATCGTAGGCCAACGCCACCTGGCTGTTCAGGAGCGTCTGCTCTGTTTTGATAGGTTTATGCGCCGCGTCCTGGTTTGAATCGGGTTCCGGAATAGTCTCGGGCTCTTGCTCATCCAGGACGACTTTGACCTGCGCCGTATAGATCTGGAACGCCTTGTTTCGGCTGTCTGCCCAAAAAACCCGGAACGCGCCGTCCGATTCGGCCGCGAGGCCCAGGTAGTCGCCGCCCATCCCCCAGCGGGAAAAGGCGGACAAGGTGCTCAGGCGGAGCTTCGGCTCGGGTTTATCGCCTGCCGGCGAGAAATCCATGGGCACGGGGACCAAGTTGTTTTCGCTCCCGGGGAAGGAAGGCTCCGAGGACACCGACACGGCGGGAAGGAAGGTCCGGCCGCCGTCAATCGAGGCCGCAAAGTACTGCCGGCAGCGGTCGGTGGCCTCCGCTTCCCGGGTGTCGTACCAGGTGACACCGACGACTCCTTGTTTGTTCACTACGAGCTCGGGAAGGTATTGGGACGCCCACGGTGGGATGTCTCCACAGACAAGCTTGGGCTCGGTCCAGTTCGTGCCCCTGTCTCTGGAGTAGGAGAATAGGATCCGGGGCTTGCCGAAACGGACATCGCTCCAGACGACATACATCCGGTCTTTATATTCCTGGGAGTGTGAATCAGCGGCCAGTGATGGAAATCCCAGTGAGACGAAGCTTCCCGCTTTTCTTTCTCTCTCTGCATCCTCGTACCGATCGTGGGTCTGGATAGCGACCTTCCTGGGAGGAGAGAAGGTTACCCCACCGTCTGAGGAAGCGACGGTCCAGATTGTGGAAGTGTTGGACTCCTTAATTTTCTCTGGCTCAAAAGGAAAATCGGCATAGGGAACGACGAGCGTTTCGTCACTGAGAATAAGAGGGTCGACGCAGTTGATCCCGATCTTCCCCAAACCCGAGGCCGCTTTGACGGGCCCGACCCACGTTTTTCCGTCATCATCCGACCGGAAGACTCCGACCTGGTATTCCGGGTATCCATGGAGCGTGGCGATGTACACCCGGCCGGCATACCGCCCGAAGGTGTGATCGACGACGATTTGCTCGTGGTCATAGGAATAGCCGAGGTCGATCTTGGGTCCCCAGGTGATGCCTCCGTCTTCCGACCGGTAGAAGTGAAGTCCGGCCCTTGTTTGTCCCTTTTCATCCTTAACGAAGGACAGAGCGCAGAAATAGGCGGTTCCATTGAGGCCGAAGCCGACTTGAGGGTCGCCGCCCCCGAACTCCATCTGCTCGGGGAAGGAGGAATCGGTCCAAGTGGACCCGCCGTCTTTGGAGGCATAGGCCTTGCAGGCCATGTCCCCGCCCCTTCTTGAAAACGTGATGGCGGTGCCGAGAAGGCTTTTAGGCTTCTTCGGGTGGGCCGCGACCATGAGCTCGACGTGTGGGAATTCACCGTCGCGGCTAGCCAGGACGTTTGGGCCGACGAGTATCCTGGCCGTTCTTCTTGCCCCCGCCGGCTCGGCCCTGTCCTGGATTGAGGATGCGGAGGAACCCGCGGCGAGAAAGGCGGCGGCTAAAGACAAAAAAAGGATATTCTTTGTCATCCTGGTCCTCCCTATAAATATGGAGTTTATATTTCCAAAAGGGTGAACGTGTCAAGGCCACTGAACGAAGGAATCCACCTTGCATCGTGCCGCTGAGCGATACGCATTCCGGAAAGGGAAGACAAAGGACCTCGCGTCCGAAAAAAACGTATAATAGATGTTACCCGATGATTGACTGCAGGTTTGGCCGTTTAAAGGAGACGTACATGAAAGGAAGGCTCGCCCGTTTTCTCGCCGCGCTGTTTTTCCTGGTTGACGTGGCCGGCGCCCAGCTTCCCGACCTCATTCCCCGTGAAGCTTTTATCAAACCCCACCAGCTCAAGTTAAACCCTCAGCTCAGCCCGGAGGGAAAGCGTTTGGCTTATATCGGAATCACAGAGAAGGGGGTTCACAACATTTTTGTCCGGACGCTCGGAAAGACAGACGATCAGCAGGTCACTTTTGACGAGCGCCAGGGGATCTACGAGTACGCCTGGGCGTACGACAACCAGCACCTACTCTATCTCCAGGACAGCGACGGGGATGAAAACTTCCATCTCTATTCAGTAGACCTGGCAAGCCAGGTCGTCCGCGACCTGACCCCGTTCAAGGGAATTAAAGCCCAGAATCTTCTAACGGGAGCGAGGCGTCCCGGGGAGGTCCTGATCGGGATCAACCTCCGGGACCGGACCATCTTTGATATGTACCGGATCGACCTGCTAACGGGTGCCTTAACTTTGGAGACCCAAAATCCGGGTGACGTCCGCTGGTGGCTGCCGGACTGGGATCTCGTCATCCGGACGGCTGTGTCCATCAGCCCGGAGGACAGCAGCATGGAGCTCCGGACGCGTTCATCCCCCGGTGAGCCATGGAAGGCCATCATCACCTGGCCGTTCGGTGAGAGCGGTGTCGTCGAAGGCTACGGGAGCGAGCTGGCGATCGCCTTCACTCCGGACGGAAAATGCCTTTATGTCCAATCCGCCCTCCATTCGGACACAACCCAGCTCCTCAGCATCGACGCCGATACAGGAAAGGAGCTGGAGGTCATCGCTCACAACCCCAAGTCCAACCTCTGGAACGTAATGAGCATGACGCTCTATGATTTCGCCCAAGTCCTGTTCCATCCTAAGACTGGAAACGTCCAAGCAGTCGCTTTCAACTACCTGATCCCCGAATGGAAAGTCCTCGACCCCGGGATCAAGCCGGACTTTGAGGCTTTGGAAAGGATGAAGCTGGGTGTCATCCAAGTGCTGGGCCGGACTCCGGACGACCGGAAATGGATTGTCCAGTTCATCTCGGATGTGCGGCCTCCCGCTTTCTATCTTTATGACCGGGATTCCAGGGAAGCGCGGCCGCTTTTTGGAGACCAGGCCGATTTCGGCAAAGCCGAGTTTTCTCCGATGCAGCCGGTGGTTGCCCAAGCGCG
>Ga0209253_10004352_pt1 | contig 12364 bp, 4 predicted proteins | sample FrelakmetBRP12BR_FD_187145 | JGI IMG/M metagenome (GOLD analysis project Ga0209253, IMG submission 187145) | Freshwater lake sediment microbial communities from the University of Notre Dame, USA, for methane emissions studies - BRP12 BR (SPAdes)... | ecosystem: Environmental > Aquatic >...
TCTGGGGCAAATAGGTGAGCCTGAAGCTATTAATGCAGTGCGTAATGCTGTCATTCATGGAGACCCTGCAGATCGTAAAATGTTTGAAATGGTATTGGGGAAACAGTGAGTTTTTCATTCAGTGGCGGACTTTTGGAGAAATCTGAATTTCGGAATTTCAAATCATGATGACAAAAGACACTGCATATCATGGCCATAGTAAACAAAACCTTCAGAATTTTTGTCAGTTCAACTTTCAGTGATCTGAAGGAGGAAAGGAATGCTCTGCAAAGGGAGGTGTTTCCCAAACTCCGGAACCTGTGCATGCAGCATGGGTTCCGGTTTCAGGCGGTTGACCTGCGCTGGGGAATCAGGGAGGAATCAGCTCTGGATCAGCAGACAATGAATATTTGTCTGAGTGAGATCGCTCGCTGCCAGAGGCCACCACGCCCAAGCTTCATCGTGTTACTTGGAGATCGATATGGCTGGCAGCCTTTGCCTACAGAGATACCCGCAAATGAATTTGAACAAATAGATCAAAAGGTATCAAACGGAAAAGATAAAGTCCTTCTTAATGCCTGGTATAAAAGGGATGACAACGCCGTACCTGCTGTTTATTCTCTTCAACCGAGGGAAGTTGAGGTAAAAAAGAATGCCACTGAAATAGAAAAACAGACAGTTCTGGATGAGGAACGTAAACAATGGGGCGAAACAGAACCACGCATTCGTGAAATCCTCCGTAACGCAATTGCTGGAATTTCATTAACTGAAGAACAGAAAATAAAATACAGATCATCAGCTACTGAGCAGGAAATAACAGCTGGTGCATTGAATGTTCCTGATGCCAGGGAGCACGTCGCCGGATTTTTCCGGGAAATAGAAGGGTTGCCGCAGGATGAAAGTGCTGAAGACTACATTGATCTGATAATAAAAGGAAGAGAGAAACAGGTTGATACAGATGCCAAAAGAAAACTTAATGAATTAAAGAGCAAGCTGAGAAAGAAAACGGGTGATGACAATATCTTCACCTACAAAGCCAATTGGAAAGATAGGAGCATCACAACCGATCATCTGATAAAGTTCTGCAATGATGCGTACAAAAGCCTTTTGAGGATCATTGAAAAAGAAATCAGCCTGATTGAAGATAAGCCACCTCTTGAACGGGAAATAGATGCGCATGATGCGTTTGGCAAAGACCGGGCTGAAGTATTTGTTGGACGTACAGAGATTCTCAGGAAGATCCAGATTTACATCAACGGCGCTGATAAGCATCCTTTGGCAATTTATGGCGAATCAGGGACAGGCAAATCAGCATTGATGGCTTATTCATTGAAGCAGCTTAAGGAGAAACATTCTTCGGCAGAAGTTATTTTCCGGTTTATAGGTGCAACACCTGAATCTTCAGATGGCAGAGCTTTATTGGAAAGCCTGTGTCGCCAGATGTCCGAAGTATACAGAGCTGATGTTTCACTCATTCCTGGTGATTACAAAGAATTGATCAAGGAATTCCCAAAACGGTTGGCACTGGCAGCGGCCGGGAAACAGCTTATAATATTCCTGGACGCTTTGGATCAGTTGTCAGATGTTAATGATGGCAGAAATCTCACCTGGCTTCCCGGCGAGCTTCCTGGAAATGTCCGGTTGATAGTATCAACTTTACCAGGTGAATGTTGTGAAGTTCTAAAAAGAAAGCTTACGGAAGAAAATCTCTTAGAACTTCGACCCATGCTGCTCGAGGAAGGAGAGGAACTTTTAAGCCTGTGGCTGAAGGATGCTAAAAGAGCATTGCAGGCAAACCAGAAACTGGAAGTGCTTGGTAAGTTCCATCAGAATGGATTGCCTCTCTACCTTAAACTTGCTTTTGAAGAAGCCCGCAGGTGGAAGTCTTACAGTGAAAAAATAAAATTAGATCCCGATATCAAGGGAGTTATTCACGACTTGTTTAAGCGCCTCTCAGCAGATGAAAATCACGGGGAGATGATGGTCTCGCACAGCTTGGGATATCTGGCAGCTGCAAAGAATGGCCTTTCTGAAGATGAGCTGATTGACGTTCTTTCACAGGATGAAGAAGTCTTTATTGACTTTAAGAAAAGATCTTTTCATGAGCCTCCTGAGCAACGATTACCCGTTGTGATCTGGGCGAGATTATATTTTGATATAGAGTCTTACCTGACCGAGCGAAGTGCCGACGGGACTTCACTGATATCTTTTTATCATCAACAGTTTAATGAAACCACTGTCGAAAAATACTTATCAGGTGAGGATAATAAGAGTCGGCATCAGGGTCTGGCAGAATATTTTGGCAAACAATCACTCCACATTGAAAGGGATGACAAAAAAACTCCCAATCTGCGAAAGCTCTCTGAACTCCCTTTTCAGCAAACCTACGGTAAGATGTGGAAGGAATTATATAATACATTAACCGATAACGAGTTTTTAGAGCAGAAGAATACGCACTTCATAATCTATGATCTTTTAGATGATTTCCGAACTGTTTTAGGGTTGAAGCTACTGGAGGATGAAGCTGGTGAACAACACAATGTAATACAAGCATTCAGTAAAACGTTGGATAAGGCATCTTTTGTACTTAAAGAAAATCCCGAACTGACTTTTCCACAATTATATAATCGCCTACAATGGCACATTGATAAAAATCTTTTATTAAAAAATAAGCTTGCGGAAGAAAGAAGTCGTTTCAAGAAGCCATGGCTGCATCTTATTACTCGACCATCCGAGAGTTCTGTTCTTATCCGCACATTTTCAGGCCATACTGCTTCGATAACAGCCTGTGTTTATAGTCCCGACGGCAAGCGCATCCTATCTGCTAGTAACGATAAGACCCTCAAGTTGTGGGACGTAGAGACAGGCGAGGAGATTTCTACCTTCAAAGGTCACACTATTGGAATGGTTGCTTGCGCATTCAGCCCAGATGGTAAGCGGATTGTTTCCGCGGAAGATGGCATACACCTTAAGAGAGGAAGTGTACCCATGAAGATTTGGGACACAGAAAGTGGTAAAGAGGTTTTTACTCTTAATGGCCATTCTGATAGGGTGGGTGCTTGCGCCTTCAGTCTTGACGGCCGGAACATCCAATCTGCCAGCTGGGATTCCTCCCTCAAGTTGTGGGACGCAGAGACAGGCGAAGAGATTTCTGCCCTCAATCTCTCAGGACACGAGGGCAGTGTGACAGCCTGGGCTCTCAGTCCTGATGGTAGTCGTATTGTCTCTGGAAGTTCAGATAGGACTCTCAAACTGTGGGACACGGAGAGCGGCAAAGAGTATTTACTTTTAATGGCCATACTAATAGTGTGCTAGCTTGTACCTTTAGTCATGATGGTAAGCGCATTGTTTCTGGAAGCAAGGATGAGACCCTAAAGTTATGGAATACAGAGACCGGAGAGGAGATTTATACCCTCAAAGGTCACTCTCTTGCAGTGGTTGCTTGCGTTTTCAGTCCGGATGACAAGCGTATTGTCTCTGGAAGTACAGATAATACTCTCAAACTGTGGGATGCTGAGTTGGGAGAGGAGATTTCTACCCTCAGAGGACATACTGATAGTGTGCAGGCTTGTACCTTTAGTCATGATGGTAAACACATTGTCTCTGGAAGTTCAGATCATACTCTCAAACTGTGGGATGCTGAGTTGGGAGAAGAGATATCTATCTTCAAAGGGCATACCTCTGATGTGAATGTTTGTGTATTCAGTCCAGATGGCAAGCGCGTCGTATCTGGAAGCGCTGATGAGACCTTAAAGTTGTGGGACGGTGAGACCGGAGATGAGATTTATACCCTCAGAGGACATACTGATGGTGTGACAGCCTGTACCTTCAGTCCGGATGGCAAGCGCATTGTATCTGCAAGTTGGGATAAAACCCTCAAGCTGTGGGACGTAGAGACCGGAGAGAAGATTTATTCCCTCGAAGGTCACACTGATGAGGTCAGAACCTGTGCTTTTAGCCCTGATGGCAGACGCATTATATCTGCAAGTCGTGATAAAACCCTCAAACTGTGGGATGTAGAGACTGGAGAGGAGATTTCTTCCCTCGAAGGTCACACTGATGAGGTCGGAACCTGTGCCTTCAGCCCCGATGGTAGGTTCATAATATCTGTAAGTTATAATGATACCCTGAAGTTGTGGGATGCAGAGACCGGAGAGGAGATTTATACTCACCAAGGTTGTCCCGACTGTGCATTCAGTCCGGATGGTAAGCGCATTGTATCTGGAAGTTATAATGAAAGTTATAATAATACCCTCAAGTTGTGGGATGTTGAAACTGGAGAGGAGATTTTTACTTTCTCAGAACACGAGGGAAGTGTGACTGCCTGGGCTCTCAGTCATGATGGTAGTCGTATTATCTGTGGAAGTTATGGGACTCTCAAGCTGTGGAATGTCGAAACTGGCAAAGAGATTTATACTCTTAAAGGTCACACTGGTTTTGTGAGAGCCTGTGATTTCAGTCCCGATGGCAAGCACATTATATCTGGAAGCGAGGATGAGACCTTAAAGTTGTGGAATGCAGAGACCGGAGAAGAGATTTTTACCTTCAAAGGTCATGAAACTAGTATGGTGTATAAATGTGCCTTTAGTTCTGATGGTGGGCATATTGTTTTAGCTGATTACCAATACCATGTTCTTTTGCTATCCATTGAAAATGTTGAGCTATTGCCGATAGTAAGCTCTATTCGAATATGGCATTTCCATAATAAAACAGGGAAAGGGTATTGGGACGATAGCATAAAAACTACCTGCCAGTGGTGTGGTGAGCGATTCTCGGTATCGGATAAAATCCTTGATGCCATAAAGACAGTTAGCAGTGATGCAAATCTATCTCACAATCATTCTTCCAACTTCCACCTACCCAATAAAGCCTGGGAGGACCCGCGCCTATTATCTGAATGTCCTCATTGCCACAAGCCTTTAAGGTATAATCCATTTATTGTTGACAATAATGATCGGGATCTCTGCAGGTCCAAAGAAAAGTCAATTGCTCACCCACAAGCAGGAAAAAAAGACCACTTGATTCCCTTCAACCAGGGGAAGACATATTACGACGCGGGCAAATTTGAAGAGGCCATCCAGGCCTACAATGAGGCAATTCAAGTCAAACCGGATCACGAAGAGACTTATTTCAACCTGGGATTAGTATACCGGAAAGTAGGGCGTTTGGATGAAGCAATCACTGCCTATAAGGCTGCTGTTCAAATTAAACCAGATTACGAACTAGCTTACTTTTTCTTAGGGGGTGCTTATATGTCTAAAGAACAGCTTGATGAAGCCAAAAAAGCGTATAAGAATGCCCTTCGACTAGATGAAAATGATAAATATGCTCACTTTAACCTTGGTTTGGTTTATAAGAAAGAGGGCAACTTCGCCGAAGCCAGGTACCATTTCAAACGGGCATTAGACCTGGGCTATGAACCAGCGCGTTCATATCTAAATGATTAGAAGTGTTTCCTTAATAATCGAAAGGCTAAATATTTTGTTAACAAAAAGACAAAATAGTTCAAATCGTAAGCCCGAATCACTCATCCGTACATTATAAGGTCATACCGGCCATGTAAATACATATCCGATAAGCCCTGACGGACCCTTTATTGTATCAGCTGCCGGAAATGTGATGAAAATACTTGAGCAACTAACTATTTATTCCTTAATGGTTTGGACCTCAGCCCTTTCCTGCGTTCAGATGAAGGGCAAGGAACAGAAGTTGCATCAGGTAGGAGAAAATACGAAAGAAGGAATGCTGCAATAGTCAGGCCTGATATATTATTATATGCTGCTCGTGACCTGAAAAGCATACTTTCACAGATGAGGGATGATGGTTGGGAGATTTTAATATCTCCTGGTTAGAATAAAAACACTCCCTCCTCAGCGGCAGTTCCATCTCAGGCACCCTCACCCTGATAGTTATTTCCTTTTTGTCCCTGAGTACCGAAAAAGCAACCACTCTTCCTTAGTTATTTATCAATATAAAGATCACCCACAGACAACATTTGCCCCCTGTCATTGGAGTCAGGTTTTTATAACTCATTTATAAAGAAACAGAAAATACTAAAATAGACCAGGCTAATAACTTCAGGAAGATGTAAATATAGAAAATAACGCCGGTATTTTTGAAAGGTCAAAATATCATGTAACTCTCAGATCATTATTATAAGGAAAAAGCTGATAAAGACCGGGAACTTATTTCGCTTATGTTTCTTTATTAGTCGGTGTTTCTTATAATTACCTCGATATTTAAGGTCGGACAGACGTGGTTTCACGCATTTAAGAACGGATGGGTACCTGAAGTCTGGCGTTATTGGGAAAAGTAGCATGGTCCATGACTTCACTATTATCCCGGAGGGAACCTGATCTCAATTGCTATTCAATGCCAGATTTTGAGTTTCTTTAGTGTAATAATTTCAGCACTGGTCAGAAGGACACGTAGAGGTGTTTGGCTTATTATAATTTCCTTAATGATTTTTCTGATAACCGGGGATATACACTATTGGCTGGGGGATTGATAATTCAAAAGAGGCCAATAGCAACAAAAAATCAGCAATTCAAAAATTTTCGAAAAGTTTCTGAATTTCCCATGCATTTGATATCTGTTTTTCATTGAATTTCTTTCTGTCGAGTCTGTCTAGATAATTCTCGATATCTCTCACATTATAATTCAGCCTAAAAATTCCGGAAATCTTGTCTTTTATTATTTTCCTGTAATCAGAATAGGGCTTGTCTTTAAGATTATTAATATGGCACATAAGCCATGCATATATTATTTCTTCTCCTGTAGTTTTTGGTTGCAAGCTTAAGGGAACCAATGAAATCCTTGCATCATTGTATTTCCCAGCCCAGATCAGAACTTCGGCCCGGCTTAAAGCAGCTCCAATCTTTTCAGGATTGAGATTCAGGCACTTGGTATAATCTGCAATTGCCTCTTCGAACTTCCCAAGAACTGCATAAGTATTAGCCCTTCCCTCATATAAGGGATAACTAAATTCATTTGAACACAGTGCTATTGCCTTGGTATATGCATCAACGGTTAATTGCAGCAACTCTTTATTGGCTTTCTGCCTTCCCTCCTGTTCTCCAATCTCAGCTAGTGTCTGGTATATAAAAACATCATTGAAGGATGATGAAACTAACTGGCTATATTTCAAAACAGCTGCTTCAATTTCGTTGCTTCCGATGAGAAATCTAATCTCACATATTTTTATTTCATAGATATATTGTTCGGCTGTGCTTACCAGTGCTGGTATACCTATTTCATCAACAGTCCGTTGAAAATCTCCGGCAACATATAAAGCAGATTTGAAATCATTTTGCACAAGATATTTTCGAATGTCCTGTTTATATACCGATTCCAACCAAGTTGACTGAACAAAAAATACGCGGCCATAACTGATTTTCTTTGCTATAGTAAGTGCAATCTTCAGATGCTCTTTGGCTTTTTCATTCTCCCCGAGATCATTATAAAAACTTCCTAGTACCCCATTATAGTGGCTTTCATGACGCCGGTCAAGCTCCTCCCTGGCAATTTTTATTGATTCAAGAAAGTGGAATAACGCCTTATCACGGTGTATGGGATCCCCGCTTTTATCAAAAAGAGAACAGTGAACAAGACCAATGCCGCCTTGCCATATGCCTTCGTGTTTCCTGTATGCAGCTTCTCTACTAAAATCTATAGCCTTATTGTACATCTCCAATGCCTCATTGTAGTTTCCCTTCGAATACATTACATTAGCCATATCTCCTGTATTTTCCGATTGAAGCAATGGATTCGGATTAGTAACCAGAAGTTGTTCAGCCTGCCGTTGATATTCTAGGGCATGATCATATTCACTCAGATAATAATTAATATCCCCTAAGGCAATATATAAGCCAATCTCACTTTTCGGATCAACCGAACTGGTTAAAAAGGGAAGCGCGCTTTCAAAGGTCTTTTTAGCTTCCCGAAGGTTTCCCAGATTCCTTTGAACCTTACCCAATTGAATATGGAGGAAAATTCTTCTGTCTGATGAGATATTCAGGTTCAGGAACCGGCGATATAAATCAGATAAAAGGACGAAATATCCCCACCAAAACAAATCTTCATATAAATCATTATTAATTAGTAATCCGAAAGCATCTTCACCCTGATTTGCTTTCAGAAGATGATCCAGAGCATCCAGGTCCGGTAAAATTTCTTCAAGTGTTGATCTTTTAACCGTTCGCGGACAAGCAATGCTCCTGTAGAATTCAGCAGCCAGAATATGCAGCTTTGATTTGGAGTATTCTGATCCCTGGTCAGGAATCTGTTCGTAAGCATACTGCTGGTCCAGCGGATGAAGCCAGAATTGCCCCCGGCTATGTGTAACAACAAAATTCCGGAATAAATCATCCAGAATTTGATCGACAGGTAATGCAGGTAATATCGAATGGATAGCCCCACTGGGGACTGGCTTGCCATAAACTGCAAGTGCCTGCACGACAAGTCGATCCTGATCAGACGGCAAGCTCGCATACAATTCACGGGCGGGATAATCAATAAGCCTGTTTAGGAGTGATTTATTTGCCAGAAGAGTATCCAGAGTCCATGTAGGGTGCTGCAGCAATGTTGCAACCAATGATTCGATTGTCCGTGGGATACCAAGACATTTGTGCACCAAATTTACCAAAACCTCATCATTAGTGTCCCGAATCCCAAGCCGGCCTTCAGGATCCAATTTTCTAAATAACGATATAGCAAAATTCTCCGGCAGGCCATTTTCCAGGGAGATTTTAATCCATCTGCCTATTGAAGCTATTTCAACCTCGGGTGATAATGACAATATTGTACGGCTTGTTGCTATCAGAAGAGAAGAGTGATCATATTCCAGAAATGCTTCAATGAATTGACTAAAAGGGAAATAATCCTGGCTAATTTGATTTTCGTGCATCAGGCTTTCAAGATTGTCAAGAATGATCACATATCTTTGTTGTGTCAAAGGGCCATTAAAAATACCGGCAAGCCGATCCTGTAATGGTACTCTCTCCTGATTCCATATAATTTTCAGATTATCAGCATTGTCACTATCCATGACCTCCGAAATTAATTCAATAACACGGTCTAGTGTTCTGTAACCTGCATCACCTAATGGTATATGTACTATACCATCAATATTGTCTGCACTGGAAGCTACTCTATTCCTGCAGCCACTTTTTAATTCATGAATTAGTTTAGTGACAAGTGTTGTTTTACCCATACCGCTGCGGCCGCTGATTAACACCATTCTTAGATTCCTGTCTGACAAGCATCTTTGCAATTCAGCTAATTCCTGAACACGATCAGTAAAATGACGGATGAGTCTCTCCGGGATCGTATACGGCAGACAGACAGACTTTGTGACTCTCTTTACTTTGTTAACTTGTGATTTTTCCCTTTGCAGGTTTTGCATCTGGTTTTTTTGAAGGTTTTTTTGCTTCTGGCTGATTTTCCGGGCTTTGATAAATTCTTCCTTTATTCTTTCACTGGCCAGAGGACCTAATGCCTCCAGTATATTTATCACCAGATTTTCCTTCGATGTGAAGAATCCAATCCATTTGGTATCTTGAAGCTCCTTTCGAAGATCCCGGATACGTTTGCCATTATCACCTTTTTCTTTATGTTTTGCAGGCCATGTCACTTTTTCGTCAAGGAGAAATATCAATGTTGGTATGCGAAGTTTTACAGCTTCTCTGTATTCCATCTCCGTGATAGAAATTTCACACTGTGGAGGTATAAAACCATATCGCCACGCAAAAATGCCTATATAGATATCACATCCAGATACATCTTTCAGAACTTCTTCCTTTGGAGAACTGTCTCTGGCTTTAAAATGTTCCATACATACAGGTTCATAATGAGCACACAGAAGGGCATCTATCACAGAGCGTCTGTATTCGTTAAGGTCTTCATTTGTAGATGAAATGTATACACGCATGGTAATCTCCTCCTTTTGTCTGAATTACGCTTTAACGATGATAAACAGTTGATTAGGTTCAATCAGTTCCATTCTATAAATATACTAAATATAGTTTTTGAATATTATTAGTAACGGGAATACATATTTGGTTTGGTGATAGAATCAAAATCATTTGCTAAAAGGAAAAATAAGATTTTCTCTTTCCATGTGGAAATTTCCAGGAATTTTGTATTATGATTGAACTAAGTATTTGATTATGATCCGGCAAATTAAAACTTCTTACTGCCAGGCAAGACCTTTAAACAAATATCGCGGAAGCTTCACCCCCATAAAAAGACAAAAGTGTAACAGCATAAAAGATTTTATTCTGGACGCTTGCCAGAACTGTACGTCTGAACTGGAGTTTTTTTACCTATGAGAAGCCCTTAAATACTAGAAAAGGATCTGGAAATATATAAAAGAGCTCAATAAAACGGATTATCGGAATATTAATTTGCTGAATAGCTTTGGCATTCCGTTTTATTAACCTGCTATGATACACAAAGCAATTGACAACTTTGAAAAAGGATTGGAGTACTTCACAGAATGAAAAACCATCATTTTTTTTTCTGTCTGAAAACCTGCCTAGGTGCCGAAAAACATGGAATGGAAAAATCTTGAGTACTGAAATTTAATAATCGTAAATAATGAAATCCCAGTATGAAATAATTAACCTCCGTATCCTCGTCTTTGTCTTTTCAGCTTTCAGGGATATGATGGAAGACCAAAATGTTCTTAAAACTAACACTTTACCAGTGTTGTACGGCTTCTGCCAGTAGAGAGAGGAAGAACTTGTAAATGGGGACCTTGTCTGGAATATTGACAGTAAATTATATGTTTAATATTGCTCAATCATAGAATCGGAACAAATTTCATTAGACGATAGCGAAATTACCATCAAAGGATTCTTCTGATTTTTATTGCAACTGATACTTTTTGTAAGATTATTGAAGTTTTTTCTTTTGTGAATATATCCTTGTTACGCCACCAAATTTTTGAATATTCTGCATAATATGTTTTAAATTTGATATTATATTGAAGTTGAAAGCACAGCAGATATTTTTTATTAGGAATCAAAAAAGGGAGAACAAGACAATGCCTATACATATATTTAAAATCACAAATTACAGGATCAAGCTTGGCTACAGACAGTCGGCCACATTCGGCGTAACAACATTGAAGGCTGTCGGAATCATTTCCTGTATGGGCAATGACAATCAACGTGTGGTTATCTACTTCCTGCACGAGGAGAGCCTTATTCCAAACCCGACAGTCACCAACGACGGTAAATGGGGCAATATCTTTCTGCCCAGGGAGATGATGCCGGTCTGGATGGATCTTCTCCGCAACGAAAGGCCTCTTTACGGGCATATTGATTCCGATGTTCCCAAGCTGACGAACATATCAACCAGTCATGAGCGTGTGGGGGAGGAAGAATTATAACCTTGCTCTCCGGAGTAAACTGATAATCAGGATTGAGGGATATTCAGGTTTTAATTTGGTGTAAAGCCGGATAATTATTAAAAATTGACCACCAGTTCAATACTTAAACGTGAGCTCAACAACCCCATGGAGAACCTTCTCCATCTTCATCAGCAGCACCTTTGCAGATATGCAGGCTGAGCGCGATCACCTGAAGAATATTGTATTTCCAAGGATCGAGGAAGAGCTCAGGAAAAAACGTATAAGGCTCGAAACCGTTGACCTCCGGTGGGGTGTTGATACCACTTCGGTGAATGAAGACGAACGCGAAGCCACTGTTCTGAAAGTCTGCCTTGAGGAGATCGAAAGGTGCAAGCCTTTTTTTATTGGTTTGCTTGGTGACCGTTATGGGTGGGTGCCGCCGGAAGAGAGGATCGCAAACGCTACAGCCGGGAGGAAACTTATTCTTCCGAATAAAGGGAAAAGCGTAACAGCACTTGAAATAGAATTCGGGGTGCTTGCCAGCACAGAAAATCTGAACCGGAGTATCTTTTACCTTAGAGAACCATTGCCATATGATAAATTAAGTCCGGAAAAGGCAGCAAAGTTCTGCGATCAGTATGATCTAACTCTCTCACAAGAAGAAAAAGAATCACGAAAGGAAGTTCTCAAAAACCTTAAAGATTCGATTAAATCACATTTTGACAGGATAAATCTGCCGGGGAAGGTAAAACCGTATTCCACTGGCTGGAGCAATGATTCTGTAACAGTAGTATGCAGACTTGAACCATGGGGAGAAATGGTGTTTAAAGATATTCTTGCCGAGTGTGAAAACCATGCAGAGGATACCTGGGGCGAGGCACCTAAAGACCAGCACGAACAGCAGGTGGCACTTCTGGAGGCATTTATAGAGGAACATACACATATTTCAACAACAATAACAGAAAAGGGCGAAGAGCAGGTTCATACCTTCTGCGGAAGGAAAAAGCTGATCAGGGAATTAAGGGAACATCT
>Ga0209253_10004354_pt1 | contig 12352 bp, 7 predicted proteins | sample FrelakmetBRP12BR_FD_187145 | JGI IMG/M metagenome (GOLD analysis project Ga0209253, IMG submission 187145) | Freshwater lake sediment microbial communities from the University of Notre Dame, USA, for methane emissions studies - BRP12 BR (SPAdes)... | ecosystem: Environmental > Aquatic >...
TTGCTTTGCAAGATGGCAACTGGGAGCTGGCGGGTGCGCCTCAAGGCGGCTGGTTTTCCGCAGTCCGCAGTGATCTGCTGCTTTTCCAGCTGGGATTGTTGACCATTGTGTCCTTGATCGCCACCCTTGTATATTTATCCGTCAACCGCCAATCCCGGTTGGCAGTTGCCGTGCATCAGCGTACCTATGAGCTGACTCAGGTCAATCAGGCCCTTGAGCAAGATATCGCCGAGCGGGAGAAGGCGGAAGAGGCGTTGGGAGAGCGCGAGACACAATACCGGAGCATCTTCGAAGCCGTTAGTGATGGATTGTTTATCAACGATCTGGATGGCGCTCTGGTAGATTTCAACCCGGCGGCTGCCGGGATGCACGGCTATGCGGTGAGCGATTTCCGCAGCTTGAAGCCGCAGGATTTTATCCACTCAAATTCGCTTGGCATCTTTACAGATTACATTGAAACCGTCAAATCGGGTGGGCAGTTCCGCGCCCGCGCCACCGATGTCCATAAAAATGGCAGTCCGTTTCTGGTAGAAGTCACCGGGACGCAGTTTATCTATTCCGGCCAGCCCCACGCGCTGGCAACCATGCGGGACATCACCGAACAGGTGCAGGCCTTCCAGCTGCTGGAACAGCGCGTCGCGGAGAGGACCCGCGAGATCAGCGCCTTGCTGGAGCTTGCTCGTAATGTCGCCTCCACCCTGGAGCTGAAGCCGCTGTTGGCGTTAGTGCTGAGCCAGCTCAAGACGGTGGTCGATTATACCGGCGCAGCAATCGCTACATTCGAAGGTGACAATCTAGTATTTCTGGATTATCAAGGTCCCACCCGGCGCGAAAAAATATTAAGCCTGGCGGTTCCTGTTAACCTCCCCACCGGTTACCAGGAAGTGATCCGCCGCCGCCAGCCAGTCATATTCAATGAAGCTCAGAGTTCTGTCGAGGTCCATAATAATCCCCAGGACGCAGTCTCCGGATTGCTGGACGAGCATTTTGGATATGCCCGCTCCTGGCTGGGTGTGCCCTTGATGGTTAAGGACAGGACGATCGGCGTGCTGCGCGTGGATCACATTGAACCCGAACACTTCAATGAACAGGACGCACAGCTGGTTTTAGCCTTCGCAAATCAGGCTGCCGTCGCCATTGAGAACGCTCGTTTGTATGAGCGCGCCCAAAGCCTGGCAGTTTTAGAAGAAAGGCAGCGGCTGGCTCGCGAGCTCCACGATTCTGTGTCCCAGGCTTTGTACGGGATCGCGCTGGGTGCCCGCACCGCGCGCAGCATGATCGACCGTCCTGGTGGTCAACGGGATCTGGCTGCTCCGCTGGATTACGTGCTTTCTCTGGCTGATGCAGGACTGGTCGAGATGCGCGCATTGATCTTCGAGCTGCGCCCCGAGTCGCTCGAGGCAGAGGGCTTGATTGCAGCATTAAATAAACAGGCGGAAGCCCTGCGCGCGCGGGACCAGATCGACGTTCAGACGGAATTTTGCGAGGAGCCATCGATCTCATTGAATAAAAAAGAGTCTCTATACCGGGTTGCCCAGGAAGCAATGCACAACACAACCAAGCATGCCCGCGCCTCCCGTGTAACGCTTAAGCTGGCTATCGATGACAGCCTGCTTGCTTTAGAGATTGCTGATAACGGGATCGGATTCGATCCCAGCCAGGAGTTCCCCGGGCATTTAGGCCTGAGGTCGATGCGGGAACGGATCGAAGGTCTCGGGGGCCATTTATCCATCGATAGTGAGCTGCAAAAAGGCACGCGCGTCCGCGCAGCCATACCCCTGTAGAGCCTCTGGTTGTTTATCCAATATCTCAGGGATTACAAACAGAGCACCCAACCCAATTGAAATGCCAACAGGGAGGGGTGCTCTGTTATTGTAGAATTTACCCAGATGAGTGTGAAATTGTAAACTTAATTCGCTAAGCCTGCTATTGGACGAAGGATTGGCAGCTAATCGCATCGCTTTTCGCATTTTTCAGGCATACCTGGAATTGCGGTGCGTCATAAAACGATTTCGGTAGTTTGAAAGACCGGGTAACCTCGGTATTCTTTTTTGTCCGTAAAATACCGAGTTTTAGCCATGGTTCAGCGGAGCTCAGACGGCCTTTCTTGAGCTTTACATAGAAGTTGCTCTTCTTGGGGTAATTGCTGGCTTTGATCACCAGGTTGGTCCCCTGCCGCTCGACGGTAAAGCCGGTTTTCTTAGAGCTCGAGCCAGACGATGTGCCCGTGGGGGTGGTTGTAGCGCTCCCGGGGATGCACAGCCTCTGCCCAATGACCAGTGTATAGGGCTGCGTCAGGTTGTTCGCCGTTGCCAGCTCAGTGACCGATATATCATAGGTGACAGATATGCTCGAAAGTGTGTCCCCGGATGCGACAGTATGGTACTTAGAGCAGGTCTGTGCGACACTCGGCGCAGGCGCAGCTAGAGCGATCTGTGGCAGCACACCTGCCAATAGTGCCATCGCCAGGAATAAGCTGAAAATCCTGACGGCGAACTTTGGTTTGTGGGTTTGAATGTTTCCAGACATCGTACTACTCCTTTCCAATCAAGGTAAATTATACATGAGTTTTATGATCTTCGGGCTGGATAGGCATTTACTCTATTTCCCAGCTCGAGCTGGAGATTACATTTCGAACCAGTAAATCACGCTGCCATCCGCGTTCGTATGCGCTTCGTAGTACTTGCCATCCGCAACCATATTCACTTTGTAGCCTGGGATGAGAGCATCCGCGCAGATCTGGTCGGGCAGGTGGACGCCCAGGCAGGTATCCTCCCATTTGGTCAGCTCAAAGCTCAGCACGACGATATCATTCAGATCTTTGCCGGTATCCTTGGCTACCCGCTGCCGTGCAGCTTCGATGGTCGGCGCGTATACTACGGGGGTAGGCGTGGGGTGGATCTGTCTCACCGAAGGGACCATCCAAAACGCATTTGCGCGGCTCGGTTTACCGTAACCGGTGACTCCCAGGATCAACTGCACAGTCTTTCCTTGTAGATTCAACAGGTCAACATCGACACGCGTGATCGCTCCGTCGTATACTTCATACCATTCGCCCAGCTTCTTCACTGGACCCCCGGAGACCTGGTATTCTAGGGTGAACAGTACTTCGCAGCCTTTGCTGTCTTCCAGGCAGCCGATATCTGCCAGGAAATGATCCCCTTCCTTCACCTTGTAGGGCGGATAAACACCCTGGATCCAGCCATCGCGAGTGGCTTCAGGTCGAGTCAGAATGGCAGGCTCGTTCTCACGGCGCCCATCTTCCAGCTTCGGATTTTCCAACAGGCTGACCGATCCTTCATCATCCTTCGGGCTGCCTGGACAATCGATCGAACCGGCGCTGCTCCGCCAGGTTGCGGTGCACATATTGGTAGCCAGATCCAGGGCAAAATTCCGATTCGACGCCTGTACACGAATATCGACCCAAAAGGTCTTTTCAGCCTCTTCACCGATTCCGAAAAGCTCTCCATCCGGGGTTTTAAGCATCCAAAATCCCCGATAACGCCCTTGCTCGTTAGGAGCGATAAAATCCATTTCCAGGTCGATATCCTCGCCTGGACGGGCAGTATCTGCCAGAAAGACAGCTTTATCCGCACTCATCCGGTCGCCGCTGACGTAAACCAGGGAATAATCAGCATCCCAGGTACAAGAACCAACATTCCTCAACCGCCACACCTTGGTGAACTCCGCCCCAGGTGGATAGGTGGTACCGTCTGCCACCGTTACATCCTTAATAAAACGGGCATGGTCGCACAGGATTGGAATGGGTGTTGCAGACGGTGGCAGGGGGGTTGGCGTGGGCAGCAGCTTTGTCGGTGTTGCCGACGGCAGAACAGTAATGGTTGGCGTTGAAGTTGCCGTACCCGATGGCTGTGGATTTGTAGTTGGGTTAAACTCCATTGTGGATAAAGGTTGGTTAGGCTGAACCACCTGCGTACCCGAGGCCTGCTGGGTGAGCTGCGCCTGGATCGTCTGGGCCGCCTGTGTGTATATAACTTCTACATTAATATCTGGCGTGGGAAGTAGTATGCCGCAGCTGGCGATGAGCAAGCCCGCTGTCGCCAGCAATAATATCCAAAGTATTGGTCTTACTCTCATAACAAGAGCTCCTAAGACAAGGACAGTAAACCACAAGTTTCCATAGGCTTGTATCTCTTATCATAACTTTATTTACAATTCCCGGTATCCAGCCCGAGATGGATTCTGCCTCATCCTTTCGTAGGATAAGATAGATACACAGCAATTCTTCGATTAGAGCTCATCCGAGAATTGTTTGGGTGCAGGTGTGGAAGTAAAAAGAGATGGTCTTCACCATGGCGGGAAACCATCTCTGGCAAATCTATGGACTCTTCGCCTTCGGCTCTTAAGAAACTCTATAAGATGTCGCTGCGAGCCGATCTTTGGCAAAGCAGTCTCAGCTTATAACCGTGAAATTGCTTCGGCAGCAAAGAGTGCTGCCTGGCAACGACGGTTTCCTCGTGAATGAAGAGCATATTGGTGCTCTGGGATTACTCAGAGTGACACCTACGGACGGAATTGTCTGACTTTGAATTGTCCATTCTAAAGAAGTCGAATGAGTGAGGCGTCCAATGCCGGATCATTCCGAAACCAGACCGATCCGGACAGCATACAGTGCGGCTTGCGTGCGGCTGGGAACATTCAGCTTCATCAGGATATTGCTGACATGCGTCTTTACCGTCGTCTCGCTGATATACATTTCGCTGGCAATCTCTTTATTGGACTTGCCTACCGCCAGCAAACGCAGCACTTCAATCTCTCGCTCGGTGAGCTTTTCCGGACTCTCCGGAGCGCGAATTTCTCGCATCAATCGTTCCGCGGCTTTTGGAGAAAGCTGCACCTGTCCCGCTGCAGCAGCCTTAATCGCCCTGCACAGCTCGTCTGCCTGGGTATCCTTAAGCAAATAACCGATCGCCCCCGCGCGCACAGCATTCACCACGGAGGCATCTTCCAACACGCTCGTCAGTGCAATCACTTCACTGTCCGGGTAATCCCGACGGATCACCTGAGTCGCACTGATTCCATCCATGACCGGCATGAGCAGATCCATCAGCACAACATCTGGCTGGAGTTTATTGACCATTTCGATGGCTTCTTGCCCGTTACCCGCTTCGCCGATCACTTCCAGCTCGCCATCCAATGAGAGAAACATGCGTAACCCCTGCCGTACAACACTGTGATCGTCCACAATCAGTATCCTGATCGGCATATTCAACTCCTATATGAAGAGATTTGATTGCCAGCCAAGCTTACTTTAGCTCATCAATGAGCCGTCAGAGAGTGCTGACTTTATAAATGCGGTTCCCTTGCGACTGCTGCCAGGCTTTCATCCAGGATTCGTAGCGCTTCATCGACCTGATCCGCGGTGACACATAAAGGTGGTATTAAGCGAACTACCTGTCCTTGCAGACCTGCCATGTAGCCTAGTAAACCACGCCCCAGGCATTGATTGAGCACATTAAACGCTGCGTCCGGGTTTGGCGTTTTTCCTTTTCCGGGTATAACCATCTCCATGGCAAGCATCAATCCAAGACCGCGCACATCTCCAATAAAGGAGTACTTCTCCTTAAAAGAGCGCAGCCCTTGAAACAGCCGTGCGCCCATCCTCCGGCAGTTCTCCAGGAGGTTCTCTTCTCGAAAAACCTGTAAGACCGCCAGGGCAGCCGCACAGGCGATTGGATTCCCACCGAAGGTCGTCCCATGTGCCCCTGGGAGCCACCGGCTCATCAGCTCCCGGCTGGCAGCGGTCGCGCCCAGGGGAAATCCGTTGGCAATCCCCTTGGCAACTGCCATGATATCCGGCCGGACATTAAACACCTGTGCTGCGAACATCTCGCCGGTTCGCCCGAACCCGGTTTGGACTTCATCCAGGATTAGCAAGATACCGTGCTCGTCACAAATCTTCCGTAGAGCAGGCAAGAAATCCATCGGCGGCACAATGTAGCCGCCCTCTCCCTGCACAGGCTCAACCAGAATTGCGGCTACCTGGGAGGGTCGTATCAGTCGATCGAAGATGGTCTGGATACCGCTCAGGCTCCATTCCAGCGCGGATTGATCGTCTTCACCGAGTGGACAACGATAGCGATAGGGGAAAGGTGCGAAATAAACGCCGGGTACAAATGGTTCGTAGTGGTCGCGGTATTTCGACTTGACGGAGGTGACCGAGGCCGCGCCGTACGTACGCCCGTGAAAGCCGCCCTCAAAGGCTATGATCCCGGGACGGCCGGTACAGTAGCGCGCCAGTTTCAAAGCCCCCTCCACCACCTCGGCCCCGCTGTTGCCGTAGTAAAACATATCCATACCGGCAGGCATGACTTCTGTAAGCTCTTGACTCAAGCGCAGCAGCGGCTCGTGCAAGGTAATCCCGACTGCGCTGTGTGAAAACTTCTCCATCTGCTCTCGCGCCGCGGCTAAGACCTTGGGATGCCCATGTCCGACATTGGTAACCGCAATGCCAGATGTGAAATCCAGGTAACGCTTCTTATCGGCAGTATAGAGATATGAACCTTCAGCTCTTACTACGGGCAGCAGAGGCCAATCTCCTGAAAAGCTGGGCATCAGCAATTGCCTGGTCCAGGATTCCGTATCGGTAAATTCGAGAGATTGTCTCATGAGCTTCTCCTCTCTTGTTCGATCAAACAGACCTGAATTCAGGACGGTGAGATGAATTCATTCCGGTTGAGAACATTTGCGGGATCCCCGCGCACCTTCAAACCGCGCATCAGGTACGTGATCAGCGACGAACCGCTCTAGCTCGAGGCGCAATGGGGTCGTGATGTCTCCCAACGGGTTGCCAGGCAGGTCAACCGGCCGGACATGAAATGCATCCACCATTTAATCGCTGCAAAACCCAGGAAGAACGATTTTTGCCTCGCCGAATGCTGCCTACCCGGCAACGGAACTTTAATCGTCCATGTGCTGGATGACTGCATCGCCAAATTCAGAGCACGTGAGTAAAACCGCGTTCTCCATTAAACGGTGGAAATCATAAGTAACTGTCCGGGCCGCGATGGCGCCTTCAATACCTTTGATAATCATGTCGGCAGCTTTATGCCAACCCATATAGCGCAGCAGCATCTCTCCTGAGAGGACCACCGAACCGGGATTGACCATATTCTTATCGGTATATTTGGGTGCTGTACCATGGGTGGCTTCGAAGACTGCGTGCCCGGTTGTGTAGTTGATGTTACCACCGGGAGCAATGCCAATGCCGCCAACCTGGGCAGCCAGCGCGTCGGATAGATAGTCGCCGTTCAGGTTCATGGTCGCCAGCACATCGAATTCTTTGGCCCGTGTGATCGTTTGCTGGAAAACGATATCGGCAATGACGTCTTTGATCAATAGCCGACCGCCCTTAATGGCTGCCTCTTGCTCTGCATTAGCGGTAGCTTCATCTTTTTCGGAGCGAGTGCGCTCCCACTGGGTCCAGGTATAAACCTTGTCGCTGAACTCAGCCTCCGCCACTTCGTAGCCCCAATTCCGGAAGGAGCCCTCGGTATATTTCATGATGTTCCCTTTGTGGACCAGTGTCACATTCCGGCGTTTGTTGTCAATCGCCCACTGTATGGCAGCGCGCACCAATCGGAATGATCCTTCCTTTGATATCGGCTTGATACCTATCCCGGCTGTCTCAGGAAACCGGATTTTAGAGTACTCTTCCGGAAAATGTTCGCGCAGCAGCTCGCGGAAACGACGGTTGTCCTCAGTCCCGTATTCAAACTCAATACCTGTGTAAATATCCTCGGTATTTTCCCGGAAGACCACCATATCGACATACTCGGGATGTTTGACCGGTGAAGGTACCCCATTAATGTATCGCACCGGACGCAAACAAACGTACAGGTCGAGGGCTTTGCGCAGAGCTACATTCAAAGAGCGGATTCCGCCGCCGATCGGTGTGGTCAGTGGTCCCTTGATACCCACCAGGAACTCCTCAAAAGCCTGGACGGTTTCATCTGGCAGCCAGGACCCGCCGCGATTGAAAGCCTTTTCTCCTGCATATACTTCCATCCAGCGGATTGCACGGTTGGAGTACGCCTTCGCCACAGCGGCATTGAAGATGCGCACAGACGCCCGCCAGATATCCCTGCCCGTCCCATCACCTTCCACAAATGGGATGATCGGATAGTCCGGTACCTTCAGAATACCGTTATCGATCGTAATTTTCTCCCCATCTGCCGGAACTACAATGTTTTGGTATTTCATTCTTTCTCCCTTGGCTTTAACTCATAGCCGCCAGCCAGCTGTAAGCAGTTCCCCCCGAAGAGCGATGCTTACAGAGATGCAGCTATTATGGAATATTCTTAAATTTGGCAGATTATACAACGTGATCACCGCCAATGCAAACCTTGAAAAGGTGCAAATAGGGGCAAAATATCAAAATGATATAATCTTTGAGCGTACCTTCGAAAAGCCGGAATAACATAATGACGACGCAAAAATTCTCCCCTCAATTGATCTCGCCAAACGAAAAAAATCCCTGGCATTCTATCCATCCTGACGATATCTTACACCAATTGGATACTCTCTCGGAACATGGTTTGACGGATGAGGAGGCGAAGCGTCGCCTGCAAGAGCATGGCCCGAATGTATTGACTGAAGCACCGGCTACCACTTTCTGGCAAATGTTGTGGGCGCAGTTTAACAATTTTGTGGTGATCCTTTTAATCGTGGCGGCGGTGATCTCGGCCTTATTGGGCGATGTGATCGAGGCAGCGGCAATTATGGCTATCGTCGTCCTGAATGCCGCTCTTGGAGTCATCCAGGAACGCCGTGCCGAGCAGGCCTTGGCCGCATTACAGAAGCTGGCCGCTCCCGAAGCCCATGTCATCCGTAGTGGCTCACGCCAGACCGTGCCAGCCAGCGAGCTGGTACCGGGGGATGTAGTCCTGTTAGAGGCAGGCAACTTTATCCCGGCGGATATCCGCCTGCTCGAGGCGATCAATTTACGGATAGAAGAAGCCGCGCTCACCGGAGAATCTGTACCGGTGCAAAAGGATGCCTCCATCCTTCTCGAATCAGATATACCGATCGGGGACCGCAAGAATACAACCTTCATGGGCACCCTTGTGAACTACGGTCGCGGACGGGGGGTTGTCGTCGCCACGGGGATGCATACGCAAATTGGCCTTATCGCCGAAATGATCCAATCAGTCCAGAACGAGCCGACGCCTCTACAACGCCGCTTGGACCAGCTCGGCAAAACATTGGGATGGGCAGCACTGGCAGTCTGTGGGCTGGTATTTATCATCGGGCTGATACAGGGCTCTAATCCTCTAGATATGTTTATGATCGCGGTAGGGCTGGCCATTGCAGCAGTTCCGGAGGGCCTGCCAGCCGTGGTCACAATTAGCCTGGCATTAGGGATGCGGGAGATGATCAAGCGCCATGCGTTGATCCGCCGCCTCTCGTCGGTAGAAACTTTGGGCTCTGCGACCATCATTTGCTCGGATAAAACAGGCACACTGACCCAAAACGAGATGACCGTTACCCGGATATGGACGGATGGTAAGTTTTTCTCGGTAACCGGGAGTGGATATGATCCTTCGGGTGAGTTCCTTAGTTCGGGGAAACCAGTAGATATCCGCAGCTATCCGGCGGCGCTCACCTCCTTGTGGGTTGCAGCCCTGAATAACGATGCGGACCTTGAAGAAGCAGGTAGCTCAAATGGTAAAACATCCTACCGCATGGTGGGTGATCCCACCGAAGGCGCTTTAATCGTAGCCGCCGCGAAAGTTGGCGCGGACGTACGCCAGCTCAATAGAGCCTACCCGCGCGTCCAGGAAGTTCCTTTCGATTCGGTTCGCAAGCTGATGACCACCGTCCATGTCTTGGAAGACCCAAGAGATGAGGACATCTCGCCCTTTACCCATCAAAATGGTAGGAACAAAGATTACGTCCTCACTGTCAAGGGTGCCCCCGATCTGGTTCTTGAACGCTGCACGCACTACCAGCGAATGGACGATTATTCCATTCCACTGGATGAAAAAGAGCGAATGCGCATTCTCAACGCCAACGACAGCATGACCCAGGACGCCCTGAGGGTCCTGGGAACAGCTTACAGGGTATTGCCTGAAATTCCGGATGAAATCAGCTCGGAGACATTGGAGCACGACCTCACCTTCGTAGGTCTGATTGGCATGATAGACCCGCCTCGCCCAGAAGTTCCGCCTGCCCTGGAGAAAGCCCGTGAGGCCGGCATCCGTACGATCATGATTACGGGTGACTATGCCAACACTGCCCGAGCGATTGCAGAATCGATTGGTCTGCTGCTGCCCGGTCACCAGGTGCTCACCAGCGCCGAACTGAATCGCTTAGATGATCAAGCGCTGCAATATGAGGTGAAAAGCACCGATGTCTTCGCCCGTGTCTCACCCGAGCATAAGCTACGTATTGTAGAAGCCCTGCGCGCCGATGGAGAAGTTGTCGCCATGACTGGCGATGGTGTCAACGATGCACCGTCCATCAAGCGAGCTGATATTGGGGTGGCGATGGGGATTACGGGCACGGATGTGGCAAAAGAGAGCGCTGATATGGTGCTGACCGACGATAACTATGCCAGTATTGTCTCAGCAGTAGAACAAGGACGGATCATCTATGCTAATATCCGCAAATTCGTCTTCTTCCTGCTCTCTTCCAATGTTGCTGAAATTATGATTATCTTCCTGGCGACATTGGCAGGTCTACCAACACCACTTACTGTGATCCAGCTTCTGTGGCTGAATCTGCTCACTGACGGTGCTCCAGCACTTGCACTTGCGATGGAGAAAGGCGACCTGGATGTGATGCAGCACCCACCCCGGTCCCCGAGCGAGCCGATCATTAACCGTTCCATGCAGCTGGGCATTTTGATCCAGACCATTACACAGACAGGCGCCACCATCACTGCATTTTGCCTTGGGTTGCTCTGGCACCTGAATACCGGCGACATAATACCCCCAGGCGCCAATCCGCTGGTATACCTGCTCCAATATGACTGGCGATACGTGAACGTGCAAACGGCTGAGACTATGGCTTTTGTCACCCTTTCGCTGTGTGAGCTGTTCCGTGCATACACAGTGCGATCCGAACGACTGTCGATTTTCCAGATCGGAGTCTTCTCAAACCGTTATATGCAATATGCTGTTGGAGCATCGATCTTAATGCTGTTGCTGGTGGTAGGCGTTCCCTTCCTTCAGCCAATTTTCAATACGCACTTCATGGCCTTGAATGAGTGGCTGGTTGTAATTGGGCTGGCGTTCATCCCGGCTGTAGCCGAAGAAATCACCAAAGCATACCTGCGCTGGAAAGATCGCCGCGCCCATCCATTGAGTTGAGCGCATTCGAACATTGTCGCTGCTTAACAAAGACGATAAACCCAGGAATAGAGTCTTGAATATCCCGGAGACTCGCGCTATACTCGAAGGTAATGTTTGGGAATAACGTGAACCACTCTGAAACTCTATTCTGGCACCGGAGAGGCCCAGGACGGCGGGCCGGTATTCCCCGGCATAGCAACGCACCCAAACGTTATAGTACGAACAAGGGGGTCCCGGCTTGACGCGCGAATAGCGAAGTCAGTTTGCAAGCACTTCCCGAAAGGCCGGATCTGTAAACGCCTGGTCTCTTTCGGGAAGTTTTTTATCCCTGATCATATGGAGTTTAAAGAGAGCGCATAATGAACGAAGATAACCCTCCCCTATCTGCTTCTGAGAAGATAAACGAGATTCGGAAGCAGAACTCTGACAAACCACCCTGAACTGTTTAACTGCGAGCAGTTGCTCGCCAGGAGAGTGAATGATGATCGCGTTTTACAAGCACAGCGATACAGGCCTTATGCAACTAAACGAGCCGGTTGACGGCTGTTGGATTAACGTTATCAACCCCAGCCCAGAGGAAATTCAATGGCTTCATAGGCTGGACGTTCCCCAAGATTACATTACATATTCATTAGATATCGATGAGCGGGCACGCACCGAGCGAGAGAACGGTGAAACGCTGATCGTTCTGCGCATCCCTCACTTCCAGGGACAGGCGGTTGATGTCCCTTATTCGACCATACCCATGGGAATTATTATCAGTAGCCATTACCTGATCACGATTTGTAGAAATGAAAACGAGATATTATGCGATTTTGCTTCCGGTCGCATGCGACATCTATCGACCGCGAAACGGCACCGTTTCGTGTTGAGGCTGCTCCTGACCACCGCTTCGAGGTATCTAGCGTATTTGAGAGAAATCAACAAATTGGTCGATGTACTGGAAGACCAACTCCAACAATCCACGCGCAATAAGGAGGTGATGGAGCTGCTCAAGTACCCGAAGAGCCTGACCTATTTCACTACGGCTTTAAAAT
>Ga0209253_10004355_pt1 | contig 12349 bp, 20 predicted proteins | sample FrelakmetBRP12BR_FD_187145 | JGI IMG/M metagenome (GOLD analysis project Ga0209253, IMG submission 187145) | Freshwater lake sediment microbial communities from the University of Notre Dame, USA, for methane emissions studies - BRP12 BR (SPAdes)... | ecosystem: Environmental > Aquatic >...
GATCATTCTAGTCAATGGAGACCTAGACGCCCTTGTGTTCATACGGGCTATTCTCCGAATATGCGTCTGAAAGCTGGGATTGTTTCAGCTGCCCGTTCCTTTACGAGGATCTCGTAGTACTGGTAGATTATTCCGACTGAGAGCAAGACTCCCATTCCTGAACCGTATACTCCGAAGAAGTCAGACGCTCCCGCTACTAGTCCAACGGCGACGCCGCCGAGGATGGTTACGGCTGGAATGTAGCGATTCAGGATTGATTCAACGGCTTTTTCGGATCGCCTGTATCCGGGGATCTGCATGCCAGAACTAACTAGTTGCTTGGCGACTGTTGATGGTCCTAATCCGCCGACTTCAAGCCACGTGAATGAAAAGATGACGCAGAAGACAATCAGTATTGCCAGATACACGAATGCTTTGAGAGGCGCGCCCGTGACATCTATGAAGTTGCGTGGAGCTGTGACAAAGTAGACCAAACCACCAACAGGTTGGGTGCTTGCGGCCGTGGTTTCCGTAGCAGCTGTTGTCCTGAACTGCCCCAAAAGGTCAAGCCACAGGTTCTGTCCAGGAGGCGGCGCGCCGTTCATGCTCCAGAATAGTTGTGAGAAGAAGTAAACGTTGGCAAAGAGAGCTGATGCGAAGATTACTGGCAAGTTTGAGACGTACAGAAGCTTGATGGGGTATCGGCTTCGATAGCCTTTGTATCCAGCATACGACAAAGGTAACTCGACTCTCACTCCTTCCAAGTAAATGATGATCAAGAAGGCTGCGATCATTGCTATGAGTCCAAGCATTGATGGATTCTGTGGGTTGAAAATCAGTGTTTCCGGAGCTGAGTTGCTTCTAAGCCACATCAAAGATGCAGGTTGCCCGGAAGACAAGACTTGGCCTAATGCCACAAAGAAACCGTAGCCTCGAGTTTCTCCAACAGCAGGTACGGGTGAGAAACTCTGCCAGAAAATATGCTGAGCCACGCCCGCCATGATGAATAGGCTGATTCCGCTGCCGAAACCCCATCCTTTTTGCACAAGCTCGTCAAGTAGCATGACGATAATTCCTGCTGAAATCAACTGCAGAAATATAACTATCGATATGGTACCTGGAAGGCCAGGTCCATACATTCCTCCAATTATGTAGGCTGCGGCTTGAACGCCTGTCAGCACAATCGAGAAAACTTTGCTTGCTGAAGTGAAAAGGCTTCTGTCTGCAGAACTTGACATGTCGCACTGTATCATCGCGGAACCCACCAGAAGCTGCAAGATGAGACCTGCCGTAACTATTGGGCCTATACCGAGCTCCATTAGACTTCCGCGGTTGGAAGCAAAAATTATTCTTAAGGCTGCAAGCTCTCCCAGCGGGCTTCTTCCAATACCGTAGAGCGGAATTTCGGACATTATCAAATATATTATCAGCGCAAGCGCTGTCCAGAATAGTTTCTCGTTAAACCTGACCCTGCGCTCTGGGGTTTTGACTTCAGGAAGTATTCTTGCAACAGGTTTGAACAAGCTAAGGAATCGGCCAGCCATGGGCTAACAGCTACTCTCCCTTTTCTTCAACTTCTGCCAGGATTTCGCCGCCCGCAGCTTTTACCTTTTCGGACGCGGACTTTGAGCAGAATGCCACTTTAACTGTCAGAGGCTTCCTGATTTCTCCTGTGCCAAGAAGCTTAGTGTAACCAAGACTATCCAAATCCACAAAAACATTTTCTTTCTCTTTTGCCTCGGGAATGTTTGCAGCTATTTCCTCCAGCTTTCCAACGTTTATTATTCTGACTTTTTGTCTCAGACTCTTTGGAGAAGTGAACCCTCGTTTGCCAAAATAATTCGGAAAATATCTTATTACATATGACCATTTATGTTTGTGCCATCCAGCCTTTCTTTCAGGCTTTGCTCCTTGATCTCTATGCTGGCCTACTTTTCCGTATCCGCAAGTTCTTGAACCACGGTTTTTTCTGCTTTTCCTCAATCTGTGCGGCATTTTAACCAGCTACCTTATCTATGGCTTTTTCCTCAGCTGCCTTCTTCAACTGTATCTCAAGGACGCCATTCTTATATCTTGAGCGCATAGTGCTTGGAATCACTCTCTTAGGAAGATTTAAACTTTTATAGTATTTTCTGTCGGAAGCCTCCGCTGACAGAGTCAACCGTTGGTTCTTCGCATGGATTCTTAAATCTTCATTGTTGAAACCTGCGAGTTCTGCTACGATTATAACATCATCTCTTTCCTCTAGAATGTCTATAAGAGGCTCCAGCTCCTTCAATTTCTTCTCTGCACGAGTTTTAGGGAGTTTAAACCTGGTCGGATAGACTTGCTTCCTAGTTTTAGATTCTTTGCTCGACTTGCTGGAAACAATCTTTTTTTTGGCTTTGCTGAAGGCTTTGAAAATGCTAAATCGGTGTGAATTTCTTCTGCTTCGCCGCCACTTTGCGCTCAACTCTTCCTCCCCCAGAATACAAAGGCATCTGAAAAGTAGCTATAAAACGTATCGCCAAAAAAGACGTCAAAAACGATAAGTCAAGTCATCCGCTTCACAAGTTCGTTAATGTCTTCTCCGCGGTATCCAAGTTCGCCTCCAGCTCTATAGCTCTTTTTTATGTTGCCTTTGAAGCCTTTGGTAGGCGGCCGTAACCTGAATACTGGCTGTATACCAGGCAGCTTCTGATACGTTACAGCGCATATATGTATTTTTTCTGCAAGCTCTTCGAGCGACTTGTAACCAGCTTTCTTCAAATACTCTTCACTCAGTTTCCTGTTTCCTGCAAGTCTTCCTCTCTCATGAAGCATCATGCCAACACATTCTTTGGAAACGTCGCCCCATGTTATGTAACTCTGCGCAGCCCTCAGCATTCCGATAAACGCGGGTCTGTCATCTATCAAAACAGCATAGTTGTTTCTTGTCAAATGCATTTGCTTCAGAGTTTCTCTGGCTTCACGGTGAGCCCTCACTGTTCCGCGAATCCTAACAGCCACAAAGCACTTTGTGCCTTTAGTTTTTTCAGCCAACTACGCCACCCAATCCGTCGGTGTTATGAGACTGTAAGTCTTCTTCAAAGCATCAAACACAGCGTAGGCAAAAGACGGCACGGTTCTTGTTGAACCAAAACTTCTTGTCCAGCAATCCTTTATTCCAGCCAAACCCAAAATGACCTTGGCCACTTCGCTCGCAACTAAGCCTAAGCCTCGTGGTCCAGGGATGACGTCTAGCCGCACACTGCCGCATTTTCCTTCAATCTTGTATGGTATTGAGTGGTGTTTGCCGCATCCGCATTCCCAGCTTCCGCATCCTCGTCTCACGGGCACAATTTTCAATCGGGCGTCGGCTGCAGCTTTCTCGATAGCGTTTCGAACTTGAGCGGCCTTTCCAAATCCTAAACCTATGTAACCGTCTCTGTTGCCAACAGCAACTATGGCTTTGAATCGCGATTTCTCGCCTGCGTCAGTTTGTTTCTGAACAAGATTGATGTTTATGACTTCTTCCTGCAAATCTGGAAGCAGAGAATCAACGATCTGTGGTTCGCGCAACTGCAAACCGCTCATGAAAATCTCTTCAATCGAAGTAATTCTGCCCTCTTGAATCATTTTTCCGAGACGTGTCTTAGGAACCCAATGTTCCAAGTTCTGTGTTGATTCTCTTTCTCTACCTCTTCGATGACTTTGACGCCTCAAGCTTTTTTACCTCCGCTTTTGAACGCAGCAACAATATTCTTCTTCACTTCTGTGAAGCTATCAGAAAGATTCTCAGGTGGAATCTTTTGCTCTAAATACTTTGAAAATCTAGCCTGATACTGTTCAGGGTTTGAAGATAGACTCTTCGCCAACTGCGCAATGTGCTCGCCCTTGATTCTTCTTTCATCCGGCAGTTTCTCTTCACTATGTGGAACGACTATTCCAGCGTCCAATACTCCTTTCAACGTGGCGAAGATTCTTGCGCCCTTCGAAGGGGCATGCAATCCGATGTCAAGAATTGCTTCCTCGATTCCCTTTGCCTTCGCTTTCAAACCACACAAGAGCCCAGTTAAGTAGGCGGCGGACACGTTCCCCCTAGCAACCTTCCAACCAAAATCTTCCAACTCGCGGCTGTGCGCCGAAACTAACACGTTATCTCCTTCTGGTTTCGCGATGGCTATCTGAGCACTTATGTTCTTGAGAGTGCTACGGACTACCAGTCTGAGTTTCCCAGAAAGTATGAGAGCCTTTCTTGCTTTGTAATCAGTCTTTCCTTCTTTTCTTCGCCTGTATGGAGCACAGTAGCGTGAACCCTTAGCCATTCACCGTTTCCTCCAGAGTTCATGCGCCTTCAAGTAACGTTCCATGTCTGCTACTGAAGTGAACCTTCCGCTGCCAGCCATTCTGTATAGTCCTTGGTATGCGGTTTCGGCTATAATCTTCTTTGCTTTCAACTCGCGAAGTCTCTTTCTTAGTGCGCGGATTTTGCGCATCCACGCTTCTTTCTTGGAGACTCTGGCTCGCGGTCCGCCTGTTCGGCTTCCTGGTCCGCTTCGCAATCCTTCTTTTCTCTTTGTATGAAGAATTCGTGCTCTCGCGCGGCTTACTCCTTTTTCTGGTCGCGCGTTGATCACGCCTTCATGAATTAGTTTCTTGATTTCCTCCCGTGTTATCGCTGATTCAGCGTCGTCTGTTCTTTCAGGGTCTATCCACACGCGGTTTTGACCCACTTTCAGAATCTGCGCGGCTAGGCGCCTTTGGCTTTTCAGATCGGTCATTGCTTTTCTGTCCTCTTTTTACGTTTTGCGGGTTTTCCCTCAGCCTTCTTGGACTCTTCAGGCTCTTCTTTGATTTCTTCTTTCTCCTCAAGTTTCTCTTGGGCTGACTCTTCTTCGTCTTTGGCAGTTTTCTTCGCTTCTTTAACGTTCAAAACTCTTACTCGTTTCTTTTTTGCTTCGGCAAGAATTCTAGCCTTTTTCCTCTTGCCAACTGTATGTGCAATACGTATGACCTGAACCTTGGGATTTATGGTTTTGAGGTCTTCAATCGTGTAGACTAGCACTTCCTGATACCCAGATGGATGGATTCCTCTAGTTGACTTTGGACTCCTGTACCCAATTCCAGCGCCAGGCGGCCAGCCATCATATTTCAATCTGGTTTTGTGATCCAAGCCGCGAGGTCTGCGCCAATTCTCCTTGAGCCGCACATACCGCCAGCTCTCCGGCCTGACAAAATTTGGCTTCTTCTGCCTCAGTCGTCTTTTCAGACGCAAACTTTTGTCAGAAACCCTTGCGCCTTGCTCGGTCATCCTTCCGTTCCCTCAGTCCGTTCATATACGTACAAACCGTCTAAGAATATTCTCGGATCTTTCCGTTTAACTTTGGTTGCTTGCTCAATGTTGGCGGCTGTCTGGCTGACACTTTCCAAGTCAAGATCTTGAACGATTATGTCTTCAGGCAGAATCTTGACTTTCGTGTTGCCCATTATCTTAGCTTTTCTCGGGCTACGTTCTCCTGTAAAGTTTTCAATCAAGACCGTCTTGTCTTGCACTTTAACAGTTATCGGAAAGTGAGAGAAGACTACCTTAAGCTTGTATGTGAAACCTTTTTTCACTCCCGTTATCATATTCTGCACATGTGAATAGATCGTTCCCACAAGTGAGGCTTCTTTCTTTCGTGGCCATTCAGCCCAAATGCGGAGGGTCTTATCATTGAGCTCCATTGAAATGGGAGCATGTCTAAAATCACGGGTCAATGTCCCTTTTGCTCCTTTTACAGCTATTTTTAGTCCGTCCAATGTCGCTTCAACATCATCTGGAATTTGAATGGTTCTTGAGACTTCTATTGCCCGCACTAAAAGACCCCTCTGCCTAGTATACAAACGCTAGCAGCTTTCCTCCGAGGCGCTTTTCTTTTGCTTCTTTGTGAGACAGTACTCCTTTGGGTGTTGAAACAACTATTGTGCCCACTTCTCTCGATGGCAGGATTTTCTTTGCCCATTCTTCAAATCCGTCTATTTTCACCGAGTAGCGTGGTCTAACGGCTCCACACTTGTTTATTCTTCCCAAGAGCTGAACTTTGAACTTTCCTGAACGACCATCATCCACAAATTCGAACTCTCCGATGTAGCCGTTCAACTGCATGATCCTTAAAACTCTGCCCAGAAGTTTGGACGCAGGACTAATTATGCATTCGCGTTTGTTGCGCATCTCGTTGTTTATTATTGTAGTTAGACCGTTCGCCAATGTATCCATCGTCTTTTTCCTCATTACTCATATTTTTTGAATCCAAGCTTCTTGGCTACTTCCCTAAAGCATTGCCGACATAAATATAAATTGTAACGTCGAATAATTGGGCCGTAAGAACCGCATCTGCTGCATGGTCTGGATCCTTTGCCGAATTTTCTTTCTTTCTTAGGTTTTTGCTTGCCCATAAACCAATCCTCTTATACGATTTCAACTCCCAAAGTGTCTTTGATGTACACCATGGACTCTTCTGGAGTCAGAAGATGCCTTGAACCGATCTTCGCTTTTTCCCTTCTTTTGTTCTTCACGCGATAGCCAGGACGAATCATGGCTACGTTAACGTCCATTCCAAAGATGCCTATGTCAGGGTCGTATTTCACGCCTTGAATCTCGATATGTTCTTTTATTCCAAAGGAGAAGCTTCCATTCCTGTCGAAGCTTTTTCCAGATATCTTTCTATCGACAACTGGAAGGACTTTGTTGAGAAAGTCTATGGCGTTCTGCCTTCTAAGAGTGACTATGCAAGCTATTGGTTCGCCTTTCCTGATTCCGAAATCTCTTATGCTCTGCTTGGCTTTTCTCTTGCATGGAACGTGATCTGTTATCTCTTTCAGGACTTTTACTGCTTTCTCAAGAGGTTCACCAGATTTTCCGATGCTGAGGTTGACGACAACCTTTTCTATTTCTGGCTTCAGCATCGGGTGGTCTTCCCACTTTTTGCGGATCTCGTCCTCAGACATTCTAGGCGACCTCCGGTAATGATATTAGTGATTGGGTTTCGCCTGTGGCGAAAACAAAGTCCAGAATCGTCTGGTAACGGTTGCCTTTTTCGTCTTCGATTATTGCCAGGGCGCTTCTTCGCTTTTTGCCAGACGCTTTTTCGATTTCAACTATCTTTCCACACTTTCCGATGTTCTTTCCGCCTGTGATTATCGCAAAATCTTTTTCCTTCATTTTCACGGTTTCAAGGATTTGTTTGTCTGGGAGGCTGATCTTTACTGTGTCAAGAGTTTCGTGGGCATCTTTCTGCGGATTTTTTGGATCAGCTACTTTTACAAGTACATTTGAGCCGTCGTGAAGACTGACCTGAATATTTCCCTTCTTTATCACTCTTTTGCTTTCTATTCTGCAAAGCTTGAAACTTGCCTCTTCTTTCTCAATTGGTTGAAGAATGAGACCTTTTGCAGAGGGCAGCACGCGGAAGCTCTTGTTCACATCAGGTATTGAGATAACATCAGCCAAACCTACTGGAAAATCATCTTCGCGCTGCACATTTCCGTCAACATGTATTCTTCCTTGCGAAACTATTGTTTTAGCCTCTTTTCTTGTATTTGCAAATCCGAGATAATCGCGTAACACCACTGCTAATGGTAAGCAGTTTTCACTTGTGTGCGGCCCGCATGAGGGCTTTACGACCCAAGTGTACTCTTTCTTGTGAATTTGCCAAAATCTTGGTGCGGGTTTACGTTTCAGACATGTGGATGCTCCTTTCCTTCCCAACCTTAGGCTCCTCCTTCAGATTTCTTAGTCGTCTTTCTTTTTGTTCTCGGCCTTTTCGGTTTTTCTTCTTCTTTCTCTGTCTTTTCCTTCTCAGTTTTGGCTGCAGCAGGCTTGGCTGTCTTTCTTTTTGTTCTCGGCCTTTTCGGTTTTTCAGTTACCTTTGGTTTTTCCTCTGTAATTTCTGGTTTGGTTTCAATAACTGGTTCTAACGGTTTTTCAGGCGCAATTTCTGCCTTTTCTAAGGTTATTTTCTTGCGTTCCAAGATTTTCTTTCGCCACTTGTCATCAAGATTCAAGTTTGTTATCATTACTTTGGAAGGATGAACAGGCACAAAGACTGCGGTGCCGTCAACTTTTTCACGCGTCAACCCTTCCACATATATTCGGTATTTCCTGCGATCTACTCGTGTGATCTTTCCCTCGAATCCTTTGTGGTCTCCTCGCATAATGCGAACTGTGTCGCCGCTTCTCACAGGAATGGCCTTCACCTTGTGGGATTTCATTAGTTGCGGTGACAATGGCGCACCAAAAAACTTGTAGCGAATGTGATCTGGTGCTTGGAAGAGCATTTTTCTCTGTTTTGTAGGCTTCGTTATCGGTTTCAATGCTTGCATTCCCCATTCCCTTCGCTTACACGATTATGCTAGAAGCGCTTGCTATTCTTGGCCATCTTTCTGCAGCCTCTTTTGCCACGGGTCCGCGTATTTCTGAACCTTTCATTTCTCCTTCCGGGGTGATTATCACTGCTGCATTATCTTCAAACTGTACCCATACGCCATCGATTCTTCTGTAGGGTCTCCTTTGTCTCACGATAATCCCTTGGAACATTTTCTTCCTCATGTCAGGAGTTCCTTGTCTGACGGAAAGAGTTATTCTGTCACCCACCCCCGCTGAGGGATAACGCCTCAACCTTCCTTTATATCCCATGGCTTGCACTAGTCGAAGAACCCTAGCGCCAGTATTGTCAGCGCATTTCAACATTGAGCCAGGAACCAATCCTCTAGCGATCTTCGGACCCTGTCCGGCCATTCCTTTTGTGCCAGGCCCTCTCTGCTTCGCTTTAGCCGCCACCTCACTTCTCCTCCAGCTTTTCAACAACCACAAATGAAACAGTCTTGCTTAGAGGGCGACACTCGGCAATGGTGACACGATCGCCTTCTTGTGCATCAATGCATGGAGAATTGTGTGAAGGAATACGACTACGTCTTCTTTCATACTTCATGAATTTTGAGAAATATTGAAGGTAGTTACGCTCAACTACAACCGTCTTATCCATCTTTGCGCTTACAACAACACCTTCAAGTATGCGACCACGAACCGGAAGTTCTCCGTGGAACGGGCAGTTTCTGTCTTCACATGTTTTCTTTGGTTTCTTGAATGTAAGCGACATCACCATAATCTCCTGATACTCTTCTTCAAACGGTCTTCAGGTCTTCCAACGAGCAACTTGCCGTCGATTTCGACCGTTGTGCCATCGTCAAATTTGAAATGAAAAAGGGCAGATTCTTTTTCAATACTCTTTCTCTCGCCCTTAGTCAATATTGTGAACGTGTTCCGTGTTTCATCTATTACTTTACCAGAAATCCGCTCATAACCAGAATGCCTACTCTCAGCGATTCTTGCCTCCGCCCCGATAAACTCATGGCGAACTATGTTGGGAGTTACTTTCATTGTTTTTTCTTCTCCCTTTTCTTCTCTTTCCTTTTCTCTTTTTGTTCTTCTTTGGGCTTCTCTTTTTGCTTCTTCTTGACAAGTCCAAGTTTCTCTTCGTTTTCCACAGTCAAGATTTGGGCTATGGTCTTGCGGAGTCCCTTTACTCTTGCGGGATTTTCTACAGTTCCGCCGGCTCCAATCATTGTTTTCAGTCTTACAAGTTCTGTTCTCAGTTCACCAAGCTTTTTGTCCCTCTCTTCGGAGGACATGTCACGGATTTCCTTGAGGCGCAGTATCGGCATTTATTTGGCGTCCTCCTGTTCTTTGTCGCCTTCGGAGTCTGCAGCTTGTTCAGCCGCTTTGAATTCAGCTTTGGCTTCTCCTATTGGCGGTGCCCCAGTTTTCTCTTCCAATGGCTCCTCTTCTTCCTTCGGGATCACTGTAGCTATTTTGATTTTGTCAGGGAACTGTGCATCTGGAGGCATTATTCTGACTCTTATGCCAAACATCCCTGGTTTCAGCTGAACATGAACCACTGCTTTTCGCAGATACCTTAGCGCAGGTTCACCGCATTTCTGCAAGTAACCGCCTTTGAATTTCTCATATCTTGCTCTCTCAGTCCTCAGTTTACCGCTTATGACAATCTCCGCGCCTAGGGCTCCAGCTTCCATTACCTGGTTCAGAGCCCAGAAACCTGCGCGTCTAAAATGCACGCCTCTCTGAAGGGCGGAGGCAAGTTTTGTACCAACAACATAAGCGTTCAATTCTGGAATCTCGATCTCAGAAACAGAAATCTGTGGATTTGGAACCTGAAACTTTTCTTCCAAAACACTCGCAAGCTCTCTTATTGTCTCGCCGCCTCTACCTATTACAAGGCCAGGGCGCATGGCATAAATCACGATATGTGTGCCAAGTGGAGTTTTGGATATGTTTACGCCGCCGTATCCTGCTCTTTCAAGCTTATTCTGCAGAAATTCGTCGATTTCTGTCTTTTTTATGGATTCGACGACGAAGTGTTTGACGATGGACACTATGCTTCTTCTCCAGTCTCCGGCTTCTCTTCCAATGCCACTTCGATGTGGCACAGGATCTCGTATCTTGGCGTGGCTCTTCCTTGCGCTCTTGGCTTGAATCGTTTCATTTTCATTCCTTGCGATGCAGCCGCATGAATAATTCGGAGTCTGTCCGTGTCCAAGCCTTTGTTCTCTGCGTTGGCTTCTGCGCCTTCAAGCAGTTTAAGAATGTATTTGGAGGTTTTAACTGGATATTTTCCTACAAAGGCTTTTTCCAGCCCATGTCGGTGGCCAAGTTTCTTCGTGAATCTCTTGTACGGAACTGGTTTCTTCTTGGCCATGACATCTCGAAGGTACTGCTTTGCCTTGTTAAGCATCATTCCTTTGATAGTTCCGCATACTTCTCGAGCGTGTTTATGGGATACTCTAATCTCTCGTGCACTTGCCTTCACGGTTTTTTCCGGATCCAGCTCTTCCTCTGTAATGGAGTATCCCCATTTTGGCACTGTATACTCTCTCCAATTGTGCAATTGAACAGCAACAAGGCGATTTATATGGCTTTCCGTTATATCGAATGCTTTCAGCTTGCTCCGCTTTTCTTAGCAGACTCCATTTCGCGTTGAGCGAAGTTTCCACACAATTCTATCGCGCGAATTTGAAAACCTACAAAAAAGATTGCTCTTGGCCTTCTCTATGTGTCTCGTGCTGAGAGAGTTATGTCTCATATTTGGTTGTATTCTTCTGTTTGGTTTTTTGCTGGTAAAACAACAGAACTATTCCGCCTAAAGCAAGCCCTACGCCTAGTATCTGCAATGTCTCGAATTTCTCTCCAAGGAACACTGATGAAAAAAGGCTTGTTGCCAGAGGTTCTGTGATTGAAAGCACACTCCCCTTTGAAGATTCAACATATTTGAGTGCATGTGAAAAGAGAAGATATGCCATGAGAGAAGGAAACCATGCTATTACCAAAATAAGTGCCCAAAGCTGCAAAGAATAGAGTGCCATTTTGGGCAAAGACAGAAAAAGAACAGGAGCCAAAGCTATTGCGCCTATGCCATCGCCATAGAGCAGCAGTGTCCAGTTGGTGTAACGGCTCCGCAGTTTCTTTGTCAAAACAAAATAAAGAGCAAACAAAACGCTTGTCAAAATTCCAAAAGCAAATCCAGATATTCCTAGACTGAGCCACGATGATTCATAGGCTCTTACAACCAGCACAGAGCCAAGAAACGCCAAGGTTATGGCAAATACGGTTGTGAAAGTGACTCTTTCTCTGAGAGAGACTGCAACGTACATCGTAACGAAAGCAGGATACGTGTAGAAAAGAACAGCAGCCGTCGTCGGTGTGGTGAAATCAACAGTGAAGAAATAGGCTATTCTTTGAAAGGCGACTGCAAGAATCCCGAAAATCAAGAGCAAAGGCAAATCCTTTCTCTCAACTTTGAGAAGTTCTCTCTTGAACAGGGCTATTGGAATCAGCATTGTGCCTGCTGAGATGAGGATTCTTAATGTCGTCAACGTCACTGGGTCAATGCCGTATTGGAAAGCCAAGGTTCCAAAAACGCCCATCGTTCCCCATATTATTGACGCGGCAACTATCAGAATGTATCCGTATGCTTCTTTCATGGTTAGCGAGTGAGCAGTTTTTGCTTTTAAAATTGATTGGCTTGAACTGCTGTTTACGATGCGTTTATGTTTAGCTTTTCGCGTTAGGGTATTCATAACCAAAAAAGGCAGGTATGGATTTGGTCTCCAATTATGAACACATCACGATGTTACATGGCGCGGGCGGAAGAGTCATGCATGATCTGGTTAGAGATCACGTTGTGAAGTATTTTGGTGGAGCAAACAAGATAGATGTCCCGCTTGAAGCCATGGATGATGCAGCCGTCATCGGAGACATAGCTCTCAAGAGCGACTCTCACGTGGTTAAGCCTATTTTCTTTCCAGGAGGAGACATCGGGCGTCTAGCAGTTTCAGGCACTGTGAATGATCTTGC
>Ga0209253_10004356_pt1 | contig 12346 bp, 11 predicted proteins | sample FrelakmetBRP12BR_FD_187145 | JGI IMG/M metagenome (GOLD analysis project Ga0209253, IMG submission 187145) | Freshwater lake sediment microbial communities from the University of Notre Dame, USA, for methane emissions studies - BRP12 BR (SPAdes)... | ecosystem: Environmental > Aquatic >...
CGACGCGAACCTGTGCACCGGCTGCGCCCTCTGCGCCCAGATCTGCCCGGAGAACGCCATCCTGCCGGTGAAGGAGGAGAAAAAGTGACGAGTAACGAGCAACGAGTGATGAGTGATGGGTTGGAGAAAAGCGAGTGATTCGAAATTGGATTTTCCAAACGGGCCGGCAGCGTGATCGGCAAATCGCGAAACGCTTGAACCCTAAACACCAAATACCTAAACACCTAAAACACCGATAAGGACAAAATGGACACCAAGCGCATCGTTATCGTTGCGGTCGGCGGGCAGGGCAACCTGCTGGCCTCCAGCGTGCTCGGGGAGGCCGCCCTGCTGGCCGGAGTTCCCATGCGCATGAGCGAGATTCACGGCATGGCCCAGCGCGGCGGCGTGGTGGAATCCGCCCTGATCTTCGGAGATGCGCAAAGCACGATCATCTCCGACGGGGAGGCCGATGTGCTGATGGGCTTCGAGCCGGCGGAGACCCTGCGGGCCATCGGCAAATGCAACCGGCGCACCGTGGTGATCACCAATCTCGCGCCGCTGATGCCCTTCACCGTCAACATCGGCCAGGGCGTCTACCCCGACCTGCAAAAACTTCAGGACCTGATCCGTGCCAAGACCGCGCGGCTGATCGCTTTCAACGCCACGGCGCTCGCCCGGGAGGCCGGCAACGTCCTGTCGGTGAACATGGTCCTTTTGGGGGCGCTCACGCAGACCGGCGTTCTTCCGTTGAGCGCCGACACGGTTAAATCCGCCATGCAACGCAAAACCAAACAGGCCTTTCTGGAGGCCAATCTCAAGGCGTTCGACCTGGGTGTTGCCGCCGCTCAGAAGGCCTGAGGCCGGATCGACGGGCAAACCATTTTTCTGGAACCGATGTCCCGTCCCGGCCTGCCGGGCACGGACGCTACCACGGGGGAGGAAGAAGAGCATGCCGACCAAATCGCGCGAAGTTAAACGGGCCAGCCAAAAGTACTGGGATGAAAAGTTTGAATCGATGCCGGTCGCCGAGCTGCAAAAATTCCAGCTCCGCAAGCTGAAGGAAACCGTGGAATGGGTGTACGAGCGGGTTCCGTTCTACCGCCGCACGCTGGACGAAGCCGGGGTGAAGCCCAAAAGCATCAAGGCCCTCGAGGACATCGCCAAGCTGCCCTTCACCGTGAAACACGACCTGCGGGACAACTACCCCTTCGGTCTGTGCGCGGTGCCGCTCTCGGAGGTCGTGCGGGTGCACGCCTCCTCGGGAACGACCGGCAAGCCGATCACCGGCCCCTATACGGCGGAAGACCTGCAGCAGTGGACCGACTGCATGGCCCGCAACCTCTGGGCGGCCGGTGTCCGCCCCGACGACATCGCCCAGAACGCCTACGGCCACGGATTGTTCACGGGGGGCCTGGGGTTTCACCAGGGGCTCAGCCGCCTCGGCTGCACCGTGGTGCCCACGAGCTCCGGGCTCACCGAACGTCAGATCATGCTCATGAAGGATTTCGGCGCCACGGCGCTGTTTTCCACGCCTTCCTATGCCCTGACCATCGCCGAGCGTGCGGCGGAGATGAAGGTCGACATTCGGGCGCTGCCCCTGCGGGTGGGGGTGTTCGGAGCGGAGCCCTGGTCCACGGCCATGCGCCAGGAAATCGAGGAGCGCATGGGCATCAAGGCGCATGAAGCCTACGGCCTGACCGAGATAGGCGGCCCGGGCGTCGGGTTCGACTGCGTGGCTCAGGACGGCATCCACCTCAACGAGGATCATTTCCTGGCGGAAATCATCGATCCCCAGACCCTCGAGCCGGTGCCTCCGGGGGAAAGAGGGGAGCTCGTCTTCACCTCGCTGCAGCGCCGCGCCATGCCCATGCTGCGCTACCGCACCAAGGACATCACCCGCCTGCGCCGCGAAAAGTGCCGCTGCGGCCGCACCTTCATCAAAATGGACAAGATCTTCGGCCGCTCGGACGACATGCTGATCATCAGCGGGGTCAACGTGTTCCCCTCCCAGATCGAGTCCCTGCTGCTGGAAATCCCCGAGGTGGAGCCCCAGTACCGGATGGTGGTCCGCAAGAAGGGCTATCTGGACCAGCTCACCGTCCAGGTGGAGGGCAAGAAGGAAATCTACGACGCCGGACCGGAAAAACGTCTGGAGGTCGCCGCCAAGGTCATGGGCCACATCAAGGGCATGATGGGCATCAGCGTCGATGTCGAAATCGTCGAGGCGAAATTCATCAACCGCAGCGAAGGCAAGGCCCTGCGGGTGGTCGACGAGCGCCCCAAGCAGCTGCGGTAAGCCGCGGCCTCGGGGCCCATGCGTGGAGGTCATTCCCATGAAAAAACCGTCCAAGTTTCAACCCCGCCGGTTTGCCGTCGTCGGTGCGGGCCCGGTGGGTTGTATCGTGGCAGCCTTTCTGGCCAAGGCAGGCTTCGAGGTCACGCTGTGCGACGTCATGCCCGCCCTCCTGGCCCCGGCCGTGGACCCGGGCATTCGGCTGGAGGGCGCCGAGAATTTTCAACAGAAGGTCACCCGCACGTGCCTGGCCATCGACGATCTGGCGCAATACGACCCCGAGGTGATTTTCATCACCGTCAAGGCGAATGCACTGCCGCTGATCGCATCGGCCCTTGAAAGTTTTCACAAAGCGGGCATGTACGTGATCAGCTGGCAGAACGGCATCGACACGGAGCTCGAGCTCACAAAAACCCTCGGGCGCGGCGGGGTCATGCGCGCCGTGGTCAACTATGGCTGCGGCCTGGTGGGGCCCGGCCACGTGCGGCTGCCCTTTCACCACCCGCCGCATTACCTTCAGGAACTCGACCCCAAAGCCAAGGCGGCCACGGTGGCCATCGCCCAGGCGCTCACCCGCTGCGGCCTGCCCACCGAAGACACCCAGGACATCATCTCCATGGTCTGGCGCAAAGGGGTGCTGAACGCGTGCATGAACCCCGTGTGCGCGGTGACGGGTCTCACCATGAACCGGGCCATGAACGATCCCATCGTCTTTCAGATCGTGAATGCCCTGGTCAAGGAGTGCATCCAGGTCGCCCGGGCGAACGAGATCAACCTGGGCTGGGAATTCTACCCGCACGCCATCGATTACATGGGCAAGGCCGGCGATCACAAGCCCTCGATGCTGATGGATGTCGAGGCCGCCCGCCGCACCGAGGTGGACTTCATCAACGGCAAGTTCGTCGAGTACGGGCAGCGGGTCGGGATGGACACCCCGTTCAACAAAACCATGCTCGCGCTGGTCAAAGGCCTGGAATCCAGCATCGAGTCGAAAAAGAGCCGTTGAGCCGGCCTTGCGGAGAACACGGGATGGTGAACGCAAAGCCGGTCTATGTGGGCGTTGATGTGGGGGCCTCGCGCACCAAGGTGGCCGTTTTGGATTCCGGGAAGCGCCTGGTCGGCTTTTCCGTGCAGAAATCGGGCACCGATTTCACGGTGACGGCCCGGCAGTGCCTGGAAGCGTCGCTGCAAATGGCCGGACGAGCCGAAGCCGCCGTGGCGAACGCTTTTTCAACGGGCTACGGCCGGAACAACGTCGCCTTCGCCCGGGACACCCGCACCGAAATCGGCTGCCACGCCGGCGGGTGCTACCACTATTTCCCAAAGGCGCTCACCATCATCGACATCGGCGGCCAGGACAACAAGGTGATCAAGCTGGATGCATCAGGCCGCCGCACCGGCTTCAAGATGAATCGCAAATGCGCCGCCGGCACCGGCGCCTTCCTGGAGGAGATGGCGGCGCGGCTGGACATCCCCCTTGAGCGCATGAACGACCTGGCAGCCCGCTCGACCGACATGGTCAAGCTCGGCAGCTTCTGCACGGTTTTTTCGGCGACGGAAGTCCTGGAAAACATCCGCCACGGGAAAAAGATCGAGGACATCGTCAAGGGGGTGTTCTTTTCAGTCATCCGGCGGGTGGTCGAGATGGACGCCATGACCGAAAACGTGGTCATGACCGGCGGGGTGGTGGCCCACAACCTTTACATTGTCCGCATGATGGAGGACCTCATCGGACGCCCCATCCTGGTCCCGGAAAAACCCCAGTTGACCGGGGCCATCGGGGCGGCGCTGTATGCGATGAACGGATCCACCGAATGATGCCACACCAACCAATGGAGGAGCTTCATGGCTGAAGAAAAAAAAGTCACCCGGAAAAAAATCGCCGCCGCGGCGGATCTCAACAACTTCATGCGCGATTACTACCTCGAGCTGGACGCCGCCGCCAAGAAGGGAACCCCCAAGATTGCCTGGTGCACGAGCGTCGGCCCCGCTGAGATTCTGCGCGCCTTCGGTTTTCAGGTGTACTTCCCGGAGACGCACTCGGCCATGCTCGGCGCCACCCGCATGGCGACGGAGTTCATTCCCGTGGCGAACGCCATCGGTTACTCCCCCGAGATCTGCTCCTACCTGACGGCCGACATCGGCGCCTTCCTGAAGGGGGTCACGCCGCTCGAGAAGGCCTTCAACATCAAGAGCATCCCGCGGCCGGACGTTCTGGTGTTCAACACCAACCAGTGCCGGGATGTGCAGGACTGGTTCAACTGGTACGGGGAAAAATTCGACGCGCCGGTGCTGGGCGTGCACACCTACCGCGGTGTGGGCGAGGTGACCGACAAGCACATTTTCTCCATCGCCAAACAGCTCGAGGCGCTGATCCCGCCCTTGGAGAAAATCGCCGGCAGGAAGTTCCAGCTGGATGACCTGAAGCGGACGGTCGCCCTTTCCCGGGAATGCTCCGAGCTTTGGAAAAAAATTCTCGACACGGCCGCGGCCAAACCCGCGCCCCTTACCTTTTTTGACGGCACGACCCTCATGGGGCCGGCCGTGGTGGGCCGCGGGACCCAAAAAGCCGTGGACGTCTACAAGATCCTGCTGGCCGAACTGGAGGACCGCATCCAACGGGGCGAAGGCGCGCTCGAGAACGAAAAATTCCGCATCTACTGGGACGGCATGCCGGTCTGGGGCCGGTTGAGCGTGCATTCCCAGCTGTTTGCCGCCCTCAACGCCAATGTGCTCGCCTCCACCTACTGCAACAGCTGGATTTTCTCGGCCCTGAACCCCGAGGACCCTTTCAACAGCATGGCCCGGGCCTACACCGAGCTCTTCATCGTGCGTTCGGACGAAGCCAAGGAGACGTACATCAAGAACATGCTGAAGTTTTTCAAGGTCGACGGCATCATCTATCACGACGCCAAGACCTGCCCCAACAACTCCAATTGTCGCTACGGCATGCCCCAGAGGCTCGAAAAGCTGACCGGCATCCCGAGCCTGACCATCAACGGCGACTTGAATGACTTGCGGATGATCTCCGATGAGCAGGCCAAGACCAACGTCGAGGCGTTCATCGAACAGCTACAGGAAAGCCGGGGCTGACGATTGATTCCGGTGGTTACTGCTCAGGCAGAGAGGGTTCAGGAGAGAAACAGTTGCCCGTAAAGGAGGGAGTCATGTTGGAGTCTTTATTTCGCCCCAAGGCCGTGGCCGTCATCGGCGCATCGTCAAAGGAGCTTTCCATCGGCAACCGCGTGATCAAGAACCTGATCGATTTCGGCTTCAAAGGCAGCATCTACCCCATCAACCCCAGCGCGGATGAAATCCGGGGCATCAAGGCCTACAAGTCGATCCTGGACTGCCCGGGCCCGGTCGATGTGGTCCACATGGTCATCCCCGCCAAGTTCGTGCCCCAGGCGGTGGAGGACTGCGGCAAGAAGGGCGTCCAGCACATCATCATTAACTCGGGCGGGTTCGGCGAAACCGGGGCCGAGGGCGCGGCCATCGAAAAGGACTTCCTGGAACGGGCCAAGCGGTACGGCATCCGCATATTGGGCCCGAACTGCCAGGGCGTGATCAACACCGACGCCGACATCCGGGCCTACTGCAACTTCACCTTCACGAAACCGGACCCGGGTTTCATCTCCATCGTCGCCCTGAGCGGCGGCGTGGCCGAGGTCATCCACCAGGCGTTCGCCCAGATGGGGGTGGGCACCCGAATATACGCCTCCAACGGAAACGCGGTGGACGTCACCATTCCGGAGATTATGCGCTACCTGGGCGAGGACGAGGGCACCCGGGTTATCGTCACCTACGTCGAGGGGTTGCGGGACCCGGCCAATTTCATGAAGACCGCCACCGAGGTCGCAGCCCAAAAGCCGATCCTGGCGATGAAGGCCGGCCGCACCCGCGAAGGCGCCAAGGCGGCGGCCTCTCACACCGGCGGGCTTGCCAAGGAGGACATTGCCACCGACCTCATCTTTAAGAAAGCGGGGGTGCTCTCCTTCCGGGACGAAGGCCATCTGATCCAGGCGGCCGCGGCCTTCGGCAGCCAGCCGATTCCCACGGGCAACCGGGTCGGCATCATCACCAACACCGGCGGGCCGGCGGTCATCGCCACCGACATCCTGGTGGGCGCCGGCTGCACGCTGCCGCCGCTGTCGGAAAAAACCAAGGCCTTCCTCACGGAGAAACTTTACCCGGAAGCGTCGATCGGCAATCCGGTGGACGTGCTGGCCACCGCTACGGCCCAACACTACCGGGCCTGCATGGACGCCATGATGGAGGACGACGGCTTCGACTGCGTCTTCGTGAACTTCGTCACCCCGTTCTTCGTGGACAACGAAAGCATCGCCCGGGAAATCGTGGCCGTCAGCCAGCAGCGCAGGAAGCCCGTCGTCTGCAACCTGATGACGGACAAACAGCAGTGGTCCGAGGTGGTCAAGATCCTGCGCGACGGAGGGGTCCCGTGCTTCCCCTTGCCGGGTGAAGCCGCCCGGGCCATGGCGGCCCTGGTGCAGTACCATGCCATCCGCAGCCGGGAGACCCAGGCACCCGCCACCTTCACCGACGTTAAACCGGACAAGGCCCGCAAGATAATGGCCGGGGCCCGTTCGGCCGGCCGGACCCACCTTGCCGCTGCCGAGGTTTACGGCATCCTGGATGCCTACAAAATACCGGTGGCGAAGTGGCGCATCGTGGCCAGTCCGGCCGAGGCCGCCCACGCCGCGGCTAAAATCGGTTTCCCGGTGGTGCTCAAGGCCGATGCCGAATCGGTGGTGCACAAGAGCGACACGGGCGGCGTGGCGCTCAACCTTGCCAGCGCCAGCGCCGTCAAGAACGCGGCCGTGCAGATGAAAAAGGCCATTCCCGCGCCCGACCTGCGCTTTTTCGTTCAGAAATATCTGCCCGGCGGGCTCGAGCTCATCATGGGAGCCAAGGCCGAGGAAGGCCTCGGCCACGCGGTGGTGTTCGGCCTGGGAGGGATTTACGTCGAGGTCATGAAGGACGTGGTTTTCAACCTCACGCCGGTCAGCGCCGCGGAAGCCCGCGGGATGCTGGGCGCCATCCAGGCCGCCCCGCTGCTGCAGGGCGTGCGGGGGCAGAAGGGGGTGAACCAGGGCCGGCTCGTGGAAATCCTGCAGCGGTTGTCCCAGCTGCTCACCGATCTGCCTGAAATCCAGGAGATGGACTTGAACCCGGTCATGGCCTTCGCCGACAAGGTGTTCGTGGTGGACGCAAGAATCAGCCTGAAAAGCGGCTGATTCTTAAATAAGGAGGCAAGACCATGGCGTGCTGGCTCAATCTGGGTCAGATTCTTAAAGTCAACGCGCAAAAATTTCCGGGGACCGTGGCCCTCAAGGACCGCGACCGATCCTTGACCTACCCGGAAGTCAACCGGCGGGTCAACAAGCTGGCCCACAGCCTGTTGGCGCTCGGGCTGAAAAAAGGAGACAAGGTGGCGGTGCTGCTGGAGAACAGCATCGAGATCATCGAGGCCTACCTCGCCACCGCCAAGACGGGCATTGTCATCGTCCCGATTAATTTCCGGCTCATCAGCCCGGACGTGGAATACATCGCCGACAACGCCGATGCCAAGGCCTTCATCGTCCACGACGAGTTCGTCGGCACGGTGGACCCGATCCGGCCGCGGCTTTTCCAGATCCCGCCGGAAAACTACATTGTCGTGGGCCATCCCACCCCGGGCTACCGTGCTTACGAAGCGTTCATCGCGGCCGCCCCCGAGAGCGAGCCTGCGGCCGAGGTGCTCCCGGAGGACACCTGGATCCTGATTTACACCTCCGGAACCACCGGCAAGCCCAAAGGGGTGGTGCGCACCCACGAGTCGCACATCGCCTTTTACCTGATCAATGCGATCGACTTCGGCTTCAACGAGCACGACGTGTGCTTGAACGTCATGCCGCTGTGCCACATCAACTCCACCTTTTTCACCTTCACCTTCACCTACATCGGCGGCTCGGTGGTCATTCACCCCGCCCGCTCCTTCCGCGCGGAAGAAATACTCGAAATCGTCGCACGCGAGAAAATCTCCTTCATCTCCCTCATTCCGACCCACTACAACCTCATCCTCAGCGCGGCCCCGGAGGCCCGCCGGCACGACCGCAGCTCCATTCGCAAGCTGCTGTGCTCGTCGGCGCCGGTGCGCAAGAGCATGAAGCTCGCCATCATGGATTTCTTCCCCGGCGTTCAGCTCTACGAAGCCTATGGATCCACGGAGGCCGGCATCGTCACGGTGCTCAAGCCCGAATACCAGATGAAAAAGCTAGGATCCATCGGCTTCGAGTCGCTCGGCACCGAGTCCATCAAGATCCTGGATGCCGAAAAAAAGGAGACCCCGGCCGGGCAGGTGGGCGAGCTTTACTCGCGCGGGCCCATGCTGTTCAAGGAATACTACAAGCTCCCGGAGAAGACGGCGGGCTCGTTCCACCAGGGGTGGTTCTCCGCCGGGGACATGGCCAGAAAGGACGAGGACGGCTTTTTCCACATCGTGGACCGCAAGGACAACATGATCATCACCGGCGGCGAGCACGTGTACCCCAGCGAGGTGGAGGAGGCGGTCAGCAGTCATGAATGCGTGTTCGATTGCGCGGTGGTGGGCCTGCCGGACGAGAAATGGGGCGAGAAGGTGGCGGCGGTCATCATCACCCGGCCCGGGGTGGACCCCAAGAGCATCACCGCAAAGGACATCATGGAGTGCTGCCGGGAAAAACTCGCCGGTTACAAGCGCCCCAAGGAAGTTGTCTTCATTTCCCAGGATGAAATGCCCCGCACGCCGACCGGAAAGATCCTGCACCGCGTGCTGAGAGAGCGGCTCGGTCCGCCGAAAAAATAAAAGTATCGTTCATTCACCTTACCACTCTATCGACCCGGAGGTTGGACCCATGTTGACCAAAGCGTACATCCCCTACAAAGGCTATTTCAGCTCACCGTTCGCCCGCTGGCAGGGGAGCATGGCCAATGAGCATGCCATCGTTCTGGCCGCGGAGACCACCAAACGCTGGCTGGCGGAAAAAAACATGGACCCCACGGTTTTTGACTACGTGTATCTGGGGCTCACCGTTCACCAGTACCAGGGTTTTTACGGCGGCCCCTGGGCGGCGGCCCTGATGGGAGCGGCCGGGGTGCCCGGCCTGTGGGTCAGCCAGGCATGCTCGACGTCCACCGTCGCCATTTATACCGCGGCCATGGGCGTCGAGGCCGGGTTGTTCAGTGCGCCCTTCTGCTTGATGACCGACCGCTGTTCCAACGGCCCGCACGCGGTGTGGCCCAACCCGGCGGGACCGGGCGGGCAGGTTATTTCCGAGAACTGGCTCATGGACAACTTCAGCAAGGACCCCTGGGCCGGGCAGGCCATGATCAAGACCGCCGAAAACGTGGCCAAGGAGGAAGGCATCACGCGCAAGGAGTGCGATGAGGTGGCGCTGCAGCGCTACAAGCAATACCAGGGGGCCCTTGCCAACGACCGTGAGTTCCAGAAGCGCTACATGTACCCGGTGATGATCAAGGTCTCCAAGAAGCAGACCCTCATGCTCGATGCGGACGAAGGTATCATGGACACCACGGCCGAGGGTCTGGCCGGCCTCAGGCCGGTGCTGCCTGACGGCGTCCACACGTTCGGCGCCCAGACCCACCCGGCCGACGGCCACTGCGGAATCGTCGTCGCCGGCCGCGACAAGGCCAAGTCGCTGAGCGCCGACCCTTCGGTGGAAATTCAGGTGGTTTCCTACGGCTACGCCCGGGTCAAGCCGGCCTTCATGGCGGCGGCGGTCTACCCTGCGGCCCAGATGGCCCTCGATGGCGCCAAGATCAAGGCCAAAGACGCTAAGGCCATCAAGACCCACAACCCCTTTGCCGCGAACGACGTGTTCCTGGCCAGGAAGCTGGGCGTCGATGTGATGAACGGGATGAACAACTACGGCTCGTCTCTGATCTTCGGGCACCCCCAGGGCCCGACCGCAGGCCGGCTCATCATCGAGGGGGTTGAGGAGGTGGTGATGAAGGGCGGCGGCTATCTCCTGTTTGCGGGCTGCGCCGCCGGCGACACCGCCGCGGCGATGGTTCTCAAGATCGGATAAGAAAAGCAGGCTGACCGCGGAAGAACGCGGTCAGCCTGCTTTTCTTATAGCAAGGGTGTTGAAAAACAAGTTTCAGGTGGGAGAGGCGTCCCGCCTCGATCCTGTTCGCGGCAAGATGCCGCTCCCACATCCACATCCCGACCGCAACCGGAACCCTAATCTGAGGATTGCTCTAACCGCCGCCGGCGAGGAGCATCAGGCGGATGAGATCTCCGTCTTTCAACTCCCGCGGGGCCAATTCATCGCGCGGGAGAAATCCCTCGTCGTTCACCATCACCTGGATCGTCAAATCCAGGCGGCCGTCCGCGTCCAGGAGCACCTGCCGCGCCTTGGGGCCGCAACGCGCAACCAGACGATCGATCAGATCCGCCGTCGTCGCAGCCGCCAGCTCCATTTCGACCTTGCGGCCGATGAGGGCCGAGAGCGTCGGCAGCCCCAGCGATTCGGCAATTATTTTCATCTGAATGGTGTTACCGGTTGGTGATTGTCGCCGGTTGCCCGAAATAGGGCTCACCCCGACTCCGGCGTTTCACTCGTTGCTCGTCACTTTTTCTCCTCCTCACTTGCCCCCATGCCGTCGCATCAGCTCGGAGTAGTTCTCGGACGACTCGCGCATCTTGCAGCCCTGCAGCTTGGTCACGTCCACTCCGTGAGATATCTTAAAAGAGCTCAGGATGTTGGTTTCGATGGGGTAAGTGAGTCTCCAGGGCTTCCAGCGATGCCGGTGCGGATCCGGACCCGGGGGCCGGTGTTTCCCGCCGGACGCCAGTCTCGGGGGGGTCTCACCTTCCGGAGAAAATCGAGCCGGTTCTGGTCTTTGAGCCGGTAATAGATCATGGCCCAGGCGCAGGGAATCTCCGGGTCCACTTCGCATCTGCCGCCCTGGGAGCCTCCGCAGGGGCCGTTGAGCAGGCTCTTGGCGCAGCGGGCCACGGGGCAGATGCTTCCTGTAAAGGAGAGCATGCAGTCACCGCAGCCGTGGCACTTCTCCCGCCAGATGCCCGGTTCGTCCAGGGCGCCTAAAAAGGTGGTGTTCAACGCGGGAAAAACAGGAAGCGGTGCGAAGACGTCGGCCAGGGTCTGGACGCCGGCGCCGCATGCCAGGGAGAGGACCGTGTCGGTTTCCGGCGGCAGCGTCAGATAGGTTTTCACCAGGTCTTTTTCGCACTGGCGCACGATGCCGTTCACGGCGAAGGCGGGTGGCGGGCCATCGGGGTAATAGATGGGCAGGGACAGTTCGTCGGCAAGCTGGCGGGCCTCCCGGTCTCCCCCGGAAAGACAGACCGTGACACAGGAGCCGCATCCCACCACCAGGACGTTCTTTAGCCCGGCTACCGAAGCGGCGATTTCCTCTACCGGTTTTAGATTTCCTACGATCATTTTGCACCTCCAGGAGAAGGCGGGCTCGCCGGTCTGATACGGGACCAGACACTCAGGCCCTTTTCCCGGCGATGCTCCGGGCAGAGGGCTTCCACCGGCATCCGGAGTTTTTCCGAGACCTTTTCCCCGTAATCGGGCGTATACACGGGCTCTCCGCACACCCGGCACTGGGTCAGATCCAGGGCCACCACCTCCTGCCATGGCGATTCCAGCAGGTGCCTGAATTCCACGGCCTGTTCGGGGCAAACCCGCCAGCACTGGCCGCATCGGGCGCACAAGCCCATGTTATGCGTCAGGACGCGTTTGCCGGCCTGGTCCCGGTAATCGAGGGCCCGGTTCGGACAATTCTGGACACAGGCCAGGCAACCGTTGCATTTCTCGTTCACTTTAAAAAAAGACATTTGGCTTCCATCTACGCGGCACGCCGACGCATGGGTGCCGCACATCGCAGCGCAGCCGCTCGCATACGGTCCATTTCCATTTTAACGGTTTCGACATAGTCGATGGCTTTTGTCTCACAGAAACGGACGCACAGAGGATCTCCGCCGCAAAGGTCGCATTTGAAAGTCTGCCCGCGCTCTTCATTGAATTGCATGACGCCGAA
>Ga0209253_10004357_pt1 | contig 12346 bp, 9 predicted proteins | sample FrelakmetBRP12BR_FD_187145 | JGI IMG/M metagenome (GOLD analysis project Ga0209253, IMG submission 187145) | Freshwater lake sediment microbial communities from the University of Notre Dame, USA, for methane emissions studies - BRP12 BR (SPAdes)... | ecosystem: Environmental > Aquatic >...
ACTATTTTGTGTATCCGGGATTCTTGGGATTTTCTCACTCCGCTACGCCTTCCTCAGCTGGCACACTCTTGCCGGAATCAGTGCGATCCTTATGCCACTTCTCACCGGGCTTTTTGGGATTTCTGTCCTCCTCACCGCATCGAAGGGAACAATGCCGGAACAGCATTTCCGAGGAATCCGGATGGAAGACAGAACCATAATGAAATATTCCGCACTCGGTACAGTTGCCGGAATCGCAGTCGGATGGCTTCCGGGGCTCTCCACAGCATCTGCAAACAGTGTGCTGGCTTCGTTTATCGGCTATGAGAAAAACCGCCGGACCTATATCCTTGCGACAAGTGCGGCGAACACATCAAACGCGTTCATAGGACTTGCTGCGCTGTTCGCACTCTCTCGTATGCGCAACGGCGTAATGGTTGCCCTTTCCGAACTCCCGTTACCTAGCATGAGTGAACTGACCGTGATCGGCGTTCTTGCCGCGTGCGCTGCTTATGGTATTACGGTAGTGCTGTCCCGCTCTGCGAGCAGGTTTAACGGGATTGACGTGAGATTGCTGAACAATGCGGTTATTGCGTTTATTGTAATTCTCTGCATTATCCTCACGGGTCCGTTCGGCGGGTTTATTCTTATCCTTGCAACTGCACTGGGACTCGTGCCGCATCTGGTAAATGTCCCGAGGGTTTATTGCATGGGTGCGATCATAGTGCCGGTCATACTCTTCTCTTTTGGCATTCCAGGAGTATGATCCGTTGATGAGTGCTGCATCGTCACGCTCCATGCGATCTATGGTTTTATACGGATACGAACCCTAAATTTTCTCTGATGCAGTCCTACTGGTTCGGTGATGTGAGTGATGGACTCTGCAAATTATTTATCGGAGATTCAAATGCTCTAATTGATCGCGTTCGATCTATCTCCTCCAGTATGGACTCCTTTATACCGCTTGAATGGGAGCAGGCAGTTCTCTGTGGCGCATGTTGTGGTCGTATTGATTATCTCGCAAGACTACAGGCAGTCTGCATTGCCGCTGCCGAACGTTCAATACGGGAGCAGTACTCAGGAAAAGATGCAGAACTGCTCCAGATGGTAAGAACGCTTGATGAGATCGATACTGTCATTAACCTCCTCTCGGAACGGGCAGCGGAATGGTACCTGGTCCGGCACCCGGCATTCTCCCGTAAGTATCGCAGGACACCGGCACATGTACTGGTAAAAACAATGAGCGAGAAGAGTAAAGGGGCGCTTGGAAGAGTTGCAGGGGAGATCGAACAGCTTGCGGAAACCCGGACTATTCTCGCAAAAGAGGTTTCGGCACGGGCGAATGATGTAATGCCCAACACCAGTGCGCTGATCGGGGGGCTTGTTGCTGCCCGGCTCCTGTCACATGCCGGGGGACTTCTGTTACTCTCCCGGCTACCGGCAAGCGCGATCCAGGTGCTTGGTGCCCGGACGGCACTGTTCGCGCACCTGAAAACACGGTCTCCCTGCCCCAAGCACGGGATCATCTTTCAACATCGGCGGGTACATAACGCCCCCCGGGAAGTCCGGGGCAAAGTTGCCCGCGTGCTCGCCGGAAAACTTGCGATTGCGGTGCGGCTTGATTATTTCAGGGGTGTGGCAGATCCGGATTTTCTTGATGCAGCGCAGGAGCGCATCGATGCGGTTGGGAAGAGGAGTGAACCGTGATCTGGATTGGTGATGTTTTAGTATCACAAGGCGAGGGTGGGGTCTACAACGAGCGGATACTGGGGGGTGCCCGGGTATGGGACCCTCACCGGAGCAAGATGTCTGCTCTCTATCATGTGGGAACTGGTGTCGAGCTGACTCCCGGAATGCGAGTGCTGTATCTTGGGGCAGCAAACGGGACAACAGTATCCCATGTAGCTGATTATGTTGAGGTGGTATACGCTGTGGAGTTCGCCCCCCGTCCCATGCAGGACCTCCTGGAAGTGTCACGGCGGCGAAGGAATGTCATCCCCATCATGGCAGATGGAGCCCGCCCCGAACAGTATGCTCCGCTTGTCGAATCCGTTGACCTGCTCTACCAGGATGTGGCTCAACCGGAACAGGCAGGTATTGCCCTGCGGAATTGTCCGTTCTTAAAAACCGGGGGAATTCTGGTTCTCATGCTCAAGACGCGGAGCGTTGATGTGAGAAAGGCACCTGCTGAAGTCTTCCAGGATACCCTTGACGCACTTACTTCAGCCGGGCTTATTGTGCAGGAGAGTGTATGGCTTGCCCCCTATCACCACGATCACGCGGCAATAGTCTGTAAGAAACCAGTACTATGAGGAATTACCATGAGTGATGGAGTCCGTTTCTATTCGGCTGGTCCGCTTTCCGTGTTCGTGATTATCTTTCTTATCGCGCTTGTAGTCATTCTCATTCCGTTGCTCATTCTCGGGATTATCGGTGCGGCATTCACCCGGCTGGGATTTTCATGGATTTCAGCACTCGCTGTTGTGCTGCTGATGTTGTTTGGAAGTTTTGTTAATATCCCGGTGTATCGTATCCGGCGCGATATGATCCGGGTTTCCCAGGACGAAGCATCCGTCTTTGATGTGTGTGTTCCCTGCGCATCCAATCAGGTATGGGACACCACGATATCCCTTAACCTCGGGGGTGCTGTAATACCTGTGTGTGTATCCCTGTACATGGTCTACCGGGCGATCCTGATCACGGGGACGTCCCTGGTTTTTACAGTATGTGCTGGCATCACTCTGGTAGCAGTCATTACGTTTGTTTCAACGCGTCTTGTGCCTTGTGCGGGGATACAGGTCCCTCTTCTCATTCCAGGACTTTCAGCACTTCTTGTTGGTTTACTTCTTGCCGGGGGAACCGGGCTTACGGCGGCAGTAACCGCATTTGTGAGTGGGACTTCAGGGGTTTTGTTGGGTGGAAACATCGCCAATTTGTACCGGATAAAAGATCTTGAAGTCCCGGAGGTCAGTTTTGGTGGTGCCGGTACATTCGGATCTGTATTCATCTGTTGCATGCTGCCAGCGTTGATTGCATAATTAAATGCGCAAGTCAAAACGGCAGATACCCTTCAGATTAAAAAACACCGGGAAAAGAAGTAGCCCGGAGCAGATTCGAACTGCTGTCGGGGGATCCAGAGTCCCCCATGATTGACCGCTACACTACCGGGCTTTATGCCTCATATTTTTTGCAGCTGTTGCTTAATTAAGGTGACGGACTGCCCTCAGTCATACTGCCTTTGCCCGTTCGCACCTCTGGCAGGCATGGCACACTTCCTTGACCGGCTGAATGAACTCCCCCTTTTTGCAGAACGGTTCGATATCATGAATATCCCGAATATAGTAAATGTGGGGGATGAGCGAGATGTGGGTATATGTACCGCACGGGACTAAAAGAGCATCGGCTATTGATTTCTGGAGTTGAACAAGGGCATACATATTAGCTCCAGCTGCAGTAAGCATGTCATTTGACCGGAAGATTACCCGCATGTTGAGTTTGCCCTCGCGCAGTACACACAATACAAGCTGGAGGCAGGGGCAGTCATCGAGTTTCTCATCGATCACCGGGTTCCAGGTAATGGCGATCGCCCGCCGTGTTACCGGAGATGATTTGAGTTTGTCAACGATATATGCAATCTGGTCTATGTGCACCGGCTGTCCCTCAGCAACCAGACGCTCACCCCAGTCAAAAAGCCTGCCATGATAGTCGTACTCGAAAGAAGCCTGTGAGCCACGAAGCAAGTCCCGGGCGTACTGTTCGACAAATCTCTGCCGGAACCGGGAGGAAGGGCTTACCGCTGGTTCTGCGAGCGGCGTATCAACCTGTAATGTAATTTCCTCGAATTCGATGGTTGCCTCGGCATCTTCGGTGTTAAGAACCCAGCCTTTCTCCAGGATCAATTTAATGACCAGCTCATGTGCCCGACCGATGCTTGGCGCCCGGATAATTCTCATAAAAATTGTGTGTCATGGGAGGTTGTATATCTGTTGAAATGATATGAGGGATTGCAAACTATCTGTACAATTCGACAAATTTGAGTACAATTACCGATGCTCAGTGGTTGTGAATAACAATCCCCGATCTGTTGTGACGGGTTGTATTCTGGTATTGATTTGTTTCCTGTTACAGATAATTGGTGATGATGGGGGGAAAAACTAAATTGTATATAAATATTCATACTTGTACAAGTAATAAGACAATAACGTGCCATATATATGCGCGTAATAAAAGAATGTAGTACTACCAGTTTATTCCTGCATGAAAATCCGGGGACGTTGGATGGATCGCATAAAACTCATTTTAATCGCTCTGATTAAGAAACTGGCAGCATATTGCGCTCAAAATCACTTAAAAACCCGACCACAAAGGATATATTAAGTCTTTTACAAATACTCTTTCATATTCCGTCTAAACGGAGTATGGGGCTCGCAGAACTGATATTCGGCAGTTGTCGAAATCGTTCGCGGCGTGAAATGTATGATGTAAACTTTGGAGGAATTGAACAAATGACTAAGCGATTAACTATTGCACTTGTTGCACTCGCGATGTTCGTGCTCGTAGCAGCCATGCCGGTATCGGCATATAACAACGGCTTCTACTATGTTGTTAGGCAGAACATCAACCAGGGCGCAACAGTGTTTATTGGAGAGCAGGGTTTAGACATAACCCTAGCTATGTCTACGGCTAATGCCGGCACAGCGTTAACCACCATCGGATGGTGGGCATCAGCGGCAGATATCTACAACACTGCCCCAACCACATCCGTTGATACAGCGACACGACAAGAATCCTTTACCGTAACCCAGGCAGAATTTGACGGTTATGAAGGTCAGTGGTATCTTGTTGATCCCGCTCTGGATAATACTGCAAAACGTGACGCTGGAGCAGTCTTCAATGTCAAGGCGCCAAAAATTGATGTCTCTATCAGGGATGTTAACCAGAACAATGCAGATGTTTCCAATAAGGCTATCCCGACGGGAGCCGAACTCCAGTTCCAGATCGGCACCAACATGTATACCGTGCTCAGTGATCAAAGGACGAGTAAGCCAACCCCAGAGGGATTTGCTGCAAGTGATGGCTACATCAATATCCTGGTAAAGCCCGCGTCTGGAGCCGTACTCGGAGCACTGTACACCTGTGGTGAATACGATGTTGACACTGGTGCCTGTATAGACACTGGCCCGGCTGTACCCATTAGGATGCTGGCCGTTGGAACCCAGCCCTATACCTGGGGTATAAACAACGTTGACGCCGTCTGGTGGACTGATGCCCGTACCGGTCCCTTTGATACCGGTCAGAAAATCTACCCGCCTGGTACCTATGTGGTAAGTGCTGAGTCCAAGCTCAACAACATGTATGACAACTACCAGAGCGGCTCTGCAGCCTACACCGGAAGAACGGTTTCCGAAACAAAAACAATTACCCTTGTCTCTGACACGGTGAGTATCACCGCGAACAAGGACACGGTTGTCCGCAGCAAGCCATTCTCCGTAACAATCACGGGTAAACCAACTACATTGTACAACGTCTGGGTCAAGAGCACCAACGATATGGCACTTGACGTCTATGACAATGCACCACCGATTGTTACCAAGTACCAGGTGCTGGTAAGGGACGGTCACCCGGTGACGGAGGAATACCTGTTCCAGAATGGTGGCGGAAATAAGGACGTAGGGGATGTTGCCTTCGGTGGGGAGATGGACGGCGATGTGTGCGGTCCCATTGATCCCTACTCAACAGCTGGTGATCAATATCAAAATTGCTACTACAGCTACGCCCAAATTACCACCTCAACCTCTGGTACCCGGACGGTAGAATTCTCTACCACTGCAAATACCAAGGCCCAGAAGTTCACCATCCGCGTAGAGCGGAATGACAACGACAATGACTATGATGATGGTGTATTCAAGGGAGACGAGGTCGATGTGAAGGTCGAGAAGGGCGCAGTCACCATCGTGGCAGCCGGCGACCAGAGCTACTATCTCGGTGAGGAGATTAAGTTCTCCGGTACAAACACTGAGAGCACAACCACCTACCTGTTCATCATCGGACCCAATCTCTGTGATGATGGTGCAGAACTTAATGCGCCACGCGAATGTGTTGAAAATATGGATATAGAGGACTTCGCACGGGCCGATGTTCTGGCAGACAACACCTGGTCCTACAAATGGGGAACAGCAACAATTCCGCTCGATGCAGGTACCTACACAATCTACGCAGTCAGCCAGCCGGTAAACAGGGCACAAAATCAACCAGACGATGAACCAAGCATCGCTACTACAGCATACGGCACTGTTTCCATCATCATCAAGAAACCGTTCGTCTCTGCAACCGCATCGCAGTCCACTGTCGCCAAAGGTGACAGAATCTACCTCACTGGTACTGCTGAAGGTCAGCCAGCAGAAGGTGTTGCAATCTGGATTATGGGCAAGAACTATGCATTCCGCAGCACAGAAACGGTGAACTCTGACTCATCATTCAAGTTCGAGATCACGCAGCAGATGACCCGGGATCTGTACTCCGGTCAGTACTTCGTTGTTGTCCAGCACCCGATGGCAAACGGCGAGTTCGATATTGAGCTTGCAAATGCAGATGAGGGATGGAATCAACCACCAAACGGGCGTTTAGTGGGTCCCGACATGATTTACGTTGTTAATCAGTTGCTTTACGATCCAGGGATGGAAGGCTCACTCTTCCTGATCAACGGACCAGGAAGCCTGCAGGGATCCGATGCAGCTGAGGCACTTGTCCAGGCTATCAACGACCCGAACGTCGACGATACCTACACCAAGCTCCAGTTCCTGGTTGAGGAACCCCAAATCGTCATCGTCCCGATTGGCAACAAGAATGTTGGCGACAAGTTCACCATCACCGCATCCACCAACCTCGCGGTAGATGACGAAATCCTCGTTCAGGTATACTCATCATCGTTCAAGCCGACTCAGAAGAGCCAGAGCGGCGAGTTCAGCGGCGCAACCGGTACCGTGAAAGTCACCAAGGGTGACCTCGGCATGAACAAGATCACGTTCGATGTTGATGCAGCAACCTTCAAACCGGACGAGTACATTGTTACTGAAAGCGCAGTCATTCAGGATGCAACAGGGACAGCCCTGTTCAACGTTCTTGAAGCTGCTCCCCCGACCCCCGTCCCGACCGCTGCCCCAACAGCAGTCCCGACCGTGGCAACAACTGTTCCGACAACAGTGCCCCCGACCCCCGTCCCGACCCCAACCAAGTCGCCCGGCTACGGTGCATTGATTGCATTAATCGGTCTCGGTGCAGTTGCTTTCATCGTCGTGCGCAGGCACTGAACTAACATCTAAAATCTCTTTTTTTTCGCACCCCTTTTAAATAGAAATCCTCAGTGTGCTCTTTTGCAGACATGGGTAAATTCTCTCAGGTCTCATTAGGTCTGACTTTCAAGAGTGGCACCCTTTTAATGTCCGAGCGGTCAACGTAACTGTAAAAAGGATTCATCCTCAGGGGAAGTATCCCCACCTGTGGAGGGCCAAGCAGTGAAATTAAGGGTAAAACATCTGGATATTGCATCACGGGGTGTGCTGCTCAACCGGGCTGACGCCCGCAGTATAGGTGTGCTCGATGGCGACCGTGTCCAGGTAATCAATGTAAAAAACGGCGTATCGGTTGCGGCTTTTGTGGAGACCACCTCAACCATTACGCAGCAGGGAACGATTGGTGTCTACCGTTTCACGAATGAGCGACTTCATCTTGAAGAGGGCGCTGACATTGAAGTAAGGGAAGCGGGGAGACCGGAATCCCTTGACTTTATCAAAAAGAAAATGGATGGTGGCAGACTCACCAAAGAGGAGACGCTGACCATTATCAAGGATGTCGTAAGCGATGACCTGTCCGGGGCGGAACTAACGGCGTTTATAATTGCATCGTACATCAACCCCCTTGACATGGATGAGGTGGAGCACCTGACCCGCGCTATGGTCGAAACCGGTGAACAGATCAAGTTCGCATCCAGACCGATCGTGGACAAACATTCAATCGGGGGCGTTCCCGGTAATAAGATCTCCCTGCTTGTTGTCCCCATCATCGCTGCCAGCGGGCTTAAAATACCAAAGACAAGTTCTCGTGCGATCACCGGAGCAGGAGGCACTGCCGATCTCATGGAGGTCCTTGCAAAGGTCGAGTTCTCCTCTGGTGAGGTGCAGAAGATGACAGAAAAGGTGGGCGGGGTCATAGTGTGGGGTGGTGCGACCAATATCGCACCTGCTGATGACCGCATTATCCTCCAGGAATACCCGTTTAAGATCGATGCCCGCGGTCAGATGCTTGCAAGTGTTATGGCAAAGAAATATGCAGTCGGGGCTAACCTTGTTGTGATTGATATTCCTATCGGACAGCATACCAAAATTGCTACAATGCAGGACGGGAGAAAACTTGCCCGGGAATTTATCGAACTCGGTGAACGGCTTAACATGAAAGTCGAGTGTGCCCTCACCTATGGGGATATTCCGGTTGGACGGAGTATTGGTCCGAAACTCGAAGTGATAGAAGCTCTCCGTGTACTTGAGGGGGCGACGGAACCGAACTCCTTCATCCAGAAGAGTTTGTCACTTGCAGGTATTGCGCTCGAGATGTCAGGTAAAGCAGCACGAGGTACCGGTGCTGCCAGAGCACAGGAAATCCTCATCAAAGGGATGGCTCTTGAAAAATTCCGCCAGATCATCGAGATCCAGGGGGGTGATCCAAACGTCAAATCAACAGATATCGTTCCTGGTGAACACCAGTTTGTCGTAAATTCTCCCTCATCAGGATATGTGATAGAAATGAATAACCGGTCGCTCATAACCCTTGCCCGTACAGCGGGGGCACCTCATGATCCCGGCGCCGGTATTCTCCTCCATGCAAAGAAGGGGAAGCTCATCAAGACGGGAGAACCGCTTTTTACCCTGTTTGCAGAAAGAAACTGGCGGCTTCAGAAAGCGATAGAGGAGGGACGGCGGCTTATGCCAATTCTCGTAGAAGGAATGCTTTTAGACCGGGTGCCATCTTTCTCGGAATTTTAGACCGATGCCCTCATATATGAGCAGAAGGCGATATTGTTTATGCATCGCCAGAGAAATCGTTTCCTTTTTGCCCTGCTGTGCACCCTTCTCCTCTGCAGCTCTGCACAGGCAACGATCCTGCAAATCTCCGTGCAGGACGCTATAGATAATTCCACAATCCCTCACGCAACGGTATTTCTGAATGGAGATAATTATGCCAGAACCAATAATTACGGACAGGTTTTTATCAATCATTCCGGGTTAAATGATCAGCTTATCCGGGTTTCCATGACCGGGTATGACGACTGGGAAAAGCTGGTGGCTAAAAACGAAACAGCAGCTCTTGTTTCCCTGAGTCGAAAGGGCCTCACCCTGAAAGTAACCCTCTACGACTCGGATTCTCTGGGATCTATATCTGGTGCCAGGGTAAATATTTCTGCGGAACATATGAAACAGACGAATCTGACGGATAGTTACGGTTCAGTAATTTTTGGTGTAAATGCAACAACCTTGTATTCTATCGATATCACCGCTCCGGATTACCTGCCCCGGAGTGGTATTATTGACGTGGGCTCTGAAAATAAAGATGCTCAGTACTTGATGCTTAATGCCAATCGTCTCTCTTTTATTGTAAAAGATAACAATGGAATGGCGCCGGTCCCGGATGCAGAAGTGCGTATCAACACCGCACTTGTAGGAAAAACCGATAGCAGGGGAGTTCTTACTATACCTGTCACACGAGGTAAAGTATATACTATCGACATTAAAAAGGGCGGTTACGAGACATTTACTGAATCAAGAACAATCAGTGAAACCGATGCTCTCTTTTCTGTTGCACTCATAAAAGCACCTTTCGGGGCATTCATCACGGTGTTTGATGAAAATCGAGCTCCGATTAATGGTACAAATATATATATTAATGGTACTCTTTCGGGGATCACCAACCAGTATGGACGCATTACTTTTCCAAATCTTGTTTCCGGCTCCTATAATGTCGAAGTAAGGAAGACCGGATATAGTACGGTGAATCGTACGATACTCATCACAAATAAGGGTGAAGACTATACATTCGAGATACCGTTTGAAAATGCTGACCTCACTCTCTTTGTTCAGGAAAAAGACCAGAAAATGGTGCCAAATGCAACTATCATAATTAACGGCAACACCGTCGGTGTTACTGATGTCCATGGTCTGTATAGAACCAAGGTCAAATTCAACACGCCTTACAATATAACAGCAATGAAGGATGCCTACCAGCCTGTTTCAGTCCAAAAACAGTTTGCTCAGGGAAATGCCACAGCATCAGTAACCCTCATCATGGAAAAGAGCCTTGACTGGGGGCTCATCAGCATTATCGTCATTGGAGTGCTTGGTGTACTTATAGCGTTGGGCGTAATCAGAAAGTGGGGTGGTCGTAAGCGGCGGCATAGTATGAGAAAGAACGACATATAATCCCTTTTCTGGTATTTATTTCGATATTTTCCAAATCAAACAAAATTTTACGTTTTTTTTAAAAATGAAAGGAAGAGGGATTCCTTAATAAGAACCCCATAGAAATAATTTTCATAGAAGAAACAGAGAAGAACAACGCATTTTTTAACTCGAAAACGTTCTTGAAGGTTTTTCCACCTTGGCAGGGTTCCGTATGTCTCATCTCTGATCGAATTATCAGAATTTTCGCAATCTGAAAATTCTTAATTGCAGGAACGACTTTGCAGAATTCCTTTTTACTCTGATATGAAATACAAAGCACGGGTGACGGAGGGGACCGTGCCTGTCCCCCACTACCCCCCTGCGCTTATCATTATGATGATGTATTCCCTGTTCAGGAGTTTTCGCATTTTGGGGGAGCACAAAGTGGCGTAGGGTGAAACCCCCATAAGCGTTTAGCTTGTTATTGAACATCTCCTATGAAAATCGTTTTATACAGATATGATACGGGGATTGTTGCAACTCTCTCCCTCAGATACGATGATTGCCGCTGCCCCCGACGGGGTGCCGCCGCGGCGGATCGGTGAGCAAAATTCAAAACAACTCCCTGCCCGATGTGCCTGGGAGAGGCCCTGAGGCGAAGGGCCTTCATATATAATACGATTTTCATGGTTCGGGCGTGATCTGAGTCGGATGAATCTTATGTTACTAAAAACGGACCCAGCGGGAATCGAACCCGCGTCCTTGGGTTCGAAGCCCAAGAGGATGTCCTCTACCCCATGGATCCTTCTCATCTCATATATATCAAAAGATATTAAGTATTTTCTACCGATAATCTAGTGAATGATTCTATCCGCACCAGAGATTATCCGTCGTCTCGATCAGGATTGTGGACGAGGAAACCTCGTCATCATACCCTACAGCAGCGAGTGTCAGCAACCCGCATCCTACGATCTGCGTGCTGCCGTTGACAGTCTCCTTCCTCAAGGTACATGTACGCTCGTCCCCACGCTTGAATGGGTCGAACTTCCCATGGACCTTGCCGGAACGCTCCGGTGCCGTTCCTCGTTCGGGAGGCGGGGCGTCCTTCTGGGTGCAGGTTTTGTAGACCCGGGATTTCGCGGACAACTGACGCTCTGCCTGACAAATCTGGGAAGCGATGATCTTATAGTCCAGAAGAACGACCGCGTAGTGCAGATGATCCTTCACGAAGTGCGGGAGGGCAACCAGAGTTATTCAGGTCGTTATCAGGACAGCATGGGAGCAGTGGAGGCAAAATAACTATGATCCGTACTGAAAGAAAATATATCGAAATTCTTCGCATTCTCAAGGAACACCAGGATCCTATCGGTGCAAAAAAGCTTTCGGAGCTTATGGCAGAACGGGGTTTTATCCTCAGTGATCGGGCGGTTCAGTATTATCTCAGTTACCTTGATACGATGGGGTTCACGGAAAAAATCGGCAACCAGGGCAGGATATTGACAAGGGCAGGACTGGATGAAACAGATAATGCTCTCGTAGATGACCGGATAGGGTTTGTCATTTCAAAACTCGAACGCCTGGCGTATCGGAGTACATTTGATCCTGTAACCAGTACTGGCGATGTTGCCTATAATCTCTCCATTGTCCCCATGGAGTCATTTGAAAAAGCAAAAACCGCATTTAACGAGGTTGTGAAGGCAGGATGCGGTTTTTTTAATTCATACCGGATACTTGATCATGATCCCCGTGTTCCTTCAGGATCGGTGGGATTCATTACCATCTGCAGTATCTCCATGGATGGAGTTTTCCAAAGAAATGGCATCCCGGTAAAAATGGCCTATGGTGGAAGGCTGGAGATCGAGCATGGGACACCAAAGCAGTTCAAAGACCTGATTGGTTACCGGGGAACAACCATAGATCCGCTCGAACTTTTCATT
>Ga0209253_10004358_pt1 | contig 12346 bp, 11 predicted proteins | sample FrelakmetBRP12BR_FD_187145 | JGI IMG/M metagenome (GOLD analysis project Ga0209253, IMG submission 187145) | Freshwater lake sediment microbial communities from the University of Notre Dame, USA, for methane emissions studies - BRP12 BR (SPAdes)... | ecosystem: Environmental > Aquatic >...
AATATTGCCTGAGTCTGGAGTTTCCAACCCAGCAATAATGCGTAATAACGTGGTTTTACCGCAGCCAGATGGCCCTAACAAGGCAACTAGCTCACCTGTAGGCACATTCAGTGACACATCATTGAGCGCGCTAAAACTGCCAAAGCCTTTTTTAATATTTTTAATTTCAATACTCATTATTCACCCCTCAAATTTATTCTCTGGCTTCTTTTTCAACTTCGGCAGCATCTTTGGCTGCCTTCCATTCAACATAACTTTTAAGTGCTAAAGTAAGCAATGCAAGAAATGCCAACAATGAAGCCACTGCGAATGCAGCAGCATAGTTGTATTCGTTGTATAAAATTTCTACATGTAAGGGCATGGTGTTCGTAAGCCCACGAATGTGCCCAGAAACCACCGAAACCGCGCCAAACTCGCCCATTGCACGGGCATTACAAAGAATCACGCCATATAAGAGACCCCATTTGATGTTGGGCAAAGTTACTCGCCAAAACATCTGCCAACCCGATGCACCTAAAACTAATGCCGCCTCTTCCTCTTCTTTGCCTTGTGCTTGCATCAATGGAATCAATTCTCGTGCCACAAATGGAAAAGTGACGAATATGGTGGCTAAGACAATGCCTGGAATAGCAAAAACAATCTTTAAGTCATGGTCAGATAACCATTCACCAAACCAGCCTTGCAAGCCAAACATCAGCACGTAAATTAAACCGGCAATGACTGGGGAAACTGCAAATGGCAAATCTATCAATGTGATTAAAAAACTCTTGCCTTTAAATTCAAATTTGGCAATTGCCCATGCTGCCGCTACACCAAAAATCAGATTCAGTGGCACTGCAATTGCAGCGGCTATCAATGTTAATTTGATGGCCGAGAGTGCGTCAGGCTCAGTGATCGCAGCAAAATAGGTTTGAGCACCTTTTCTAAATGCTTCTGTAAACACCGCTGCCAGCGGAATGAACAAAAACAAGCTCAAAAATAATAATGCCGCGCCAATCAAGGTGTAGCGTACCCAAGTTGCCTCAGAAGTAGCACGATTGCTCGCAACTTTACTGTTATATTTACTGTATTGCGAAAGAGCTTGTATGTTCGCTACTGTCATTAAATTTTCCTTATTTCAATACTTCTTCAAATACCGATTACTTTAAATTTCCTAGGCGCCGATTCGACCACCACTGAAAACCATTGATGGCAAATAACAATATAAAAGAAATCACCAGCATGACTGCAGCTACGGCAGTTGCGCCTGCATAGTCGTACTGCTCTAGCTTGGTGATGATAATGAGCGGTGTGATTTCAGAAACCATCGGCATATTGCCTGCAATAAAAATCACCGAGCCGTATTCACCTACAGCGCGAGCAAAGGCTAATGCAAAGCCTGTAATGAGCGCTGGCCAGATTGCCGGCAGGATGATCTTATAAAACACCTGCCATCGATTCGCTCCTAAACTGGCGGCGGCTTCTTCAACTTCTGCGCCTAAATCTTCCAGTACTGGTTGCACAGTACGCACGACAAATGGCAAACCAATAAATGTGAGTGCCACCACCACGCCTAACGGCGTATAGGCAACTTTTATCCCCAAAGGCTCAAGCAAGCTGCCAATCCAGCCATTTGTAGAATAAATCGCCGAAAGTGCTATACCTGCTACAGCAGTAGGTAATGCAAATGGAAAATCTACAAACGCATCTACAATTTTTTTTCCAAAAAAATGATATCGAGTGAGCACCCATGCTGTAAGCAAGCCAAATATCACATTGATTAAAGCGCCAATCAAGGATGCACCAAAAGTTAATTTATAAGAAGCTACGACGCGTGGTGAGGCCACTGCTTGCCAAAAATCTGCCCAGCTTAGTGTAAAGGTTTTAAAAAATGTGGCAGAAAGCGGGATAAGAACTATCAGACTTAAATATAAAATGGCATAACCTAGCGACAGATTAAATCCTGGAAGAGCATTGCTTTTATTGGACATAGTTACCTACTAAAATTTAATTTTGTGCACTTTATCAGCTGTTTATATACCCATTAAATACTTTTTTACTATATCAATAGAACTTTTTGATATATAAAGTACTGAATCTATCTAAATCAAGCTGCGGCAATATCGCTCCATCTATTTTGAATTAAATCTGAGGACTGCAACTCCGACGCGGAGGCGGCTTTACCCAAAATCCCTCCCTGAATAAGTGAAATGTCAGCACTGATGGCTATATCCAATTGTGCCTGTGTTTCCACTCCGGTAACTATGGGCAAAGCATCTAAATCTTTAATTAATTTTGTCAGATTTTTTAACGTTTTTTCCAGCCTTGGTAAATGTTCAGCATCCTGCACAAGACTGGAATCAAATTTAATGTAATCGGGTGATAACTTCCATAAACGACTTACCAAAGAATGCCGGTTTCCGAAATAGTCAATTGCTATTTTGTAGCCTCGATCGTGATAGTTTTCAATAGCAGCTGCCAATTGGGTTTCATAGCTGACAAGACTTTCTGATTGGTCGGTTGTGCTGTAATCTCTAATTTGAATAACAACACGCTCTGTCGGAAGAGAGTGTGCATGCAAAATACGTTCAAACACTTTCCCATGTTCATTAACACTAATTAGCAAATCTGGATGCACACTTAAAAACAGCAATCCCTTTTCCTGAAAAATTCTATTGTAGTTAAGCACATGCAATGTTCTGCTGACACGGTCAAACTTAACTAATTTTCCAGCCGCTTTTGCATAAGAATACGCAAACTCAGGTGTCGTTTCATGAATATTAGCCAGGCTTGCGTTTAATATAGCCTCATAACCATGCAAGTCTCCTTTATGCACATCATAAATGGGCTGAAAAAATGAACTCAAATTAATTCCGACAAATTTACTAACGTATTCTTTCGTTTGACTAGTTTCCAGTGCAAACTCGTCTAAATCCAATTGCAAAGAATCTTTTAACTGCTCTTTCAACAAGGCCAAGCTTGCTTTTGTATGTGTATCTTTTGTCATCGCAATTCTCACTTATTTAGCATAAATCTGATCAAATAATGCGCCATCAGCAAAATGTGTTTTTTCAGCTTTAGCCCAACTACCAAACAGTTCTTCCACTTTAAACAGGCTTAGTTGTTTAAATGTATCTTTATATTTAGCTGCCGCTTTGTCCACTTGAGGCCTCAGATAATGTTTCGCTGCAATCTCCTGACCTTTGTCTGAGAAATGAAACTCTAAATACGCCTGCGATACAGCACGTGTTTTGCGCTTATCCACTACCTTATCAACCAACGCCACAGGATTCTCTGCCAACACACTGATTGATGGATATACCACTTCAAATTTATCCTCACCTAGTTCTTTTTGAATTAAAAATACCTCATTCTCAAAGGTAAGCAAAGCATCTCCAATATCGCGCTGGGCAAATGTTGTAGTTGCACCGCGGCCACCCGTATCCAGCACAGGGACATTTTTGAATAATTTCTTAACGAATTCTTTGGCTTTTGTCTCATCACCGCCATTCTTTAGCACATACCCCCAGGCAGCCAAATAAGAATATTTACCGTTACCCGAAGTTTTAGGATTGGGAATTATCACGGAAACATCAGGCCTTACCAAATCTTCCCAGTCTTTAATATGTTTTGGGTTGCCTTTACGCACCAAAAAAACTGAGGTTGAAGCCGTTGGCGCGCTAGAATTCGGAAGACGCGTTTGCCAATCTTTAGGAATGAGCTTCGCGCGCTCAAATAGAATATCAATATCGGGCGAGCGGTTCATGGTAATAACATCGGCAGGCAAACCATCAACTACGGCACGTGCTTGTTTGCTTGATCCGCCGTGAGATTGGTTAATGGCGATCGTTTCCCCCGTTTTTTCTTTCCAGTATTGAATGAAAGCAGGGTTCAGATCTTTATAATATTCCCGGGAAACATCATATGATACGTTTAACAATGAAGTGTCTGCAGATGCTACTCCGGAAAAGAGCAAACTTAATAAAACGACTATTCTTAACATAACGTGCTTTCAATATAAACCTGAGAGCAGGCACTATAAGAAAAGTTATTAATAATGTAAAAGAATATAAATGAATATTCTTATAACTAATAATTATTAGTGAGTTATTTGCTAAATCGTGTATATTTATTGTTGCTAAGTAATTCAAGCTGACCGGATAACCGGAAGCCAGTGCGTCGAAAGACGTGCTGGCTTTTTTATTTTCTATTGCAGGTAACTATAATATGAGCGAGCAAGCCTTTAAAAGCCTAGAAGTTTCAAGCATTGTAGCGGAATTGCGCGAAGTGCGGCTGGCCTCTCTAGAGCACCGCCATCGTCGAAATAAGCCTCCGAAATTACCTTCTCGCAAAGCTTTACAAGCTATTGTAGACGGCTTAAGTGCAGCATTGTTTCCAAATCGCTTAGGTACACCGGATCTCAGAGAAGATGGGGTAGATTACTTTGTTGGCCACACTTTAGATACAGCTTTGCGCGAACTTAGTTCGCAAATGAAACTGGAGCTGCGCTACTCCGCTGATATTGACTATAGCAAAACACCAAGCGAAGAAGCCGCAATAGAGAAAGTAAACCAATTTGGCCGAGCCTTACCCAAGATTCGTCGGCTACTTGATACCGACCTAGATGCCGCATTTGAAGGTGACCCAGCAGCAAGAAGTCTAGATGAAGTACTGGTGTGCTACCCAGGCATTGCTGCCATTGTTCATCATCGATTAGCACACGAACTGTATCAACTAGGATTACCGCTCATTGCACGCATCATTTCTGAAATCGCACACTCCAGCACTGGGATTGATATCCACCCGGGTGCGACCATAGGCAAAAGTTTTTTTATAGACCATGGCACAGGTGTGGTTATAGGTGAAACAGCAATCATTGGCAACCATGTAAGACTATACCAAGCTGTCACTTTAGGTGCAAAACGGTTCCCCACCGATGAACATGGGCATCTGATTAAAGGCAGTCCTAGACACCCAATTTTAGAAGACGATGTGGTCATTTATGCTGGCGCGACGGTGCTAGGGCGCATCACGATCGGCAAGGGTGCGGTTATAGGAGGTAACGTATGGCTCACCCGCAGCGTGCCGGCAAATAGCCATGTTACCCAAGCAAAAACACAAGAAGGTGCAATTTCAACTCATGAAAATGCACCCGAACAAAGGGATTTCTAAGATTTAGAAACATCAATAAAACATTAATTTTCACTGGAGAAAAACATGACAGATATTCATCAAGCCCATACCGCGTTAGGTGACGTCGCCGCCCGTACGCTATCGAATGCAACCAAAACCGTCCCGATGATGGGAACAATCACCCCGCGCTGGCTGGTGCATTTATTACAATGGGTACCTGTAGAGGCAGGTATTTACCGTGTCAATAAAGTGAAAGACCCAAGCGCGATTGAGGTGGATTGTTCCGCTAAAGATGAGCGCGATATTCCACAGACATTTGTTGATTACGAAGAGTGGGGTCGCGAGTACGTGTTGAATGCAGTGAATACCGCAGTGGACATACATACACGGGTTTCGGATTTGTACAGCAGCCCGCATAACCAAATTAAAGAGCAGTTACGCTTAACGATTGAAACCGTGAAAGAGCGCCAAGAGAGTGAACTCATCAACAATAAAGAATATGGTTTGCTGAATAACATTGCAGATTCACAAAAAGTGAAATCACGCACAGGCTCTCCTACACCAGACGACTTGGATGAATTACTCACCAAAGTGTGGAAAGAGCCCGCGTTTTTCTTAGCGCACCCACAGGCTATCGCAGCATTTGGCCGTGAAGCTACACGCCGTGGTGTACCACCACCAACAACATCGCTATTTGGTTCACAGTTCATCACGTGGCGCGGCGTACCACTTATCCCAAGTGACAAATTGAGAGTGACTAAAGGTAAAACTAACATTTTATTATTGCGTACTGGTGAAAGCCGTCAAGGTGTGGTTGGTTTGTTTCAACCCAACTTACCTGGCCAACAAAGCATGGGTTTATCTGTCAGATTTATGGGCATTAACCACAAAGCCATCGCTTCATACTTGGTCTCACTTTATTGCTCACTTGCAGTGTTAACTGATGATGCAATCGCTGTATTAGAAAATGTTGATATAGGCAACTACTATGACTACAAGTAATAGTTCCTTTTCAGGTTTAGGCGACTTGTCGTCTTTTGAGCCAGAGGCAATATTAGCCTCTTTGCCAGGTGAGCACCCGCGTGTGGCTGCTGGCTTGGCAATTGGCAGGAAGGCAGGTGAAACGGGGCAATTGGATGTCGCCGAACTAAGTCGTATTGTTAACGAACTGTATGCAGAAGGCTTTCCTGCCGGTTCGCCCTTTGCTAAAAAAGAGGATTTTCCATCAAATGCTTCCTTAACGCCTATTGCAACAAATGCAGTGTTGCCAAGCCCAAATATTATTGTAGATCCAGTACAAGCACCTACACCGTCAATCTTCTCGGCGGCGCCTAGCGTTGCTTCTGGAGTACCTAATTTGGTGCCTACAGACGTAACCAATACTGGATATGCTAATCAGCTACCAATCAGCGGTGTTGTAGATGCTGGGCAATTGCTGGGTGGGCTAAATGACCCGTATCAGGCTCAATTGAATCAACTCTTAGGTGGCATAAATGGTCAATCAGGCGTCACCAGTGCGGGCTCTAGTCAAACTAGTGCTGCACCTTATTATTTCTTGCAAGACTCGCCACATCAACAGCAGGCTGGTCAAGCTACACAAGCATTTAGTACACATCCGCCATTTAATGCCGACTTGGCACGCAAAGATTTTCCGATATTGCGTGAACTGGTGAATGGTCGGCCGTTGATCTGGTTTGATAATGCAGCCACAACGCAAAAGCCACAGGCGGTAATTAATAGAATTTCCTATTTTTATGAACATGAAAATTCTAACATTCACCGTGCTGCACATGAGTTGGCGGCACGCGCAACCGATGCTTACGAAGGCGCGCGTGAAACTGTAAGACGTTTCATCAATGCGCCTTCGGTGGATAGCATCATTTTTGTACGCGGTACGACAGAGGCGATCAATCTGGTTGCCAAGTCCTGGGGCAAAAAGCATTTGGGCGAGGGAGATGAAATTGTCATTTCTCACCTTGAGCACCATGCCAACATAGTGCCTTGGCAGCAGTTATGTCAGGAAACAGGCGCCAAGCTTAAAGTGGCACCTGTAGATGATAGTGGTCAAATCTTACTTGCTGAATATCAAAAACTGCTTACCTCACGGGTAAAACTGGTGTCATTTACGCAAGTTTCTAATGCCCTTGGCACGGTCACTCCAGCAGCAGAAATGATTCAAATGGCACACCGTGCTGGCGCCAAAGTGCTGTTGGATGGCGCACAGTCTGTATCGCACATGCGTACCGACGTTCAGGTTTTAGACCCAGATTTTTTTGTTTTTTCTGGTCACAAGGTGTTCGGCCCTACAGGCATAGGTGCACTTTTCGGTAAACCTGAATTACTGGCAGACATGCCCGTATGGCAAGGCGGCGGCAATATGATTCAAGATGTTTCCTTTGATAAAACTGTTTATCATGATGCGCCCGCTAAGTTTGAGGCAGGTACTGGCAACATTGCTGATGCAGTCGGTCTAGGCGCAGCGCTTGAGTATGTGGAACGTATTGGCATTGATAACATTGCACGCTATGAGCATGAGTTATTGGAGTATGCAACGGCTGCCATGCTAAAAGTACCTGGATTGCATCTGGTGGGCACCGCTAAAGAAAAAGCCAGCGTGCTATCTTTCAAGCTTGATGGTTTTAAGAGTGAGGAAGTCGGCGCTGCATTAAATCAGGAAGGTATCGCTGTGCGCTCAGGTCACCATTGCGCGCAACCTATATTGCGCCGCTTTGGGGTTGAAACCACGGTGAGGCCGTCACTTGCTTTTTACAACACCCGCGCAGAGGTAGATGTAATGGTGAATGCTTTGCTGCGTTTAACTTCACATAAAACTCCAAGCAGGTTGTAGCAAATACTTTATAAGCCGTCTGGTAACTTTCAGGTTTCCCAGACAGCTTATAGTTTCAAGTAGCGCAATTTTTATCTAGAAAGCAATTAGATCGCTTTCCCCTCCGCATTAAATAAACCTTCGAACAGAATGGAGCTTAAGTAACGCTCACCTGAATCAGGCAATATCACTACTATTGTTTTTCCCGCATTTTTGGGAAGTTTTGCATATCTTATCGCTACAGCTACAGCAGCCCCACAAGATATCCCAGACAGGATTCCTTCCTCACGCGCCAGGCGGCGGGCGTAAAACACCGCTTCTTCATTGCTCACTTGGGCAATATCATCGACTAAAGATAAATCTAATATCTCTGGTACAAAACCAGCGCCTATGCCTTGAATTTTGTGTGGTGCAGGCTTAAGCTCCTCACCCGCACGCTTTTGGCTAAGCACTGGACTTGCAGCCGGCTCAACTGCTACAGAAATTATTTTTTTGCCTTTGGTGTTTTTAAGGTATCGGCTGACGCCTGTAATCGTACCTCCTGTACCTACTCCAGAAATAAAAATATCTATATTGCCATCAGTAGCATTCCAAATTTCAGGGCCCGTGGTTTTTTCATGAATCGCGGGATTAGCCGGATTTTTAAATTGTTGAAGCAATACGTATCGATCAGGGCTTGAAGCTGTGATTTCTTCGGCTTTGGCAATTGCACCGCTCATGCCTTTAGCGCCTTCAGTAAGTACTAATTTTGCACCGTAAGCTACAAGTAACTTACGACGCTCTAAACTCATAGTTTCTGGCATAGTAAGCGTGAGCGGGATTCCACGAGCGGCTGCAACAAAAGCCAAAGCAATGCCAGTATTACCACTGGTTGGTTCTACAATTTCTTTCCCAGAGCCTAATAAACCACGCTGCTCTGCATCCCAAATCATGGCTGCCCCAATACGACACTTGACCGAATAGGCTGGGTTACGCCCTTCTATTTTGGCGAGTACAGTTGCGGCGGCTCCATCTGTAATACGATTCAATTTAACAAGTGGCGTATTGCCAATCGATTGTGCATTGTCTTCGAACCAGTTAGACATAGAAGCTCCTTTCATTTGTGCAAATATCTTAAATAAGTCTCGAAAAAAATCTGGCGGTCTCGGAAGTTTGTCTGATAAGGTTATGGAGATACATATTACATGCTTTTGACGTACGAAACCTGCGCAAATAGTCTTTTGAGCCAACCACCACTATTTTCAAATTTTTTCAAATAAATAATTCAAAGAATACAATGATTCTGCATTCCACGCCTTCTGTGATTCAGGTTTATCTTTTCTGTGCTTAGGAAAATCATTCTCTTTTCTATTGACTCGCAACACACGGCTGATTTCTTTACCTTGCTTATTATAAAAAATAAAGGCAGGCAACTGCTCTTCCGACAACCCTAATTCATACAACTGTTGCTGCAAAGCATTCTCTTCAGGCGCTAAAAAAATAGGGCCGTAATGAGGATTATTTTTTACCTGTATCAAAAATTGCGGTACAAAATTTACTGTGTTTATATTTTGTGAAGTAATGCCTAAAATAACTCCCTTACCAGTTCGTTGCACCTTTTCAGCTATTTTCGCGCTGATGGTAAGTGGCAGTTGTACCCAGCTTTTTACCGCAAAAACCACCAATATAAGCGTGACCATAGCCACGCTTAAGACTGCTATCTTCATAATTAACTCCTAAACTTGTTGCAATGTTGCCGACTAAATAACGACGAATAATGTATAGAAATGTACATAATGTCTTACGACAAACATCTGCCAAAGACATTTCGCTACCTAGTTGTTCAAGTTTTGTTTGGAGTTTTTTTGCATTTGTTGATGTATAAATTACAGTCAGGCCTCGCTTTGCTGCAGCGCGTTTAATGCTGTATGTAAATGAATGGTTGATAAAGCCTGTCACCATGACAATAAAACGCGTATTGTGTGGGATGGCTTTGTGACTATCCCCCGCCTTTCGGCCAGTCCAGTGATGCGTTTCCGATATGCCGATGGTTGATACTGCCTGTTTGATGCCATCCACATGGTCACCACCAACTATTAATACTGAACTCATGATAAGAGCTCCTAAATAAAGTTCAGCGCCAAATTTTGTCTGGCGCTGAATATTTCACGATCAAAATTAATTATTTCTGATAAATTTGGTCAAACGTACCGCCATCAGAAAAGTGCGTTTTCTGTGCTTTTTGCCAACCACCAAATACATCGTCAATTTTGATTAAATTCACTTTTGGAAATTGACTGGCGTATTTCTCTGCATATTTAGGGTTTGTTGGACGGTAATAATGTTTACCTGCCAAATCTTGGCCCACGTCAGAATACAAATACTCTAAATAAGCTTTAGATACCGCTTCTGTGCCATGTTTTTTAACGTTTTTATCCACTATAGTCACTGGTGGTTCAGCTAATATAGAAAGCGAAGGTACAACAATTTCAAACTTACCAACGCCTAATTCTTTTTGTGCCAAGAACGCCTCATTTTCCCACGAAATAAACACATCACCAATGCCACGCTCTACAAATGTAACGGTTGATCCTCGTGCGCCGGAGTCAAGCACAGGTACGTTTGCAAACAATTTTTTTACGAACTCTTTAGCTTTGCCTTCATCATTATTGTTATGTTTCAGCGCATACGCCCAAGCAGCGAGGTAGTTCCAACGCGCACCTCCAGAAGTTTTTGGGTTTGGCGTAATCACTGAAACGCCTGGCTTCACCAAGTCATCCCAATCTTTAATGCCTTTAGGGTTGCCTTTACGTACCAGCAACACAATAGTTGAGGTATAAGGTGAGCTGTTATTTGGTAAACGTGTTTGCCAGTCCTTAGGAATCAACTTAGCTTTTTCATGTATCGCATCGATATCATAAGCCAATGCCAATGTCACAACGTCTGCTTGCAAACCATCAATCACGGCACGCGCCTGCTTACCTGCGCCGCCATGTGATTGGTTGACCTTAACCGTATCACCGGTTTTGGCTTTCCATTCTTTGGCAAATGCTTCATTGAAATCTTTGTACAACTCACGCGTAGGGTCGTAAGAAACGTTAAGAATCTCAACGTCTTTTGCTAACGCAACTGATGGTGCGGTGATGCCGAACACTGCAGAGAGCAATGCCAGCGCTAAAAGTGATTTTTTCATAAAATTTCCTATATTAATTAATTTAATCGTAAATAGGGCAGCATCCGCTGCCCTTAGTTAATGTTTCATTTAGAACGCTACCTGGAAGCGTGCTAACAGCGCTTCTTCATCTTCACGGTCTTTAACGATTGAACGATAGTTGGTATTTGCAGCATTTATGTTTTGGTTTCTAATGCTTGCGCCGCCATCAAAGCTTGTATGCTCATAATTCAGAGCGATTTTTGCATTTTGATTAAGATACCAATTTACGCCTGCAGTCCAAGACTTGGCCGATTTAGCGCTCTTTGTTCCATCCGCATAGGCGCTATTAATACCTGTAGGCGCGCCAGCATTTTGGTTTTCGTTGGCATACTGTCCAAATCTGTTTTTGAAAGTATCACTATCCAGATTGATTTCGCTATAGCGTGCAACCAGTTCCCAGGCACCCCAACCACCTTTATCTAGATCAAAATCATTTTTAGGTTTCACACCCTTAAATGACGCATCTTCACCTGTAATTAAGTATGAAGCTGCTACTTGCCAGGCATCATGACTCAGCTTTTTCTTAGTGCCTGCCAAAAATGGCTGTGCTGTGTTGTCAGTTGTGCCGGCCAACCGGCCAATCAACGAAACATCCTGGTCAACACGTGCATACTCAGCAATAATGCCTAATGGGCCATTGTAATAATTCGCTTGAGGCGACACACGGAAACGTTTTCCGTCTGCAATTGCATTAGCACCATATCTAAAGAAAGTTTGCTGACCATTAGTCACATAACTAGGCAAACCGTTACGGGTTGCATCGGCTGCAGCTGTATCTGTGAAGTTCAGGTTCTGTTCGCCAGTAAAGTCTGTGTAAGTAGCACCGATACCAAAACCTAAACCCGAGAGTGCATTTGCACTATCTACAAACGGCGTTGTAAATAGGCGTGCGGTGTACTCACGTTCACCATTATATTCTGTGCCTGTGCTAATATTTCCACCGTCAGCCACGCCATTCACAATTCCAAAGTTATAGTTTAGTTTTTTATCAAGAACGTCACCATAAACAGATACACCTAAATCACGATTCGGTAAAATGGCATTTGTGACGTAACTACGCTCGATAAATTTGATATCGCTACCGCTTTGCAAACGCTCCAGCCCTACAGAACTCTTGAATTTACCTGCGCGCACATTGAATGCTGGATTTAAATTAGCATCAACGTAAGCATCTACCACAGATGCACTACCCCCAGCAAACTCAGGTGTAAAAC